>Ga0157374_10003807_pt1 | contig 12679 bp, 13 predicted proteins | sample M25metaG_FD_115308 | JGI IMG/M metagenome (GOLD analysis project Ga0157374, IMG submission 115308) | Miscanthus rhizosphere microbial communities from Kellogg Biological Station, Michigan, USA - M2-5 metaG | ecosystem: Host-associated > Plants > Roots > Rhizosphere > Soil | place: USA: Michigan...
AACATATGATACAGGCAAACAGAATTGCGGGCCGGCTGGACGACGGACTATTTGCCTGTATGCAGATAATTAGCTCGAAATTCAATTCGAACCTTCCCCAAAACACTTACCGCGAGCGCCTGCTTAAAGGTATAATATCCACATCAACCCTCTCGCTTGCGTGAGAGGCACCCCTACACACTACTAAGTCACGGTTTTACACAACCATAATTATCGGCCACAGAGCAATCAACTAACTCAATTCTAGACGGGCGGGCAAGGCAACATTGCGCAGGCCTGCCGACGCCCCCTTGGGTTTACACTGTAATTACATAATTACAGGATTGCCACTTTCTTTTGGCCGAGGGTTACGGTTCTGATGCGTAAAGCAGCGACATTTTACATAGCGGCGGGCGTTCTGCTCCTGGGGCTATCCGTTGGAGCCTGGAGATCATGGCACGGCTCCAAATCGGATCAGCCGCTGGCTGGGAGCGGCACCGGTGTCGTAAACATCTCTCTCGTTACTACACAGAGCAAGAGGGACTGGGTTACCGACCAGATCTATCAGTTTAACTATACGCATCCGCAAGTCCATGTCACATTTAAGTTCATAGAATCGCGCAGCGCTATGCAGGCTATCCTTTTTGGGAAGGAAACACCGGACCTGTGGAGTCCAGACAGTCCGAGCCTGGTAACGGCTCTAGTGGACAACTGGAGTAAGGCACATCACACGACCATTGTCGATACTACCAACCCCGAAACATTCCGCGTATTTCAGAGGTCGCCACTGGTCTTTCTGACCACCAAAACAAAAGCTCTCTATCTGCGTCCAATCCTAAGCAGCAGAAATCCCTGGGAAGGCATTCGGAAACTTGGCGCCAGTCCCACTTCAACGCCATGGCATAGCTTTAGCTTTGTCCATGCCGACCCCACAAACGACGCAACAGGGCTATTGATGCTCGCGCTGATCCTCAATGCCTATGCTTCTGACAGGGGCCAAAATGCTAATCTGCCAAATATCGCGAGCAGCGACGATTTTGGACAGTACCTGTCCCAGGTAGAGCAGGGGCTCCGTCGATCGCCGAACGTCGGCACTTTTGACATTACAAAGTCCTATATCGCAAACACGTCGTCAGCGGACTTTATCGTTACCACCGAGAGCGCTGCGCTGGCTGCCGCCGTTGCTAATCCAAACCTAGCTGTAATCTACCCAAACCCTACGGCTGTAACCGAAGAATCGGTTTGTATCCTGAATGGGCCCTGGCTCACTCCGGACAAACAACAGGCCGCAGAGCAATTTATGCAGTACATATCACAAAGTGAAGCCACCAAGAGCGGTATCAAACTGTACATGAGGCCGGCAAGCGGCGCTGAGGATTCTTCTTACAGTCCGCGCCTCACTCAGCACAGCAGCCAGGGCTTTTCTCCACTCTATTCAGCCGTCGAGCTGCCATCCTATGCGACTCTGAACGCGGCGCTATTTCAGTGGTGTAAGCACGTGTCGCATACGCAGTACGTCGGAATTAAGTAATGACACTATCAAACAAAATGGGATCCACAAGGAGGATTAAATGAAAGCAATGAAGCCTTTCGACAACTTCAAAGCCGCATTTGTGCATCCGTTTAACTTAATTGGACTTGCATGCTTTGGCGCGACTGCCGGAGCTATGGTAGACTTGCTGCCGGTTTTTGCCGGAGTCGGTATCGAGGCGGTCTATCTCACCGTATCGGCCTTTGCACCAGAAGGATCGCCAGTATGCCGGTTCATCTACAGCAAACCGTTCGGCGACATCAGGATACTAGGCCACCGTACGCCTATCGAACAGGTTTCCAAGCAGACTGTACTGCCGATGCTCAGGCCGGAAATCAAGGATCAGTATTCGACGCTCGAATTTCATAACAAGTCGATTCTGAGCACAATCGATATGACTTCCAATACCGGCGCGGCTATTTCGGATTCACTGACCTATCTGTTAAATAAGTTCTTGCTGTTCGCGATCCGTGAACTTGAGTTCAGAGAGCGGTTGGAGCTCCTTGTTAACGAAGCAGAATCCCTCGGCCAACAGGACAATGCAAGGCCGCACCTTACGATTGTCGCAGGCGCCAACGAACCGCAGCGCGAAGAGCCCATACCGAGTTTAATATCTCGGGCGCTCCAAGGCTACAGGGCGGAGATAGACAGAACGATTGCCGAGCAGTCCGAAGAAATGGCCAAGGACGAGTCGGACAGGATGGTTAGTAAAATTACAGTTCTGCGCCGTCGATCGCGTCATGCGGAACGTGTCGGCAAGGCTCTGCAAAATGTCCGGCTCGAAATGAACAAGATAGGTGTGAAGATCCAAACCATGGACGAAGACGGTCTAGCCTCTGCCCCAATACAAGCCTTAAAAGACTTGAAGGGACTGATCGTTGAAACAGATTCCGTGACCAGAACTATTGAAGACATAGAGCCCCTGGAAGAGCTCAATATCTCACGCGCAGCGTAGGTGGCTTAAACACAAAATGGCCTCCCTTCGGTTGAAGGGAGGCCATTTTGTGTTTCGAAACAACCGGCTTAAGCAGGCTTGATTTCGACCGAAGCGCCTTCGGCGGTGATCTTCGCCTTCAGGGCTTCTGCGTCTTCCTTGCTGAGGCCTTCCTTGACGGTCTGAGGAGCGCCTTCGACGAGGTCCTTGGCTTCCTTCAGTCCGAGGGCGGTGATCTCGCGAACAACCTTGATTACGTTGATCTTCTTGTCGCCGGCGGCGGTAAGAATGACGTTGAACGAGGTTGGGGCTTCGGCTGCCGGAGCAGCGTCGCCACCACCAGCTGCAGGTGCAGCGGCGACTGGAGCAGCGGCGCTAACGCCAAACTCTTCCTGAAGCTGCTTGACGAACTCGCTGAGTTCGAGGACGGTAAGGGACTTGATCGATTCCATCAGTTGGCTTAAATCTGCCATGTTCTAAATTCTCCTGTTAAATTGAAAGCTTTTGCAAGCCTAGATACAAATACTACGCGGCTTCGGCGGGTGCGGTCTTCTGATCGACCACTGCCTGAAGCGTGAATACAAAGTTGGAGATAACCCCGTTGAGAGTTCCAACAAGACCGGTGATCGGAGCGTTGAGCGATCCGAGCATCTGAGAGATAAGCACCTCTTTGGAAGGGATCTTAGAAAGAGCCTCTACCTGAGCTACTTCGTACACTTTGCCGTCTACAACGCCTACCTTGATATTGAAGGCCTTATGGTCCTTCGCATAGTCAACCAGGATCTTTGTAGCGACGATTGGGTCGCCCTTAGCGAAGCCAATTGCGGTAGGCCCCTCTAGGTGCGAAACAAACTCGGACACTGGAAGCAAACCGTCGGCGGCTCGCTTGAACAGCGTGTTCTTTACAACATGTAGTTCTGCATCAACAGCGCGAAGCTTCTTGCGCAGTTCGGACAATTCGGCGACCGAAAGTCCTCGGTAGTCCGCGAGGATGGCAGCATTGCTCTGCGAAACGAGTTCGCGAAGGTCTGCGACCAGACCAATCTTGGCTTTTGCCGGCTCAATTACGTAATCTTCTGCCATATTTTCGTTCACCTCCCCTCTCTTATATCGACGGTGTCCTTCTGGGACAAGTCTTTAACCAACAAAAACGCCCTGAAGCTGCCGCAGACTGGGTGAGGCACGCTTCAGGGCGTTTTTACGGACACCAGCTTGTGGCTGATTTCCGTGAATTCTCATTCCTCGGCCGGAAGGTCTTTTGAACCTATTATCCAGATGGACCGGCTGTCTACGGCAAGACTATTAAATTGTATGTGCTGCAGTTAGGCCTTGCCGGCTAGCAATGCCTGAGCGCGCAGCGGGTCGATCTTGACGCTGGGTCCCATGGTGGAACTTACGGCGATGCGCTTCAGGTAGCGGCCCTTCGATGTGGAAGGCTTGGCTTTCATAAGCGCGTCGAGCAGAGCGTGGAAGTTCTCGGTCAGCTGCTCAGTTGTAAAGGAAACCTTACCGATTGGAGCGTGGATGATACCAGCCTTCTCGACGCGGTACTCAACACGAGTAGCCTTCTTGATGTCCGTTACGGCCTGGGAAATGTTTGCAGCGACGGTACCAGCCTTCGGGTTTGGCATCTTCTGCTTGAAGGTCGAGCCCAGCTTACCAACCTGTCCCATCATATCGGGGGTTGCAAGGATTAGGTCGTACTGCTTCCAATCGAGCTGGCCCTTCTGCACTTGCTCGATAAGCTCTTCAGCGCCAACCAGGTCAGCGCCGGCTGCTTCAGCGTCGGCTGCTTTGGGTCCCTTGGCAAAAACCAGGACGCGGCGGCTCTTGCCCGTGCCGTGTGGCAGACTGGCGATGCCGCGAACCATCTGGTCGCCATGGCGGGGATCTACACCCAGGTTAAAGGAGACATCTACGGTCTCATCGAACTTGGTGGAAGCGGTCGATCGTACAAGGTCGATCGCAGGGATCGTGTCGTGAAGGATCTCGCTGTCTATCTTCTTCGCTAGTTCCTGGTAACGCTTGCTGATTACCTTTTTTCGGTCTTGCTTTCGCATTTTAATCTCCTGTGGTACAAACGGGGATCACCCTCCCACGGTCGTGGCGCGGCTGTTAGTGCCGTACGCCGGTTACTGCCTACGGAATGATATCGATACCCATCGAGCGTGCGGTGCCGGCAATGATCTTCATGGCGGCTTCCGTATCGTTCGAGTTCAGGTCTGGTGTCTTGGTTACGGCAATGTCACGAAGCTGCTGCTGCGTGATCTTGGCGACCTTGGTCTTGTTCGGCGTGCCGCTGCCGCTCGGGATGCCCGCGGCCTTCTTTAGAAGGTCTGCGGCCGGAGGCGTCTTACAAACGAATGTAAAAGAGCGGTCGTCGTAGATGGTGATTTCAACAGGGACGATCGAGCCGATCTGCGATGCAGTGCGCTCGTTGTAGCCCTTGATGAACTCCATCATGTTGATGCCGTAGCCGCCGAGTGCGGGGCCTACGGGAGGAGCTGGGGTAGCCTTACCGGCGTTGATCTGGAGCTTTACTACTCCAACCACTTTCTTAGCCATGATTCACGTTTATCCTTGCTGTCACTAATTCTTGATCGAAGCGCTCAGGGCTTCGTTACGAAATCTTCTCGATCTGTCCGAATTCGAGTTCCACCGGTGTGTCTCGCCCAAAGATAGAGATCAGAACCTTGACCTTGTCCTTTTGTGCGTTAATCTCTTGTATGCTTCCCGTAAAGTCGGCAAACGGACCGGAGTTAACACGAACGGCCTGTCCGGTACTCCATTGTGGCCGAAGAATCGGACGGGTTTCCGATTGCTCGATGGCTCGGCGAATGTCTCGGATCTCGCTGTCCTTGACCGGAGTGGGCTTGGCATCGCCAACGAAGCCAATAACTCCCGTCGTGCTTTTAACGAGGTACCAGGTATTGTCGTCCAGGATCATCTCAATGAAGACGTACCCAGGAAATACCTTGCGATCGATTTCGCTCTTCTTGCCTGCCCGAACGCGGGATTCCTTTTCGGTAGGAACCAGGATCTGAAAGACCCGTTCCTTAAGCCCCATGGTCTCCGCGCGTCGTTCGATATTGGTCTGTACCTTTTTCTCGTGTCCGGAATAGGTATGAACCGCGTACCAGTGCTTCTGCATGACGTCTTTAGATCCCCAAATTTTCGGTCATCGACATTGCCGAGCCGCCGGCGCAATACTAGTTCGGAGCGGTTCCGAAAATCGGATTTAGCACCCGCATACAGATCAGGTCTACTCCATAAACGAAAATCGCTACCGCGAACACGAGCAGCAAGACCACAGATACGGATTTCGTGAGCACGTCCTTGGATGGCCACGTCGTCTTCTTTAACTCCGACCAGGCGCCCTTAAAAAACTCTGTTACAGGATTCTCGGTCGACCCGTTCGGGCTTGCAGTAAGCTTCTCCGCCCGCTTCTGAGCTTCGGCAAACCGGGAAGGAGCCTTTTTGGCGCCAACGGTCGATTTATCCTTATTCTGTTCCGTGGACATAGCTTGCGTCCTAATCCACCCGGCTGAGCCGGATGATGGTTGTCTTTATTTAGCTCACGGCGCGGCATCGTGCCAGGGCTAAGACAAAAAAATTAACAGGGGGCGCGCCCCTGTTTCGGTGTCCGAAGGATACTGTAGCATAGCGCGCAGCCATTTGTCAATGCTGCGAACGAATTATTTTCAGCAATTACGCCAGCCAAAATGCCGGTGATTTTAACTTTCATGTCTTAAACGGGCTCAACAGACTGTATCGCGTTGACTCCCTTTTGTACTCTATGCTAGAATCAGCGCGGAGCATATTCTGTGATTCCTCTTCGCGACGATCAGCCCACTCAATCTTTCCCCATTCTGACTATTTTACTGATAGCCGCGAATGTGATGGTGTTTATACTGCAGTGCTTCGACCCTTCATTAACGCACCTGTACGCGCTCATACCGTATTCGATCACGCACAACGACGATATAGGCTACCATCAATGGCTTGCTATGCATGCCGACGACAACGGCGTACAAGGCTTGGTCGGCGTTCCGGCAGCGCCTCGCTCTGCGCTTTCGACGCTCTTCACGTGTATGTTTCTACACGCAGGCCTGCTGCACATAGGCGGCAACATGCTGTTCCTGTGGATCTTCGGCAACAATATTGAGGACGCGCTCGGCAAAATACGCTTCACCATATTCTACTTTGGCTGCGGGCTGGCTGCCAGCCTGGCCATGGTCATATCTGCGCCCGATTCGCAAATCCCCACGCTCGGAGCATCCGGCGCCATCGCCGGTGTGCTCGGCGCCTATTTCCTGCTCTATCCACGGGCTAAGGTGTTGGCCATCATCCCAGTGTTCTGGCTTGGCTTCCTCGCCGAGGTGCGGGCATTCTGGGTGTTAGGAATTTGGATGGCGATAAACGTCTTCTCCAGTCTTCAGCAGCAAACTGGCGGCGGCGTGGCCTATATGGAGCATGTAGTTGGATTTTTGAGTGGTATGATACTCACTGGCGTTTTCGGCGGGAGCAAGCTGGCCGTAAAAGCGCGGCGGCGTCTGCCGGACTCTTACTATCGATAATTAGGCATGGCCACATGACGCCCGTTCATGGGCAAAGGCGCTGCCGTGCAGGCGAATCTTGGCAATTGGCTGGTGCGTTATATAGGATGACTTCCCTTTGAACAGAAATTTAGTTCTCGTTGTATTTATTTTGGTTGGGCTCGTTGCCGCCCTCGCGTCAGTCAAGAACCGGTATTCCGCGGAAGCAAGAAACCGCAGAGTGGAACTTGTCATCGACTGGACCGATGCGCAACAGCTTGCGAACACCACAAGCGTGTCAATAGACAGCGTACTGAAACAGCTTAAAGCTTCAGGCGCTACTACAGTCGCCGTCAGCGAGGACACCGTGGACGCCCTGCGCGCGAACGGCATAGTCAGTTACAAGCGTAAAGGCAACGACACACTTCTAACCTTCACGCCGGAAGTGGCCGGTCAAACAGACCGCGTGGCGGACGCAATTCAGAATAAGACGCGCCTTAAGCTGGTGCGTCAGGGGCCAAACGCACTCCTGGTTAGCGCTCCATGGGTCCAATTCAACGGCGTGCCAATCGGTCTTGACGATGTTGTGGTACAGACCATACGCCGCAACAACCTACTGGTAGCTCCCCGCCTGTTGAATTACACAGGCGTAAACCTAGCCAGCATCGATTGGGAACTCAAGGACCTTAAAAACCGATGCGGTCCGGACGGCATGGGGCCGCTCATCTTCTCCGGATCTGCTGTTCTCGGGTTTCGCGGAGCGATAAAAGACACGGCAAACGAGCTCAAAGCACTGGATCTCACCTACGGAAGCGTCGAGTTTGCCAAGACTTTCGGCGACGACGACCTTTCAAGAATGGCTGACGATAGAACGGTCCGGGTGCACAGCATCGGTGTCGACGAGATGGGCACGATGGATGAACCCACGGCCCAGGAAAGGTTCGTTCGCGGCGCGCGTGAAAGAAACATCCGCGTTTGCTATGTCCGCCTCTTCACCAATGGCCTGGAGAAAGACTCCGACGTCATTCACGCCAACACCGAATATCTGTCGAACATCACCAAGGGAATGAAGATAGCCCGACTGACGGTTGGTGAAGGCCCAGCCCATCCATTCGCCGACGACCCCAAGCCTGGCATCGCTCTTCGCCTGGCCATGGCGCTTGGCGTGGCCGGCGGCATACTATTGTTGATCCGAGTGTTCACAGGAATCTCCGGTAAGGGGTACATAGCCGCAGGCGCCATAACTGTTCTTGTATGCCTCGCTCTGGCCGCACCAGGAACTACGCCAAAAGGACGCGAGGTACTAGCCCTGCTTGCTGCCTGCAGTTTTCCCGCGATAGGGCTTTGCGGGTTCGGCAAGCCTGGAACCGCAGCAGGTCTTTCCGCCTGGCAAACGCTCGGTAAGGCGTTCCTCGCCTATGTGCGGATCACTCTAGTTACAATAGTCGGCGTGCTGTTTGTCGCGGGCCTGCTCAATGGCCGCCTCTTCTATATCAAGGTCGAATCATTCCTCGGCGTTAAATTGGTCATGATCGCTCCGATCCTGCTCGTCGGAATATTCTATGGCCTCGGCCTTTCCGACCTAACTTCGGGTGCAGCATGGAAGGAGCGATGGGAGCGCATAAAGGCGTCCATAAACACCGTGATGGACCACAAGCTTCTCCTTGGCCAGTTCATAATCGGCATTGTGGCTTTGGCTGCACTGGCTCTGGTCATCGCGAGAAGCGGCAACGATCCTGGGGTTGGCGTGTCCAGCACTGAACTGCACGTCAGAGCGCTGCTCGACAAATACTTGCTGGTCCGTCCCAGAACAAAAGAGTTCCTATTCGGCCATCCAGCCCTTTTGCTCGCCATGGCCTTTACGGTGTCGGGCAAATATCGGAAATGGATTTTGCCGTTGATCACTATCGGCGCTATCGGTCAAGGGGATATCGTAGACACATTCTGCCATTTGCATTCGCCGCTCTTCCTTAGCGCCCTGCGCGCCGGCATCGGCTGGGTGCTGGGAGCATTTTTTGCCGTAATCGTGTATATAGTCTTAGATCGGTTTGAGGAGCGCACTACCAGCCAACAAGTTAGCCCAGCTAAATAATCTTACGGTGACACAGGCGTCCCTGCCTGTGGACTTGAGATAAAGATTCCCGCAGGTCCTTATTCAAAAGACCGCAGGCAGGGACGCCTGTGCTACGAATTACAGGATCGAGAGGCCCTCGCGAATGATTCAGCAACCGCGCGTAGCGCTTTCCGGATATTATGGATTTGACAACGCTGGGGACGAGGCTGTCCTCTCAGGCCTGGTCAAGAACCTCTACGACTGCGGCATCGACCTGAACTGCATTACGGCGCTGTCTATAGCGCCGGCCTCAACCAGCGCGGACCACGGAATCGAATCGGCGCATAGATATCGGCCAGCCGACGTGATACGCACGCTCAGCCAGTGCAACCTCCTACTCTCGGGCGGAGGCAGCCTGCTGCAGGACGTCACCTCAGCGCACGGCATCTTTTACTACCTCGCCGTGGTTCGGGCAGCCCAGCTCATGGGCAAGCGCACCATGTTTGTGGCCCAGGGTCTTGGGCCCCTCATCCGGCCCGCCAGCCGGAAATTGGTGGCGGCCGTAGCCAACAAGCTCGATGCCATCACCGTTCGCGACGAACAATCTGCAAGCCTGCTCAGAGAAATTGGGGTCGCCCACGTACCAATTGAGGTTACCGCGGACCCTGCCCTTCTGCTTGGAATACCGGCATCGCCACGCAAAACTGTTCCGCGCTTTGGTGTTGCCCTTCGGACCTGGGGCGAGGCAGTCGCAGTGCAGAATGTCTGCGACGCCTGCCGCTCGGTCTTCCCACTTGCAGAGGCTGCTCTGTTCTCCATGCAGCCCGCGCAAGACGAGCCGGTCTCGGAAGCATTCGGAGCAGCATGGACCAAAACGGGCGGCAAATCCTTGAATCTCATCTATCTGAGTGAAGCCGGGCTGGACTCCCTGGTGAGGGAAATCGCCTCATGCGAAGTCATAATAGCCATGCGCCTGCACGCCCTGATCCTTGCGGCGGCTTGCGGAATCCCTTCAGTAGCGCTCTCCTACGACCCAAAAGTACGAGCATTTATGGAATTCACCGGACAGGGAGATGCCTGTATCGACCTTTCCAAACAGGATTCGCTCCAGGACGTACTGAGAGAGGTCTGGACCACCCGGGAATCGCGCTCCGTACAGCTGCAGACTCGCCTGCCGAACTTCGTCAAGGCCGCAAAACGCAACGGCGAAATTGCTGTCGGCCTCATCCGATAAGATCCCCGCGGAATAAATGGACTGTCTTTCTCCTTTAGATTTCGCCTATGCTATAATGTTGTGTATAATCGGGCACTTTACGTCAGGGTTGCAGGAAGAAGACATTTTCTTTGATTGAAGCGGATGGATTGACGAAAGTCTACGGAAAAAACGGCCACCTTGCCGTAGATGCACTTACTCTTACAGTCCCCGCGGGTGAATTGTTTGGCTTCCTGGGCCCCAACGGCGCGGGCAAGACCACAACGATTAAGATGCTTGTCGGCCTGCTTATGCCTTCGTCCGGTAAAGCCAGCATCGACGGGCACGACATTCAAACTGACGCCATTGCCGCCAAGCGGCAGGTCGGCTACGTTCCCGACAACCCATTTCTCTACGACAAGCTAACCGGAAACGAGTTCATGAACTTCATCGCCGATCTGTATGCGATGGAAGATGGAGTGTGGCGCCGTAAAGAGATAGAGAAGTACTTCGAACTCGTCGGCCTCCAGGACAGAGCCGACCACCTGATAGGCAGTTATTCCCGTGGAATGCGGCAAAAAATGGCTCTTGCCTCCGCCCTTCTGCACAAGCCAAAGGCGCTCTTTCTCGATGAACCCACCGTTGGTCTCGACCCAAGCAGCATAAAAAAGCTTAAGGACATTCTGCGAAGGCTAAGCCGCGAACATGGCACCGCCGTCTTTCTGTCGACGCACACCCTGGAAGTAGCCGCTGAAATTTGCGATAGAGTAGGAATTTTTAATAAGGGCCGATTGATCGCTCTTGATTCTCCTGCCGAACTGGTCAGCCAGTCAATTTCCGGAAAATTGGAAGATGTTTTCCTTGAATTGACCGGGCCGGCCACAGAGTTTACGGAGGAAGTGGGAGCAACAACGACATGAATGTTAACCTTAGGCGCTGCGCTACAGCCGCAATTGCGATTCTTGCTCTTTCAGGCTGCAGCCCAGCCAATAAAGCCACTCAAGACGCACAAGGGGATCTAAAAGCTGCTCAAAGCGCCGCGTTTGTCGGCAACACCCAGCTTGCCAGAAGTTGGGTAGATAGAGCGATTGCGGCAGATCCCAACGACATAAATCTGTACTTTGCAGATCCGGCCAATGGCCCAACTCCTAATCTTACGATATCAAAAATCTTTAGCGATGTTGGTGACAGCCCATCTCTCGTGCTATATATGCGCAAAGCTGCGCAGCAATTCCCCACGGAATATGCCCCTCTGGATAGCCTTGTAGACAACGATCTGCTAATGGGTGACAAGGTTAACCTTCAGAAAGACGCCACCTCGCTTATTAAAGTGTTGAACGCAGCTATACTGCTTCCTAAGAACTCTAGCATAGTGCCTCAGCTTACATATTTGTTGGCGTACGACTATTGTATAGCCGGAAACCCGACGATTGGCGTGCAGAAATTCGCACAGCTCATTGCAACTACGCCTTCCGACCCGGAGCCACTGAACGGCCTTGCCTACTACTATGCGACCGCCAACGACAAGCCCCATTTGCAAGCAGCTCTGACCGATGCTACAAAGGCGGTGTCGCTCGCGAGTGCTCTGCCAAAGTCCGACGACAACGACGTGGTTATCGCGGAATGCGAGGACACTTTGGCCTGGGTGCAGTATCGTCTCGGAGACTATGCTGATGCGGAGCAAAACTCAGAACTTGCCGTCGGCACCCTGCCGACCATACCGGAAATCAGATACCATCTTGCAATGATCTATGCCGCCCTTGGCAAAACAGACGGAGCAAAAGTAGAAATCAACCACGCGTTACTGCTAAACCCATCGTATGCCGACGCCATTGCCGAAAATAGCCTGCTGAACGACGCTGCGCCGGCTGCCAAAACGGCTCAGGCCGTCAGTACAGGAACAACGGTGCCTACGCCATGACGAAACACGCCGGTAAACTAAGTACGTTAATTGTTGCCGCAACAGCTCTTTTTGGCGGCTGCGTCCCTGCGCATGCTGCGCACCTGGCCTCATTTGAGCCGGCGCCCAGGGGCTTGATCTTGATATCCAAGCCGGCCGTTGTGTGGCCATTATTCCTCGGTTCGGATACGCTGATCGACACACTGTCTCTAACAATAAACGGACAGTCATATCCTATCGCTTACGACACGGTCAACCAGGTCTGCAAGTCGACGCTAACAAAGCCGCTTGCTTCCGGCGACTACGTCGGCAAAATCAACGTCAAATTCAAAGACGGAGCGAAGTACGAAAAGGACTGGCAATTTTCAGTCTCGCCGGACGCCAAACCAGACTTCCCGTCGTTTGACAATGACGAGGAAGAGGCGGCCGCTGCGGTAAACTCCTACCGACTGCAGTGTGGGTTGCCCAAGATAGTCCTCAATCCAGCCCTGGAAGCCGCTGCCAACGCCCATAGCCGCTATATGGACCGCAATAAGCAGTATGGCCACCGAGAGA
>Ga0157374_10003810_pt1 | contig 12672 bp, 11 predicted proteins | sample M25metaG_FD_115308 | JGI IMG/M metagenome (GOLD analysis project Ga0157374, IMG submission 115308) | Miscanthus rhizosphere microbial communities from Kellogg Biological Station, Michigan, USA - M2-5 metaG | ecosystem: Host-associated > Plants > Roots > Rhizosphere > Soil | place: USA: Michigan...
ACACAAGTAGACCCCGAGCGACCGAATGTCATGTTAGTCACCGCGCTTCTACGTAACCATAGTGCCCGACCGCAAAACTATCCATTGCTGGAAGTAACACTTACTGATGCCTTAGATCGTACTGTAGCCAGGCGCTCCCTGTCCGCCGCTGAATATCTCGGCGTCGAGCCTAAGTACGACGAGGGCATTCCACCAAATAGTGAAACCATCACTCATGCAGGGTTGGAAGCGACTGACATAAAACCGACGGGTTACCGCCTGCGGCTCTATTACCGCTAGATGCCCAGAAATAAGCGAAGTGGTAAAGTTGCCGTTCTTTTTATGACAAGTATCAAGGCTGCTTAATGTCGACAGGGACATACGCTCGCGTCAGCCGATCTAAAACATGTGTGCCCTATATAGGTGTTTCCGCATTAACGCCATATCCGTTTAAAGTGCAATCAACCTCATGCGCCATGGTGCGCATCTTAGAAAGGAAAATAGTTATGACCGCTGTAACCCTTAAAGGCAATCCCATTTCCGTCGCAGGCAATTTCCCTAAAAAAGGCGATTCCGCCGCGGCATTCGCACTGACTAATAAAGACTTGAAAGACGTCACTCTCGACGACTATGCCGGCAAACGGAAAGTACTTAACATCGTGCCTAGCCTCGACACGCCTGTCTGCGCAACATCGACTCGCATATTCAATGCCAAAGCTAGCGAACTACCCAATACTGTAGTGCTCATCGTTTCCGCCGATCTGCCGTTCGCCATGAGCCGCTTTTGCGTCGCCGAAGGACTGAATAATGTGGAAACTTTGTCTACATTCCGCAACCAGGACTTTCTCACGAAATACGGTGTAAACATTACCGATAGCCCTTTGAAGGGTTTGACTGCCCGCGCCGTAGTCGTGCTTGACGAAAAAAATCAAGTCATTCACTCGGAACTCGTACCGGAAATCGCGCAGGAACCGAACTACGATGCCGTACTTGCCACATTGAAATAACGTTGCAATAAGTAGCGACATGTCGATAACGATTGTTCGACTGATTGGTGTCGCACTAGCGGCGTTAATGGCGAATGCCGTTAACGCCGCGGATCTGCGCATAGTCTCTGGGCTTGCCCATCCTGAATCGGTAGCCATGGGCGCTGACGGAAGAGTCTATGTTTCAGAAATGGGCGAAGTTGGTAAAGACGGGGACGGCAGAATTAGTGCCATCGATAACAAAGGCCGTATCCAATCTTTCGCGATGGGATTCGATGACCCCAAAGGGCTAGTCCGATGGAAACGCGGCTTTTTCATTAGCGATAAAACTCGCGTCTGGAAAGTCGACGGCGAGGGCAGAGCGACGGTATTCGCTAGTCCGATTGACTTTCCCGAACCACCACACTCTCTCAATGATATTGCTGTCGATAGTCGCGGCAATCTCTACATCGCCGATAGCGGCGATGTAAGCAGCAGCGGAAAAGGTGCGATTTTCAAAATAACGCCCCACGGCAATATTTCTCTCGTCATCAACGAAGCGAAAAACCCGCTCATCAAAAATCCCAGCGGACTATTGTTTGAACGCCCCGGCAAACTATTGATAATAGATTTCACATCAGGTGAACTGTACCGACTCGATGTCGTCCGCCTGACGCTCGATAAAATTGCCGATGGCTTAATTGGTGGAGACGGCCTGGCGCGCGATTCATTCGGTATCTTGTATATATCCGATTCGAAAAGCGGCCGGGTATGGAAGCTGGACTTGAAAAAGAAAAATGCGAAGCCTGAGCAATATGCTCAGATATTTCAGGCGGCTGCTGATATCGCGCTTTCAAAAAATCGCAAATATATTCTTGTACCGGATATGAAAGCTGGCACGCTGACCTGGCTACCCAAATAATCCGTTCGCATAAGCGTCTACAAAGCGACGGAATCCAGCCGATTTTTAGAATATCTTGAAAGCGCCGGGCCTCAGGTATAATCCGGCGATTCCCTTTCAACTGAAAATGAACGCCCATGTCAGCTCTCATCTGCGGTTCAATCGCCTACGACACCATCATGGTATTCGGCGATCAGTTCAAAAAGCATATCCTCCCCGATCAAATTCATATTTTGAATGTCGCCTTTCTGGTTCCCGACCTGCGGCGAGAATTCGGCGGCTGTGCCGGTAATATCGCCTATAACCTCAAATTGCTCGGCAACCAGCCGACGATTATGGCAACGGTAGGCCAAGATTATGCCCAGTACGCTAGGCACCTCGATCAGATTGGTTTAGCGCAAACCCATATCCGGGAAGTACCAAATACCTATACCGCACAAGCATTCATTACTACCGATATAGATGACAATCAAATCACCGCCTTTCATCCGGGCGCAATGAACCACTCCCATCTGAACCATGTTGAAGATGCGAAAAATATCAAGCTGGGCATTGTTGCGCCGGATGGCCGCGAAGGCATGCTGCAACACGCGCAAGAATTCCATGCGGCAAAAACCCCGTTCATTTTCGATCCGGGCCAAGGCATGCCCATGTTTTCCGGGGAAGAATTACTGAACTTCATTCGGATGGCGGATTACGTCACCGTCAATGATTACGAAGCTCAAGTACTCTCCACGCGAACCGAACAATCTATTACCGAATTGGCAAAACTTGTCCGAGCTTTTGTGGTCACAGGCGGGGGGACAGGATCAAAAGTCTATTCGGAAGGCAAAATTACTCAAATTTCATGTGTGCAAGCCAAGTCAGTTGTCGACCCGACTGGTTGTGGCGATGCATATCGCGCAGGCTTAATACACGGTCTGCTGCAAGGATGGAATGTAATAAAAGCCTGCCGATTGGCATCATTGATGGGCGCTATAAAAATCGATAGTCGCGGAGGACAAAATCACCGCCCGACAATCGATCAGATTGCGCAGCAATTTCAACAAGCCTTTGGGGAAAATTTATGATAAATGGCAGGTTTTTAAAATACAGTCTCGCTCTGCCTATAGCACTTATTCTCGCTACTGCAGTCGGTTGCGCCACGCCAGGCTTAGGCGGCGGAGATTACTCCCGCGCCCAAACGCGGGGCGAACAAACTGTGCGATTAGGTGTGGTCGAACAGGTACGACCAGTAAAAATCGACGGAACCCGTAGCGGTGTTGGTGCAACCGGTGGCGCTGTGTTGGGCGGCGTTGCGGGATCAGGTGTAGGCGGAGGACGTGGACAAGTAGCCGGTGCTGTCGCAGGCGCCATTCTCGGCGGTGTCGTTGGCCAAGCTGCGGAAAATTCGGCAACCACGAAACCAGGCGTGGAAATCACCGTCAAGCTGGAAAGCGGTAAGCTAATTGCCGTCACGCAGGAAGCCGACGAACAATTCCGTATCGGCGATCGCGTCCGTATTTTATCCGGTGGCGGCGTTACTCGCATTTCCCATTAACCGCAACGCGGTCGCATCATCACGCTTTTTGCTTACACGCCGACTTTGAAATAGATGCTCTGAGCGGCGATAAGCTTTCGCATTTATACCTGTTGCTGTAATGAGCTAACAGCAACAGGTATTCATCATTTTTTAATTCTCCGGTAACTCCCCCGTAATCGCCATCGCTTAGCCTTGTCTCGTCATATTGGAGAAGAGATTGGCCATGTTGATGGGAGAATTGGATCGTGCCGATAACAAGCCGCCTCGGCTTAGCCTTGAGATAGCCCGCTCCGAAAAAGCGGTGCGGGAAGCGCAGGTATTACGTTATCGAATTTTCGCCGACGAACTAGGCGCTCATATCGCCTCCAAATTAGAAGGTATCGATCGCGATGTATTTGATCCGCACTGTGAACATTTACTGGTGCGCGATAATTTATCGGGAGAAGTGGTCGGCACTTATCGTATGCTTCCGCCTTATCGAGCCAGCCGAATCGGCGGCTTTTATGCCGATGAAGAATTCGATTTAAGACGCTTAAATAACTTACGCGACCACATTGTGGAACTAGGACGATCTTGCGTTCATCCCGAGTATCGTAACGGGAGCACAATCGCGCTGCTATGGAGTGGAATAGCCCAGTATTTACGTCAACATGGATACCGGTATTTGATGGGCTGCGCCAGCGTTTCGCTGTTGGACGGCGGCTTTACCGCAGCCCAGGTATTCAATCTAGTTAAAGAAAAACACTACAGCTCTGTGGAACAGCGCGTATTTCCGATCAATCCGCTTCCCAAAGAAGTACTAGCGACATCACCTGCAATTACTATGATCGGCCGGCATGTTCCACCATTAATAAAAGGCTATCTACGTGCAGGCGCGCAAGTGTGCGGAGAGCCAGCATGGGATGCAAGATTCAATACTGCCGACCTATTAATGCTTTTATGCGTAGACGATCTTACAGAACGCCATAGCGCGCGGTTCATGAATGCCCGGAGCGTGTAAAATTCTAGGCAATGTCTCCCCAATCCAATTCTCTTCCAATTCGCCTTGTTCGTTTCTGCCGGCTATTGCTTCATCTATTGGCAGGCATCGCCACGGCGGGACTATTCTTTCCCCATTATTCGGTAACAAGACGCGATCGATCCATCGTTCGCTGGGCACGAAAGCTCCTGGCAATTCTGCATATCCATGTTGAGCTAGTCGGCGATATCCCTCAAAGCGAGGGGGCTGGCTGTATCATCGTTGCCAATCATATTTCGTGGTTGGACATTTTTTTGATTCACACGGTCTGCCCAGCACACTTTGTGGCCAAATCAGAAATCCGCGATTGGCCGCTCGTAGGATGGCTGTGTGCCAAAGCCGGTACGCTCTTCATCGAACGGGAACGCAGGCATCACACGGCGAAGATCAACGAACTTATGCGTGATGCGGTAAACAACGGCGCCACGATCGGTTTATTTCCCGAGGGCACAACAACACGGGGAGATCAATTGCGAAAATTGCACAGCTCGTTATTTCAAGCCGCCGTTGAGAGCGGTGCGCCGCTCGTGCCGGTTGCGATACGTTATACCGACGCACAAGGACAACGTTCAGAAACCGCAGCTTATATCGATGACATGAGCCTCGCACAATCCATCGCTCAAATCATTGCAGCACCGGAACTCTATGTACGCTTGCACTTTGCCGCGCCTATCATCATCGCCGATAAAAACCGGCGCGTACTTGCGGCAGAAACGGGGGACGCGCTGACTAAGTTACTCTTTCCTGCTCCGCCGCTACAAACAAAACACGGAAAAAGAGCAGCGACTTAGCTGAATAATTCCCACCAACTCGACTTGCGGCCGCAAGACACCTGAAAAACAGCACGGTCATTCAATCGGACCGCTGTGAGTTTACCGCCCCATACGCAACCTGAATCGAGGGCGATGAAATTAGATTCCATTCTCAACCCCAAAGCAGACCAATGCCCAAAAACGATTGGAACATCAGCACTCTTCCGGTTCGGAATTTCAAACCACGGTAAATGGCCAACAGGCGCAGCATCCGTTTCACCTTTTGCATCGAAATCCATTCGACCTTGCTGTGTGCAGAAACGTAAACGCGTCATTGCATTGACGACGATGCGCAAGCGATCGAAACCGGTCAACGCATCATCCCATTGCGCCGGCTTGTCGCCATACATCATCGCAAAGAAATCACGATAATTCGCAGCTTGTAATTGGTTCTCGACTTCGCGCGCTAATGACAGCGCTTTCTCAACCGACCAATCGGGCAGCAAACCGGCATGCACCAACACGTGGCCGTGGTCAAAGTGCATCAATGGCCGCTGACGCAGCCAATCGAGAAGGTCATCCCGATCAGACGCATTGAGAATATCGTCCAAGGTATCGTTCTTATGAGGTTTCCGAAAACCTTCGGCCGCGGCGAGCAAATGTAAATCATGGTTGCCCAGAACCGTTACAGCGAGCGGTCCAAGAGATTTAACAAATCTCAAACATTCGACCGATGCCGGACCGCGATTCACCAAATCACCGACGAACCACAGACGATCTTTCGACGGATCGAAAGTAATTTTTTTCAGGAGCTGCTGCAATTCCTCGTAACAGCCCTGTAGATCACCGATTGCGTATAAGGCCATAGTTCAGATGTAAAAAAGGCGATCAAGTGATCGCCTTTTAAAAACTCGTTCAGAGTAAATTACTTCGCCTGGGAAATCATGTAATCCACCGCAGCCATTACGTCGGCATCCGGCAACGAGACATTCCCTCCTTTAGGAGGCATCATCCCGCTTTTACCTTGGAACCCTTTAATCGCATGAGCATGCAGCGTATCGGCACCCTGGGCGATGCGTGGTCCCCACGCAGCTTTATCGCCGAATTTCGGTGCACCAGCAACGCCGGTGGCGTGACAGGCAGAACAAGTACTGTCATAAACGCTCTTGCCCTTATTCGTATCAGCCTTGGCCGATACGGCAGGGGCTGCAGCAGGAGTTGCGGACGGCGTAGCGGCAGGGGTCGCCTGTACGGATTTCGTCGCTTCGGCCGCCGCAGGTTCCGGGGCTTTAAAATTGGCACCGCCTGCATTTGCCATATAAGCAACAGCGCGAGCCACTTCTACATCCGCTAAATCAGGATTACCGCCGCGAGCCGGCATACCACGAATGCCATGAATCGCATTCTTTACCAATGCATCGAATCCAGACGCGATTCGACCACTCCAGCTTGCCTTATCGCCAAACTTAGGCGCACCAGCCACACCAGCCGCATGGCAACCTGCACATATGCCGGTATATACCTGCTCACCTGTTTTAAGCACTTTAGGTGCATTGGCATCAACAACAACGACCTCGCCAATTGGCTTCAGACGCTTAGCCACTGCGTCTTCAGTCATTGCGGGACTATCTTTGAGAGAGCTGCCGCTATAGGCGCCAACCGCATAATGGGCTACTAAAGCAATCCCCAAAATAAGCGCCGCAGAGCCGCCAATGACGGCAATCGCAGTGCCAATAGGATTAGAAGAGTTGTCGGGAGACGGGGCTGACATGCGCGTTCCTTGCGAATCGAGTAATAACAAAGCCTTATAGTATACGTCAAACAACTACCCGACGGGCAAATGCAAACACGAAGAAATAGCAAAGAGATGGATCATGTATAAAGCGATAACCAAGCAGTTTACGGAATGTATGATCGGAAAGGTATCTGAATGAAGCGGACTTCCAATTGGAAGTTAGCGAGCTTCTTCACCATCAGTCACGAGAAGGAATGCTGGCTCGCAAAAACGCAAGTTGTGCTTTCAATAACGTCATTCCGACTGAAACAGCACCGGCCTCGATTTTTTTGCGTCAACCGACCAAAGTCAAAATCGCCCTGCCGTTTTCCTCACATTAAAGAAAGCGCCGACGTAAGGCCGATATTGTTTTTAGGCGAATACAAGATCGTCTTTCTCTTCCTGGTGATTTCATCAACGTACTAGGAAATAGAGCTTTCTTCACTGCGCCAACGGAAACTGAAAACAATAAGGATTTCTTTATCGCTAAAGAAATCCCATCGATCGATGGGAAAAATATTGTCGCATAGACGACATCAACCATATGGCCGTTTTCTTAAGAGATTTAATTTCTATGACTAACACCTCAAGACAGCATGAACGACTTAATCAGCGCGCATAGGGTATAATGCGCACCGTGCGCCCGTAGCTCAGTTGGATAGAGTGTTGGTTTCCGAAGCCAAAGGTCACAGGTTCGACTCCTGTCGGGCGCGCCACCCCTCGCCAATATTCCCCTGAATCACTCCGTCAAATAAAAGTCATCCGGCTCATTCGCATGAATGCGATGCAGTATCGCGGTCTTATAGCGCTAGATATAAAAAAGCCATCGAGGCTCATGGAAAAGCGCTTCGATGGCTTTTAGTAATGGCGCTTTGCATAAACGCCAATCATGCAGACGGCAATTACGCAGCGACTGTGCTTAGGTTTTGAACATACCAATGCAGAGCTTCTGCCAGACCATCGGACAAACGATGCGTCGGCTGATAGCCGAGCAACCTAGTAGCTTTAGAAATATCCGCTTGGGAATGACGCACATCTCCATCGCGAAAAGCGCGATGGGCCGGCTTTGCCTCGGCAAGATGCGGATATGTGGGCAACAGCATGACACGCTGCATCTCATAAAGCTGATTAAGCGTCGTACGCTCGCTCACCGCGATGTTGTAGATTTGATTGATCGCTTCCGGATTCTGCGTCAATGCCGCCAGGATGTTAGCCTGAATAGCATTCTCCACATAACAGAAATCTCGGCTGGTCTCGCCATCACCATTGATATATAAGGTTTCATTGGCAATTAGCGCCGCAACCCACTTGGGAATGACCGCTGCATAGGCGCCGTTGGGATCCTGTCTCGGGCCAAATATATTGAAGTAGCGTAATCCGATCGATTCCATACCGTAGCAACGCCCGAAGACATCGGCATATAACTCGTTGACATATTTCGTCACCGCATATGGAGACAAGGGCTTGCCGATCACGTCCTCAACCTTAGGAAGACCAGGATGATCACCGTAGGTCGAGCTGGATGCCGCATAAACGAATCGCTTAACACGAGCATCGCGGGATGCCACCAACATGTTTACAAAGCCGGTAATATTGGCGTGATTGGCAGTAATCGGCTCCTCGATAGAGCGTGGAACCGAACCGAGGGCTGCGTGATGCAATACGAAATCCGCATTGGCTACAGAGCGCCGGCAATCCTCCAATGAACAGATATCTCCTTCGATAAAGGTAAAGTTCCGCCACGCTTCGGAACCGACCTTCTCGCGCACCTGTTCCAGATTCCTGGCAAAACCGGTTGCAAAATTATCCAAGCCGACGACCCGCTGATTAAGCCGCAGCAAAGTCTCCACTAGATTCGAACCGATAAATCCCGCCGCACCGGTAACCACCCATTGGTAGGGATGGGTGGCGAGATGCGTTTTGACCTGGGTGTAAGCGTTATCCATAGTTGATTGCTTCACCTAATTAGAGCCGCCAGACATGCAGTCCGGCCTCGGTAAGTTGTTTACGATCAAATTTGGATTTCACATCGATGAAAACGCCGTTTGCCCGCACTTTCTGCATATAGTCGGAAATTGGGCGCTGCATGAATTCCTTGTGCGCAACAGCCACGACAACAGCCTCGGCTTGCGGCAACTCATCCCACGAATACAACTTCAAGCCGTATTCATGTTTTGCTTCGTCTGCATCGGGGACTGGATCGTATACACAAACATCAACGCCATAAGACTGCAGCTCACGGATAACATCGATGACGCGCGAATTGCGTAAATCAGGGCAGTCTTCCTTAAAGGTGAGGCCGAATACATTCACTTTGCAGCCGCGTACAGATGAACCAGCTTGAATCATGTGCTTCACGGTTTGTTCAGCAACCAGCTTGCCCATGCCATCGTTGATTCGACGACCAGCAAGAATAACTTGCGGGTGATAGCCGAGCATATCGGCTTTGTGGGTCAAATAATAAGGATCGACGCCGATGCAATGCCCGCCAACTAAACCTGGACGGAACGGCAGAAAATTCCACTTAGTACCAGCGGCTTCCAGCACTTCCAGCGTATCGATGCCGATTTTGTCGAAGATAATCGACAACTCGTTCATCAATGCAATATTCAAGTCTCGTTGCGTATTCTCGATAACTTTGGCCGCTTCCGCCACTTTGATGCTGGAAGCGGGATAAACGCCAGCCGTAATAACGGAGCCATATAGGTCGGCAACTTTATCCAAAGTATCCGCATCATCGCCTGACACGACTTTGGTAATTTTTGTAAGAGTGCGTTCTTTATCGCCCGGGTTAATGCGTTCCGGGGAGTAACCGCAGTGAAAATCTACTTTCCACTTCATACCGGAGTGCTTCTCCAGCACAGGAATACACATTTCTTCAGTTGCGCCGGGATAAACCGTCGATTCGTACACGACGATTGCGCCACGCTTCATATGTTTACCGACAGCAGCGCTCGCGCCTACCAGGGGCGAGAAATCCGGCTGATGCGCTTCATCTACGGGAGTAGGCACTGCGACGACGATATAGTCTGCCGCAGCAAGCATCGACGCATCGGTGGTTACTTCTAGTAAATTCGCCGCCTTCAGGTCCGCGGTAGAAACTTCGCCCGTCGGATCGATATATTTTCGATAGCTTTCGATTTTTGCTTCGGATAAATCAAAGCCGATGGTCCGGTATTTTTTTCCGAATTCCACGGCAAGCGGAAGACCTACGTAGCCGAGGCCTACAACTGCGACAACACTCATTGTGACTCCCTTGTTATGCTTTCTTACGAGAACGCCAAGCAAGCTACGGCGTTCGGCACCTTTTGCCCGCCTCGGCTAATTAGCTTGCGGACATGACGTAAAGCTTTCTAACCTATAATTCTAGGTCAGAGGCTTGTAATAATTATGACCACGCCAATCAATTCCTACCCGAATCGGATTGCAGCGCCCCGGCTTCCGGCTCGGCCGTCTCCAAATATGAAAGGCGGGGCAAATCGGAGTCAACGGGGTGGGACAATGTGGACAGGCTTTAGAACCCGCCGTATTGTATCGCGCTACAGCCAGAACCTTAAAGAAATCACTTGCGGTCGGCGCAGTCACATTTAGCGCTTGGCTAAATTCTCTAGTCTAGTATCTTTGTAGACGAAAAACTGTTATGGCCATCACAAAACGCTGGCATTTTGCCATTAAAACGCTGTTCTGGGCAGCCGCCGGTTTATCGCTTCTCGGAGCGGAATTCGTTTTCGCCGCGGGTTTGCCAGATACGGTGCAGAAAATCAAACCGTCGATTGTCGCCATCGGCACGTTGCTTAAAACACGCAGCCCGCCTGTGGCATTCTTCGCTACCGGCTTTGCGGTAGAAGACGGCCTTACCATTGTCACGAATGCCCATGCCATTCCCCCGGTATTAGACGGTGAGAAAAAAGAAATGCTGATTGTACTCACAGGGCAGGGCAGCAATTATGAGCAACGCGAAGCCCGTGTAGTCGCACTCGATACAGGACACGATCTGGCAGTGCTAAAAATTAGCGGGGAACCGCTTCCGGCACTAGTAATCGGCGATTCCACGCAAATGCGCGATGGCCAGTCATTAGCGTTTACCGGTTATCCGCTTGCCATGGCGCTTGGGCTATATGCCGCTACGCACCGAGCCACACTTTCAGCCATTGTGCCCATCACTCAACCCACGCCCACTTCACGACAGCTCAGCGCGACAACCATCAACCGTGTACGCGAAGGTTCTTTTTCTATATTTCAACTCGACGGTACCGCCTATCGCGGCAACAGCGGCAGCCCGCTTTACGATCCGGAAACAGGTGACGTTGTCGGCATCATCAATATGGTTTTCGTCAAAGGCACGAAGGAAAACGCGCTAACCAATCCAAGCGGTATTTCCTATGCGATCCCTAGCAAGCACATCAAACAAGTGCTGGAAAGAAGCGGAAAAAACTAGCCCTCTACCCTGCAATTACAAATAACATCAAGAGAAATATTTCTTTAACGCTCAATTGCGCCCATAGATATCACCGAATCGAACGATATCGTCTTCTTCCAAATAAGGCCCCGTTTGAATTTCGATAATTTGCAGCGGGATCTTGCCCGGATTTTCTAAACGATGCCGGCAAGCCTTGGGAATATAAGTAGACTGGTTCTCTTCTAAGTAGGTCTCATGCTCGCCGTTAACAATCCGCGCCGTACCGGCAATCACCACCCAGTGCTCTGAACGATGATGATGCATTTGCATCGATAACTTCGCGCCGGGATTCACCACGATGCGTTTAATTTTGTAGCCGGAACCCTCTTCGAGAATCGTATAACTTCCCCATGGACGAGCAACGGTGAGATGGGTTTCGGTCAATGTCGGGTGAGTCGATTTCACCATACCCACAAGATGTTTAAGATCGGCCACCTTCTCGCGCGGGCACACCATAGTGGCGTCGCGAGTAGCCACGACAGCGATATTCTCTAAACCGTAAACCGCGAGTGTTCCGCAATCGCTCCACAACATGTTATCGCGACTATCGACACTCACCACATCGCCATGGGTAACGTTTCCGTTTTCATCTTTTTCTCGTTGTTGATACAGCGCTTCCCAGCTTCCAAGATCGCTCCATCCCATATCTACCGGCACTACCGAAACTTTGTCGGTCTTCTCCAAAATTCCGTAGTCGATCGATAGATCCGGCAACGACTGATAGATATCTGCCGACGCCATATTCTCATTGCGCTCAACAAGTTGGCGTGCGGCTTCTTCGATATCAGGTTGATGCTTCGCGAGCAACGCTAGGAAAGCATCAGCACGGAAAACAAACATGCCACCGTTCCAAAAATAGTTTCCGGTAGAAAGAAAAGCCTGCGCAGTTACTGCATCAGGCTTTTCAACAAATCTGGCCACGCGATGGATTCCCGCGCTATTGGGTAATGCATCGCCGGCTTGAATATAACCGAACCCGGTCGCAGGTTCGGTTGGCCGCATACCGAACAAGGCAATGTCGCCGGCTTCGGCGGCTTGTTCGGCCAATTGCCAAGTCGCAAGAAAAGTATCGCCATCGGCAACAGCATGATCGGAGGAAAAAACACCGATCAACGCGTGCGGCGCTGTGCGCGCAATTCGCGCAACGGCCCAAGCAATAGCGGGAAGCGTATTGCGCCCGCAAGGCTCAGCCAGCACGCTATTAGCCAAAAGCGGTTCTACTGCGTGTAGTTGGCCGGCTACTTCAAAACGATGATCGTTATGCGTAACCGTAATGACTTGCGCCGGGTTCACCATAGGCAT
>Ga0157374_10003820_pt1 | contig 12647 bp, 12 predicted proteins | sample M25metaG_FD_115308 | JGI IMG/M metagenome (GOLD analysis project Ga0157374, IMG submission 115308) | Miscanthus rhizosphere microbial communities from Kellogg Biological Station, Michigan, USA - M2-5 metaG | ecosystem: Host-associated > Plants > Roots > Rhizosphere > Soil | place: USA: Michigan...
ACCAGTAATAGATCGCGCCTCACCGCGCGAAAGCAGGATTTGAACGAGAAACATAGTTCGTGCCAGTGCAGGACCGAAGACCCGCCCACCCAAGGTGACGGGCCTTCGTGCTCGACGGATTTGCTCGGTTCAGGGGGACCAAGCCATTCAAAACTTCAGGCCTGCCGATATGTTCCCCGCGCCCCAATGGGAAACAGCCCGCAAAAAACGGCGATCCTGAATTCAATTCGCAGCCTCGCACAGGCGGATGGCAGGATCATCCCTGATCGACGAGGATTGTCACCCGATCCGGAACATACAGCCTGACGGCATCATGCGGCGTCTTCGTGTCGCTGCATCGTGCGGAAGGCTTTGGATCGGGCATTTGCCGACGCCATGGCCACGGGCAAGGCGCTCACGAATGCTGTTCGGCCGGCACAAAGACCGGCTGAAGATCGCCTATCCCATCACGGTCGAAAGCTACGACGACGATTGGGGGCTGCATGTTCCCCGACAGGGAGGCTTTCTTTCCGCTGGATTAACAGCCGGTTGAAGTTGAGTGGTTCAAGCGGAAGAACCTCGGTCATCTCTAGTAGAGGCACCAACGTTCCACCTTGCTCTGGCGCTTGCTGCCTTGCCCTAAGCTCCGTAATTTCGTCGTCGCGTCTGGCAATTCGGCTTTCCAGATTTGCTATTCGCTCCGTCAAGAAATAGCGCCCAACCGCAAATCCACCGCCGCCCAGCAGTACGGCAAACGTGGCGAACGCTGCCGGGTTGGCGATGACCAGCGCGGCATTGCTGCTCATGAAAGCGATGAGGTCCTGCATTGAGAGCCGTCTCCGTTACCCCTGCACAGGCAGCGTAGGGCCGTAGCTGATCGCAACGAGTCCAGGGTATCTATGGGCGAGAGCGAGGACCTGGGTCTCAAGCTCGCAATTACAGGCCATGAGGGCCTTCACGGTCTCAAGCGGGCTTTCGCAGCGAGCGATGAGTTTCTCAGCTTCGGAGCGAAATGCGGCCTTGGCTTCGGCGTGAAGAGCATCCTCCTGGTCATTTCGTTTCTCCACATTTCCTCGAATTGCTCTAGCGGCTGCCCGACGCGGAGGGCGGCGCGTCGAGCCGGGGTTGCAGATGGGCCATTGATAACGATCATTTCCTTCAGCGTCTCCATCGGGCGGCCCTTGGGCTGGACAAATGAACTCTGCGATTGCCTGCAAAGCTGCTCCCTGGCCGGTGTCATAATAGAATCCACGGCTTTCTAACTGGAGAGAACAAAACCGGCACAAAATTGTCAAGGTCGAATTGACTCGCCGAGGAATAAATCCCTATTTACATCAAGTGGGGCGGTTGCTCACAGCGGGGACAACGCATTTGCGGGCGAAAGAGCTGCATGACAATTGTTCCGATCGACGCGGATGCCACCCGACATAGAAATCCCCATCTATGGGTTGGCGACGTATTGCCTGCGCTATCGGCCGCATCGGCTTGGGGCTCCATGAAATAGATGCTCTTACACGTGAGGGCCAACAAGTGTTGGCGCTCCCCCTCGCAACCAAACCCGCCCCGGCTCGTTGACCTATGCTGGTTGATCCCAGTATCTCCAAACTCCTCCCGCTGGCTCCAGCCCGTGGGCCCTTTCCGGGCATGTCATGCCATCAACTTCAATACGCAATTTCGAATATGATCCAGACAGAAGGATTCTGTCAGTTTGGTTTGTAGCAAGCGGCAGGCACTACGAGTTCTTGGACGTACCGCCGGAAAGCTTTGCGGCATTTAAATCCGCGTTTGCCAAGGGCCGCTATTTTAACGAGCACATCCGCAACCATTTTGCATTCCGGATGGTCACATAGACGGCCCTTGTCATCTACGCGTCCAAGTCCAGCGGTTCGCGCCGCGGCTGTTTGCCAGTGACCAGCTGAAGTGCGACTTTGCAGCGAGGCAGGTTAGCGCGTTCATCGATTGGCCGACAGTATCTTCTGACGGAAGACTTCGGCCGGTGTTCTGAAGCCGAGGCATTTGCGGGGTGTCGAGTTGAGATGGGCGCATATCTGGTGCAGGTCTCGATGCTCGATCGACAATGGATCGGTGTCTCTCGGGAGCCATTTGCGAGCGCGGCGGTTGGTGTTTTCCACCGTGCCTTTCTGCCACGGTGCTTGCGGATCGCAGAACCACGTCTGAACGCCGAGGCCGGCCTGAAGGTAGGGCCAGTCTGTGAACTCGGTGTCACGGTCGAAGGTGATTGATCGACGGGCCGAATGGGGAAGGGGACCAAGCACGTCGATCAAGCCGTCCATGATCGCGCGCGACTGCCGATCGTTGTTGCGCAGGAAGACCGTGAAGCGGCTCACCCTTTCGACCAGCGAAGTGACGTTCGCCTTGCCGAATTTCTTGCGAAACTGGATCAGATCGCATTCCCAGTGTCCGAGCTGCTTTCTGTCCCGAACGATGTCTGGACGGTGCAAAATGCTTAGTTCCGGGCTGAATCGTCGGCCATGACGCCGCCTGAGGTGCCTCGGGCGACGTCGGGCGCGGCTCTCCGGAAGATAGCGCCATAGCTTTATCTCCTGACCGTCGGCCGAGTAGGCAAAGCTATAGATCGTCTCGTAACAGATGCGGACGCTGCTACATTCATAAGCCAATCGACCGGCAATCTGCTCCGGCGACCAGCCATGTTTTATACGCTCAGTGATCGATGCCCGAAGCTTCGGAGGCCGAACCAGTTTACGACAACGGCTGCGGCGCTCCTTGGCCCGACTGTTGGCCGCCACGCAGAAATAGCCGGTCAGATCCGGCATCTCCCGATCCGCACGATCTCGCGGAAAATCGTCGAGCGATGGCGGCCAAGCTTCTCAGCAATCGCATCGACACTGACGCCAGCTGGCGCCAGCGCTCGATCTTGCGGCGTTCATCCAAATCGATCTGGGAGTAGGTGCGTTTCATGTGCGGTTCCATGCATGCGACAAGCCATTGGTATCGCTGCAAGGTCGCAGTTCAAGATAGAACGCACCCTGCTACACGCAATGTCAAAGCGATTTAGAGACGCAACATCGCCAGCAAGTTGGAAATGCGACAGTGATGCTCCTACCTGGCACGACCCAAGCGCCCGATCGGGCGTCAGCTGGTCAGGGTTGCGCAGCCCGATCGGGAGCGATCCATACGGGCTCCGCGGCTTTAGCTTTGAGAGCCCGTCACGACATGGATACGAAGGGCAGGGTCCAACCAGCCTACGAGGTAGGCGCAGTGTCGCTGATGATCTTGTCGCGACATGTCATTCCGCAGCTTCCAGCTTCGCCAGCGCCTGTTCTCGCCGTGCGATGACAGCGGGATCGTTCATGAAATCCGTCCTTCGGCCAGGCTTGCGCCTACGCTTCACATAGCCGTTGCTCTGGCTGCCATCCGGGATGCCGAACATGTGGTTCGTCTGCCCGGTTCGCTGTGGTCCGTGCTGGCTGCGCTGCAAATCCCGGCCGGCCTGCATCTCGGCGACCATCGCCAGCGCTTCGTCCAGGCGCTTGTTCTCGACCACCTCTGATCTGTGAACCGAACGTAGCTTATCGAAGGTTCTGTAGGGCAGGGACGTGCTGCCTCCCATGATCTCGAGGCGGCCGTCGGGATAGTCGCAGACGACGACCTTCTTGCCGGCCAAGCGCTTCGCGAAGGCGCTTGGATCGAGAATGAACAGCACCTTGTCGTAGCGCAGTGTCAAAGCCTGGGACAGCGTGCGAAATTCCTTTCGACACATCGCGCCGTCGAGGTTCTCATGCTCGGCGAGGAGGCGGTGCATATCCTTCGGATTGCGTGGTTCCTTGCCGAAACGGGCATTGAAATCGGCGGCGAACTCGGCCGCATAGGCATTAGCCGCCTCGATCGTGCTGATGCCGCGCAGACGCAGCTCCTTCACAAGCCGGTCCTGCAGCGTCTGATTGGCGCGCTCGACGCGCCCCTTGGCCTGCGGGGTATTGGCGCAGATGATGTCGATGTTCAGTTCGTAAAGCGCGCGACCGAACTGCGTCAGGCCAGTCGTTCGATCCTTCTCCGAACCATGCGTCGTGCGAAACACACCATGCTTGTCGCTGTAGAAGGAGATCGGCTTGCCCCATTCCTGCAAATAGGCCTTGGTGGCGATCAGATAGTCGAACGTATTCTCCGAACCGGCAAAGCGCAGATGCAGCAGCTTGCCCGTGGCGTCGTCGATGTAAACGAGCAGGGCGCATTTGGGGCCGCGGTTCTCGAACCACCAATGGTGCGAGCCGTCGATCTGGACGAGTTCTCCGAGGCAGTCGCGCCGGCCCCGTGGCTGGTGAAGCTGCTTCTTGCGCTCCCGACGCGATGTCCAGATGCCGGCTTCTGTCATCCATTTGCGTAGCGTCTCGATGCTGACGGCGATCTGGTGCCACTCAAGCAGCTTCTCGCGGGCAAGCGTCGGGCCGAAGTCCCGGTAGCGATCGCGCACCAGATCCAATGCGGTGTTGCGGAAGTCCTCATCATGGCGTCGATTGCTCGGCCGGCCGCGCTTCTTCGACGCCAGCCCGCCGGCGCCGTCCTGGTCATAGGCCTGCAACAGCCGGTGAACCTGACTGCGGCTGAGATGAAGAAGCTCCGCCGCCTTGACGACGCTCAGCCGCCGGTCACGGATCTTCTGGATGGCTTCAAGACGATGCAGCTCTTTTTGCGACAAGGTGACCAAAGGCATGACGGCTCCCGCAACAAGCCCGGTCTCACGCCAGGCTCCGTGAAGTCGCCAGCCTTCCTTTCCAGCTTCATGTTGACCAGCCTCGGAAGCGGGAAGTGTCGCATCTCTAACTGGGGCAACTGTCGCATTACTAAATAGCCGCTACACCCAAAAGTCGCATAATCTCAATTATGGAACTGACATTTGTATAATGATTGCAATTGGTTAGCTTACCATCTATCTGCGGTCGCGCGCGACTGCGCTGCCGTCGCAACGTAGTCCTCATTTAGCGTTCCCTTCCATGGCGGCCGTTCTGACGCTCTTCTACTTCACGTTCGAGTTCTTGAAGACGTGGAGCCTGCTGCTGCGGAGGAGGTACTTCGGTGCCTTTCGCACCTTCCCGACCGCGTCTGGGGCGTTCCTGCCTGGCATCTGGTGCGGCCTCGGGCCCGCTTTCGACATAGCCATTGAGAACCGATCCAGATATCCGGTCCACGCCAGGATTCAAAACCCCGCGCTCGGCCCCTACGGCAGCACTACTGGACGCCCTGTCGGGCAGACCTGGCGGGAATAGGCCGGTTGATAGGGCATCCATCCCACCATTCGTCGTGTCCCTATCGCTCTTAGGTGACTTGTTGTTTCCGGAAGCCGGGGACCCTGCGAAGTCTTCCGGATCGCTTTCGTATCGCCCGACTCTCACAACCGCTTCGTTCCGTTTCCTCGTTTCGCGACTTTGCAAGGCGACAGGCCAAGTCAGCGCTTTTTCCTGGACGACGAACTCTCGCTGGCTAGTATCGGCATCTCGTTCGCGCTCCATCAGCTTGAGATACTCGCGGCGGATATTGATTACCTCGCGGGCGGCCGCAGCAATCTCGTCGAAATAGGCGCGCTCGGCCGGCTTTACAGAAGACTCCACCGTGGCCAACACTTCCTCAAAGCGGTTCTCGTAGGTTACAAATTCTTGGCGTGTCATCGCTCGCACGGGGGGACCTCCAGCTCCGACCAATCTCGCCAACTTTACCATATTGGCTTCCAGATTTGTAGGGATGACAGAACTCTTGAGTTTCCCGATGTCAATTTGACTCTCCCTAAACGCCGCCTGAAGGCGATCCATCTGCGCCGTCGCGAACTCAACGACAGCTTTGTTTGGGTCGGAATGTTTGATTTCCTCCCAGACCTGGACTGCCGCGAGGGCATATCCCACGCTGCGCTCTGAGCGGGAGACAAAGTGCCGGTTGGCGCGCTTGCCGTCGTAACGAGCCTGTGCAGCACTGCTCGTGCCTTTATGTTCGGTACGACCAGCGTAACTCACCGGGATCACCTGGCTTTGCGCATACGCCGGCGGGTTGCAAAATTCGCGCCGGTCCGTCATCTCCATGTTTATGCCACGCTCCTTCGACTTCTGGGCAATCAAAGCGCGCCATTGCCGAAAGACGCGCGGGCTGGTCACGACCCGCTCGCCTGTGTCGGACCGCATGGTCACAATGGCATGGGCATGCACATGCGGCCGCCGACCACCTTGCCTAACCTCCTTCGGATCATCGGCGGGAGCATGCAATGCGAATACATAACGGTGCCCCCCGAACTGCTCTCCCAGGAAATCTCGCACCGCGGCCTGAAACGCCGTAAGATCCGTTCCGGCGCGTGCCGAGACGACCAGATGCATGACGTCCCTGCCCTTGCGGCTGTGCATTTCCCGTCGCCATTCCTTCTGAACGAGATCACCGGCTTCTTCGAAGTCTCCGATGATGCGGCCCGTCTCATCACGGACGCCATCCTGTTGTACGCGCTCGACAAGCTTGCGTATCCGCGCCGTCGCGAACTCCACGCCGTTGCCGTAGCCGCTGATTCGGAGGCGGACTTCCGCTTCGCGAGCGACATGGGAATTGACGATCCTCTCCTGGACGATCGCGGCCGCCCTTTCATCCGCGGTCAGGCGCTCACCGCTTGGGTCGCGCAATACGGCAACGCCCCGAACCTCTAGCTCGCCGGTGTTCTTCTGCTGGACAGCGAGGACAAAGCGTCGCTTGCCAAATCCTGCCCTCAGTACCTCTCGAGCGAATTCGTAGCGGTCGTCTGCGCTCAAGGGCGACGACATGGAAATCTTGACCTCAAACAACCCGACGTCGCGACTGGCTGTTCGGTGGTCGAAGAGGTGTTCCCATTCAGCACGCAATTCACTCAGAGCCGTTTTACCGAGGATGCGCTCGCCCCTCTCATTTTCCACCGGCAGTTCACCCGAACGCGAGGTGTAACTCACCATGGCCGCTGCCCTGATGCCGCTACCGTAGGAGGCAAGCTTGACCACTGCGGGCTGGCTCCCCCGGGCGAGCGCCGCAAATCGCACACGCATTGACTGTTCGCCACCGGCGCGACCCAGAGCAACCGCTCGGCCCTCCCGTCGTGCGCCGCCGTCACAACCACCATCCCTTGGTGGGTGGACTGCACCTCCCCTTCGCGGCCAGTCCCAGTCGAGCTCTTTGTGCTCGCCCATTTGCAACTCGTGGAGAAAAGCCGCCCGCCGACGCTCCCAATCGCGCTCGAAGGCGCCGGGGAAAAATTCCATCAGATCGCTTCACCGCGCCGGGCAGCGCCGGCGTGCTTCGTCATCGCGGCGATTTCGGCCGCCACTGTGAGTGCGATCGCGCGGGCATCCTCGATCGCCGCTGCAAGATCCGACGCTGCGAAATGTCGATTACCGTTGAGGGCGCGGGCAAGCTGATTGAGGTTGCCACTGACGGCGCGCATGTCCTGGACGAGCATCTCCAAGACCGACCGATCTTCCCTGCTCATGAACGGTCGGGTACCGGCGCCTTCGAGGGAGAGCGAGCGGATAAAAGCCGAAAGGGAAAGACCGGCTTTTTCCGCGGCGATTTCCACGGCCGAGATTTCATACTCCGCGAATCGGATATGGGCGACCTTTTCCCGCCTGGCTGCCCGCCTGGAACACGATGCATTTGGCGTTTTCATCGCCGATCTTCCTGCCTTTTTTCCCGGCTGCAAGCCGTCGATCGAGGGCTGGTCCCTCGATCGCCCGGAAAATGTATCACATTTTTCCGTATCCTGCCAAGCCGAAATGACATTCTTTCTTCCAGTCCTTTGCGCAATATTCATTTTTTCATTGTTCTTGTGACATTATTTTTCTATATTGATGACTCTCTGATGCCATGCAAATGCGCGATCCAACGACGTATGGCTCGTGTGTGAGCAGAAACACATGTCTGAAGGAGATGAACGATGCCGGTCGTGATTTCCGCCATCAACGCGAAGGGCGGAGCAGGCAAGACAACTGCTTTGATTAATATCGCCGGCGAATATGCCCTTCGCGGTCGAACAGTGGCGATGATCGATATGGACGCAAGGTCAAACTTGGCCAAGTGGTGGAGCGACTGCCGGGAAAAGCATGCCTGCGCCGACGGTGTGGAGGTCGTTGGGCATAAGACCGTCAGGGCGGTCAGCGCGTACCTGGCTCGAGCGGAACCTGACTACATACTGATCGACACGCCAGGCGAGGACACCGCGATCATCGATCAGGTGATCGGCTGGTCGCATCTGGTGATTTCCCCGATCCAGGCATCGAAGCGCGAAGTGCTTGGGGCGATCGACTGCTTTCAATCAGTTCTGCGGGTGAACGATGCGCTCGGCCGTGGCTGCCACCACGGCGTGCTGCGGACGCGCATCTCGCTAACTGTTCGGCACACGGAGCTTTATCGGAAAATCCGTCCCATCATCGAGGAGGCAGTCGGAGCCTATCTGTTTCGCACCGAGCTCATGGAGCGCAATGTCTACAAGGATATCCAAAACGGCATTGGCACGCTGCAGATGCAGGAGCTGACGGAACCGATTGTAAAGGCGCGCCGGGAAACACAACACCTTGTCGGAGAGATCGATGAGTTGTTGGTCGCTGCAAAGGAGCGGAGCGACGCCCGATGAGCGCGAAGGAACAATTATCGCTCGACGAATTCGTGATTGCGCAAAAGAAGAAGGCCGCCACCGAGACCATCGCTACGACCGTAGCTGGTCCAGGAATGCAGCTGCCCCGAGAGGCCGCCCTGAAGGCTAAAACGGTCGCTCAGGAGGCACGAAAGGCATTGAGGCGGACAAAGCGGGAGCGGCTGAAGGGAGAGAGCTTCTTTGTCAATGTGTGCCTTGATCGACGGACCAAACGTCGCCTCAAACTGGCATCTTTCAATTCAGAGACGTCAATGCAGTCGATCATGGCAGTGGCCATCGTGAAATATCTCGACGAGATTGGTGCTTGACCTCCTGGTTCCTGGCGTCGAGATCAACCAACGAAGTTGGTCGCATCAAAAATTTTTTTCTGGGCTGATGTCAGATCGGTCCTGATTCTGTACGGTATTGCCCAGTTCGCGCAAAGCCCAGCGTCACAGCGATGCGCTTTCTGAAGCAACGAGGAGCAGGCCAAAGCCGTCGTCATGGCGATCAAGGACATTCAGAAATATATCGACGACCAAGGGCTCGTCGAAACCAGCGACGAAGAGTCGGAGAAGCCGATTTATCGCAGGCCGGGTTTCGAAGGGATTCGCGGCTTTCGGGAGATAGAGAAGATATTCAGCCATTTTATTCGCGAGCATCGCGAAGCGAAGCGCCTCAATCGCGCGCAGGTCGGCATGATGGTCGGCCTGCACGAGACGATCTTCGCAAGGTACGAGCGAGCATTTTCGAAATTGCAGGCGACGCGGCTCATTCACCTTTGCGAAATCCTCGATTGTTCTCCTGTTGAAATGATCCATGCGGCCGCCCCGCATTTCTTCGGCGCAACCCGCAAGGAGGCTGATGAAAAGCTCAAATTGATGTTGCGGATCTTGGATATGCCGCCGGCCACCGCCTCAAGCCTGCTCAGCATGATCGAAGGTTTAGCCGGAGACGGCAGCCATGCCGATTCTGCCTCGGCAACGTGAGGTGCGGGGCGATTGATGTGGTCCAGGCGGTGGCATTCACGAGGTCGTAGTCGACGCACGGGCCGCGGCATGCAAGCGGCTCGGCGGGGGACGCTTTTGCGTCCCCGCCAGCGGTGAAGTTTGAAGGTAGACGAACATAAACTCGGTACCTGTAGCGTGGCCGAACATTGCTGCGCTGCGCGATTCTTTCGCGATGAACGCCTTGCATTACCAGCTGCATATTGACGCCATGCCCCGGAGCGGAACATGGCTCGTTTTTACGCACTTTCGATTCAGGAGACGGTGTTCGGCCAAACTTGCCTCGTGCGCCGGACACCCGGGGCCGCATTGCCCAGCACTAGGACGAGGCAATACGCCACTTGCTCGAGTTGCTGCGCGCCAAGGGGCTGCGCGGCTACCGGCCGACGCCCCCACTCGACATCCAAATGCGGCCCCGCGCGTGGACGGGCCGCATCGAGATCAGTCCCGGTTAGAGCGGGACCAGATCAGGTGAAGCCCTTCCTGGCCGTCTACTTCGGCAAGCGTGGCGTAGATCGGGTTGGGAAACGATGGATCGTCCACTTTCGCCGCGAGGTAGTCGCGTTCAGTGTCCTTGGCCGTCTTCTGCAAGGCGGCGCCGAGTTCAACTGCGCCCGAGTAGATGCGGAAGTGCGGACCCTTTTCGGTGGGCGCATCGACCCGCTCGATACGCGCCTTGACGTAGAGATTAAGGGATCGTGCCGGTGAAGCCGGCGGCCGTGGTGGTGGAGGTTCCGATGGTAGCCATGATGATGGTCCTTTCCTTGTACTCGGGCCGCGCCCATCGCGACTTCACATGAGGGATCACTCGCCAAGCTGTGGTTATGAGCTGCTGAGTGGCCGGTTTCTGAATGGCGCCCCGCCGGATAAGGGGCGCCATTCAGAATTGTTCAGTCGCCGTTGCGACGGTTCGGTCGGGACCAGATGAGGCTGTAGCCCTGACCGTCCTCACCCTCGACGAGGTTGGCGTAGATTGGGGCGGTGAAGCTGGGATCGTCGAGCTTGAGACCCAGGTAGATGCGGCCCTCATTGGACTGCTTGGACCAGGCGGCACCGATTTCGATCCGGCCGACGAAGACCCTGTGGCTGGGAGCGTTTTCGCCGCTGGAGCGCCTATCGGGAACGATACGGACCTTCTTGGCCTGGAGGGAAAGGGTGACGATCTCGCCGTTGAACTCGTTATCGCCGGACTGCTGGAAGTTGCCGATGGTAGCCATTGTCGTTCTCCTGACTGGTTGCCGAAGCCGCCCTATGCGGCCTCGATAGCGGTCGTGAGGCGACGATCGGGCCGACTGCATCCTGTGGACCGTAGCGTCAGCGGAGGACGGCGGCAGCCGAGCTTGTTGTCCCGCGAGGAATGCGGCAAAGCCGCAGGGGAAGAAGGTCGGCGAAGCCGTTGCAGGCAGAGGCTCGACCGGCGCAAGACCAGCCAGAAGAGAGGCCGTATAGGGAGGGTCCCCGGCATCAGTCTCACGAGAACGATGCTGACCATCGGTCCTTCAGCCACGCACTCGGCACAAGCGGTGCAATCCGTCCCGCTCCATGAACCTCAGGTCTGAGCCCGTTTCCTGATCCGCGCTGATGCACGTATCAACCTCACATCCGGTCGCCACTCGAGCAGCTGCACCATAATCCCGCCTGCGGCGGCAAGGGCTCAGGAGGACGAGACCAGTCTCGATGACGGCATTTAACCCATGCCGCAATGCGGTCGTCCACCTGGTTTCGGCGGGGCTGACGAACTGTGATTCACCAACGTCGTCACAGCCTGATGACTGTTCTCTATCAACACGCCGGCGCTGACGTACTTCGATGAAGCCACGACCAGCTTGCGCGCCAGCGCGGTGATCATCACCTTCTTGAAGCGGCCGCCATTCCGGGCAACGCGGTCGTTGAACCATCGACAGAGTAACGAACCCGGTTGGTTTCGCACCCAAAGCCACGCCATTTCCAATAACCTCGATCGCAATCGCGGATTTCCGGACTTGCCGATCCCCTGCTCCCGGTCGAACGATCCGCTCTGCCAGGGCGTCGGCGCAAGGCCGGCATAGGCAGCCACCCGCCTTCGATTGTCAAAGTGACGGAAGAGCCTTTCGCCCCAGAGAACGGCGGCAAATTCCGGCCCGACACCACGACCTTCAATAGCAAGGGGACTTCCCGCACCGATTGCCTTTCTTCTGCCAGCATGGCGTCTCGTTCGACTTCTATCTATCGAGTAGCATCTCCATTTGGTCAGAACGGTGCGCCAGTGGACCTTCTCGAAGACGTTCATCACGCAATGTCGAAAGCCCGCACTCCTCTGGCGGAGAGAGCGCGGGCCGATCGGAGGCCCGATCTTCGGCAGGCGATGGAGGGCACCAACCTGCCGCTCGCATCAACCTTTAGAGATAACTAATGTTCCAATCAAGGAGCTGAAGAACGCGGTTTCGATCCTGGAATGGATGGTCAGGGCTATGCCGTGGACTGGCCGAAAAGACAGCCAGGACGGCCAAGCGCGGCGAATCGGCTGGATCGTTCGACGGGCCATGGGTATGGCGCAAACAGATGGTGCGTTCGATCCGCCGGCCCTCGTAGTGAGATAGGACGTCCATCATCTTTTGCCTTGCTTGGGCTAGGCTGTTTTCACGGCGGGTTTTGGAGGAGGTCGATCTGATGACGACAAGCCTTGCCGGCACCCTGAAAACCGCGGCGAACAGGTGGCCAAACGCCTGCTTGGCTATGATTCCCGCAACTGGCTGCACATACGCCAGATCGAGGCGTTCACCGTCTTTCTCGAGGCCGGCAACCGCAAGGCCTCCGACGTCATCGAGATCTCGCCAGGCTGGAACCGCACCTGGCTGGCGATGTGCCCCAACTACCGCTCCGACGATTTCCCCGCCTTCGACATCTGCAAGGACCGCGCCGAGGTAATCGCCGACCAGGTGCTGGAACATGTCCAGCGGCCGCACGCGGCGGTGCAAAACATCCACGCCATGACCCGGCCTGGCGGCTGGGCGATGGTGGCGACACCCTTCCTGTTCCGGGTCCATGCCCGAGCGCACGATTACAACAGGTGGACG
>Ga0157374_10003825_pt1 | contig 12641 bp, 12 predicted proteins | sample M25metaG_FD_115308 | JGI IMG/M metagenome (GOLD analysis project Ga0157374, IMG submission 115308) | Miscanthus rhizosphere microbial communities from Kellogg Biological Station, Michigan, USA - M2-5 metaG | ecosystem: Host-associated > Plants > Roots > Rhizosphere > Soil | place: USA: Michigan...
CGATTGGGTCTGACAGTATTCTGACGGTCTGCCAGTAACGAGTAAGAAGATTCTGGTGTGACAAAGTGAGCATTATCCTGGGGTTTTTGTGGATGATGACTGGATTGGGCTGCAGTAGAGCTGCCATGGTTACAACAGCAGTTACTGTTGAGTTCATGTAATCTCTGGCAGGCAGTGTTATACTTGACCAACTGACTGACTTGCTCTCTGTATTTACTCATAATTAACTCGAGAGCATTTTGATGGTCTTCCAGAGCAATCCTGAGATCACGGTTCTCCTTCTCGAGCAACTGGATCTGCTTTGATTCCCTCTGGATGGCCAGGATGAGTGAAGACCGAGGCATCTGGTTCGAGACACACGAAAGGCTTTGTACTTCATTTTGGAACTAAATTGAGAGACAAGTTAATAATAATTAGATATAATGAACAGGATACTGACCTCCTTCATCGAGTCAACCGTCTTGTCGAGGGCCTGAGACCTTGCCAACAGTGTATCCGAGGATCCTTCAAATTTCTTGAGACGACTGCTAAGTTTCTTGGCATCATTCAAGAGCTCTTGAACCGATACAGACATTCTCTTTCTCTTCTTCTCAGTCTTGAGGATGACAATTAAGAAACCAAGTCAAGAGTGAAATGACACTGAGGGCATGAGTTGTAATGAATAAGTGGTTCCTGTGATCTCTCTCTTCCTGTAGTCTTGGTTGACTGTATCAAGGAATGAGTCATAGAATCATCACTTGCTTTCACTTTACTTGGCCTATGAATCAATGACTTAACTAAATCTCGAGCAACTAAGCTATACTGTTGTATAGAATGTTGATGATGATGTTAGCGATGATGTATAAGGAAACGAGTACTTTAGTTTTAGTAAAAGAAAAGCAGTCTCAGGTTTATTTGTTACCAGTCATTCATGAAGACAGCTGTTTCTCAAGGTTCCTGTCACGACAACATTATTATCATGCCTTGGTTTAGGTTCTTGGGTTTTCTTTAGAAACTTATCTGGTTTCCTTTATTGGATTGGTTTTGGATTCGTTTTAATTAATCTAATGATGGACGAAGACTACAAGAGACTAAAAGAGGTCTTTGTCATGAATGAAGACCCCTTTCTCTCTTCTCCACTGGAAGTCATTTCCATTTGTCTGGTTAACCAGTGGTCTTTACTTATGCTTCACATTCTCATGTCTTGTTTTTCGATTCTCAATCAACTCAGGTATTTATTTAAATGTATTAATCCATGAACAAAATAATGAATTAATCTGTTTTTTAATGACAGATCATACGAGAGAATTGTCATTGAATCACTCATCCTTTTCATTCCTCTGATTCTCGGAATGACTGTCTTTTCTCGATGGCCTATGGTCTACTCCCTTTTCATTCTCATCATCTCTCTTGGCATCCTTGTTTCCCAGAGAAAAATAATCTCGACTATCCAGTGGACAGAAGTTCTTTTCATTCCAAAGAAGACTAAACCTGTAAAGATCCTTCCATTAACCGGTCTCTTCAGGTCCCTCATGCTCTCGACCACGATCTGCATCCTCGCAGTTGACTTTCCCATTTTTCATCGCAAGTTTGCAAAGAACACCGAGTACGGCATATCCCTCATGGACACTGGGGTTGGAGCCTTTATCGCTTTGAATGGTATTTTATCTCCAGAAGCGAGGAATCCCTTGTCCAATGATAGGTATCTCCTGAATAAGACATTGTTTTCATCTGCACCACTAGTTCTCATTGGATTCGCGAGAATGATTTCCCTTAGAATCACAAACTACAACTACAATGTTTCCGAATATGGAGTTCATTGGAACTTTTTTGTCACGGTTGCCATGGTCAAGATTATCTGCTGCCTCTTAAACTGCAAACTTATTCGGAGGATCAAGATTAACTCAATTGGATTCTCCCTTGTTATCATGATTGGATACCAAACTGCTCTCTCCTGTGGACTCAGCACTTTCTTGTTGGATCAGGAATCCAGGGGTAACTTGTTCTCTGCCAACAAAGAAGGCATCTGCTCAGTCATTGGATTTATTCCACTCTACTTAGTCTCTGTATCCATTGGAAGGTATCTTTACAACAAGAGAAGGACTGGGAAATCTGTTGACCTGGTTATAATGGCATGTCTGGGAGGAGTAATTTGTTTGGTCTCTGGAGTGGCATCGAATCTCTGTCACCTTTTTATTCAAGAAGTGTCCCGAAGACAAACCAATGCAGCCTATATTTTATGGATTCTCTGTTTGTACTCTTTACTCTTGTCCGCCGAATGTATCCTTGTACTCATGATTGAGTTTATGCAGTCTGTTGGTCTTTTACAACAAAACGAACCTTGTCAACCAATCCTATCAACCTGTCTAGATTCCAATTCACTTGTCATATTCCTTCTGGCGAATCTCTTAACTGGCGCAGTCAACTTAACAAGCAATACAATGGAAGCAGGTATCGTGCAATCCTTGTCCATTTTAGTCATTTACTCGACAACTTTATCACTTGTTTCCTTTGGACTCAAATCAAACAAAATTGATGTTCGTATTCGAGAGAATATTTTTGACATTATCAGGGAGAAAGTGTCCTTATTGAGAGGGAGGCCAACAATTAAGACCAAGTGATAACATAGTTTACAATTTTGTTACGAAAAAAAGATTAAATTGATTTTTCAAGCAAATAAAATGGAGAAATCAAGTGTAAAATCAAATGTAAAAAAGACAAAAAGTAACAGTGGTAGAGGTGGGATTCGAACCCACGCCCGAAGACTGGTGCCTAAAACCAGCGCCTTAGACCACTCGGCCACTCTACCAAGGAGTGAAACATATTTCTTATCATTCTTCCAACTTAAACTACGTTTTTCAATGGTTTTTGTGATAAAAATGATAAAAAGACATCGTGTTTTTATTTTTCATTTTTATTTATTGAATCAAAGACTTCATCGAAGACCCGGTCTCCTGAGCAATTTCTTTTTCTTGATGTTTCTTTTCTTCAAAAGAAGATGTGGGGATTTGTTTGCTAACAACTCCACAGTCTTCTTGTCTCGGACGACATAAGAGAGGATACTTCCTGCTGGACCTCCAAAGGCATTCAGGTTGCATTTATTGGTAGAGGGTTGTTTGTCTGAAGATGTTTGTTGATCATTTATTCCCATGTCATTGGATGTCTCCTCTAAAATCGATGCAGCAGTGTGTCCTCCCTCCTCCTTCTTTTTATAATTGATCTTAACTTGACTGCAAAACTTGACATCATCATCATCTCGATCATCATTCATACCATCCTGACCCTCCTCATCTGAACTAGAGTTGTAAATGTGATCTAGCCATCCATTGTTGTCGACATTCCTCCACTTGAACTTTTTCTGTCTAGATTTGCCATCCATGTGTAGGTCTCCATCTTCAAACAGTCTCTCCTGGTAAATCAGTAACTGCCTCTTGTCTTCGTCCAGTTGTTGTTTCTGAAACACTTTAGAAATCTGGTCTCGTTGGACATCCTCGTCAGGAAGTTCCTCTTTATCAGCCCCTTCTTCATCTTCATAACCATCTTCCAATTCATCGGCTTCATCTTCATCACTACTTCCTTCCTCTCCAGACAACTCGGCCTCCGTTTCAAAGAACTTCTTGGCTTTGCTTACAATGTCAGTCTCCTCACCATCTTCTTCGTCTTCGGAATCACCAGTGTCCTCTTGGTCATCATCGTCCTGGTCATCCATCTCCTCCTCAAATGATTGGTGCTCATCGTCGTCATTGGATTCCTCATCGAGTTCAGCCTTCTCTCCCTTCCTAACATCGTCCACAGAGTTATTGGAGGAGGACTCGGAGGACATGACCGGTTGACTGATGTTGTGATGAAGACAACTCAAGACAACAAGACAAGAGAATGAGAGAGAATCCCGCTCTTCTTGAGTTGAGGGACCGCATCTACAGTTCTCTGTCTGTATGTGTCGTCCGGTCAGAGATTTTTCTTTCTTTTTTCTCTTTCCTTCATCCATTCAATCCAATCCTACTGTTCTTGATGTCGACCTGCATCCTGTCTTTAGTAGACCAATTGATGAGAAAGAGAAAATAGGATGAAACAAGAGAACCTGCGCTCATTCCCTCTTGAAGTCTGACGATGATGGTAGTGGTTCTAGTTGTTCATGTTATATGTTCTCCTCCGACTTTTCCTTCTTCATCATCTTTTCATCCTGAGCCGTCACTCATTCTGTACTACAGTATCCAAGGGAATCAAGGAAAGGAAGGAAAAGGAAAGAAATTTGGATCGTACTCTACTCTCCCATCGAGTTGTGTTCTAAGCACTACTCCTTTTGTTTCAGACACACACTTGTCAGTGAGAGAAGTTCATTCGACTCCCCCTCATCTCCTGCTGAAGGAACTGCACGAATTTCTGTCTGACTCACTCAAAGTAAAATTCAGAGACAGCAGGAGGAAAATCCTCCAACACAAGAGAGAAGACACGACACCATCATCTCTCACTCCCTTTACATGAGAAAAGAGAAGGCCGACGAAAAAGAGAAGCAGTTGCCTCTGTTTCCTTCCTCTGTATTTTCTCGGTCTTTCAAGTCCCTCTTTCTCTCTACTGCTCACGTCTGGAAGGCATGACAGAGAGACCTGAGCAGACTTCACTCACAGCCCACATCCAGACCAGAACTCGACTCGAGATTCAGAGGAGACCTCGAGGAGAAGGAGAGAAGAGGCAACAGCTCTCTCTCACTTGTTCTCGAAGAAGATGCCTTCGTCCGCTGCCTCTCTTGCTTCTTCCATTCTTGTGACACCGAATGCCATCGGGTCAGGGTCCATGTCTTCGGCCTCCAGTTCTTCCTCTAACTCATCCGGTCATGAAGCAAAGTCACAGGGTATTATTGCTACTAGTCAGTCACGTGAGCAACAAGCACTATTATCTCAGCCAAGTATACTTGAGCAACAACTAGGTTGCAATCCTACCGTTTCTTCTTCACAAAAGGATGACAGGTTGGCTGCTGTTGTCGCAGCTGCTGAAGTAGCAGCCTCCATGTACGACGCATATCAGGCCTGGGCCCTCAAGACGTACGGGGATTCAGCCAAAACCAAGACTGTAACTCGAAAGAAGTACAACCGAATCATGAAGATACTCAGGGGAGAAGAGTCTTCTTGTGTCGAGAATTCAAAGTTTCGTTTTTGGGTTAAAGCAAAGGGATTCAAAATCGCACCAGACTTGGACCCTGATTCCTCTGGAGAAGATGTACTTTATGTCCCGGCAGCTAAACCAGGGGTGAGTAGTTTAAGTTTAAGAGTAGTCTTTGTCTTTTCTTGTAGTTTTAGTTTTCTCTTTTCAAGCTATTTATTTTGTGGTGACAAAGAATGTAATCTCAGAGGAGTTGAGTTTGCAACTTTTCATGCATGCATTCTTCCTTGTCATTTTTACACTGAACATTAGAGAAAACATTTCAATTTAAATTATCCAACAACGAAACTACTACAAGATTTACATTTATATGGTCTTAATTGACTCCTTATCTTGCTTGAAACCCCTGGGATTCCTATGCAAGTATCCCGGTTCTTGTTTTCTTTTCTTTTCTTTGAGTGAAAATGAACGGAATGAAGGATTTGAAATGACTTAAAGTTGGATCAGTGAGTGAGAGAGAGAGAGGAAACAGGAAGTGCGACGGGTCAGAGTACACTGTAGTTTATCACTCACGCATTTCGTCTTCTTATTCTGTACATGTTTCAATGCAACAGGCTCAATGGAAACTAAAAAGAATAGTCACCTTCAATTATTTGTTTGTCCAATTACTACTTGTCATTCGAGATTCCCTCATACATATATGCTTTGCTTTCAAAAGTTGAGTGAAAAATTTATTTCTCAGCTAAAAGTACAAGCAAAGCAAGGAAGACCTGACTGCCTCCCCTTCATCTTCTAGAACATGATACCGGTTCATGGATTCCCTTTTAATTCTAAAGAGAGAATGGCAACTGAAATGAATGAAAGAGAGAAGTCTCCAAGCCTTCAAGTCTTTTTAATTTGAAACAGACAGGCAGGATAGAACAGTCTCAATTTCTCGAATCTTGGTTCCCTCTTTCATTCTTTGTGTTGAACCCAATCCTCGTGACAGCATCATCCTCAGGATCTCTCTTTCTTTGAATTCTCATTTTCGCTTCGAGGCCCTCTTTATTCCAAGTTTCCATTTCGCTCTCCTGCTCTGTATCCTGTCAAAGTGAACTCTCGTCGATCCTGACTTGCTCTTGACGACCATCTCTCTCTTTTTCTTTCCTGTAAAGAAGAAGGTTCAGGAAAGAACAGAGAACACAAACACTTTTCTTTGGTCACTGCATGTGTGTTTGGTCTTCATCTCAAGCAGGCATCTCTCTTTGAGTCTCAGGAGAAGATATATATTGTGTTGAGTTTCCCTCTGTGTGTGATATAACAGAACAAGAGAGGGAGGAGAGAGTCCAGAGAGTAAAGTGATGCAGAGAAGGAGATGATGAAAAGGGACGTAGCATATGTTAGCAGTCTGTGCGGGAATGGTCTGTGAGTCTGCATACATACATGTGTGCATTGGATGTAATAGAAAGGACCATCATCTGGATACTCGTAGTAGTAGTGTCTGCTCTGGAATCATATCTGGAGAGAAAAGGAATAAGAGGAACGACCGGCTCGAAATGACGATGATGCGGCAGAAAAATATAAGAACAAGAAGAGAGAATACAAGAATACAAGGAATGTTGCAGTGAAGAGTGCTTTTGGGCGCAGTCTTCTCTCACAGTCTTTCTCTCTCAGTCTTCTTGAGATGATTATTCGTTGGGGCAGCTGGGACACACTTCCCCTCTTCTCATGCTCTTGTACAGGGTATCCACCCTCATTTCGATCACAAGTCCGAGTAGACTTGAATGCCTCTCCTCCTCCTCCTGGTTTACGTGCCTCGACTGCTACATTGCCAGCAGATTCTTTCTTTCCTTCATTCTTTCCTGAACCAGCTCTCATTTCACTCGAGAACAACCTGCATCAGACGATGCCAAGTGGCCTGTAAGGGAACCAAAGAGCGAACGACAGAGAGAAAGCTGGTGGAGGGGAGTCAGTGTACCTGAAGTCGGATTGAAAGGCAGCAGCAGGAGGGATGAAGTTACGTTTCCAGAGAAACGGAAGAAGCTCGGATGCAATAAAACTAATGCTATGGGTTAAAGCTAACGTTGCCCTCAAGACTATCAACAGTCGGAGGAGAAGAAGGAAAGTCGTAGGTAAAGAGAGTCTCGGAGCAAGAATTACTGCCTTGAAAGAATACAAAGGGATTGTTCAGCTTCAGTCAGAGAGGATGTCACAACAGACAACAGCAAGGAAAACGAAAAGCAGATGAAAGAAAGCTCCTTCTTCTACGGTAACAAAATCACAGCTACAAATAGACAACAAAAAAATCTGGTCATCAGACTGGATATCACGCATCCATCGTCCTGTTTTCTAAGAAGAAAGATAATGTAGGGCTAAAAGGAGGAGGACACTGACATCCTGCATGAAAAGAACAAGAGTTGAACTCATGGCATCAGTCGTTATTGTTGGATGAAAAACAGTTAGAATTGAATCGGACTGTACTTTTTCTCTTTGACTCGTTCACTCTTCGTTGTCGCGCAGTCTTGTCTAAAGAAATAACAAGTGTACGAAGGAAAGAAAGAGGAAGAACTAACATTACGCGCCGATAAACCTGGTGATCACAGGTCCCACTGAACAAGGACTATGAGAGAGATTACTCACAGGCAGTCTCGAAACAAAGAATAGAACAGAACAGAACGGAAAGAAGGAGACCCTGAAGCAGGGATGACTCTCTCTCCCTCTACTTCTTTGTTCATGTCATTCACTTCAGGCGGTAAAATTCATTTGAACAAAGCAAAGCATCCTGGAGATTATGTTGCAGCACAAGTTGTGTGACAGAAAGAAAATGAGAGAGACAGCCCAATCAAGGGATGCTTCGTTTCCATTCCAGGTCTCACTGTCGTCTCTTATTCTTCTCATCTGCTTCTGTCGTCACACAAGTCACTCATGTTCAAATGCACTCCTACTGTTGAATGATATCAGTTGTGTAGAAGAAGAGACTACTCTCTTGTAGTATTCCTTCTGGGCCACAGAATTCTCTCAGAAAAGACATCACATATGCCTTGTGTCAGGAAACGTCAAGGAACTCTATCTTCCCTCCCCCTCTTCTTTGTCATCCTTTTCAGGAGGACGTCAGTGACCAAGATTACTCATCTTATATGTGTATGTTTGCGTTGAAAAGGCAGGCTCTCTCTCTTCTTTCAGGTCATGATCACCTTCTTTCACGAATGACATTTACTGAGTGGGAGATACAGAGACCGCGAGATAGTCATCATCATGAAACGGGAGGAGAGTGAGAGGGTGGAAGAGAAGAGAAGTACTAAAACAAGAATAATATCTTCCTGTCCTCCTCTCGAACCTTCATAAACCAAGACCAGGGAAAGAAAGAAGAACCTGCAGCAGTACTTTCAACATCAACATGAGATGAGACACTTTTACTGCGAGATCTAGAGTCCGGGTCGTTATGTCTGTTGTGTGTGATCTTGGAGTACAGTTTGCATTGTTCTCTGAGTCGTTTTCCTCGTGAAATGAGAAGTAAGAACAAGAGAAGTGAGACAACAGACACACAGGCATTACATTCTCTCTCGAAGAATGAAAGAGGAGGACAAACTTTGCAGACAACCCTACTTGAGCCTGCTGTACTCTTGAGGGGAAGAAGAGATGGAGGGGAGAAAGAAGTTGTAGGAGGAAAAGAGGATTTGATATCGATTTTCCACTCTTAGGCCGTTACAGACAAGACTGAGAGAAAGAGAGCTTCTCTCCTGTCTTTGGATTCTGTAGGAGACACCGGTTCATGACAAGAACTCACTCTTCTTCTTTCTTTCTTTTCCTCTTCTTTGCCTGGAGTTCAAAAGGGATCTGAGTTTCGTGTACACACTTTTTCTGCTGAAGTCCTTTTTCTCTTGCCTACTACTCTAGTACTACTACTGCACACACTTTCTGTCGCCATCTCTTCTTTCGAATCAGGAGCAGAGACTGACACGATGTGTAGTAGTTCTGTTCTCTCTTCTCATCCTGAAGACCAAAGAAGACGGGCTGTTGGATCGATCGATTCCTTTTGGGATAGAAATGCCTTCATTCATTTACAGGAACCAGAATCTCGCTCCTTCACTCCCTTTGAGTCCGGGAATGATGTCGGAGTCACTGTGTGATATTTTTAAGGAGGAAATCAAGTTGAAGGGGAAGGAAGAGAGACAAGTGCACATGAAAGTGATGATGGAAGTGAAGGAGAAGTGAGTGCATCTGAAATTACTTCTCTCTCTACTTGTCTTCCCTGAAGGAAACCTTCATTCCAGAGGAATTGTACCTCCTATTTCTTGGTCCTCCTCCTGCTCTTACTCTACTCATAGATTCCCTTTCAAGAATCAGGCGACCATTTCATCATTTCATCCTGGTTCTCTCTCAGTTGAAGAGAAATGTTGTGTGATTTACAGAGAAAGATCTCTCACTCTTAATGCTGATGCTGCATACCATGCAATTTCCTTCAGACATGCTTTCATTTTCACTCTCTTTTACTTCAACAATTATTTCATACTTTTGCTCTTTTTCTTTCTTGTTCATATACAGGCTTCCTCTTCATCTCCATCCTCATCCTCTTCAGGCGACTTGTCCTCATACAAGAGGGTCGCAGTCGTGGAGAACTTTTATGACATCATCTACAATGTTCATGTGGAAATGGATGGCAGGTCTGGAAAACATGCGGGACAGAAGAGGACTTACCGAGCGGTTTGTATTATTTTTTATACTTCTTTCCTTAGATGATGACTAACTCTACTCCGAAGGATTTACTTTTGAGTCCAACAGTGTGTGTGGGTGTTTAGCTTTCTTTTTGTATCCACCTCTACATCGATTTATGAAACTAATGCACTTTCAAGAACCGTACCCTCATGCCTTGTTCTTTCAGTCCCTGTTCAGTCTCTTTCCTGTTACATATTTCAGTAGAATAGGATGATGAGATTCAAGGATCATCTGAAAAACTCTTGGTAGAAACTGTCCTGGAAACGGCAACAAAAAACATGGAAAATGTAAAGAACCAGAATAGAATAAAAAAGGTGTCCAGACCAGAGATAATTTGGTTACAGCATGAGCTCCGTAGGATAGGATACCAGATTCTATTAAACTTGACAGGAAAGAGAAAAGTGACCAACAGAACAGAACAAGAATAGATAGAAAGAAACAGGTGAACAAGAGAGTGCTCTTACAGGACTTCACTTGCATTGATCGGAAGTGAAGTGTGAGCGAGAGAATGGACTGTACCTGCTTTTTAGTCAAGAAAAATAGGAGGGGAGATTCGAGAGCATACATGACTCATCATATGGACAACAAAAAAAGTCGAAATGTATAGTCTCTGAGTCATCCAAGGGACCTTTCAAACAAGACTTGATGGACAATTCATGGTCAAATTACAGATAAAGTGGCCACTCAATCACCATTAACTGAATCACTATTGATTAACACATTTCACTCTTTATCTGTTTCTTCCGACTTGACAATGATTGGCATCACAACAGGTCGCAGAAATGTTTGCCTTTCTTCCTCGGGAGGCAGTTACTCGTTTTCTAATGTCCTGCTCAGACTGTCAGAAACGAATGCATCTCCAATATAACCCCAATCCCTCCTCTGGTCTTCCTTCATCTCAAGCTGCCCCACTTGCACTCGCATATCTAACCACAAAGACATGTAAAGTAACCAACAGTAAACCCAACAACAACAGCAACAACACCAACAGAATCATATCATCCAGTCATATCAGTAACAACAACAGCTGTGGTAGTAGTGTTGAATCATCATCAACTCGAGAGGATGACGATGATGATGAAGAGCGAGGACTTGTTGTCGACGACCTCGATAACGAGCATGAAAAAGTCAATGAAGAAGATGATGATGAAGATGGATCAAACGATGCCTACAGACATTCCAACGGGAACAACAAGAACAACGAGGCCTCATGTCAAAAAGTATTGCCCAAACATATCACTTGTATCAGTGCAATTTCAAGAAAATCAAAGAATGGAAGTGGAATTAAAACATGTGTCAGGAAAAATGATGGGAACAAAAAGAAATCATTACCGGCGACGAACCATATCAATATTAATGGAGGGCTAAAGACTAATCTAAAGAGAAAATCAAACGGAATCGAAACTGCCATGAAACTAAAGAGGGTCAAAGAAGATGACCAACATACAGGTGAGTCATTAGTCATTAGTCTCTCTCTCTTTAGATGGTGATTTTCAACCTCTTCTTTCCTTGTCAACTCTTATTGATGTTACCCCTCAAGTAGACGTAGGACGTGATGAATCTGCTTCCCTGGCAGATCGAATTGCAAGGAGGGAATCAGATGAACTCCTAGAGGACGAGGAGGATGATTTAGACGGGGATGAAATTGAAGAAGAAGCGATGGACCCGAGAATCGATGCTACTGGTACTCAAGCAGAACCAGATGACGATGACGAACCCACCTCACTCTACTCCTCCGAAATCAAGGAAGGAATAGACGAAGAGGAGGAGGAGGAATCGACTTCGGCAGCCTATTCTTTGGAAACAACATCTTCAGTCTTCGACCCTGAGCGACTCAAGGCTTTCAATGTAATTTAATTCTCGTTTTCTCATCTCACTTTGACTTTTCTCTGTACCTTCTATTACTTTTATCCTGAACAACTCTTTCCTCTACCCATCCTCTCTCATTTGCTCCCTTTGATTATTTATGTATTAAGATTGTCTCCTGTACTGAACTGTATTCCCACTCCTCCTCGCAAGTTGATCATCAAATAGAACAGAAATCACATACTGACTTGCATTCTTTCTCGTTCTTTTCTTTCATTTCGATCTCTCAATGTATTTTCCGAGTTATTTCTCAGGTCAAAGAAGAGGTTGTCTGTTGTCTGATGCAACTCTTTTTGATCCAATTGTTGTCATTTTTCTGCTCCAAAGAATGGAATCTAATGTAACTGACTTCCTGTCTTTCTGACTTGTCTTGTTTCAGATGTTTGTTCGACTCTTTGTCGACGAGAACTTGGATCGCATGGTTCCTATTTCTCGTCAACCAAAGGAAAAGATACAAGGAATCATTGACAGCTGTGCTCGACAGTTTCCCGAGTTCTCGGACAGATCTAGGAAGAGGATCAGGACATACCTCAAGAGTTGTCGACGGACCAGGAGACACAAGACAAGTACATGCCCATCTGTCGCATCATCAGACCACGTATTATCGGGTGTCAAGAGAGAAGAGGAGGAGGATGAGGAGGAAGACGAGGAGGAGACGGACGAGGAAGAGGATGACTGCCCTGTTGATCTACCAGTCATGTCAAGTGCAGTGTCTTCAAGGCATGAGACAGATGAGAAGATGACGACCGTCAAACAAGGAAAGAAGAAACTCAAGAAGGATGCTAATGAAAGGGGAGAACATGAATCAGGGAGAGAAGCAGAGGGACATCTTAATGATCTCTCACCTCCTACTTCTCTCACTTTCCATCATCATCTCATTGCTAATGACTTACCCGGACCTCCTACTCTTCTTTCCTCTGCTGCTGGACCAACCTCTTTGCCTCTGTACATTACTACAGCATCTGGAAAGGGCTCTAAGAATTCAAATCAGACCAAAGTCC
>Ga0157374_10003827_pt1 | contig 12638 bp, 10 predicted proteins | sample M25metaG_FD_115308 | JGI IMG/M metagenome (GOLD analysis project Ga0157374, IMG submission 115308) | Miscanthus rhizosphere microbial communities from Kellogg Biological Station, Michigan, USA - M2-5 metaG | ecosystem: Host-associated > Plants > Roots > Rhizosphere > Soil | place: USA: Michigan...
GTGCCGCCAAACTGGCATATGTGGATGAGTTTGTAAAACAATTGCCACAGGGCATGGACACATTGGTTGGCGAGCGCGGCATCAAGTTAAGTGGTGGCCAGCGTCAGCGCGTAGCTATTGCAAGGGCACTTTTAAAGGGGAGTCCAATTTTAGTACTCGATGAGGCCACGAGCGCGCTGGATAGCAAGAGCGAGCAGTATATTCAGGAGGCGCTTTGGGAACTCATGAAGGGGCGCACGGCGTTGGTAATTGCGCATCGCCTGAGCACTATTCAGCGCATGGACCGGATTATCGTGATGGATAAAGGGCGCATTGTGCAAGTTGGTACGCACGATGAGCTGAAGCGCCAAAAAGGCATTTATGCCGAGCTGTGGCGGCATCAATCGGGCGGATACATTGGCACGCCAGCAGTTGAAAACGCGCTTGAAATGTAAAATAGTAGTTCGTTTTTGTATTCCTTATAAAAAGCTTGTGCTAAACTAAAGCCATGCACGAATTGGTTACTCTGGTTGCGAAATATCTTATTGGCGCGAGCATAATTGTTGCAGTAGTGTTCTTTTTCACACTTTCCAGCCCAAAAAAGAAGCGTTTTGCAGTGCAGGCGGCAATTGGCGCAGTAATCGCATTGGTTTTGGCCAAAATCGGCAGCAAGCTGTACCACAACCCGCGGCCATTTGTGGTCGGGCATTTTACACCATATTTTAGCCACGGCAATGATAACGGGTTTCCATCAGACCACACTTTACTTTCTTCGTTTTTAGGGTTTTTGGTGCTGTGTTATAACCGCAAAGTGGGCGCAGTGCTTTTGGTGTTTGCGGCGTTTATTGGGCTGGCGCGCATGAAGGCGGGAGTGCATCACAGCGTGGATCTTTTAGGGGCGTTTGCGTTTGCGGCCGTGGGTGCTTGGCTGGCATTTTTTGCGACGAAGCGTATGAAAACCAGTAAAGAACCGTAAGCCTTTACAGCTTGCTGTGAAACGTAGCTGAAGTCCTCGAAACAAGTCTACTTCTGTTAAGTTTCGGTAAACTGTTGCGCTTGTTCGCACAAGAAGGCATAATAAACATTTGATCGGGGCGTAGCGCAGCTTGGTAGCGCGCAGCGTTCGGGACGCTGAGGTCGCAGGTTCAAATCCTGTCGCCCCGACCATGTAGGTCATATTCACGCCATCGACCAGATTCGGTCGGTGGTGTTTTTGTAGTTCCAACCGACCGCCCGGCTGGTAAGGCCAGCTAGTGGCCAACGGCAGGAATAGCAGGTCAGGCCATACAGGCCTGGGAACACGGCGCAGCGCGTGCGTCAGCTGGTCAGCTCCGCTCTGCTGCGTCCCTAAACGGGTCGGAACGCCCACTGCGCGATTCATCTATGGCTTGACGTGCGTGTAAGACATCAACGGCAAACGTTTGGATATCGACACGTAGGCCTACCGCACTCGCCTCTTCAAAATCTGCTATTTCGCACTCGTCTGTAGTAATCTCCCCCTCGGCGTTCAACAACGCGCCGCCACTGTAGAACGCCATCAGATCATCGACTGACATGCTTCGGATGTCATGCATGCTGTAACGCTCGCCTGCCATGGTTCGCTTTCCGCGGAAGAAATAGCTAAAAGCTGCTGCCGGAACATCGCGCAAATCTGTGCAAACTACGGCTATGTCTTCAGCTGAGGATTCTTCCTGCCAAGTAATGCCAGGGAGTCTTTCGGCTACAAACTCATATAAAGCATCCCGCACGGCCACCCTAATGTATTGGTCGGGACGCGCGATCTGTCTGCCCATCATGATCAGGTCCCGAACATTAGCCACATCGCGGCGAGCAAGGCGACGTCCAGCCATCCGTCTATGCTTCTCATCGATCTCGGGGAATCCGTCTAAGACCTCACTGAGGCTCATACCGAGATAACGTTCGCGCTGCTCTTCCTCGGACAATTCCGCCGGCTTCCCAGCTTCAGCGACTGTCGCGGTGGTTGGCGCGAGCGCTTGGTCGGACACTTCCGATGCCCCAGCGGCTCCAGCTATGCCGTACTGAATGGTGACGTCAGTACAGGCAAAACTTGCCAGGCCTTCCAGCACGGCAATGAGCTTCTGCTGAGCTTGAGGCGTAGCTAGGCCACCGTCCAAGCGGAACGAGGCATTGAGTGTAATTGGTGATTCTTGACCAAACTCCATAAATGAACTATTTATACCATATTGGTGGCGTTTTGTACATCATGAAGTGTCGGAGGATCTTGCACAAAAGAGGTACACTCAGGCCGTTCACCAGCGCCCAGGGGGGTATGCATGGCAGATGAGAAGTGGCGCAGCTCGGTGCGTGGCCGGCTGGGGCAACTTGCCAAAGGGGCGGGGCTCCAGCGCGCGGACGCTGCCGAGCTCCGGGACAGCCTCCCACCCGCGAACGAGGGCATCTACCTCGTCATCCCGAGGCTGTCGAATCGTGCGGCAGTTTGGGAGTGCACGGGGCTCAACATCTTCAAGACTTTCCGGCCAGGTCGCAGCAGTTCCAGCAGGCGTTTTACCTGTTTTGGGTGGTGTGCAAGGGCCTCGGTGACCCCGACCATGTAGGTCATATTCACGCCATCGACCAGATTCGGTCGGTGGTGTTTTTGTAGTTCCAATCTCCTATCGTTTCCCGTGCTCTATTTTTACAGCAGTGGCTTGGCTTCGTGCTGTGTTGAAACGGCAGGGGGTTGTTATAAGCTTTCGCCAATTTCGGCCGGATCTTGGGAGTGTTTGCTTGCGATCGGTTCAGTAAGCACAGCTTCAAATTGCTGCTTTTCGCTAGTGGTAAGCACGCCTTTGCTTTTCTGAATTGCTTCAAGCAGTTCGCCGCGGGTGTAGAATATGCGCTCGCGTTTGATATTTAGAAAGCGGCTGTCGTCGAGGAGTTTGAGTGCTGGCTCCAGGGCGGCCGCCAAGCGAAGCAGGCTTGGCAAATGGCGGTGGGTGAACTGTTGGGCACGTTTTTCAACCCCTTTCGCCGCTGCAAGCAAATGGACAACTACCAGCCAAATGAAGGCGAAACCGACAATCTGAAACACACCGTAATTGGCTGTGGCAAGAAGTGTCAGTAAAAACAGGTTGATGATGAGCAAGTTGCTTTTGAGCACTTGCTGCAAGTGCAACAGGGCGCTTGCTTGGCGATTAGTGCTCTGGCTGTTGTCATTGGTACCTTTCTGAGCCTGTTTGAGCAGCTGTGCGGGGTCGAGATCAATACTTTTTACACCGGCGATAATAAGCGCCAAGAGAAACATGCAGAGTTGAACGACGATGTTGTGCATTTATCTATAGTAGCACGAAACCGCGCCTGTACGCATGTAGGGTGTAATAAAGACGCAAGTAACCTTTTTTGGGTAACCGAAGCGGAGTAAAAATGAGCAACACACAAGATCGTTTTAAACTAATTTCTGCCGTATATCTGATACTGCGCCGCGGTAACGAGGTGCTGCTTTTACGCCGCGCGAACACTGGTTATCAAGATGGTAAGTATAGCCTTATTGCCGGCCACCTTGACGGCGACGAACTTGCTACTGCCGGCATAGTGCGCGAAGCTCTCGAAGAGGCAGGCATTACCGTAGATACTAAAGACGTAAAACTAGTGCATACGTGCCACCGTTTAACTCGAAACCAGCCGGGCCAAGAGCGTATGGATTTGTTTTTTGAAACCCGGAAATGGCAGGGCAAAGTTAAAAAAGCCGAGCCTGAAAAGTGTGATGATTTATCGTGGTTTTCTTACGACGACTTACCGAGCAATATGCTGCCACTCGTAAAAAATGTTCTCAACGACATTACAAACGGCAGTATCTATTCGGAATAAACCGAAGAACCTGTGTAACCGTTTCGTAGTCTGCCTATCGTTGTAAAAAACGCCGTCTACTTGGTTTAGGAGCAAGGCGCTGTACAATGTGGATATGGCAGCCATTTTTGCAGTCGCCGCTGTTTTTGTTATTTTAGTGTCCGTCGAAGTTGTCGCCCGTACAACCACTTTGCACGCCGAATTGACTCGCAAGTTTGTACACATGGCCGTGGGTACATTTGTGTCGTTCTGGCCTTTTTTTATGAGTTGGCGACAGATCGCACTCCTAAGCGTGGCCTTTTTTCTAGTTGTGCTGACCTCTGCAAAATTTACGATATTTCGCTCAATCCATATTGATTCCAAACGGGCAACCGGCGAGACGCTATTTGCGCTGGTAATCGGCTTGCTGGCCGCGATAAGCTCAACCAAGTGGATTTTTGCGGCATCAATGTTGCACTTGGCGCTTGGCGATGGCTTTGCAGCGGTGGCCGGCGTAACATGGGGAAAAAAGAATAGTTACAAGGTGTTCGGCCGCACCAAAAGTGTGGCTGGCACGCTCGCTTTTTTTTGGGTGTCGTTGGCTATTATGGGAGCTTACGTGCTATATACGTCGGTGCCGGCTGGCTTTATTGCACTCGCTTTAGTGCCGCTGGTAGCGACCGTTACCGAAAATGTGGCGGTGAATGGTACAGACAACCTGGCAATGCCTCTGTTGGTTGCACTTTTGTTAAGCTTAGCCGTTTAAAACTGAAACGTACTGGCGTGGCAGTGCTATAATTAGCTCATGTTAGTAATGGCACTTGTTTCGTGGTGGTACACCGCGGCTTGGAGCGGGTTGGCTCGCCGTGTCGGGCAGCGGCTTACCCAGGTTTTTAATTTTTTCTCGGTGGGGCTGTTATTTCGCACGCTGGTTGACCCGTTTCGGCAAATCGCCGCCGCCCACGGCGCGCAAGGTGATGTAAGCATGCAATTCAGGGCATGGCTCGACAAACTCTTTTCGCGCTGTATCGGCTTTGTCGTACGTAGTATTTTTATTGGGGTCGGCATTGTCTCTGCCATCGTGATTATGATTTTCGGGGCCTTGCAATTGTTGCTGTGGCCTTGCGTACCGTTGCTACCAGTTGTCGCGATACTTGGGATAACCATGGGGTGGAAACTGTGAACGGCGGCATAAACTATAACAGCCTGCGTGCTAAAAAGGCGCGGTTTGCACGGAAAGTAACTGGCCTTGCCACCAAGGCCTTGATAATTGTGCTGGCAACTTCTTTAACTGCTGGCGGCATCATTCTGCTTGCGGTGGGTGTTATTTGGGGCTGGCTGCTGGTATTGTTGGCGACGCCGTTCATAATGTTGGCGGCCTGGATTTCGGGTGAACTGCAAGATATTCCGCCGGTACAGACAAATGCGGCAACCATCGATGGTATTATTGATTCGCACATTTTAGGCTTGTTACCGAAGGATTGTACCCCTGAGCAGCTCGCCCGGGCGGCATTTAAGGCGCCGGGCGGCACTTTTTTTGGATATAGGTTCGGCTTGCTGGAAGGCTTTTTTGCAATCGCTGCCACTACCGACCCCACGCATTTGCCAGCAATTTGGCAGCAGGCCGATATGCTGCGCCAGCAGTTTGGCCTGATGACCATTAGCGCACCAATTATTGAGGCGGCTATCGTACTCACTGCCCCGCAGATAGATACGGGGTTTGCTCAGTACCAGCTGGGCACCGACGACATCGTTAAAGGTGCGCATTGGTACCACCATTTACGGTATGTGCAGGCACAGTTTAAGCAAAAAAAGAACGATGGGGGCTTAGGTCGTGACTGGTCATTTGGCTACACGCCACTGTTAACGCACTTTGCGCAAAATGTCAGCGACCGTGTGGCCTACGATGGTATGATTATGCGCGACATCCCGGCGCACCAGGAAACAATCGACCACATTGTAGGATTGTTCTAGCATGGCGGCCGCCAAAACGCGACGTTGGTAGGGCCACTCGGCAGCGGTAAGACAACGCTAGTGCATGCTTTTGCCAAGCGGTTAATCGAAGGGGATAGCCATTTGCCACGCCAGCTGCACTATCAGCAAGTGTTTGCGCTCGACCCGTCGGCGCTTATTTCTCAGGCACATGGCCGCGGCGAACTCGAGGGCTTGGTGCAAAAGTTGTTCTACGAAGCATATTCTGCCAAAAATATCATTTTGTTTTTAGATGACGCGCATTTATTTTTTGAAGACGGCACCGGTTCGGTTAACTTAACGAATGTGCTATTGCCGGTGTTGGAAGGTGGCGCTTTACGCATTATCTTGGCCATGGACGAGCAAAGCTGGCTGCGCATTTCTCGGCAAAACCCGGCACTCGCGCAGTACATAAACCGCGTGCCAGTTGTTCCGACCGATGAAGAAAACACTATGCTCATTGTCGAGGACCAGCTCATTTTAATTGAGCACCGCCAAAAAGTGACGTATATGTACCAGGCGCTGCAAGAAGCCTATCGCTTGAGTGACCGCTATATTCAAGACCAGTCTATGCCGGGCAAGGCGCTGATGCTACTGGAATCCGCGGCGCACGTTGCGGCCGACAATCTAGTATCGCCCGCTTCGGTGCGCCAGGCGATCGAGCAGACGGTTGGCGTAAAAGTGGGCACAGCCGATGACGCTGGTGAACGGGAAACGCTGCTTAATATGGAAGACCTCATCCATAAGCGTATGATTAACCAAACACGCGCCGTGCAAGTGGTGAGCGACGCGCTGCGCCGGGCGCGCGCCGGTGTGCGCAACCCCGACCGGCCAATTGGCACATTCCTATTTCTGGGGCCGACCGGCGTGGGTAAAACTGAGCTTTCTAAGGCGCTGGCCGCGGTATTTTTTGGTGGCGAAGACCGTTTAGTGCGACTCGACATGAACGAATATGGCCAGTCAGCCGATGTGAGCCGCTTAATTGCCGATGGAGCGACTGACCTGCATAGCCTAACTGCCCAAATTGCCCGCCAACCATTTAGTGTAGTGTTGCTCGATGAAATCGAAAAAGCCCACCCCAATGTGTTGAACACCTTGCTGCAAATGCTCGACGAAGGCATTCTGCGTGACATCAACAACCGGCAGGTTAGTTTTAGGGATGCAATTATTATTGCTACTAGTAACGCCGGGGCCGACCGTATCCGGCAATACATTGAAGCCGGCTGGCAAATGAAGGATTTCGAAAGCCGCTTTACCGACGAGCTGATTACGAGCAACCAATTCCGGCCGGAATTCTTAAACCGTTTTGACGAAATTGTACTATTCAGGCCGCTCAACCAAGACGAGCTGCTGCAAGTTATTGACCTCATTTTGAACGGCATCAACAAAACGCTGGCTGTACAAAAAGTATCGGTGCATGTGGCAGATGACGCCAAAAAGCTGTTGGTACAGGCTGGGTATGACCCGCAGATGGGCGCTCGCCCGATGCGCCGTATTGTGCAACGTGCGGTCGAAAATATCGTTGCTAAACGAATGCTAGGCGGGCAGGTAGCGCCCGGCCAACAAGTTGAGATCACCCTGCAGGACGTGCAAGCCATACTCAACCAAGAAGGTCGGTGACCCTCTACCATTTTTTGGCGGCCTAATATGGTATAATGAGCGTTGTCATTAGAGACAAATCGTCGGAATGAACCACGCGGGTATCGTACAATGGCTTCGTATGCCAGCCTTCCAAGCTGGAGATGAGAGTTCGATTCTCTCTACCCGCACCATTTTTACAACCTGCCAATTATATGCCCCGGTAGCTCAGCTGGATAGAGCAAGAGACTTCTAAGCTCAAGGTCACAGGTTCGAACCCTGTCCGGGGTACCATCTGCTTAAACTGATTTTGCAAATAATACTATGTTGTGATAATCTTTACTAATCGAGGGCGCTCTGCTTTTAAAAGCAGCGCCTATTTTTTATTTGTAAATACATTGGTTCACATGATCGCCCCTGAAAATAACCAACTACCCGACACCGTACGACCATCACTCTTAGATGGTATGTTCAGCATAGAATACCCGGATTGCAGTATTGCTGCGGCCGACGTGTGCCGGGTAGCGACCGAATGTTTGGCTGATGTTGTTGACACGCGGGACGCCTACATAGCCGGAGCCGACGACAACCTTCAAAGTTTAGTTTGGAAGAGGCTAGGAGCAAGAAATGGTAAAGCTGCTCAGTTGACCTTAAACGGCTTCAACGCACAGCTTGTCCTTGTGCAGCCTACCGTGCAAGAAACTGTAGAGTCCCACGTACCGGAGCCGGCACAACGACAACGTCGTTTGGCACAGCGAGTCTTGAAAAAGGAAGTTACAGCTGCAATACCTTCTGAGGCGGCCGTGCAAGAAACTCGGGTCGGTGATCCGTTATTGGCCGTCTATTTTGGCGATACTGTGTTGCCTATCGCGAGCCTCGCCCGCCGCGAAGAAGGGATGTGCAGCTATGTACAATTGGGCTCAGAAATGGAGGACAAACCGCTCGATGACGACCTCTACGTCACTACGGCCGACGACGCTACGCCCCGTTTCGAAATTATTGAAGCGCTACGAAAACTGGTGGACAACACTGTTACTAATTCATATTCCGGGACTGCTGAACCTCAAGATATAGCAGTAATCCAAGCTTTTATTGACCGGCAAGCAACTGTTAGAGGTGAATCGATTGCAAAAGCGTAAGAGGCCCAACTTGTCCGCAAGTGCTATGAAAAGGTCGAGGAAGGTACGCTGCTGCGGCTCAACATTTTAGAAGAAGATGCAGTTATTGCGCCTGTTGACCATCAGGTTGCGCCAATTGTAGCCCCACTCGTACAAGAAGATGGCAGACTGGTAAGCCTCATTATGGCCCGTGCTGCTCAAACCAAAGGCACAGCAAGCGACGGCCTAACGCTCTATGGACTAACCAGGGGCGATATTGCAGTGCCCATTGCCAGCTTGTCTCGTACCTTTGGAACCGTTGACTTTAAACACGAAGGCCAGCTTACAACTGAGGACCGTGCCAAGCTATTGCGCGATTTGCTGTACGCTGTCCGGGACTTACCAGAAGCCAATACCCCTAAAGTCGATGATGAGTACTATGTCCAACCCGAGGAAACACCTTATGACATGCTCATTAAAGACGCACTAGTGTCTCGAGGGTTGCTCGACCGCCATACCAAATTTGACAATTTCAATGATAAGGTTCTTAGTTCGGGGCTTACGCGGCCTAACGCGGAGCACCGCGAAATGACGCAGAGGATCCTACCTCTGCTCGACCACTATTTTGCGTACCCAGATTTGAACCTGCCTAAGCATATTGCAGATTCCGCACCGCTAAAAGTGGCCGCCCAACAGCTCGGAATTTCGCATAACCGCAGCAGAAACCTGTTATCACGCTTGCCAATAAGTGAGTCGTTTAGCAAACTGCTTGGCGACGTCCGCAAATGTGACGAAATCTTCATGCAGTATATAACGGCCGCCCAAAACGCCACTAAAGAGCTACAGACTAGCTTGCACAACCAGTCAATTGGTAAGACAAAAGCTGACGTTACCATCCGAATTAAGTTAGGCCAACAGGGCACTGTATATAATCTGAACTTGCTTGGAAGGCCGAAGGCAATGGAGCATGAGCCTATGAGGTCGCTGCTGAATGTGGTATTTGACTCTAGTCAGCCTAATCTTGGCGGCGGCAGGTTTTTAGGCAACCCTGAAGTTGTTGACGAAATAAGCGCTATTTTGCAAATGGTGTTGCTTGACCAAGCTGGAGCAGAATAAGCTATTTGGTATACGACGGCGCCGTTTATCGGTCGATTGCCAAAAACAACTATCAGCTCGAGACGCGCACCGATAAAACACTGGAATTTGGCTACCAAAAGTGCTATAGTACCTTTGATTAACACTTTAGACGCATGGCGGATGTAGCTCAGTAGGTTAGAGCGCTGGATTGTGGCTCCGGAGGCCGTGGGTTCGAGCCCCATCATTCGCCCCAATAAAAAAGCATCTTTTAACAGGTGCTTTTTTATTGCTCTGCAATATGTGCAAAACGGGGTACTAGCCCTGCTGCCGTATCTATCGTTTCAAGCCAGCTCTCAAGGGGGCGTACATACGGAATCTGCTCACCGTACTGTGCCTGATGCAAGGGCGTTTGGGTTTGCTATACTAGAAGCAATAACCCAAAAGAGGCTCTGCTATGAAGCGACTTTTCCATTTCTTTAAAGAATATTACCTATTTGCGGGCGCATTGTTGGCAGTAGTAATTGCTTTGCCGCTCCAGCTTGGCCACCACACCGGCTTCGCACACTTCATTTTAGCCGCCGCAGCTACTTTGGAACTGTTGCCTTTACTGTGGGGAATGTGGCAGGATTTTCGTACCGGCACCTACGGTCTCGACATCTTGGCCGCCGCCGCAATTTTAAGCTCGGTGCTCATGCGCCAATATTGGGCCGCCATTGTGATTGTGCTAATGCTCACTGGCGGCGAAAGCCTAGAAGATTACGCTAACCGCCGTGCCCAGCGCGAACTGAGTGCCCTACTGAAGCGTGCGCCGCAAAAAGCACATGTGTTGCGCGGCAGAAAAACTATTGATGTGTTGGTACGTGAGGTTGTGCCTGGCGATAAGGTAGTTGTAAAACCTGGCGAAATTGTACCGGTCGATGCCGTCATTATTGAAGGTAATGCCAGCTTTGACGAAGCCAGTTTAACCGGCGAAAGCTTGCCGCAAGTGCACGACGTTTCAGATGCTATTTTGAGCGGCTCCATTAACCTCGATGGTGCGGTTATTGCCCGTGCTTTGCACACAGCACAGGAAAGCCAGTACGAGCAGATCATTAAACTGGTGCAAGCTGCCAGCAAAAGCCATACCCCGTTCTTACGCCTGGCCGACCGCTATAGCGTTCCTTTCACGATTATTTCTTTCGCCATTGCGATTACTGCTTGGGTAACCAGTCACCAGTCGATCCGTTTCCTGGAGGTCTTAGTGGTTGCGACACCTTGCCCGCTCATTTTAGCGGCACCGATTGCCGTTATTTCGGGCATGAGCCGCGCTGCCCGCCACGGCATTATCATTAAAACCGGTGCTTCGTTAGAGCGGCTAGCCCAGGCAAAGACCTTCGGTTTTGACAAAACCGGTACGCTGACCCGCGGCGAGCTGATAGTGAGTTCGGTGAAAACATTTAACGGTTACGATAAAAGCGAGGTCTTAGGTTTGGCGGCGGGTTTGGAACGCAGCTCGAACCATGTGCTGGCGCAGGCCATCGTTGCAGAGGCGATGAAGAGCAAAGTTAAGATTGCCAAAGCTAAAAATGTGAAAGAAGTTGCCGGCAAGGGAATTATGGCGCATATTGCCGGTAAAGATGTATTGGTCGGCCGCCTGGCGTTTATGCGGCAAGAAGATGTACGTTTTCCGGCCAAGTTCAACCAAAACGACCTTGAACAAACTGCGGCACTTGTAGCTATTGAAGGCGCTTTGGCGGGCATTATTATCTGTGAAGATGAAATCCGCGAAAACGCCAAAGCCACAATTAACCATTTGCGCCGTCTGGGCATCAAAAACTTTTTGATGGTAACCGGCGATAATAAAACCACCGCTTTAGTAGTCGCGAAACAAGCCGGCATCCGCAAAGTTGTGGCCGAAGCGTTGCCTAAAGATAAGCTGGAAGCCATTGAAAAAGTAGCGTAACGGCCAGTGGTATTTGTAGGTGACGGCGTAAACGACGCGCCGGTTTTAACGGCCAGCGATGTCGGCATTGCTTTGGGCGCGCGCGGTTCTACGGCTGCGAGTGAATCGGCCGATGTGGTGGTAATGCAAGATGACTTAAACCGGGTGAGCGCTGCTGTTGCTATTGCCAAGCGTAGCTTTCACATTGCCCGCCAAAGTATTTTCGTGGGTATTGGCTTGAGTATTGTCTTGATGCTGGTGTATGCAAGCGGCAAGTTTTCGCCAATTTCCGGCGCAGTTATTCAAGAACTTGTAGATGTGGTGGTTATTTTTAATGCTTTGCGGGCGCATTTTGGCAAACCCGGCCACAAGTTGTACGAAGCGTAGAAACTTTGGCCACGTGAGCGTGGCTTGCTCTCAGCCTCCGAAGATATGGCGCAGCGGTGGTTTATTGTTGTAAACTGATCAAGAATTGACGAAGCGTTTGCAGATATGGCTCAATAGATGCTATCTCCAGCCGTTCGTTGTCGCCGTGCAAACCTTCGCCAGTCATGCCGTATACAACTGCATACGGGAAGAAGCGCCCATCGCAAGACCCATGTTTGCGAATAAAACGAGCGGGCTGGTGGTGCACAGTTTCAATTGCGCTGGCAAGCTTTTCTAAGAAAGGGTTATTGTGACCTACCTTAACGGGCCGTTCAAGTCCGTAGACGGTAATTTTTGCACTGGTTTGACCTAAGATTTTCGTAAGGAAAGCATGGAGGTGTCCTGAATTTACAAAGTTCGGGTCACCGGGTATCTGCCGAAAACTTATATTAACCGTTGCGCCATCAGGTACTTGGTTGGCGGAGAGGCTAGTACTTTCTATTTTTATTGGGGTCGCGGTTGTCCGCCACACCGGTTTACTTGGTTCGGGGTAAGCTTTTTCAAGTTCGCCCAAGAATTTTCCCAGGGCTGTAACAGCGTTTTTACCTTCCCAGGGCCGCGATTCGTGGGAACGGCTACCTGTAAAATGTATTGTCGCGTGCGCCATGCCTTTATATTCTGTGCACACTTCGGTTGGCATGCCCGCTTCCCCGACGATTACGAATTTGGCAGCAATAGTCCCGTGTTCGGTCAAGTATTTAACGTCTGCGCCTTTTGACTCCTCTTGAGTAGTGAATAAACCCCCGATCTTAAGGCGCGGCCCATGTTCTGTATCAGAAAGAGTAGGCAGAACCTCCCGCAAA
>Ga0157374_10003833_pt1 | contig 12626 bp, 10 predicted proteins | sample M25metaG_FD_115308 | JGI IMG/M metagenome (GOLD analysis project Ga0157374, IMG submission 115308) | Miscanthus rhizosphere microbial communities from Kellogg Biological Station, Michigan, USA - M2-5 metaG | ecosystem: Host-associated > Plants > Roots > Rhizosphere > Soil | place: USA: Michigan...
CATTCACGGCTCGGCTTCTTCTTTCGAACGACTTCCTGCTTCTCCTTCACAGAAGATTGAGATTTTCAGGAACAGAAACACACGTAGCTGTTCACACTTGTCTGGACCCTTTTCAGACGTGAAGGGTTCACACTAAATCCCAACGAAATATTACACCTGCTATACAATTGAAACATGTACTGGCTATGATCTGACCGCTTTTCTTCAAGTTTTTGAGACAATGGATAGAGTATTCGTACAACAATTGTGTCATCAAAGGCTTTGGTAACACAAGAATGCTTATCCTGTTATTCTCTAATGAATTCCTCATTGTATGCCATATTCAGGACCCTTTCAATGACTTTGCTTATGTTACTCAAGTCTCTAACATTCATTTCCTCTCTAAATCGAAGGGTGTGAACATGACGAGTGAGACAGATACACTAAAAGAGTACAAAAGAACTTGAGAATGATTTGCTGTAAATGATCTGTCAGATATATCTGTTGCCGGTGGTGTCTTGCCATTCATTCACTTCCTTAGTTCTTTACGTCGAAGAGAAGTACAAGAAAAGGGAGTGCGAGTCGTTAGTATACTTGAAGCACTTCTGACTGACATATTTCTTGCGCTTCCACTTCATCGTTTCCACCTTCTCTTTCGTTTTATCCGCATCTTCTTGCTTTGATTCATTCATACCTCACTCACCTTTACCTCTTCATCTTTATCTTCCTTTACATCTTATTTTCACTCAAAGAACACGAAAAATCTCTTTTTGCTTTCTCTCTCTCTTTCTGTGTAGTTTACTGTTAGAAAGTAAGAGAAATTATTTTATGAGAAAAATGTATCGCACTTTTTCTTCATTTTCGAGAATTACTTTGTACGTGATCTCATCCCTTTCAAAACAATCTGCTGATTTTATTCCATAAAAAATTGGAATCACTAGCTCAGATTGGGATCAATTTTTTGAACAAATCATCTACATCTTACATTAATTTTAGTGACAAACTTCGATGGGAACTTTCCAAAAAAAAATATTAAGCTGATTAGTTTTGCCGATGAATAATTGCCAGATGCTGTTGTTTTCCTTTCATCTATTTCTGTTGCATTTCTTGTCATAAAAAATCAATAGTATCGAGAATCCATTTCGAATCTGTTTGTTCGAAACAGATTCTGTTTGAATTCTCTGTCAGTGATTACTTGTTGTTTCAAACCTACCCCTGAGACTGTTTTTATTTCGTACTTCTTAACATAAATTTTTAAAAGAGAATCTCGGTAGTAATTCTCGTGACTTTTAAAGTTAAGCAGACAAGACACTACAGAGTATTTGCTGACTTACTTGTATAATAATACGTATGAAACACCATGTTCAACATGATGTTCATTGCATTACATGTTATCATCACATCGTCATCTCGAATCTATTCTGTTCTTGTGTCACGTTTTGCTCCAATATTTTGTTGCGAAAGAATAGCAAGATGAGGTGTGTAATGAAGCAGCAGACCATCTTTCTGTTACTCCTGAGGTATCATTATCTTTATTGTTCTTTTCATACTAATATTATCATGTTGTGAACGAGAGACTATCGATTGACCCGATCTTGTCATAACACTGTTTCAGTTCTATCTCTTTCATGCGAAAGTATTGTAAAATCTTGTTTGTTCATTACTCTTTGTTGTGTGGTTTTGTCTTGAGAGCAATCCTTACACAGTTGCCTGCATTTTCATGCAAGACTTGTTCAAGTCAGTAAAGAAAGTGACAGCATAAGTTTACAGTCAATTTGTAACATCTTTGACCTTTTTCTGGGATTCTTTCAGAACCGAATCCATTGAGTCGTACCTTTTTTGTCTTCCTGTTTGGAATGTAATGCCGGAATGTCCTTTTGTTGTTGTTACGCATTTTTCCCGAACAGACAGCCAAACTGTCACTCTCGTTTCATTCTGTGATGTCTTGTCGGCCCACAGATCCTTGGCTTTACTTGAAATATTTCACCGAAAAATTTCAAACAACTTGGCTACAAACTTGACATGATTTATTTTCTCTTTCATTCCATTTTCTTTGCCATCTACTCTTGTCTTAAGACTCGTAATCTTTGGTAGTCTTGACCAGAATAAAACAAAATGAGTGACAGGAGAACTGGTTCTGAAATTGTTGCAAAAAATAAATGCAAGAGAAGATTCTCGAGTTCTTGAGTGTATTTCCGTGTGATTCTTATTCCCTTTTTCTCTCATCACTTTATCCTTCTTCTGTAGAGAAAGTTGCGGAAAAAGAGAACAAGTCAAGGCTGCCCGAGGATGCAAAGAATAAGAATGTTTGCATGTCTGCTTCTGTGGTTTCTGTACTTTCTCTGTTTCGTTTTTTATTTTTTGCAGAGATTGCTTCCTTCTGATGTATTGAGTTTATCCTGTTACTTCATTCTATTTTCCCCTCTAACGGGGATGAAGGTTCAAAAGGCAATCAATCATCTCGAGGTAGCAGGCTAAGAGAGAGAGAGAGAGAGAGAGAGAGAGAAGGATGATACTGATATGAATGTATGCACGAAATTGATTCCTGACTCCTGTATCTTTTCCTTCGTGATCTGTCATGTCGAGGCAAAGGATTGTCTGGAGATGCCTTTTATTCTCTTTTTTATTCTCCTTTTTATTCTCTTTCTAGGATTCTTGAGTTGATGATGCTGTTCCTTTCAACTTCATGATGTAATACTTTGCAAGATGCTCTTTTACAGACTTTTTAGGTATTAAATTATTAAATTACGAGTCAAGAATCAAGAATCAAGTCTTCTCATACTTACATCTTTATAATATCAAAGAACCATCCATTCTTAAGTTACAGTAGAAATTTCTTTTTCTTTGTTGACATTGAATATGAAATCTTTCTTTTCCTCATTATCTTCTCGAGTTCTGATGACACAACCATGCATGTCCTGATCCCGCATCATGGTATCTTGTCTAGATTTTGATGCCTGTTTCACGTCTGACTGAGCAATTTCTTGATTACACCTTGTTTGTTGTCCTCTACCCAATCAATGTTATTCTGAATTCCATGAAAAAATTGAAAAATACCGATCGAACAACCTTGTCGATCGTTACTTCCTTAACTTTGGCACTGGTTTTCTCTTGTATTTTTATGACATAACACGTGGTTCGAACGAATCTCGATGATGGCCATCATTCTCAACTGCATAACTCTAGGGATGTATCATCCATGTGGAGACGAGGTCTGCAACAGTCCTCGCTGCCAAGTACTCGAGTTGTTTGACGACTTTATCTTCATCTTCTTTGCTGTGGAGATGATCATCAAAATGATTGCAATGGGAGTCAGAGGGACAAGAGGTGCCTACCTGTCCGAGACATGGAATCGATTGGATGCCTTCATCGTGATTGCAGGGTAGGTTTATTATTCATGTCCAACATACTTGACTCATTTTGTTGACTGACAGGGCCTCTGAATACGTGTTGGATGTGGGGAATATAAACTTGTCTGCCATTAGAACTGTTCGGGTCCTGAGACCTCTCAGAGCCATCAACAGGATTCCCAGTGAGTTTTTGATTTTCATTTCTAACTCGACTAGACATTAGTCCTTTGCATTTTGTCTTTTACTTGCATATCTTCCTGGTATTCATTCCTTGCACTTTCTCTGTTTGTTCTGTTATTCAAGTCTGATAATGGATTCTAGTCGTGTATGTCACTTTTCTTTCTCTTTAGAAAAAGCCTGAGAGAGTAAGCAAGTTTTGAATGAAAAAGACAGACATGAATCCACAAGAGAAGTAAAGTGATAGGGAAGCACAAGGGTAATGTCGTGACGAGAGAGTGAAAGAGGAGACAAGTTTGTTTGTGTAGTATCGATTCAATAACAACAGAAAGGGATGCTTGAAAAGACAGAAAGAGATGAATCACGAAACAAGTGAAGAGAGAAAGACCGAGATAAGAGAAGGACAAAAAGAGGTCTCGAGTAGGAAACGAACAGATGAATGTGAATCAACTCCCATGAGAATGAGAAGAAGTCTAGGAAGAATTGTACCGACAAAAAAGAGAACCAAAGAAAGATATACAGAGAGAATAACGAAAAACCGAAGCAAGAAATGAAATGAAAGGCAACTGAATCTCGAAAAAGGGATCTCTTCTACACCACTTTCTTTTCTCTGTTGACTCAAGGAAATGTAATTCTTGGAACCGTGAGATGAAGTCCTTCCGGTTCTTCTTCCCTCTCAACCTGTATTCAATGAAAGAGGTTGAAGGACACACACATTTCTTTAGTCGAAGAAGAGATGGAAACTCGTAACCTAGTCTTGTAAGAAGAAAGACAAGCTGCATGCATTATTTAACCTCGAAACTGGTCCCTTCCTTACTTGAAGGAAGGAAAGTGTAATCCAATTTCACTCCCAATGCTTGTAATGTTATATAACTTGTTTGCTGTCCAGAGAGAATACCCAGAGCAAGATCATTTAAGACAACATTACAAGTCAGTCAAGAATACAGTTTGTTTACCCCAATTTGTATCAACATATCGAGGTCATGAATGTTGATGCCTTGTTGTTGTACTGATTCGTTTATAATGTTCTGTTATTTCCCCTCTAAAGGTATGCGAATCCTAGTCATGTTACTGTTGGATACCCTACCCATGTTGGGCAACGTCCTGCTTCTCTGCTTTTTTGTATTCTTCATCTTCGGAATCATTGGAGTACAACTCTGGGCTGGCCTTTTGAGACAGAGATGTTTTTTACAACTTCCAGACAACCTGTCCATTCCAGAGGACTTGTGAGTACCTTTTGATTATTTCATGATATTACGTTACGTAGTAGTAGTTAATTATGACCTCAATCGAAACTAGAACATCCTTCTTCCCATTCTAGGGTTATTGGATAAAGAAAACTAGGTACCTTTCAATTGAAACCGATCATTCAGGTGTCAAGTTTAACCTGAAACCTAATGAATAAACCTTCCTTATAAACTAGAACCTCTAAATTGAATCCTCTTTCATACACATCCTTCCTTGTCCTTGAACCTCCACTCCTGGCTAAACCTCCTCAACACCCGATGACATCTTGATGCCTCAACCAATTGGCTTAATCAATTCGCTTGAAACCAATCGACAGGCTTCCTGGGAAGCCTCTTGATCAGTATTTCGTAGAGAAAGTTATTTATGCAGAGTAAGATTTTTAACCAACACATCTCGTTGTTGTAAAGTAATGTGTGTCGTGTGGTTGGATGTATGTCTCCATATGTACTCTTAATGTCTACAATATTATATGCCTACATTATAATGTTATTGGTGTCATTGGTGTCATCTGTGTCATGATAAAATGACAAGATGATAATGATACTGATGATTATACTGAGACATACGGTTGTCCTAATTTTTATTTTTATTTCTGTTGTATTTGTGATGATATTTGTGATGATATTTGTGATGATATTTGTGATGATGTTTCTGATGATATTGTTGGCTGATGATCGAATGAGTCATATATTCCTCCTTTTCTTACCTCTATTGTCGTCTTTATATCTTTTCTTATTGGCTTTGAATGCACTTGTTGTTTGAAAACTGAGGAAACTCCTTTTCTCTTATTGTCTGTCTATGACATTGTTTTTGACAAAGGAATCGGCAACAAACTAACAAATAAAGGAAAAACGAGCCGTCTGGCTGTTTGAAAAGTACATCAAAGATGATGTTAGCTCTCTAGAGACATATTCTTTCTCGTTTATATGTTGGAGACTGGAATGCCGGATGAATCAATGAATTTATCATGAGCAACTAGAGTACACATTTCAATCCACTGCAGAAGGGAATTGTAAACGAGACAAGAATCCATTTATCCCTCACCCACACTCAAGCTATGCACCTCTGCCTCATCTTTCAAAAGGGTTGTCGAGAAGGAATCTGTGAGAGAATATGCAAGTCAGTCAACAGGAAAATGAAAGACGTTTGTATCCTTTGCAGGAACCCAGAGAACAAGATTCCCACTTGTCATGCTTCACTGCTTAAGTGAGGGTTACCTTGTTGTTTGTGCTCTAAATATCTTGTGATTCAATTTTTTTGCGAGAAATACTTGATAAATAGTTAGTTTTAAGTAAAAATCAGTACAAGTTAGGCTTCACTGTCGATCACAAACATGTCTATTGAGTAGACATGTAAAGGCAAAGACTGTTGATTCATTTCATTGGAGGCTGTGTTTTCTAGCCTGTCATTATTGTCATGTTGCATTTACTATCGATATGTCCCAGTGAAGACAAGTAGTGCTCCCACTGGACTCGTACATGTCAAGGATAAGCAGGGGATAAGATTTGTCCTCTTGAATCCAATCCTTCATTATTGAGTGTCCTGTTCCCTGAAGATCAATACTTGTGCAGTCGAAAGAGACAGTCCTTGAATGATAGTCATGGGAATTACATCATGTCAAAGAGAGAAGATCCTAGACTTTATTTCATTCTCTCTTTAAAAGGCAATCCTTTCATTTCCGTTTTCTCTGACGTCTCCCAACTACAACTGGAACAAATCTCAGTCACGAAGCGAAGTATAATAAAGTTGGTCCACAAAGTTTTCTTTTCTTCACACTTTTGATAGACAAGTTTGAAGTTGCAGTCAACTCCAATTTCGGTTTATTAACAGCAAGAGATCAAACTATAAAGTCTGAAGGACACGAGTAAAATAACATTATATACAGACTAATTTGTCATCATCGGCAGCAAGAAAGTTTGTTCATAGAATAGTGAAGGAGAGAAATTACATAAAATGCAGGAAGGAAACCTCAAATTATTATCATTTCACTTTCAGTCACACTTCCATCATATTCTCCAAGACCTGGCGGTAAGGAGTTCTCGAAGATAAATTATTTGAAGGACCTGTTTCAGTCTCGCAATGACAGCATTCCTTGCTTTCATACTGTCATCTCTTCCGAGACCATGACCAGCAGTTATTTTGATACTGAAGTATAATTATCACTGGAATTTTCATCTTCTTATCAACTCTTTACATGATTTTCCTGCGAATCCCTCGAGCACTTATTGTTCTAGTAATCAATATATAGTGCAATCAATAAGTAGTCTTTGTCAGGTGTTACCTGGTTGTCCTCTCAAGGAGTAAAGGAAGCAGAGGATGGCTATTTGATCAACGAAAGACAGGTAGTTTGTGTAGCAAACATACATAATCTCTCTCTTACTAACACAGTCCGTGATATCTGTGTGTGAAACGGATCACAGGATCACAGGATCACATAGATATTTTATTCAATAGATAAGTTAGATAGATGTCTGTCTATCTACTCTGTATGGACTAAATGTCATTCTCTATTCTCGGTTCGTTTTTAGTACCTACTACATAGCACTACCCTATTACCTACTCTTTTATTCTTATAATGCTACTCGTAGTCTGTAATGTATTCCTGCCCTCTATCTATCCATGACAATTCCTGATGAGAATTACTAATTTCTTTTTGTCCTGATTTGTAATCTGTCCTCTCATTCACACAACGACATCATTTCTCGGAAACAATGGAATCAGTCCAATCACATCTCATTATCAACAGGCAGAGGTCTCTGACAAGGACTACATCTGTTCACTGGACAAGGACAATGGCATGCATAGATGTTCAAACTTTCCTCCCTTCAAGTTGTCCGAAACAATTTCCTGCCATGAAGCTATCAATCCTGCCACTTTTCTTTACAATTCTCTATCGTCTCATTCTAATCGGAATCTCCAATCATCTTCATTCGAGTATAACAACATGTACAAGACTATTCCTGCCTCTTCTTCCATTACCATATCTTTCAACGACACCTTTAACTCGAGTCACTGTATCAACTGGAACCTTTACTATACTCAATGCAGACCAGGTATGAATGAATACCTTATTTGTCACAGTAATCTCTCCACTCAATCACTTAGACCTTACCTACTACTTTTGAGTTTCTTTTCTGTTATTCTTATGTGAAAGTAAGAGGATATTGAGTAGAACCTGGAGGTACGAATGGAATCATATAAGAAGTATTGCAGGAAATGCATGTTTCGTGTTCCCTTTTCTTGATCACATCTTCACTCCTTTACTACTGCTGTTGTCATGTCGTTTCCTCTTCCGCTGTACTTGTTTGACTCAGTTTTGCATGAACATCTCTATACTATATCACTGCTTTAAGATGATACTTTCTTTCATGTGATACATCATCAATTTCTCGAAATAATATGTTTCCCTTGACCACAGGACCAAAGAACCCTTTCCAAGGAGCCATAAGCTTCGATAATGTCGGTCGAGCATGGACAGCAATCTTTCTTGTGATCTCTCTCGAGGGCTGGACTGAGATCATGTACTACGTCCAGGATGCCCACTCCTTCTGGGATTGGATTTACTTTGTTCTTCTCATTGTGGTCAGTCTTTTTATTTTTCGGCAGAAACTTTTTGATTCGTGTACACAATATATGAGATGATGAACAAAAAGAGACACGGAATCTAAACATGCATGACCTGTACTCGTCAGCACAAGTTCTCTGTTGATGTCACAACCACAGGCTTCGTGTTGTCACTCTCTTTTCTCGAGGGAACAGTACCTTATGTTCCTCTTTTTTAACAAAAAAAGATGCATCTTCATGTTTGCAAGGCTTGATTTGCCCTCAAGTCTCGTGCCATCTTCTCCTTATCCTTACCCTTCTTTTATGCCGATCTCTTGCTTTTTCTTATTGACTGTCAGTCTGTCTTGCGTTTGAAGGATCCATATCCATGATCAAACAGTCAATCTTTCGTCATGTCTTCTTACATGTTCTCTTGACTATCGAGGTTCTCATCCTCTCTTTCTCAAGTACTTTTTCTTGAGACCAAACTTGTGCAGACATCAGGACCAAGAAGTTGGGATTCTCTATGTTTGTTCACTTGTGTCTCTTTCTTGTTGAGAAGATAGTACTACAGTCATGTAACGTCTTGTCGTTGGTCTCCTGGTTGTTGTACACTTGTTTATATGTCATATGGCAGTGACAGCACTCACTTGCATCCTGTCTTGATGATGACAAACTATGGAGATGAAGGGAAGGCATCTTGATTTTCTATTTTCTCCTCCTCTTCCTCTTCTTGATGTTCTGACTTGTACACTACTCTTCTTAAATTAAGCAGACATGTGGACTCAGATTGCGATGAAGAAGTGAAGAAAAAGCGAGCGAGTATTAGATATGCATACCAAGCAAGTTATTTGATGAAGTTACCGAGTCATGCTTTTCTTGTAGTTGTTTTGCCTCCAGCAACTCTAACAACCTTCTTCCCTTCGATCCTGACAAGACTCAGGATCCTATTGTGACTCAACAACAAACCTCAAGGCAAACAGAATTGCTGTTAAGTAAGAGAAAGGTGTTAAGAAAACAAATGACAGAGTTGTAGTGGCAAAACAAAAGGCAACAGACAAGTTAACGACTTTGCAAGTCAAGAAAATCAAAGCATTTTGTTATTAGAACTGGCATGAATAGTTTACCAACTTTCTTTACTCTTAATGCCTGGGTCTAATTAGCCAGAGACAAAAGCATTCATTTCGTTTCACGTAAGTAAAACGAAGAAAAAGTGGTTCGTGAAAAGTTGTTACTTCAATGACTATTCATTCTCTCAATCACTTCGATCGAAGAACAAAAAAGCGAGTTAGAACTTGTTTCACTTCCTTCGATGCAATTCTTGCTTTCGATCGATTATTTGCCCCTTAACATGATTTTCTTTCGGAGCGAAATCTTGTCTTGCAATCTCTAGTTTGTCTTGTGATGTAAGAAAATTAAATCATTGTTATTGTGAGGGCAAAGTCAAAGAATCAAAATAACAATAACAAACATCATCAAATGAACACATTTCTCTTTTCATGCTTATTTTTTATCTTATACGACAAGAATTGAGTCATGAAGCAGTGATTAAATTTTTCTTCCCACAGATTGGATCATTTTTTATGATTAACTTATGCCTGGTCGTGATTGCAACTCAATTTTCTGAGACCAAGAAACGAGAACTCGAACGAATGAAACAGGAGCGAGAAAGGTAAGCATATTTTTGTTGTAAAACAATGGTCTGACAACACAACTCACTCTGCATGAGAGTTAGAAAAACACCATCTGTCACAGAGAGAGCAGTTACCTAATTATGTTTGCACCTCAGGATGGTTTTCTTGGTCCTGAACCAAAGAAATCACCTGAGATTCGTGTTTCCTTTCGGGTAATTGACTTCTGTCTCCAATTGATTGCGTGATGTTGCCTCCACTTCCTCGCTTGGCCTTATGATGATACGAGAAATAAGTGATATATAAGATGATGATTGACTTGCTTGATTTATTTATTTCCAAGAAGCATCCCGGACATTCTTGTAGTGTGTGATGTGAATGGTAAAATAATGCCAACTGTATCTCAAGAATTTAAGTCATAGAACATAGTTTAAGTGTCAAAAACTATTTCATTTCCTATCGATAAGATGTTTGTATGTTTTGCTTGCCATTTCCTTACTTTTATTTTGTCTTGAATTCATTGTATTTCTTTATCGTCTTAGTGTACTCGTACTCGAACTTTCCTACTCAATAATGCTCTTTTCTGATGTTAAGAGATTGAATGCCAATTAATTTACTTTCTCACGGGAACCTTCTCTCCATACCAAGTGTGCAGAACCAGATCTGTTTAATGCGTGTTGATTACAATCTTCTTGATTCTGTCTTCCACACAAGTCGTTTCAACTTTTCAGTCTAACTCACTATGATTGCTTGTCTTGTTTGGTAAAATATGTACAATCAATCAAAGGTTTATCCAATTTTCCATGACATGTTTTTTACTTGAGTTGTTTGAGCACGAACTTGTAGTAATTCTTTTTGATCATAATTCACTTGAGTCATATCTGTATAAAAATGAATGAAAGACTAGTAATTTAGGGAATGTTTCCATAGCAATTTTGTTGATTCTCTTTTATTCTCTTATTCTCTGACGTATTTTCAGATACGCATCCAACTCTTCCTTTGGAAGTCTGACGGAATCATCTGAACCGACCAACTGTTACAATGCTATAATTAAATATTTAGCCCATCTCTGTAGGAGGGGTAAGAGAAAGGCCTGGAGATGGTACCTCAATTATCGGAAGGAAAAGAAGAAGAAAGAGAAGGAGAAGCAGGAAAAGAAGGAACAACAGGAAGGAAACCTCGAAAAAGAGCAACAACAAGATGTACCCGAACAGACTGAGAATAACGAGGGGAAGAAGGAGGAGGATAAAGATGACGGAATCAAGTCAACTGATGATGGCGATAACAAGAACAAGAAACCTTGTCGTAACCCAAGACATGAAAAGCACAAGAGAAGGATAGAGAGACTTAAGCGAGAAATTGTATTGGAAAAGACTCATGTCCTTCCTCCTCCTCTACCTCCTCCACCTCCAACCACTGCAAGTATGACCACACCATCTGCTCACGTGGTCATCACTCGCAGGTCTCCTTCTCCTCTTCATCACTATCATGCAGGTGTCTCCTCATCTACCCCTCCAATCTCTCCCTCACTTCTAACTCCTCCATCCCCTTCCATACTCAAAGGTTCCTCTTCTTCTGGTGGTAAATCGAGTGCCAAACAGTTTCCCGTTAAAGATAGTGAGGGTGATCACCGCAGTAGTGTTTGTTCAAATGTTTCTTCCGGAGGAGGACATGATTGGAGTTTTGAAGAGGAATATTTGAAAAAGTCAGAGCAGCCTGTTCTCTTTGAAGGAGGAAGGAGTGTAACTCCCACTGATACTCAAGAACAAACCACATCAATAACTAGATTCAAAAAACACACCAAAAGTCAAAGGTCATCCAACCGATACCGCACAACCTCGACAGCCATTCAAAGAGACAAGGATTCTATTGGAACCACTGGTGGTACAGGAGGTAGCAATTCCTTAAGTGAATCAGAACTAGCTTGTATGATGAAACGTCAGAGTCAAGTAAGCAGGTCTTCCTCTCGAAGATCCTTCTTCCAGAGGGTTAAAGACGAGATTAAATCCAGTTCAAGTTCTTCGAGGAAGAAGAGGAGAAAAAGACACCACAAGAAAAAGAACAAACAAGAAGATGAGAGATGTTCGTGCACAAGTTGTTCAACATGTTCATCATCCTCTTACTCATCTCTCGAATCAAGTTCATCCTCCGTCTACACTTCGGACGACGAGTCCAGTAAAAGTGAGTCTGAAGATGAGGTCTGGAAGTCTTCCAAGACATGTGCAGCTTGTTATGCTGGATGTTTTGCGTTGACTTCGAAACTAAAGATCCTCGTCCATCATGCATACTTTCAACGTTTCATCTTCCTATCCATCCTGATCAATGCTCTCGCCATGGGAATCGAGTACCATAACCAGCCTGAAGAACTGACTCATGCGGTTGAGGTTTCCAATATGTTTTTCACGGGAGTATTTGCTCTGGAAATGGTTCTAAAGATCATGGGAGAGGGTTGTTATGTCTATCTCACGGATGGCTTCAACCTGTTTGATGCCATTGTTGTGGTCGTATCTCTTATGGAGCTATTTATGGATGAAGAGGGATCAGGGCTGTCAGTGCTTAGGACTTTCCGTCTCCTAAGGATACTCAAACTCGTCCGCTTCATGCCTGCTCTTAAAAGACAGCTCATGATCATGCTAAAGACCCTCGATAATGTTGCCGTCTTCTTTGCACTTCTTGTCCTTTTCATCTTCATCTTCAG
>Ga0157374_10003834_pt1 | contig 12625 bp, 12 predicted proteins | sample M25metaG_FD_115308 | JGI IMG/M metagenome (GOLD analysis project Ga0157374, IMG submission 115308) | Miscanthus rhizosphere microbial communities from Kellogg Biological Station, Michigan, USA - M2-5 metaG | ecosystem: Host-associated > Plants > Roots > Rhizosphere > Soil | place: USA: Michigan...
ACGTGTCTGAGCGACTATCCAGAAGCGAGTTGTCGGACCGGTTGTCAGGTTTGACAACAACCCACCGAGGCGTGGAGGCCTGGCCGGGTGGTTTTGGTGACTTTTGGCAGCAAAAGTCACAGAGTGAGAGGAGAATCAAGTGGCACGGAGGTGGCTGGTCCCGAGGGGGACTTGGGGATGGGTCCGCCGCGGCGGAAGACGGGGACGAGGCGGTAATTTGGGACGCTATTTTTGGCCGTCGCCGAGTTGTTGGCGGCGAGGGTTGTCGATGTCGTATAACGCCTGGTGTAGTATGCCCATAACCATCTTTGCCTGATCCCGACTCATGCCGATTCGTGCTACTGTCAAGGGCTGGCCTTGCTGTCCGCTGACCTGCGAAAAGTTCAGCACCACGCCTTTATTGTTGGCGGTGACTTCGCAGCTATCGCTGTACATTACGCGTGGGTCTATCATGACCATCAAAGTCTGCGCGCGAGAAGACTGTTGGTTGGTTTCATGCACATCTTCTTGCTTATCATAGCCGGCCAACTGCCACAGCTCAGCAGCTTTGTCATCTTCAACAGCAAAGTGACTGATGAGTAGCAGCAATATGTCTTCGCTCGGTCGTTCGGTACCATTTTCAATCAATGCCAAATCTTTTTCATCAATCTCAACTGCACCCGATACTTCTGCCACAGATTCTCGGTTGCGTTCACGCAGGTTCTTTAGTTGCGAACCCAATGTCTCGTAAGGAAGTTGCTTCTTCTTATCACTCATTTAATCCATTTTACCCCTGCTAGCATAGCCACGCAAGCGAGCCGAGGTATACTATGCTTATGCAACCGACGCTCAACGATCCGCTTTCCGACTTTACGTCGCTCGCCGTCGGCGGGAAAGCAGAGCAGCTCTATATCATAGATACTTCGGATGACCTGCTGAAAGTTTTGGATGAAGCCCGTGGCAAGCAGCTTTGGATTCTTGGTTACGGCGCAAATGTTTTGATTTCGGATAAAGGTTTGCCGGGCGTCACCGTTCTCATTCGCACAAAGGAAATTTTACGCGAGGATGACCTGCTCATAGCCGATGCCGGCGTGTGGTGGGACGATCTCGTACAGTACGCCATTTCGCAGCGGCTCTGGGGATTGGAGCTCATGAGCGCAATTCCAGGCGGCGTCAGTGCGGCCGTGGTCGGCAATATCGCAGCTTATGGCCAGGCAGTAGCCGACACATTGCAGTGGGTGGAAGTGTACGACCGCTCAAACGGCGAAGTAAAAAAACTTGCCGCCGACGAGCTCGGACTCACCTATCGCTACAGCTTATTCCAAACCGAGACATTCGCGAACTTGGTGATTTTGAAAGCCGCATTCAAACTCTCTCAGCAACCAACAACTGAAGTGACCTACCAATCAGCTCTCGACGTCGCGTACGCAAATGATCTTGACTTGAGTATGCTCGAAGGTCGCCGCGAAACCATCCTCAAAACCCGCGAAAAAGCCGGTTCACTGTGGGATTACCGAACACCTGCATCGCAAATGCATACCGCCGGTTCGTTTTTCCGCAATCCCATGGTAGACGAAGCAACCGCCGAAAAACTGATGGCGCACGACGAAACCGGCAAGTCTGCGGAACTGCTCAAACAAATGAACAGAGTCCATGGCGGTGACACGAAGCGCGTTTCCGCGGCTCATGTCTTGCTCGCCGCCGGCTTCCAGCGCGGCCAATCTTGGGGACCAGTCCGCCTCCACCCCGACCACATTCTAAAAATTGAAAATACCGGTGGCGCCACCGCCCAGCAAGTCTACGACGTAGCCCAGGAAATTATCCGCACCGTAAAAGATAAGCTTGGCATAGAGTTAAACCCCGAGGTCCGCTTCCTCGGTGACTTCTGAATAATCTTTTCCGAAAATGTCTTTGAGCACAACCCCACATGCATGTCCCATTGCCACGTTTCTGGCATAGCCCACATCTACAAATTTTGCCTGAAATTTTTCAACCTCGTCATTAATGAACTCCAGGACATTCTTTTCGTTTGGCACATTTAATTCATTTCGCCAGCGTATGCTTAATTCTTCGTTCATTAAGTCATTGCTAAATGAGTCGCCGTGCAAAAGGCTGTTAATCATCAGCCTGACGATGTTTGGGTCGCCATCCGCCAATGCTCCGAGCAACCGTCTGGAGTTGCCGTATATATCAGTTGAATCTGCCCGGTCGTCCGGATCCATTACCCAAGGCTCACCATACATAAGTGATCGCGTTATATGCTCGGTAACGCCCTCGTAAAACCACGGGAAGTTGAATAGTTTATGTATCGTGCCGTGGACAAGTTCATGCCAGATTTTGGCATTCGGTCCACCGTCTTCCATATCTTCCCTTACGTATGGCAATACCAGACCAATGCCTTCATTCACATAACGGCCGTACCGGCCACCGGCCAGGCCTTCAACGATGTCCTCGAGCCAGATTTTGATTTTTTTGGCATGCGCGTGCCCGGCTGCGACCGTGATCGAATGGGGCAGCCATCTATCCACTTCGACTGCATTAAATAATGCTTTCCGATAGGACTCACGATTGTCGTCTATATACTCCCTAATGGTTGGATCCTCGTTGGCCCTGTCTAGGTCATCTTGAAGCCACTGTAAAAAGTTCATGACTGTCTTATCGTCACTCAACTCTTCACGCGACAGGTAAATGCCAAGCCGAATGACACCGGTTTTAATTTGGTTGCCATCTTTGTCAAAAAGACCTGCCTCCCGCAAATAGTTGAAAAATGGCGGTAGATCTGGCCCGATGTGATCCTCAAGAATGACACAGTCCGGCATTGTCAGATCTCCGATTTTCTTCCTGAACGCATCGATTCTTTCCTTTGCGGATTTAGCATACAGGTCGGATATTTCGCGGCAACTCTTGCCATCTATGATTATTTCTGGCGCCTCTCTAAACCGTACTATCGCACTACCTTCGGGCAAGCTATAATCGTCCGACCGCATATAATAATCAACTCGACGTAGCTCGTCATTCACCGCCATATATCCTACGCAAGCTGAAGTCTGTGGCAGCAAGTCACGAAAATTATATGGCGGAATTTGTTCTATATCTGGGGCAGCCATGTTCAGATATCTTGCAGGGATGTCCACAAAATTACAAGTGTAAGCGTATACTTATAGTATGTCTGGGAAGTTTGATACATCTTTGGCCGCTAAGCTGGGTTTTGAGCCTGGCGACAGCGTGTTTGTCGAAACGACGCCGGACTGGTACAGCGATTTCGCCGATGATAACGAGTTGGACCTGGAAGCCGGGCTGCCTGCCACGCACGCACATATTTTTTGCGAGCATGAGGCAGAACTCGTTGATTTTTTGGAATACGACAACTTGAATGACCTTGAAAAATCACTCTGGATTTCGTGGCCGAAAAAAACCAGCGGCAAACAGACCGACCTCACCGAAAACCAAATCCGTGATGCAATATTGCCGCTCGGCTGGGTCGACACCAAAGTAGCCGCGATTGACGACACCTGGTCCGGCCTAAAATTCCTACGCCGAAAGAAATAAAACAGCTGTAACGCTTACAACACCAACTTTTTTGTATTGACCCCAGTTTATGCTCCGATTACTATTTATATATGAGTACCCCATTGCCAGGTGAGGGGATAGAACATCTCGATATACCAGATGAGCTTGACGAGCGCATGCAAAACCTCGATGAGAGAACGTTGGAGCTTTTACAATCTTGTAGTGACTACTTGCAAGATCCGACCGACAGCGACCTTGCGGATGAACTAACTAATGGCTGCGATGACGTTTCCATCGCATTTGAATCATGCCTGCGAACGATTTGCGTGCGGGCAACTCCCGAAGAAAGTGTGCGACTGGTCACAGGTCTCATGATGAGTACAGAGACCAATCGAATAAACAAACTTATAGAATTGATGCCAGGTTTGAGACTGAAGCCACTCAAATCATCTCACATGGCTGAAGGCGTGAGTTTCACGCGGGCAAATGCTGAAACCGACGATGAATTTATAGATCAAATATCTACGGGTTTTGGAGGTGCGCTCCGTGGTGACATACGCAAATTCGTGAAAAAAATCCGCAAAGACCAACAAAAACGTGCGACCGGTGTTATTACGATACGGGTGTCATCTGAACCGCTCCCAACTTTGGAGGGAACAGAGCAGACTGGAGAAGTATATGCGTTTTCACTGCAGCCTCGTCTCAAAAAAATCCACAATCCAGCATTTATTCCTGGTGCAACCATAAGCTATTCTGTAGGCGAGGAAACCTTTGGCGAAATACAGGTGCCTGCTTCGGTTTCAGAGGGCATGACAGATGAAGACGACATCATTGCAGCTACGCAAGAACATTTTGTCAACGCGTTCGAACGCGGCTTAAGTGCATTGGGTCAAACTGCCATCCAGCTAATGTGGTTCCGACATTCAATTGCCCCTGAGCCCGACCCAGAAGCATAAATCAAAAGGTGTACAATGCAAGTTATGGCAAAGAAAACAACAAAAAGTTACAAAACGTTCCGGCAGACATACAAAGTTCGTAAGGGTGCTTGGTTCGTGGCAATCCGCGGTAGCTACCTGCCCGTGAGCTGGCAAGGTTGGATCACCTATATCCCCTTCACTGCTTACTTGGCATACAGTCTCGTCGTGGCATTCGCGTACACCGGCAATAACCTCAAAGCCATGCTTTGGATTGTACCGAACTGGGTCGCGGCAGCCATAGTCATGACCTGGATCGCCCGAGCGACTAGCTAACGTCCAACGTCGGGTACAGTCTGGAAGGGATAACAAGCCCGCCTTGGCGGGCGTAGTGTAAGGGGAACCGCCGCATTGGTGGTTCCCCTTTTAAACTATAGAGAGTGAGCAAGGGTAGCATAGCGAACTGGTCCACATTTGCGGACATCCGCGTAGCGTAAAGGAACCAATGAAGGGTTTCTTGTGCGTGGCTTTCCCACGAGCGGCATCGGCTAAAGATGAAAGCTTGCATACGACCCCTTCCATCGTCTGAAAGGGAAACCTACGAAGGTTTCCCTTACGCTGCGCTCGCCAGGGCGAGCTTGCTAACCCTTCCAGGTTGCAATTGGATGTCGGTAAGGAGCCTTCGATGGAAAATTTAATTATCGCTGGGCAGGGGGTATTTAAGGGCGAATTCGCGGACGGCTGTGCTGAGTTCTTCGAGCCTTTCGTCGTCTTCGCGGTGCTCAACGGCTTGGTGCATCCAGTCGGCGATTTGTTCCATGTCGTCTTCCACGAGCCCCCGGGTGGTGATTGCTGGTGTACCCAGGCGGATGCCGCTTGGGCGGAACGGGGGCAGCGGGTCATTTGCTACTGCGTTTTTGTTGAGCGTCAGGCCTATACGGTCCAGCACGGTTTCGACTACATTTCCGTCCAGGCCGAAACTTTGATAGACGTCCGCTAGTATCAGATGGTTAGATGTTCCCCCTGTTACGAGCTGAAAACCGCGCTTCTGAAGACCTTCCGCAAGAGCGGCTGCATTGGTCACGATTTGTTTAGAATACGTCTTGAATTCCGGCTTCAAAGCCTCACCGAATGCTACGGCTTTGGCGGCGATGATGTGTTCGTGCGGGCCACCCTGCATGCCCGGGAACACAGCTCGGTCGATAAGCGTAGGGATGTTTTCAATGGTTTTTTCGGGTGCTTTCAATGGGTTACCAACGGTTCCCTTACTGAGTATGAGACCCCCACGCGGACCACGTAACGTCTTGTGCGTAGTTGTCGTAATAACGTGAAAGCCGTAATCAAACGGGTTTTTAGCGACGCCACCGGCGATGAGCCCGGCAATGTGCGCCATGTCAGCCATGAGTAAACACTGGTCGCCCACTTCCTTGCCGATGGCGGCAAACTTGGCGTAGTCGAGTTCGCGCGGGTAGGCACTGAAACCTGCTAGGATAATCTTTGGTTTTTCTTTCAGCGCGACTTCGCGGAGTTCGTCGTAATCTATTTCGCCAGTTGCAGGGTCCTTCATTTTGTAACGGACAAAGTTGTAGAGCTTTGCGCTGCGCGTTACAGGCGCGCCGTGTGTGAGGTGTCCGCCGTGTGAAAGATCCATCGCGAGCACGGTATCGCCCGGTTCGAGCCAGGCACTGTAGACAGCCTCGTTCGCTGGTGCACCGGAGTGCGGCTGCACATTGGCGTGGTCAGCCTTGAAGAGTTTTTTGGCGCGGTCGATGGCAATTTGTTCCAGCTGGTCGGTATTTTCCTGGCCGCCGTAGTAGCGTTTGCCCGGGTAGCCCTCGGAATATTTGTTCGTAAAAACACTGCCCATTGCGTCGAGCACGTCCCGCGAGACGTAATTTTCACTTGGTATCAGTTCCAGCCCTTCGCGCTGGCGTTTTTCTTCGGCCGATATCAGCCGTGCAATTTCCTCATCAATCATTCACTTACCCCTTTCATACAGTTTACATCGAAGTGCCATTCTGAGCGAAGCCAAAGAATCTTCCCCGTGGAAGATCTCTCCACTGCGCTTCGCTCCGGTCGAGATGACAGGATCATGTGGAGAGAGTAAAGAGAAATTAAACCATAGAAACAGTATAACACTAGCGTGTTTACGGCGGTGTGCTCAAAAGTTATGAACACGTTTATGACGTTCTCCGCGCACCTGGTATAGCATTTCTTTGTTTGAGAGCCTATACTGTGATGCAGGTCACAAAAACAAAAATGTTATAAAATTGTTAAAAAAGCTTGCACGTATGCTTTTTGTGATATAATAATGCAAAGCTATGGCTACAACTAACGAGAAAATCGGCGATTTTATCGCCCGAGTGCGCCAAGAGCGCGGTATGACACAATCTGAATTTGCAACCCGCTTGGGCACCTCCCAGTCGGCTGTAAACCGTATAGAAAAAGGCAAGCAGAACCTGAGCCTCGAGACTCTGGCCCGGCTGAGTGAAGCCCTGAACAAGCAGATTATTTCGCTTGGCAGCGGCAGCGTGAACTTGCGGATAGAAGGCGGCCACGAACTAAGCGGCAACATACAGCTCAAAACGAGCAAGAATGCAGCTGTAGCGCTACTTTGTGCTTCCCTGCTTAACTACGGGGTCACCCGATTCAAGAATTTCCCCCGAATTGAAGAAGTGAACCGAATCATAGAAGTCCTGAACAGCATCGGCGTGCAAACGAAGTGGTATGCCGGGAACGACCTCGAAATCCGCCGGCCGGCCGAACTCCAACTCGAAAAAATGGATAAAGATGCTGCGCGAAAGACCCGTTCTGTCCTGATGCTCATCGGCAGCCTGATGCATGATTATGACAGTTTCAAAATCCCGTACGCCGGTGGTTGTAAGCTCGGTGAACGCACGGTGGAACCACACCTATTCGCGCTCCAGGAATTTGGCGTCGACATCGTTGCAACCCAAGGGCACTACAATGTTACGGTCGCCAAGAAAGCACCCGGTGAACTCACTTTATACGAACAAGGCAATACTGTCTCCAACAACGTCCTGATGGCTGCAGCCCGCACCACCGACACCACGTTCGTGCAGTCCGCGAGCGGCGACTACATGGTGCAGGACCTCTGTTATTTCTTGCAGAAACTCGGTGTGAAAATTGAAGGAATCGGTACGCCGTTCCTGAAAATCACCGGAGTCCCACACATTAAGAAAAACGTCACGTACTCGCCGACCGAAGATCCGATCGAAGCCATGTTCTTCATTTCGGCCGCCGTAGTTACGAACTCGGAAATCACTGTCGAGCGTGTTCCCTACCGCTGGATTGCACTTGAGCTCTTGAAGCTTAAAAAAATGGGCCTGGAATATACCAAGAGCAAGCCTTATAAGGCCGAAAACGGCGCGATTGACCTTGCTGACATCACCATTCACAAGCACAACGGTAACCTGCGTGCTCTTACCGACAAAATCCACCCGAACCTCTATCCTGGCCTGAACCCGGACAACCTGCCTTACTTCGTACCAATCGCCTGTGTCGCCAAAGGCCGCACCCTTATACACGACTGGATTTACGAAAACCGGGCGATTTACTACACTGAACTGACTAAAATCGGAGCCCAAGTAGAATTAGCCGATCCGCACCGACTGTACGTGCTTGGCCCGACCAAGTTCACCCGCGCAGATGTCGTGTGCCCTCCTGCTTTGCGTCCTGCTTCATTGCTGCTCATAGGTATGCTCTCGGCATATGGCGTGAGCACGCTACGCAACATATACACTAACATCCGCGCCTACGAAGAGTTGGCCGAACGGCTGAACAGCCTTGGCGCCCACATTACCATTTTCCAGGAACTCTAAGTTAAATATTTCCGCCCATTAGGGCAAGCACTACGCCGAGTAGTGCGCAAATTTCACCAATAAGCCAAAAGCGCATGGTGATTTTTGTTTTTTCCCAGCCAAGTGCTTCGACGTGGTGATGAATTGGGGCTGCTATAAAAACTTTGCGGTGGAAGACTTTTTTGGAAAAAATCTGGATGAGGCTAGAGCCTGCTTCCGCGACGAATATAAAACCGATGATTGGTAGTAGGAACAGCGTGTCGGTGAGCATAGCGACAACGCCAAGTGCCGTGCCGAACGCAAACGAACCGACATCTCCCATAATGAACCGCGCCGGTGCGATGTTGAACCACAAATAAGACAGCAGAGCGCCAACGACAGTAAGGCAGAAACCGGCGATGCCGTAGTTATGCTGAAACAGTGCGATTGCTCCGAATGCGCCGTAGCTGCTGGCAAGTAGTCCACCCGCCAAGCCATCGACGCCGTCGCTGATATTGACTGCGTTTCCTGTACTGACGACAGCGAGTACGAAGAGCGGAATAAGCCACCAGCCGATGTTCCAGTCACCCGCAAATGGGACGTGTACAGACGTATAGCCGAGCTTGTAGTAGAAGAACCAGGCGGCAAGGATTGCGACCAGCGTAATCATCGCAAACTTCAGTTGTGGGCGAAGGCCGGCAACGTTGCCGCCCTTGCCGCGGATGTTGATAATGTCATCTATAAGCCCGACAGCCCCGCCGCCAAGCAGTGCGGCCAGCGGCAGCCAGGTCTGTGGCCGGCTCAAGTTAAACGCTATGGTAACGACCGAAATCGCCACGACCGAAACCAGCCCGGCCATCATCGGTATGTCGCGCTTTATACGCAGTTTGGCTATGACTTCTAGCTGTTCACCAGAGGCAGAATGCGTGCGGTGTCGCTTCCACCATTTGTGCTTGAATGCAAAATACGTGTAGATAGGTGTCAGGAACATCGCAAAACAAAACGTAATAAAACACAACAGAAGCATTCTGGTCGTATTGTTAGAGAACTCGTCTAGATAGATCATGTATTGTTTGTATTCAATGAAGAATCGTCTGCATTCAAGTTTAGCATGAATCCTAGGGCTGACTCGCAATTTCTAAGGCTCTTGGCAATTCAGAAGGAAAACAGATACTATACTGGTACCTATGCCATCTCCTACTAACCTCGACCATCCTATCGTGATTCTTATTCGTGGCCTGCCTGGCAGCGGCAAATCGTACCTGGCCGAAGCACTTGTTCATGCACTGTCTGATTACGAAGTTATGTCGCTTGATCCCGATGCGATTGATTTCGACGGCGAAGCGTACGCAGCTCACAAAAAAGCACAAGAGGCCGAAGGTGTGGATGAGAAGTTGTGGCCATATAGATTCTTGCGCGCTCAAGCTTATGCAGGGATAGAACAGCACAAAATCGTCATCTGGAACCAGCCATTTACCAATCTGGAAATGTTCGATAAAATTACCGCCCGTTTTCGTGAGTTCGCTTCGGAGCATGGCATAGCAGCGTTGCCAATAGTGGTAGTGGAAGTGGATGTAGACCGTACCGAAGCAAAAACACGTGTGGACGACCGTAAGGCCGACGGCGGCCACGGCCCGTCAGACAACACGTTCGACCGTTTCCACCGCGAGTACGAATCAGTTGCCAGCCGCGGTTACGATGTAGTTGCAGTGCATGGTCAGCGTGATATCAATGATTCGGTAGCAGCTGTGACGCAGCATATCTCAAGGTTTCTAGAACAATAGCCCATTAATTTGCTAAGGTAATAGGATGCACTCAGCCGTAACCTTCATCGCTAAAGATTTCATTGTCATCCCGGGACTCGTTTTAATGTACGTTTTTTGGCGGAGCTCGAACGCAGATCGTAAAAAATTGATCCTCACGGCAGTAGTCAGCGGAATTATTACGGCTGTGCTCGTGAAGTTAGGCACCACTGTTTACCATGATCCGCGCCCATTTGTGAGCGACGGGGTTACACCCTATTTCCAAAGCTCGATCGACAATGGCTTCCCGAGCGACCATACGGTACTTAGCACGCTTTTGGCGTGGCTCGTTTTCGGCCGAAATCGTGTGTATGGTATCGGACTGTTGCTGATCGCGCTTCTGATTGGGACATCACGCGTCATTGCAGGTGTACATCACGGCAAAGATATAATTGGCGGTTTCATGCTTGCCACCATCGGCTATTGGCTCGGAGTGTTTCTGATAAGCTTCGCGGTACAACTTCGAGCGAAGCATAAATCAACCAAAGCTTAGTACCAAATAAGCAGAATAATATGCTATAATCACCCCTGATACGCGGGTGTAGTACAGCGGTTAGTATGCGAGTTTTCCAAACTCGAGATCGGGGTTCGATTCCCCGCACCCGCACCAAGCTTTGCTAAAGGCAAAGCGATTAGCGGTTTACAATTAGCCATTTACCATGGAGTACAAAAGCATAGCTTTTGGATGAAAAATTCTGCGAAGCAGTACATCATGGGAATTGGTTAAAGGGTAATGGCTAATGGCTTTTGCAACGCAAAAGCACGCCCTGGTAGCTCAGCTGGCAGAGCGGAGCGGAAAAATCACTTAATGGCAATGCTCTATCCAGCTGGATATATGCATAGTTAGATTCGCAGAACATTTGTATTTAGAATTGGTGTCAAGCCCTGGTAGCTCAGCTGGATAGAGCAGGAGACTTCTAAGCTCAAGGCCGTTGGTTCGAATCCAACCCGGGGCACCATTTATAACTTTACGGTATAGTTAGTTGCATAATGACTGAGGGAAAAGAAAATAAAAATCCGTTCGAGAAGATTGGTCGCTGGGTAGACCGCTTTCAACAGCGGCACAAAAGTCTGGCGTTCCCATATGCGGTCGTCAAGAAATACGGCGATGACGATGCAGGGCACCAGGCTGCACTCATCACCTACTACGGCTTCCTCTCGCTGTTTCCGTTACTTCTCGTTGCCACCTCAATCGTCGATCTGCTCGCGAGCAGTCATCCGGAACTTCAGAACCAGCTCAATAAACTCATTTCGGAATACCTGCCGATAGTCGGCGACAGCTTACAAAATAGCATACACAGCTCCCATCGTAGCGGGATTGCTCTTCTCGTCGGTCTGCTATTTACCATTTACGGTGCCCGCGGTATCGCAGATGTAGTTCGAAATGTCCTGGACCACGCCTGGGCTATTCCACGCTCCAAGCGCAGCGGGTTCCCATTGAATGTAATAAAGAGTTTTACCTTGCTGCTCGGCGCGGGTCTTGGAATCCTGGCGGCTGCGACTTTAGCAAGTGTTGCCACGTCAGCACTGGGTCACGCGTGGTATTGGCGAGCTGTCCCCCTGTTGATTAACGCTTGCCTGCTCTATTTCATCTTCATGTTCGTCTTTTTAATCGGTACATCCCGCAGGTTCAAACGAAAGAATTTGCGATTGGGTGCGGTCCTGGCTACTATTGGGATTCTGATTCTCCAGACAATAGGTGGTTATTTAATCACCCACCATCTGAAAAATCTTACCGGTCTGTATGGTCAGTTCGCATTGGTGTTAGCGCTGCTGTTCTGGATCTATCTACAAGCCCAGGTATTTGTCTATGCTGCTGAGATAAATGTGGTGAGCGCATACAAACTGTGGCCACGGAGTCTTGTGCAACCGCCACTCACACCAGCCGACCGAAAGGCATACCAACTGTACGCCGAAAAAGCCGCCTACCGCCCCTCCCCCGAAGAAGAAGTATCCGTTACATTTCGCCCACCAACTAGTTGAAAAATTACCCAGTTTCAGCTATAATCACCTCTGTTTTATTCCCACTGCAGCCCTTGCAGCCCGGGAAAAGAGCCTCCAGTCTACCACGGGCTGGGAAGAGCAGCCCGACAAAAAGACACGCCTTTTTGCCGGCGCGATGAGAAACCCAGAATGGGTGTCTCATTACTGCGGCGGATGTAGCTCAGTCGGTTAGAGCGCCTGATTGTGGTCCAGGAGGTCGTGGGTTCAATTCCCATCATTCGCCCCAAATAATGAAGGTCAGTACAGCTGGCCTTTTTTATTTGGACTGGTGAGCCATGCCGTGTTTTGGAATGAGCACATAAAACGTAGTGCCTTTGCCCCGTTGACTCTTGAACCAGACTTTTCCGCCGAACGCATCACACATGACTTTTATCAGATACAGTCCGAGACCGGAGCCCTGCGCTTCGGTAGCAACGGCGTTTTTGGCACGGTAGAACCTATCAAATATTCGCTCTTCGGCGTCTTTGGGGATACCAATGCCGTTATCTTTTACGCTCAAAACGTAACCATCTTTGCGCTTTGAAATCCGCACATTCACTTGGCCTTTGTTCGGTTTCGTGTAGCGTATAGCATTCGTCAACAGGTTATGTACTATCTGCCCAAAAATGGTTGCATC
>Ga0157374_10003836_pt1 | contig 12623 bp, 7 predicted proteins | sample M25metaG_FD_115308 | JGI IMG/M metagenome (GOLD analysis project Ga0157374, IMG submission 115308) | Miscanthus rhizosphere microbial communities from Kellogg Biological Station, Michigan, USA - M2-5 metaG | ecosystem: Host-associated > Plants > Roots > Rhizosphere > Soil | place: USA: Michigan...
ACACCGCCGAAATATTGACGGCCGAATTCAACTCCCTTAAAGCCGAAGCGACCGGAACCTACGGAAGCGCTCCGCGGATGTCGTCGACCTCTACGCAAACGAACGGCGTCATGCAGACGTCGAGCCGCCAATCATCGCTTGTCAAGCATCTCGAGAATACTTTTGGTTTTAGCCAGGGGACCGCGACGTCGAAGAACGTCCCTCAGGCCGTCCACAATGTTCCGGGGGACTTGAAGGTCGCATATCTCCAGGGCCTCTTCTCGGCCGATGGCTGCATCCGCGATAACGTCTCCGGAACCGAACCCGAGGTGATGCTGGCGTCGTCTAGCCCTGAAATGCTCCGCTCGGTACAGTTGCTCTTGAGCGATCTCGGCATGACCTCGCGGATTTCGTGGTTCCACCCAGCCGGGCGCACGAATGCTCAGGGACAGCTTCATCTGTCCAATCAGCAAGCCCGTAGATACCTCACGCTGGTCGGCTTCCCGTGCTCGACTGATAAGCAGGCCCGCACCGAGGAGATCCTCTCGCGTGAGTTTGTCGGCGCGCTCAAGAATCCGCGGGCGCCGAAGGTGACGAGTATCGTTCCTGACGGTACGGCTACGGTTTACGACATCACCGAACCCGCGACCCATTCGGTGATCGCCGAAGGGCTCGTCGCGCACAACTGCAATCTTGCCTCGCTCAATCTCGTCACGTTCGAGAACGAGCAGGGACAGTTCGACGCCGCGCGCTTCGCCGAGGCGTGTCGCATCTGGACGTTCACCCTCGAGATCAGCGTGCTGATGGCGCAGTTCCCATCGCAGGTGATCGCGCAGAAGTCCTACGACTTCCGCACCCTCGGACTCGGCTACGCCAACCTCGGCACGTTGCTGATGCGGATGGGCCTGCCCTACGACGGTGAAGAGGCGTTCGGCTGGTGCGGAGCGATCACGTCGCTCATGACCGGCGTCGCCTATCGCACGTCGGCCGAACTCGCCCAGCAGCTCGGAGCGTTCCCGCGCTACACCGAGAACGCCGCGCACATGTTGCGCGTCATCCGCAACCACCGCCGCGCCTCGTATCAAGCCAAGACCGGCGAGTACGAAGGCCTTTCGATCGCGCCGATCACGCACGCGCCGACGCTCTTCACCGAGAACGCCTGGGCACTGGCCCGCAAGTCGTGGGACGACGCGCTTGCGATCGGCGAGGTCGCCGGCTATCGCAACGCGCAGGTCACCGTCATCGCGCCGACCGGCACGATCGGCCTGGTGATGGACTGCGACACCACCGGCATCGAGCCCGACTTCGCGCTCGTCAAGTTCAAGAAGCTCGCGGGTGGCGGCTACTTCAAGATCGTCAATCAGTCGGTCGAGCCGGCGCTGCGCAGTCTCGGCTACACGAACGAAGAGATCGCGGCGATCGAGACGTACGCCACCGGCACCGGTACGCTCGACGGCGCGCCGCACGTGAATCGCGCGACGCTCAAGGCGAAGGGCTTCACCGACGACGTCCTGGCAAAGATCGAGGGCTCGCTGTTGGCCGCCTTCGAGCTCCCGTTCGTCTTCAACAAGTACGTGCTCGGCGACGAGTTCTGCAAAGACGTGCTCGGCCTGAGCGAAGACCAGACCAACGACTGGAACTTCTCGATCCTGCGCGACGGCCTCGGCTTCACCAACCAGCAGATCGAAGAGGCCTCGGCCCACATCTGCGGTCGCATGACGCTCGAAGGCGCGCCGTATCTCAACGACGAGCATCTGCCGGTCTTCGACTGCGCCACCCCGTGCGGTAAGTACGGCTCGCGGTACATCCGCCCGCTCGCGCACGTCGACATGATGGCGGCCGCCCAGCCGTTCATCAGCGGCGCCATCTCCAAGACCATCAACTTCCCGCAGACGGCCTCGATCGCCGACGTCAAGGAAGCCTACCGCTACGCCTGGGAGCGCATGGTCAAGGCCGTCGCCCTCTACCGCGACGGGTCGAAGCTCTCGCAGCCGTTGGCCGCGAGCTACGACTTGGGCGGCGATACCGGCGACGACGACATCTTGACGACGACGCAGCCGTATCTCCAGCCGCTCCAGGTCGCCGAGAAGATCGTCTATCGCTACATCGCCAAGCGCAACCGGATGCCGGAGCGGCGCAGCGGTTACACCCAGAAGGCGATCATCGGCGGGCATAAGGTCTACCTGCGCACCGGCGAGTACGAAGGCGGCCAGCTCGGCGAGATCTTCATCGACATGCACAAAGAGGGCGCGGCTTTCCGCTCGTTGATGAACAACTTCGCGATCGCGATCTCGCTCGGCTTGCAGCACGGCGTGCCGCTCGAGGAGTTCGTCGAAGCGTTCACGTTCACGCGCTTCGAGCCGAACGGACCGGTCCAAGGCCACGATCACATCAAGATGGCGACCTCGATCCTGGACTACATCTTCCGCGAACTGGCCGTCTCGTATCTCGGCCGTTACGAACTGGCGCACGTCCAGCCCTCGATGGAGATGGACGCGATGGGGCCGGACGTCAAGGCGCCCGAGTTCATCGCCGAAGAGGAAGGCGAGGTCCGCGTCCGCCCGGTCGGCGTGAACGAGCGCCTGCACCCGGTCAGCGAGCACTTGCATCCCGGCCGCACCGGCGCGACCGCGCAAGCGCCGTCGCAACCGCAAGCCGCCTCGGCCGTCGCGACGGTCGCGGCACCTGCCCGCGTCGGCACGGCGACGAGCAGCGGCGAGAAAGCCGCGATCGTCAGCGCCGCCAAGGCCAAAGGCTACACCGGCAACTCGTGCAGCGAATGCGGCCAGATGACCATGGTCCGCAACGGCTCGTGCGAGAAGTGCGATAGCTGCGGTTCTACAAGCGGATGCAGTTGATATGCCGACGAGCACGGGCCTTGACCCATTGCGAGGGATAACCCGGCTGATAGTTTGAACCGTATGCCAATAGATTGGGGCCTTTCCAAGCCCAATCATGAGGCAATATGTCCTTTCGCTTCGGCCCAGACCAGGAACGCCTATCTGCGCGCGGTTTCGCGAGCGTTGCCCACGTTCCGGTTCTCTTCACCGGCACGGGGCGATATTTCCGCGAAGCGAATCGCTACCTCCGCGAGCGCGCTACCCTAACGTGGCCGCAAGACCGCAACCCAGCCACGACCGGGTACTTCCATAGTAGCGCGGCGTACCCCCGACCCAAGGGCCTCAAGAAGGTTGCAGACAGCCTCGTGCGTTTCTTTGGTTGGCTGGAGGCGAACAGGCTGGATTGGCGGGCAATTCAATACGATCCAGACGTGCGGCTATTTCGTGATGATCAGGCAACTGGCGTATGGAGTCGCGACCAGGCGCCCTTAGCCACTTCTACGATCGAATCGCGGATCGACTATGCAACTGACTTTCTTCGATGGGCGGCCATTCGTGAGTTGCGACCACCTTTCGACATACCACAAATCACGCGCTATCGAACCTTCGCAACTGGCACCTCGTCAACGCGCTCGACGAAAGTGTTCGTGTCGCGAGCCGGCCGAGCGCGCCGTGACCCCGTAAACCTGCGGCTCCCCGAACTTGGTGAGCTACGAGCATGGTTAGCACAGATCCGCGCGCGACGGGGGTACACAAAAACGCTCGCTTGCCGCACCATCCTCGCTTCTGGAATGCGTCTCGAGGAAGTAGCGCAGTTACCGATGGATTTCATTCCCATGCGTCCCGATCAGTGGCATATGATGGGCGGGGCAGTCCGCTTTCTCATAATCGCGGGAACAAAGTTTGGTAAGTCTCGCTACGTCACCCTACCTACGGACCTCGCGTACGAACTTCATCGGTTCCGAACGACGCGGCGGATTAATGCGCTTGTCAAATGGAGCAAGGCCCACAGGGGCGCGAAGAAACCAACACAGATGTTCCTCAGCTCTTATGATGGCAGTCCATTGTCCGGGCCGACAATATATGACGCCTGGATAAGCTCGCGGATATACGATGGCTGGAGTCCGCACCTAGGCAGGCACACCTGGGCTTGTTACCAGTTGTTGGCAGAACTTTGCGCTGAGGCACAGATGCTGCAGGTCCAACCCAGTAGAATGCCTGTCAGCTGGATAGAGGCGACAGCACAGACAATCATCAGCCTGTCCATACAACCAAACCTAGGCCACGTAAGCGAACAAACCACGCGAATATACCTGCAGTGGCTCCGTTCCCAGCTAGCATTACCCGCCACCTACGACACTTGGCACACGTTTCTCGAAGGGACGGAGTTGGCCCGCTAATGGCGCAGTTCGTTAGCAGTCCCACGGACAGCACCTTCGACGATTTCATTTGCACCGTGCCGCAGCCCAACGGTACGTCTCCCAAGCTAGATCTACGCGATTTAGCCCGCGGAGTTTCATGTCGCACCCGGACACGAAAATATACATTTACCGGGCGACCTCACCTACTAGCCGACTTCATGGCTCCCCTCCAAGAGTACGCCGCGACACACTCCCAGCAATCTCTTCCCAATATCAGTGCGGCGCTCCGCCTTTTGTGGCGCTTCCTCGATGAACGTCCGGATCTTCCGTGTTCGACCCTTGCCCATCTTTCGGATATTCACGGAAGTGCCCTGACTCTATGGCTACCCCAAGCCAATGCAACACCGCACACCTATCGCGCGTTAAAGACTCTGGTAGCTTATGCCCGAGCTTACAAAGGGCTCCCACCACTATATTGGCCGACTCTTCACGATCGAATTGAGAATGGGGTCGCACGCGATCTGGAGCCCTCTACTATTAGGGCAATACATCGCGCCCTCGTACGTGAGGCCAAACAAGTAAAAGACATGTTCAGAGAGGGCGAGGCGCTTTCGAACGCGGGTCGTGACCCGCGCCGCGGAGGCGACTCCAAGAGCCGGTGGGAGAACCGTAGCAACCACGCATGGTTGGTAAGAGCTATTGCCACGCCCGAGATTGTCGAAAAAAGTGCGTTCTATCGCAGTCGATGCGCGGGCCTAAACAAAAGCAATCGCCCCGAGCAGCTTCAATCGGGCCCATCCTATCTCGCTCCTGGCCACACTCTCCGTGCAACTAAGGGAATCGTTGGGAAACTCCGCTGGTTCTACCCCAGTTTGGCCGATACACTAGTCTTCTTTTTACTCTTTCAGCTTTCGACGGGCTGGAACGAAAGTACAGCGCTAAATCTCGACATCAGCGACGAACGATGGGCCACCTCTCATCATTTGCAGCCTCGCTTGAAGATCCTTCGAGCATATAAGCCTCGATCGGGTGCATATCAGCAGGCGATCTCACTTGAGCATGCCGAGTGGCGTCCGTATCAACTCGTATGCTTTATGCTGGCTAGCACCGCTGGGTTGCGGCGAAAGCTTCAAAGCGATATTTCGAAACTTAAACACGAGCTGACGTTGCACCCCACCCCCGCTCTCCGTCACGAGCTTGCAGACCTAATCCAGCGCTCAAAGAGTCCCTGGCTATTCCATTCTCTTGACCATGTCGGCGAGGTGATCGCTCTAACGTCGTCATTCAATGGCATGGTGAACCGGACCCTGAAGGCCTTGATTGAGCGGCATGATATCCGAACTTCGTCCGGGACCCTCTGCAACTTTACTGGATCGGACTGGCGTGATGCTTTCGCGGCCAATAGCAACGAACTCGCTGGGCTATTTGCCGCCAGAAGCGCTTTGGGCCATGCCTCTAATAGTGTGATACATCGCTACTTAAGTCAGCCTCGTCTGCATAAACATGCCAACGATCAAATTGTTGCCCTTACTCGGAATGCGCTGAGCGAAATTCGGTCAGGACGACTGCTCGACGGCTCTACACTTAAAGTGCTTGTGCAGAATGGTTCGATAACGGAGCTCCAGCGGGCGCGGATAGTGATGTTCAGAAACCGGACTCGATCCGGCATGGGCTGCCTGGACCCATACGCTCCCCCTCCCAGCATCGCCCCCGATCACAAAGCGGGGAATCTCTGCCGAATCCAGCGGTGCACAATGTGTCCCAATAGCGTTCTCTTCGATGACAGCTTTGACCGACTGACAAGGCGCTATGCAGAGCTCGTCACCATTCAAGGTATGATCCCGATGACTACCTGGCTGGAAAGTGACTACGAGGCAGAAAAGGACTCGCTGGAGGTCACGCTACTTCCTTTTGGTCGGAACCAAGTAGAGTCCGCTGTGGCCGCCCATGCTGCACGCTTCCAATCCGGCGAGGAAACGGTTTTGGATCTTGAGGGCAGCTACGAAGATGGCTGAAGGTCTTCATACCGAGGCGCCCCTCGAACTGCACAGACTCCGCGCTGACGAAAGCGGCATTTCTGCGGCGAGTCCATGGATCGATCTTGCAGCGTTTCGTATCACACCGACGTCGCAACTGGGCGACGAGTGCCTGCATATCCCGATTTCATGGGTACCTCCGGGCAAGAGTCGAACGCCCTCCAACCTTGTCCTAAAAGTCTTAACTTTCTTGCCGGAGGGTCGTGGCCGTCTAGAATGTGCGTATCACGAAGAACAAGTTCGGCGGATAATATTTGCACTCCTGATGGTTCCGCGTCACACCCAGACCGGCGTCCACCGCCTGAGCATCAGTTCATGGCTGAACCGATGTCGGACGCTGCTGAAAGCGGCGAACTGGTCACTAGCGAATCGCTTTTCGGCTACCAGTCTTTTCCGCCATCTTGATTTGGCAGATCTTGCCGAGATGACTCACGGGACTAGGATCGAAGCCGTTCGGACGCTTCTCCGCGATCTTGCGTACTACAGAGCCCGGGGACTCCTAGCAGACGTGCCGGAAACCGCTCTCGGATCGGAGGTTTCAAGCGGGCCAGTAATCAGCCATCCAGAAATCAGCCATAAGGGACGCACACCATATCAATCCAGCGTTCCAGGGCCCAGCCGACAGTTCCAGCCTTTTGGAGATGAGTTCGTGTCAGAGCTCATCAGCAAGTGCCTATATCTATCCCATGACTTGAGCCGCTCGATCCTAGACGCGTATGCGGCCCTCCAAGACAGGACGCAGTGGAACGTGCGGGCCCAGCACGCCGTGCTGAAGCGCCGACTTGCCGCGATTAAAGGGCTGGATTGGTCGCTAGCAGATGGATCACACATCACGGCCTTGCCGTTTTCGATTGTACTCCGGACGACTGGTCGCGCTTCCAGTCCTGTATCGCACTGGCCGCCGCAAGCTTGGACCGAGATCCGGGGCCTGATCACTGCCTTGCAGTCCGCGAACTACAATATTATCGCTTTCTGCACCGGAGCTCGGTGGTCTGAACTTGCGTCGGCCGAGATCGACTGTTTGGACTCGGGCATGGACAACACTTTTCAGGCCAGGACCTACAAGCTCGTTGGGCTCGTAGGAGGGGCGAAGCGAACTTGGCCGCTTCCTGAGGCGGCGCTGGCGGCGGTCCGCGTGCAACAGCAGCTAGCCTCCGTGGTGAGTGGAGGAAAAAGCAAGACGCTTTGGGTCACGCACGCCGGCGCACCTCTAAACGACATCAATGAGGTCAACTTCGATTTTATAAATGGACTATCTCTAGGTCATCTGCTCGAAGGTCGACCGCATTCACATAGGTGGCGCGTCACGATCGCGCGGTTGGGGGCTATGGCCCTTTTGGAGGCGCCCCGGATTCTAATGCGGCTCTTTGGACATCGCAACATTGACATGACGCTTCGTTACATCTTGAGCAACGCAGACGTCCGCCACGAGCTGCGCGAAATCCATCAAGCGGCCACCTACGCAATGTCGGCCGAACTATTCGATACTCTAAGCGAGCTGGGCGGCCCTGGGTCACACAGACTAACCTCTTGGGTCCATGATTTACAGCTTGACGCGTCGGCCGGGTCGGCAGCGCCGCGAGCAGAGTTTGTGGAACTACTGAACATCAGTGGTCCCGGACTAAAGATCGTTCGACCCGGCGTCATCTGCATAAAGCAGCCCGGGCAATACGGGCCGTGTTCTAAAGGTCATGGTTCCCCCAATCCTGCGCGGTGCAAAGTGCATTGCACTCATCGCGTGGAGACGCCCGCTGGCCGCCAACATGCCGAAAGCGTAATCTCGTACATTGTGCACCAACTCGAAGATCCATCGGTGAGGTGCGAGCCCCTCCAGGAGGCTCTTTTGACTGGCCAGCTCCTAACCAACCTGCGGAGATTCGACGACGTTCGGGAACGTTGGCTCGCGGAAAGCTCAATAGCGAGGAATGCCTGGGCCGATGCAACTCGGGAGGGTGAGGCCTCATGAAGCAGCCTGTCGATGCCTCGGCCAACCTACGAGCGCATGCCTCTGACGTGCGCCACAAGACAGTTGTTCGACTCCGCGAGACCATGCGAACCATCGAGGCCGAGCTCAAGTCGACCGACAGTATTTATCCACATGGAAAACTGAACCAACGAGAGCTCTGTAGGAGGGCCGGCATTTCTCAGGCGACACTTCAAAAGCCCGCGCATCGTAACACGACGCTACTTGAAGTCAACGTTTGGCTCGCGCGCGTCGCCAAGCCAATGCGCACCAAGGGCGCGGTTCACGCAACCGCTGCCGCCAGAGTCCAAACGCTGCGCGATCTCAATAGAGACCTTATGCAGCACTATCACGAGTCAGAATTGGAGCTAGTGGATGCTCTAGATCGGATTGCGCGACTAGAGGCGCGGCTTTCCATGACCAGTGCCAACGGCAACTCCGTAAGCCCGATCACCTCGGGGAAACCCCGCTAGAGTTCTCGCCTACGGGTCTATCGTCGGGGCCGCCTACGAACTCCCCGGCCCCGTCGGCACCATGGCTTGGCTCACCCTCACTTCATCGCTGTGCTCTGGGCCGCATGCCAAATACTTCCATCTGCAAAGGCCACATCGCTGACAGCGCAGGCAACCTTCGTGACATCTGATCCAGCAATGGGATAGTTCCACATAGGGATAACAGTACCAATTGGCGCGTGCGCGCGATCGATACGGACTCCTGGAGAAAACGAACCTTCCGACGTTCCAGTGAATGAAATGGGAGCATCGAAAGCGTTCCCGGCGGCGAACGTAAAGCGCACCGACGTCGCAGTTTTTGAAGCGGGGCGAACGCGAAATACCACCGAGACGACTACTCGCGTTTCATTCGAGTTCTGGACGATCCAGGCGTAGCATGTTGTGAGTTCGACCGGCGAATTGGGCTGCGCCGGTACCACCACCGAAAGAGCTCCCTGCCCGGCATCGGCTTCTGCGATGCCATTCACCACAGATGCCATCAGAAAAGCCACAATCGCCACAAATCCGCCGGCGCGGATCGAGGGTCTCATCATCGGTAGTACCTCCTCGAACGTCGCCTATAACTTCACAGGAGTGCCAATATGGGACCGTCCTACGGCATCGGCCGTGCCTCGGAACGACCTATCATGGTTCGCCCCAAGGCTTGGACGAATGCCAACGGGTCCTCCTCTAGTTGATCGTGCCGACTGCAATACGATGCTATTTGTTCTGGTTGGTAACCGAGGTCGGCCCACTTGTCGTCGGGACGTTTGAAGGCGTCGAGACCGACGGAGCCTTAGCGCCCTCGCGCAGTGGCACTTCCGTCACGACCGTTATTTTGGGAGCCGTTGCACCTTTTGATGCGTCGCCGGCAATTACGACTTTCTTGATAGGGTCACTCATGTCACTGTCCCTTCTAAGTTGCGTGTAACTGATTGTAGCACAGATCTGTAGTCAAAGAGTTCAATCGCTTCGATGCTCGCGCCGTCGATATAAAGGCCAATTGAGCCCGCTACAATTCGGGCGGGCCGGCCATTCTCAAGCTGCCAGACCTGGCCTAGAAGCAAGTCGCGATCATAGGGCCACAAACTCACGAAGCCAGGATCTGAGTAAACGCCGGCGAGCTTATCCCCGGCCTTCGTGGTGACTATTAAGAATAGCCCGTGCTTACCAGGGCCATTCGTGTCCGTTGCCAGCGCGTTAAACACATAATCCCATGCTCGCGGATGCGGCGACGTGATCCAGTTCCTAGCTGCACACTGCTCTACAACCAGTTGGTACACTAGAGCAACCAGTATTGGCGTAACGAATATTTCCGCCGCAAATTGAAGGGCCTGACCAATGTCTGCTGGCCATGCCGTCCAGACTCTCCAGAACCATATTAGATTTGTGATGACGCCAAAAGTAATAATATCGACGACGGCATCGGCAGCCTTCTGTTCGCCCTGAGGTCGCCGCCACTGATAGGTTCGCCACGCGACGAACCCCGGAACGAGGAACACGGCGAGCCCTACAAGTCCACCGTGGTTCAAGAAATATTCGATCGCTTCTGCCATATCCCCGCCGAACAGTTGGCTTCGTCCGGACGTCTAGTGGGGACGTCCATTGTGGTTTTAGAGCGCATCGATAACCATCCGCCAGCCCATACTGATCCGTTCTTCGCGGCCCTCCCTAAACTGCCAAGTTTATAGTCCGCTCGGAAGGCGCAACCGGGCCTATGTCGTGGCCCTTCCTCGCAAAGGGGCACTATTCTTCCCCCAGCCTGTTCCATTTCGACTGCATCTGGGGCCCACCGGCGATCCGACCCTGTGATCACTCCCCGTACTGGTTGACCGGACGGGCCTGAGGCAGAACTCGCCCCTCAATGCGGTTGCCGGTTAGGCGTGGCGCGTTGGATCTAGGGATGTCTGCGGGTGTGCCAGCCGTATCCATCGCGCCCTTTCATATCGCCAGCCTTATGGCTTATACTCCTGAATGGTAAATATTAGGGACCGCCGGCGGCTTCTTGGGCTCTTGGGCCGCGCTTTGCATGAAGGGTTCGAATGCCAACACTCGGCCTCATTTCTAGCCAGGACATCGAAACGCTAAGCGATGCGCAATTGACCGAGTTGATCAACTTTCTTATCGAGGATGAACTACTACGCGCTGGAATCTCAAGGACGAAGGTCGATCTGACCTATGAGCTACGACACGCGGATGGGGGCATCGATGGGTGGGTGGAGTGGGACAATGGTCCGCACGAGACCGCCCACTTACCCAACAGGCTAGTCGGACTCCAATACAAGGCCATGGATATGACGCGTGCGCAGTGCGCTAGCGAACTATTGCTAGAGGATGGCTCGGGCCTTAAGCCACTCGTGAAAGAACTATTGGAGCGGGGTGGCACATATCTCCTAGTGGTTTCTCCAAAGGCATACACGGCAAAGGCGAAACGCAAGCGCGTTGAGGCGATGCAGGAGATGATTACCAAGCACCTTGGCCCTGGCGACTATCAAATACTGATCTATTCTGCTAGTGATATCCGCGAGTGGGCACAGGGGCATGCGGCCGCGATCGCGTTTGTATTGCGCTCAGGCGGACGGCAGCACGTACAAGCGCTGCGCTCCTTGGAAGAGTGGAACACCCTTAAAGCCTATCGGAACCCGTACGTCGCCCTGGACTCCGACAAGCCGCGACTTAGCTCACTGCAGATCGCCATGCGGTCTCCTGGATCGGCCTATAGAGTAGACGGGTTACCGGGCTTAGGGAAGACGCGGTTGGTGCTCGAGGCTGTGAATCAACTCAAACTTGAAGGTTGGGGTGCAGCATACATCGATGCTGCTTCGCCCGGGGTCGCGGACGCCGTACACAGCATGGTAATAAATTGGAATCGCCGCTCTGTGGCCGGCATACTCGTAATCGACAATTGTCCGCCTACGCTTCATTTACAACTGGAAAATGAACTGGCTAATAGCCTGCTAAGCATCGTGACGATCGACTACAATCGAACCGCGCTCGCGGCATCGGCAGGGTCAACCGTGCTGGAACGTCGCCCGGATTCTGAGATACGTCTCATAGTTGAAGCGTGCTATCCAGGTTTCAGCCCAATAGACTTAGCCCGGTTGGTCTCGTATGCGCATGGCTGGCCGCTCATTGCTTTACGCTTAGCCCGTGGGGCCGTCGAGAACCACGATGCATTACACGTCCTACCGGACACCGTTCTTATGGACCGTATCCTGGGAATAGATCCAAGCGATAACGATGCTCGCACTGTCATCAGGGTATTGTCTCTATTTGAGCATGTTGGTTTCGAGGATCCATTTGAGGACCAGCTTCGCTACGTTCGCGAAACGCTGTGTCCGGGGATACACGAGGAAGCGTTCTTCAGAATACTATCGGCGTTCACTGAGCGAGGCATCCTAACAACGCTGGGGAGTATGCTGCGCGTTACGCCCCCTCCAATGGCCGTCCGGCTCGCAGCCGAGTGGATTCGCATGGCCGCTTTCTCTAATGAGCTACGTGGCCGTATATTTGATAGTTGCATGCCTCCACGACTTGCCGAAATGTTCTGCCGACAGTTCGCGAATCTAGACACTGTCCCCGAAGCTCGGGGGATAGCCAACGACATGTGCTCAGCGACCGGTGGCTTCGGAACCGCTGAAATCCTGGGAACGTCTCGTGGATCGCGGGTGTTCCGAGCCCTCGCACAGGTGAACCCAGAGGCTGCGAGTCAGGCCTTGCTTCGTATATTGTCCGGAATGAGCTCCGAGGAGTTAGGCGCATTTTCCGAGGGCCGACGGAACACTGTTTTTGCCCTAGAGGGCCTGATCTACCCTCGCGAGCTCTTCCTGGACGCAGCGCGATCGCTCGCGTTGCTAGCCGCAACCGAAACCGAGTCGATTTCAAACAGCGCAACCGGTGTATTGGCTGCACGCTTTTCACCAATCGGGTCGCAAACCGAAGCCGACGCCACG
>Ga0157374_10003837_pt1 | contig 12620 bp, 12 predicted proteins | sample M25metaG_FD_115308 | JGI IMG/M metagenome (GOLD analysis project Ga0157374, IMG submission 115308) | Miscanthus rhizosphere microbial communities from Kellogg Biological Station, Michigan, USA - M2-5 metaG | ecosystem: Host-associated > Plants > Roots > Rhizosphere > Soil | place: USA: Michigan...
AACCGTCACGGAGGGCATTCAATTAGGAGCGGGCCTAGCGCGCGTCGAGTTTTTGGATGACAAACAAATAGAGGCGATCAACCGCTAATCGCAAATTGATCTGCCCGTACTGCCCACGCTCTTATTCGAGTTCCACGGCATGAGCAAGCGCGAAGTCGAAGAACGGGCCCAACTGATGCAGTCTCTCGCCGCCGAGCACGGCGGCCGCGCCTTCGAATGGAAAACGAATTTGAAAGATATGGAAGAGCTGTGGAGCGCACGTCATAACGCCTATTTCGCATCACGCGCTCTGCGTCCGGGAGCCGAAGTGCTCACCACCGACGTGTGCGTGCCGGTCTCCAGGCTCGCCGAGTGCATTGACGAAACCAGGAACGATCTGGCGAATTGCTCGTTTCCCGCAACCATGGTGGGTCATGTAGGAGATGGCAACTTCCACGTCTTGTGTATGATCGATCCAAACAATCCCGCGGAACTGGAGGAAGCCGATCGATTTTCCGAGCGAACCGTAAGGCGCGCGCTTCGCATGTCCGGCACGTCGACTGGCGAGCACGGCATCGGAATCGGAAAAATGAAATATCTCGCCGACGAGCACGGCCACGCAGTAACAGTTATGCGAGCCATAAAGAAAGCCCTCGATCCCGACGATCGATTGAACCCCGGAAAAATGATCGGTTCAGCAAATTTTGTCGGGCACGTTGGCAATCCGGTTATTTAACCTGCGGCCAATTGGCAATCGGCCTTCTCGACTCGTCTTCTATGCCGCTTAAGTCAATGGCATTGGGCTGGCGCAAATTCGAGCACGACGGGTAGGCCGACTGCCAATCAGGAGTGAGCTCAAGCTGCCGGCGGGAGTTCGGCCGGCGTGCAAGCGGGCAGCGTTCCGGGATTTCCGGCTTCATAGTAGTACCCGATCCATACGCGCGTTCCTGTCACCGGAATGCCGCGCCACACGGTCAGGTGAATACCGTCGTTTGCCCCGCAGGCGCGAAATGTGTTCTTCGTGCGAGTTTGGTCCAGGTCCGCTTGCACACTAATGTTTTCCAGGAGAAAGGTGCTGGCTGCCGCACTACCCGCGACTGCAATCATAGGGGTGAGTTCGGGAATATTCGACGAGGCCGGCAACGAGATCTCATAATTGCTCGTCTCCGGCGCGGCTTCTTTCGTGATTGGGCAAGGGTTGGCAGCCGGGCCGGAGACCCGCGCCTCAACAAAACTCTGCGGAGACACCGGTAAGACGAGCGTTACCGCACTATTCCCTTGCAGCGCACGATTTTTTATGGCCGCGCAGGTCCGCGAAGCAGTCCGGACGGCAACTCCGATGCGGGATGAGTAATCAACCGGCGCCGATCCGGTCTCGGTAGCCTGCGAGTTGGTTTCTGTGGGCTTCTTGCACGAAAGAAGCAGGACTGAAGTGATAGTGACCGTAGCCACTGTTCGGATCAAAAACGAAGTGAACACATTCTTAGACGCACGATTCTGCTCTTCGGTTATAGCCCAAAGCGACTCCACCGCCAGGAAGGTTAACCGTCTTCTTACGGTAAGAAGGGGGCCTGGCGCCTAAGAACACAAGACAGCACCAGCGTGACCAGTCACTGTGACCCTCCTGGCATTCCCGCATCATCTATTCCCCTTATCGTGAGGGACCGTGCATGTTGAGGTTGCAGTTGCGGAGTTGCCGGCATTGTCCATAGCTGTCGCATTGATCGTGTAGATTCTTCCGTTACTGCTTCCCAATCGCTCCGCCTGAAGCTGAATCGTGAATCCGCCCGAGTCGTTGGGAGTAATTACGATTTCGGGATCGTTGGGATTGGATGATGGCTCATTACTGGCGCCGGTAACCTTCAAGGAACCAGGGACCAGCCCCGATAGCACATCGGTGGCGGTTACGGTGGCAACCTGCACCAGCTTGTGATTCGGAGGCCAAAGGGAACATTCTGGAGCAGGCATTCCGGAGATCACAGGCGGCGTCTTGTCGAGTTTGATGGTGATTGGAACGGAAGTGGACAGGCCAACGGCATTGCTTGCAGAGCAGGTAAGGGTGACGCCCGCTGTATCTCCGGCCAGGTTGATTGGCGCGCATCCCGTGGAGGATGTAATTCCGGACTCGGAATCGGATACGCTCCAGTTTACGGTGACCGCACTTCGATACCAACCATTGCTGCCGAGTGTGCCGGTAATCTGCGGGGTTATTAACGGCGCTGTGATATCGGCGATCTTCACCGCGAAATCAGCTCTGGTCTTCATAGGTTCCTTGTTTCCCGCCGCGTCCGTGGCGATGCTGAAGAAGCCGTAAGTATGCCCGGGCACACCTGTGAACGGCGCCGAAGTAGCCGTCGTTGCCGTCAGAAAGGGAGTGAACGGCCCACCATTGTCGGAAACGAACACATCGAAACTTACAACGGTGGATACGGAGCTTGATCCGCCCCAGCTTACAGTGAAGGGGTTCGTGTTCACTTCCGCCACCGTGTTGGTCACGAAGCTCGTAGGAGTGTCCTCGATCATCTTCACCATAAAGGCTTCCTGCGATGTAGCCACGTGCTCAAATCCCGCCACATAGATCTCCGGGAACACGGGCGCCGACTGCCGTACGGCGACTCCGGTAAGTGTCTGGCCCAGCAACACGCTGTAAAGAATTTGAGAGAAATCGTGGGGAACCTTCATGACGAAGCCCATATTTGCGCTGTTTGGCCCGGGAGTAACGGCGCGTGGAAACGACGGAGAATTCGTGACGCCGGAGATATAGATTCCGTCGGTTTTATTGTCGGTGGCAATTCCGGTGGGACGCACGAATCCGTTGGTAGCGGTAATCGTCGCGGAGCGGACGATGGTGCCGGGAGAAGCACCTACGGCCGACACCTCGGTAACGAATCCCATAGGCAAGGAGAATACGAACGCAGCATCTAAACCGAGCGTAGTTCGCGGGAAATTGAAGGAGTTGTTGGTGAACCCCGTAACGAATGCCGCATTGCTGCCGTTGGTTACAATCGCGATTCCGCCGTCATCGGCGCCGTCACCGCCGAAAATCATGCCCATCAGGTCGTTCCCCGCTTCATCCTGGTGAAGCACGAACACGGCACAGTGATTCGGATGGTGCACGATTCCATCGGTCGTAGGGAAGCCGCTCCCGCACGTCTGTCCCGTGAGCCAAGGTTGACGCGCCGCGACAGCCACCCCGAAACCAACATCGTTGCCGTCGCTGCTGAATGCGCGTTCAACCAGCTCCGAGCCATCTGGAGCGATCTTGACGAGCAGTACGTGGACCTTGGCTGAGCCATCCCTATCCGTGACGCCGACTGCCCAGGCGTTGTGCAGGTCATCGAGAGCAATCCCGTTTCCGGCATCATGTCCGCTTCCGAAGCCTTGACCCGGTCCTCCGGCAATGGTGTAGTAAAGACTCTGACCGTCCAGAGACATTCTCTGCACGAAGAGGTCGCCTGCGTTGTTAACGAAGGGGAAGCCAACGATGATGTCCCCATCGGGCGGAATGGCCTCGCCGGTGACGTAAATACCGGACGAATCCACTGCGATGCCGTTCCCGGAGCCCACGCCGTCGTAGGTGACGAACCCGATGCTCCCGTCCGCGGTTACCTTGGCGACGAATATATCCGATTCCAGGTCGCTGCCGCAAAAGCTGGGATCAAACGGAAAACTACCGCAACTGTGGGGGTGCTGGAACACTGAGTTATTGGTCACCGGAAAATTCAAAGAGAGCGTAGATCCCGTGATATAAGTGTTGCCATTGTCATCGACGGCGATCGCATTGGCCAAGTCGTCCTGACTACCATCGAACGAGCGCGCGATTTTGAGTGTCGGGTCGATGAGCAACGCATTGCTCCGGTCATAGCCGGCCACTCGGAACGCGGCGTGTTGCGGTTCGAGTAGCTTGTAACCGCCGGCAATCTCGAGGCGTTTATCTCCAACCTGCTGATACACCTTTGGTGCAAGCTGCCGGATTTCAGCGCCGCCGGGAAGCGTCACAATCAGATCGCCTGATTTGGGATCTAGACGCATGCCCTTCGTTCCCTCGAAGGCCACCTGAATTTGCTCGGGATCGGCGCCGGGCGCAATGGCGAAGTCATATTCCAGATCGTCTCCGTTGTTATAAAAAATAAGGTCGATGCCCTTATAGACATTCGCAACCTTCACCCGCTTGTACTGCGGGACTTGATTGACAGAGCGTTTGAGATCCCGATTATTGAGATAGTTATTCACGCCGCCGGTGAGATCGGAGCCGGATATGTCCTTCCATGGCCGGCTACCCGCAAGCTTCATGCGTACGGCGCTGTACTTCACACGGAGGCGCGGTCGTGTTCCCGGCAGTCGCGTGGAGGCGGCCTGCAGGTCCGTCTTGTCCGGGATTACGATTGTGGCGCTTTCGCGGTCGAGCAGGACTTGATAACTGGAGCTTTGCCCCAGCCATTGGAACTCCGCCGGAGCTTGCCCCCGGTTCGGTTCGAATGTCAAAGACCGGTGAAATGGTTGCGGCGCTGGCGCCGCTGATACCAATGCTCCGGCAATGAGCGCCGAGAGGACAGAAACTCGTATCATTGTGATTCTCCTCTTTCGAAGCTCGGCGTCTTGTTCGCCGCCAAGCTTCTACAGTGTTCTCGCTGTCAATTGGGCGTTTTTTTTCGCCCGCAATCCGATCTGCGCGGTTTGCGGGCAAAAATTGACAAGGATCAGTTGGCGAATCGTAAAAAGGTTGTAAACATCAATCCCGGAAGCGAAGCGGCGGTGCGCGGATCATCCAAGCCGTTGGCGACGGCAGACTCGACTACAGCGCATGCGTTTAGAAAGCTCTAAGGGCAGGAATAGCGCCACGCAGCTTTTTTCTCTTTCCAAACCCGGAAGGTCCCACGTCGATGCCGCGCCTTATCGAGCTTGGATGACAGAGAGCAGGTAAACGCAGAGAACACAGCAGGCGAACACATCCGACAGCAGAGTAAAGTTCTCCAATCTGTTCCGGTTCTTTTTTGCGATGTGGTTGATCGCCGCAAGGCCATAGAAGACGGCTCCCGCAAGGGCAGAAGGTGTTATCCAAGTGCGAGCCGCGATACTGCCAAGTGCCACGGCGCCGATAGCGAGGTTCCCAAAGCCTAGTTCGCGTACAACCATCCAAGACTCCGATGTCTTAAGGCCGAGAATCGTCACGGCCGTAAACCTGGGGTTCGCAGTTTGGCTGATGCCGGCAGAAAAGAGTCTTACGCCAACACCCCAAAAAACGAACCACCTCCCGACCAGGAGGGACAGCCTAGCCTGGTTTCCGAGAACGAACGGTCGTGGACCACCGACACCACCGGCAGTACCAACATGAGCAAAAACACAACGACGATGTACACGGAGCCTCTTTCCGGAATGAGCCGAAGACAAAAACGACTGCAGCAAATTGACGTGAGCCATATAGTGTAAGAGACTCTTCCAATCCCGTCATCGTCGGCCAGTAGGGTACACCAGAACCCGGTGCGTAGGATGAGTGTGTACGTGAGAGTTGCGCTTTTCGACATCCACTGTTCTGATCTTCACGAGCCAATGCCGAGGCCGACGTTTTGTCCGAGTGGAAGAAACTGATCCGAATCGTAACGAGCTCCAGCGATTTCCTGGCGGGGACTAGCTGAACGCTCTTCAGCTGCGGCCATCTCGGCCGCAATCCTCCTCATGCCGTCCGGGAGATTCGGGCCGAATCCTACTTCAACCTGCTCAGCGTATGCGCCCGCGTTATCGCCCGATAACACGATGTGCTGGGTCAGTTTCGTCCTGTGTCCAGGCAAATCGTCAAAGCGCCATTCGAAGGTGAGCATCGCCCGGTCGAGCTGCAATTCAAGGACGAATGACTTGCCGGGCAGAACATCTCGGATGCACCAATGCAGAGGCTCTTGGCCCGGCAACAGAGTTGTTCCGCACGAACCCGCTTCGAAAGGACCGTCGAGGTTGAATCTGGCAGGTGGATCGTTCCAGTTCGCTACGTCGGTCCGGAACCGCCAGGCAAAAGCCGGACTGACATCCGCCTCGACTGAATACTCCAACTGCAAAGCGATTTCACTCATCATTCCCCATAAAAGAGCGGTCGATCTCCTACGGAGGACCACGCGTAGCGACCATCACTATGACAGCTTATTGCACTCTGTTCTCGCCTCGCAAATATATCCTTCTGCATAGACACCGAACCAAAGCCCTGGCTTCCAGTTGGACGCGTTACGCGCAGTCGGAAATCGGCCGCCTGTGGTACCTCCAGGGCCAATTCGTTGCCTTCACTTCCTGCATTTTGCAAGTGGGTGACAGCCCACGAAAATACTCCTGCGCCGTTGATCCTAAAGCTATTTACTCGACTCTTCCACATGTGGAAAGTTCGTTTCCCAGGGTGCCGTGTGCTATTGTCAGGCGGGCTCGCCGAGCTGAAAGCTACTAGCTGATAGCTTCTCCCGGCGGGCCATTTCCGTTTTAGAAGCCCCTTTTGTCCACTGCCGCCCAGATCGTCGCCAATCAAAAAATGCCCAGCTCAGCGCCGGGCCCATGTCCGAGTCCGGTAAAGCCAAGTCGCCGTTGAACGCGGTTAAGTCCGGCCTCACCGGACGAACCGTTCTGCTCCCCGGCGAGGACGCCGCCGAATACCAGCGCCATCTGGCCGCCTTTACCGACGAGTTCAAGCCCGCCGGCCTCCGCGAATGTGAACTCGTCCAGTCCATCGCCGACACCTGGTGGCGCCTTCGCCGCATTCCCGCTCTCGAAATGGCATTGTTCGCCAAAGGCCGCATCGAGTTCGCCAATTTGTTTGAGGAAGAAGACTTAGCCGTCCGCTCGCACCTGATCGACGCCCACACCTTCCTGGTCTACGCAAAGCAAATCCGCAATCTCCAAATTCAGGAAGCGCGCCTCGCCCGCCGACGCGAAAAAGAAATGGCTGAGCTGTGCGCCTTGCAACAGCAACATAAGGAACGGGAAATGGGAAATGGGTTCGTTTTTCAGAACGTGCTGGCGCGGCTTTTTAACTGCCGCTCCGCCGCCGGTTCCGAGCCTCATCCCGGCGATTCCGTCCTATACTGAAAATAGCTCCTCTCTGTCATGCACACCTATTGGAAGTTCGGGATCCTGATGGCTCTGATTGTCGGCTCGCTCGTCTGGCTCGCGGTCGGCGGCGTAAAAGACACCAAGACCTATTACAGGACAATCCCTGAACTCGAAAAGCTCGATAAAACTGCCCAAGCCGGACGTCTGCGCGTCGGAGGCGACATTCAGCCCGGCTCCATCGTGAAAACCGGCACAAACGTTTCCTTCGTTCTGCACCAGGGCAATCAGACGCTCAAAGTCGTCTACACCGGCTCCGACCCGCTTCCCGATACCTTCCGCGATAACGCGCAAGCGCTCGCCGAAGGCCACCTCGGCAACGACGGCGTCTTCGCGGCAACCAAGATTCAAGCCAAATGCGCTTCTAAGTACGAAGCCAAGCCTCCGCAGCGGGTCGTCCATCAGAAAGCAACCTAAATTATGGAAAATATCGGCGCGCTGTCGCTCCTGATCGCATTCTGTCTGGCTGTCTTCGCGGTTGTGGCCGCCGTTATCGGCAAATACACTCGCCGTCCGCTTCTTACCATAAGCGCCGAGCGCGCGGTGTATGCCGTTTGGGTTCTCGTAACAACCGCTTCCGCGTTCCTGGTCTATTCGCTCATATCCGGTGATTACCGTCTCGCCTACGTCGCGGCGCATAGCAACAAGGCGATGTCGGCGATCTACAAATTCACGGCTTGGTGGGGCGGCCAGGAAGGCTCGCTGTTGCTCTGGTCCTGGCTGCTTTCCACGTATTCCGCCATCGTCGTCTTCACCAACCGCCGGAAATTCCGCGATATGATGCCGCTCGTTACCGCCATCATGATGACGGTGCTCGCCTTCTTCATTGGCATGATCACCTTCGTCGCGAGCCCGTTCCGCGTCCTGATGGCCGGTCGCGGCATCATCGACGTCGGGGACGGCAACGGTCTGAGCCCGCTATTGCAGTGGTGGACCATGGCCATCCATCCGCCGTTTCTGTATCTCGGTTACGTCGGCTTCACCGTTCCCTTCGCTTTCGCCATGGCCTCCCTCATCTCGAAACAGCCCGGCGAAGCTTGGATCCACACCACCCGCCGTTGGGCCATCCTCACCTGGCTTTTCCAATCGACTGGCATCATGCTCGGCATGGGCTGGGCCTACACGGTGTTGGGTTGGGGCGGCTACTGGGGTTGGGACCCGGTCGAAAACGCATCCCTTTTACCTTGGATCACGGCTACGGCCTTCCTGCATTCCGTGATGATGCAGGAAAAGAAGGGCATGATGAAGGTCTGGAACATGGTGCTCGTCTCCGCCACGTTTCTGTTGAGCATTCTCGGCACTACTCTTACCCGCACGGGACTAGTTTCTTCCGTCCACGCCTTTGCGCAATCGCCCGTAAAGCCGTACTTCACCACCTTCCTGCTCTCTGCCGTTGCGCTTACGGCCTTCGTGATTGTCAAGCGTCTTCCGTATCTTAAAAGCGAAGTGAAGCTCGAAAGCGTGGTATCGCGCGAATCGAGTTTCCTGTTCAACAACCTCATTCTGCTGGCGAGTTGCTTTGCCATCCTCTGGGGCACTCTGTTCCCAGTCCTCATGGAAGCCCTCACCAATGAGAAGGAATCGATTGACGCGCCTTACTACAACCGCGTCAATATTCCCATTGCGCTGTTTCTTCTCTTTCTGACCGGTGTCGGACCACTCATCGCCTGGCGCAAGAGCTCTCTCAACAGTCTGAAGCGAGCGTTTTTGATTCCGTCGATTGTCGGCGTCGCCGTGATCGCGGCCCTCGCCGGTTCCGGTATTTACCATCCCGCGCCGCTCCTCTCCTTCGGCCTCTGCGCTTTTGTCGCAACCTCGATCATTTCCGAATTCTGGAAAGGCTCGCGCGCCATTCAACTGAAAGAACAACTGCCGTTCCCTAAGGCGATCTTCCAATTGACCTGGCGCAACACCCGGCGCTATGGCGGATACCTCGTCCACCTGGGCATCGTCATCCTATTCATAGGCTTGACCGGCAGCGCCTTCAACAAGCATGAAACTCGCAGCCTCGGCTTGAATCAATCCCTCCACTTCGGCCGCTATGAGCTGAAGCTGCTGAGTGTCACCAATGACGAGAACCCCAATTATCAGTACAGCCGCGCCGTTCTAGACGTATCGGTCGATGGCCAAGTCATCGATCAACTGGCGCCCGAAATTCGCGTCTATAAGTCGAGCCAGGAACAATCGTCCTTTGTCGGCATTCGCCGCCGCTTGAACGAAGATCTTTACATCACATTCCAGGGCATCTCACCCGATAACACCAAAGCCATCCTTCAGCTTTACGTGTTCCCGCTTGTCAGTTGGATGTGGGTCAGCTATTACGTGCTGCTCGCGGGTACCATCATCTGTCTGATCCCCGGCAAGGTGCGCCTGCAGTATGCGCGCACGGAGGTAGTAGGTATTGCTAGCACGCCTGCAACAGTCGAATCTTAAACTCGTCGCCGCCTTTTGCATCGCCCTCGCGTCTTTGATGGCGCAGGACATCACCAATTACTTAACCCCCGATGTCGCCCGCGTCGGTACGCGGCTCGCCTGCCGCTGCGGCGGCTGCAAGAACACCATCGGTGACTGTCCTATGCTTCATTGCGGTTCGGCCGATCCCAAGCGCCGCCGTATCTTCGAAATGAAGCAGCACGGCGTCAGTGATGACGAGATCGTCAATACGTTCGTTCGCGAGGAAGGTGTTGCCGCGCTTTCCGGGCCGCTGCATCATGAGCTCTTCGTTTGGCTGATGCCCGGTATCGCCTTGCTGATCGGCTTCTGGATCTACAGCGCCTACGTTCGCCGCAATCGCAAAGCAGCCGCGCCGATTACGCCGGTGGATCAGGCTCTCATCGATCGTTTCAAATCCCAGATCGATCCGGAGCTGGACGAGTCGAAAAGCCAATCGAAAAAATGATCCTCGCGGTTGCACTCCTGTTGGCGCTCGGCGCCATGTTTTACACGTTGTTCGTTCGCCAGCGCGACATCCCTAAACCGCTGCCGGTCTCGCCCATCCAGCACCTCGAAGACCGCAAGTACGCTATCTACGACAACCTTCGCGACCTGCAATTCGAATATCGCCTGGGCAAGCTCTCCGACCAAGATTACCAGCAGAACAAACAGGCCCTCCAGCGCGAGCTCGCTGTAGTGCTGGCCGAGACCGAAGAAACAATTAAGCGGATGGGCCTGAAGCCCGCGCCCAAGAAGAAACAAACAAACGTCTGCCCGCACTGCAAGGCAACGTTCACCCAAAATCTCAAGTTCTGCGGCGAATGCGGAAAGGCTATGGCATGAGAGCCCTTCCTCTTCTCTTTATTTTTTCTTCGTTGGTCTTTGCCAGTATTGACGGCATTGTCATCAATCGAACCACCAACATGCCTCAATCCGGCGTGACCGTCACCCTGGTCAAGCCCGGCCAGCAGGGCATGCAGACCCTGGGCACGACCATAACGAACCTCTCTGGTCATTTCGTCTTCCAAAACGATCGCCCCGGCGGCGGCCCGCAGCTATTGCAAGCTACTTACAAAGGCGTGAACTACAACAAGTTACTTACGCCAAATATCCCGACTTCGAACGTTGAACTCGAAATCTTCGAAGCTACGAATTCGCCATCGGTTGCACGCATAGCGCAGCAAATGATGCTGATCGAACCGTCGTCCAGCCAAATCGCCGTCAGCGAAACTTCCATCCTGCAAAACAACTCGACCACCACTTACAACAACGAAAAATTAGGAAGCCTGCGCTTTTATCTTCCGGCCGCCGCTAACGGTCAGGTCCGTGTGAATGTGCAAGGCCCGCAAGGCATGCCTCTGCCACGCGCGGCCGAGAAGACCGAAGAGGAAGGCATATTCAAAGTAAACTATCCCGTCAAGCCCGGCGAGACTCAGTTCGAAATCGCTTACGTCCTGCCCGCCGGCACACCCTTTACCTTCCGCGGAAAACTAGTGAACGTGAAAGGCATGCCCGCCGGTCCTTTGCGCCTGATCGCTCCCTCCGGCGTCACCTTTTCCGGCAGCGACATTCAAAGCGTCGGGACCGAACCTAAAACCCAGGCCGGCATCTACAATGTCTTAGCTTCCAACGCGTTCTCCTTCGACATCGCCGGAACCGGCTCTCTACGCACCGGCGAAGCCGCCGGCGCCGATACCAGCGACTCTCCCCAAGTCACTGAAGGACCGCCGCGCATCTACCAGCACATGATGTGGTTGCTCACCCTTGCCGGCGCCATCCTCGCGATCGGTCTCGTCCTCCTGTTCCGCACCAGGCTCAATGAACCCGGCCATTGAACTGGCAGGTGTCTGGAAGTTCTACGGCGACTATGCGGCGCTGCGCGATATCACGCTGGCCGTCGAAGAAGGCTCGTGCTGCGCGCTCCTCGGCCGCAATGGGGCGGGGAAGACCACCTTGCTCCGCATCCTCGCTGGCCTTTCCTCCTTTGAGCGCGGCAGCGCTCAACTATTCGGTGCTTCCCCGCGCCAGGTTCACGCCGGATTCCTCGGCCATGGCATCGGCGTGTATGAAGACCTCTCGGCCCGCGAAAACTTGCGCTTCTTTGCCCGCGTGGCGGAAGTAGCGCAGCCCGAAAGTATCGCCGCCGAATGGCTGGAGCGAGTCGGCCTTGCCAACGCGTCGGACATGCTCGTTCGCCAATTCTCACGTGGCATGCGGCAGCGTCTTGCCCTGGCCCGCACGTTTCTGCATGCCCCAAAAATCCTTATCTTGGACGAGCCATTCACGTCCCTCGACGATCGCGCCATCGCCATGCTGAGCGAGTTGCTGCTCGAGTCACGCCGGCGCGGCGCGACAATTATCCTTTCCACCCATCAACTTAGAGAAGCAATGGCCATCGCCTCGCACGTCGCCCTGATCGAAAATGGACGCTTGCGGCACGCCGGCGAGCGAACCGAAGCCATGATCGACGATCCCGGCCTCCTGTACCGCCTCCACGCATGAAAACCGTCAAGCATGCGCTCTTGATCGCGCGCAAGGATCTGGCTCTCGAGCTGCGCACCAAGGAATCGCTCAACGCCGCCGGCGCATTTGCCATTGTGATCCTTCTGCTGTTCAGCTTTGCCTTCGATCCGGATTCTGAGATGGTGAAGGAAATCGGCGGCGGCCTGCTATGGCTGGTGTTCGCCTTCGCTGGTGCGCTGGTTTTCAATCGCAGCTTCGCCCGCGAATTGCCGAACGATTGCCTCGATACTCTGCTCGCCTCGCCGCTTTCCCCGGCAAGCCTCCTGACCGGCAAAGCCTTGGCCAATTTCCTCATGCTGCTGGCCATGGAGCTGATCTCGATAGTAATTTTCGGAATCTTCTTCAACGTGAATTGGACGCACCGCTTTGGCGAGCTCAGCCTGGTTTTCGCCCTGGGCACCTGGGGCATCTCGATGCTCGGCGCCGTCTTCGGCGCTCTAACTGTAAATCTACGCCTGCGAGAGCTGATGCTGCCCATCATTATTTACCCGCTGCTGATCCCACTGCTCATCGCCGCCATCGAATTGACAAAGCTGCTGCTGAGCAATCAAGCCCCAACCCCGAGCGACTTCCTCTGGGCCAAGATTTTGGTCGTGTTCGAC
>Ga0157374_10003838_pt1 | contig 12620 bp, 9 predicted proteins | sample M25metaG_FD_115308 | JGI IMG/M metagenome (GOLD analysis project Ga0157374, IMG submission 115308) | Miscanthus rhizosphere microbial communities from Kellogg Biological Station, Michigan, USA - M2-5 metaG | ecosystem: Host-associated > Plants > Roots > Rhizosphere > Soil | place: USA: Michigan...
GCCGTCAGCGACTTCGACATGATGCGCGGCCCCGAGCGCTTCGATCCCGAGTTCGATCTGCTCGAGCAGATGGCGGCGGCGAGTGGTGGCCGGCCGCTGGCGCTCTCGACGATGCAGCGCGATCACGCACCGGATCAGTGGCGGCAGATCTTCGCGCGGGTCGAATCGGCGGTCGCGCGCGGAATCGACATGCGGTGTCAGGTCGCGCCGCGCGGCATCGGCGTGCTGCTCGGACTCGAAGCGACGTTTCATCCGTTCATGGGGTTCCCATCGTACAAGGCGATCTCGCACCTGCCGCTCGCCGAGCGGGTCATGCGAATGCGCAACCCCGAGCTGCGTGCGCGCATGCTTGCCGAGACGACCGACAAGGTCGCGGGCGACGGAACCCCGATCCCGCCGCTCGCTGACTTCTTCCTCGCGAACCTGACGAAGGTCGCGATGAGGATCTATCCGCTGTCGACGCGACCCGACTACGAGCCGACGCTCCAGCAGTGCCTCGCCGCCGAGGCCAGCCGCGCCGGCAAGCCGGTGCTAGGGCACATCTACGACGCGCTGCTCGAGGACGACGGCACGGCGCTGCTCTACTTCCCGGTCTACAACTACACCGGCATGAACCTCGACGTCGTGCGCGAGATGCTCGTGCATCCCCGCGCGCTGGTCGGGCTCGGCGATGCCGGAGCTCACGTCGGGACGGTGTGCGATGCGAGCATGCCCGCATTCCTGATGCAGCACTGGGGTCGCGATCGCACGCGTGGGATCCCGCTCGAGCGCGTCGTGCAGATGCAGGCGCGCGATACGGCGCGGTTCATCGGGCTCACCGATCGCGGAACGCTCGAAGTCGGCATGCGTGCGGATCTCAACGTTCTCGAGCTGTCGCGGCTGTCGCTGCAGCGCCCCGTGATGCAGCGCGATCTTCCGGCGGGTGGCCGCCGTCTCGTCCAGCACGCCGACGGATTTGTCGCGACCCTCGTCGGTGGGGTCTCGATCGCCGAGCACGGCAAGCTCACCGGCGCACGGCCCGGCACGCTCGTTCGCATGGGAGATGCAGCGTGATGACAGCGAAGACAGCACCGCGCAAGACCGAGCTCTCGCAGGAAACGATCCGCACGGCGGCGCTCCGGTTGATCGATGCCGAAGGCCTCGACAAGTTCAGCACCCGCAAGCTGGGCCGCAAGCTCGGCTGCGAGGCGATGGCGATCTACTGGTACTACAAGAGCAAGGACGCGCTACTCGATGCGGTCGTCGACAAGCTGATGAGCTCGGTCGGCGCGGGGATCGCCGGTGACCTGCGCGGCGACTGGATCGATGCGCTACGCGACGTGGCGCACGCATATCGCCGGATCGCGCACGAACACCCGAAAGCGTTCCCGCTGCTCGCAACGCGGCGGTTCGCGAGCGAAGACACCTACGCGTTTCTCGAGCGACTGTTCACGCTCGCGCGCGAGCACGAGATCGACGACCGCACGACCGCGCGCTTCTATCGGGTCGTCAGCTCGTACTGCAGCGGGTTTGCCCTCAACGAGCTGGCCTCGCCACGCGGCCCGCAGGATCCGCGCGCGGCGGGGCTGCGTCGCAAGTTCTCGACGGTCGCCGAGGTCTCGACGTGGCTCGCCCCCGAGTACCTCGACGAGCTGTTCGAGTTCGGACTCGAGCTCCAGCTCACGGCCCTCGCGCGAGCGACGCGTGGGGAGCGTGCACGATGACGCTGCGCTATGGCGCGGTCGTGAGGTCGCTGCGCTCTCTGCGCGGCAAGCCCGGGATCGCGGAAGTCGCGCCGACGCAGATGGCGGTTCGCTATCGCACCGGCACGGCGGGACGCCGCGTCATCGCGCCGCTCGCCGATATCTATGTGCCGCCGGACCCGACCGGCGCATCGGTCGTGCTCGTTCACGGCGGCGGATTCGTGCTCGGCTCGCGCCGTATGAAGCCGATGCGGTACCTCGCGGCGCAGCTGGTGGGTTCGGGTGTCTCCGTGTTCGCGTTCGACTACCGCATGATCTTCCGCGGCGGTCGTCTCGACGAGGCCATTGACGACGTGCGCGCCGCCTGCGAGTTCTGGCTGGCGAAGGCGCCGCAGCTCGGGCTCGACGCGGGCGCGGTCTCGATCGCCGGGCTGTCGGCCGGCGCCACGCTCGCGTTGCTCGCCGCGGCGCGCGTCGCCGAGCTCGCGTCACTGACGTGCTGTTTCGGGCTCTACGAGGTCGATCACCTGCGCGGCCCCGCCGCGCTGCTACCGCGACTGCTGTTCCGAACGAGTGATCGCGCGGCCTGGATCGAGCGCTCGCCGCGCCACGCCACACAACCGGCGATGTCGACGTTGCTCTTGCACGGCTCCGACGATGGTCTCGTGCCGGTCGAGCAAGCGCACCGGCTCGCGGCACACCGCGACTCGCTCGGGCTGCAGACGCGGCTCGTGATCTACGACGGCGCGCCACACGGCTTCTTCAATGTCCCGGTGCCTGCAGCCGATGCCGGTGCCCGCGAGATCATCGCGCACGTCGCCCGGGCGCCAGCATCGCGGTCATCCGCTCCGGGCTCCTGATCTTCTGGCTCGCCATCCACGCGTCGGCATCGGCGACCAGGGTGGTGCCGCGCTCGCCACCGACCAGCTCGCCGCGGCGCCGGCGCGCCGCCGCCGCGTGAAGCCGCAGGTCGACAGCATCGAGCTCGCGGGCCGTCTGCTCGAACAGCTCGGCCGCGGTCGTGGTGTCGCCGCGTCGCGCAGCGATGCACGCGCGGATCAGGCCCGCGAGCGGCCGCGACCACGCCATCTTCTCGCGCATGATCCGGCGCGCATCCTTCTCGGCGACCGCGAGCAGGCGCCGCTGCTCGGCCGGGCCCGCGTCGATCGATGCGCACACCGCCGCGCGCGCGCGCAGGTCCCACATATACGTGCGCGGAAACGACACGCGCAGGAGCAAGGCGCCCGCGACCTCCGGCCACTCTCGCGTCAGGCGATCGTAGGCGGCGGCACCCGCGCCATCGTAGAGGTCGATCGACGCGTTCGAACGCAGCGCATAGAAGTGCTGGACGTGAAACCGCTGCGGCGACCAGCGATCCAGCGCGTGGGTGATCCCGTCGCGCGCGGCCACCGAGTCATCGGCGGCCAGCCGCACGAACGGCAGCGCTGCCGTGCGCATCGTCGTCGACAGGTAGAGGTTGCCGCGGTCCTCGCCGTCGCGGATCGAGTGATCGAGGAACGCGTCGAGCTCGACGAGCCGCCCCAGCCACGTCAGCGACTCTGCGATCCACTGGTACATCAGGTTGAACTCGGCGAACTCGCTCACGCCGTGCTGGCGCGCGAGCGTCTGCGCCTCCCGACAGCGCTCGAGCGAGGTGACGTAGGCGCCCTTGAGGAACGCCGCGGTCCCTCGCCCGGCCACGAGGAGCGAACGCAGGTGCGGATTGTCGACGCGCGCGCCGAGCCCGTCGGCGGTATCGAGCAGCTGGTCGCCCTTTGCGAGCGCCGCACCGCCCGTGAGCGCGACGTAGCCGGCTTCGGTCACCAGCGTGCGCGCGACGCGGTAGCGCTCACCCGCTGCGAGCGCCAGGCGCAGCCCGCGCACCTGGAACGAATGGCCGCGGATGTTGTCGATCGGTGCGAGCGTGGTTGCGGCGTAGTACTGGAGGTCGATCTGCGCGAGCACCTCGCGCGCGACCTGGCTCTCGTCGCACTCGCGAAACCGCCGGCCGCGGAGCGCCAGGAGCAGTCGCTGGAACACGACCGATGCGAGCGCGCGCCGCGAGGTCTTCGGATAGGTCACGCCTTGCGAGGCGAGCACGCCGCACAGCTCGCCGATGCCCTGATCGAACCGGCCGGCGTTGAGCAGCGCCTGGATCGCGCGCCCGCGTAGATCGAGTGCCTCCGCCACCGGTGCTCCGCCGGCCGCCGCGAGCAGAGCGCGCCCGGCCTCGGCACCGCGCCCGGCCTTCGCGAGCGCCGCACCGAGCGAGATCTGCAGGCTGCGCGTTGTCGCTCCGGCGGGCGCGAGCTCGAGCGCCATCTGGTACAGGCGCGCGGCGCGATCGAACGCGAACGCGCGGGTGGCCGCGGCGGCGGCGTCGGCCGCGTACGTCGCCGCCTTGTCGTCGTCGCCGGCGCCGTGGTGATGCACCGCGAGCGCCTCGGAGTCGGCGCGTCCGGACGCTTCGAGCGCGCGTGCCAGATCGCGATGCAGTGCGCGCCGGCGATCGGCGTCGAGCTGTGCGAGCACGGTGTCGCGCACGCGGTCGGGGTACGGCTCGATCCGAGCGACCTTTCGAGCACCGCCGGGGCGCGCGAAGTTGGCGGTGCGCAACAGGGCCGCGACCTGCGCGAAGTCTCCCACGGCGATCCCGGCGGCGTGCGCGCACGTCTCCTGCTCGAGCGGTGCGCCGGCGAGCGCGAGCAGCTCGAGCACGCGCGTCGAGTCGGGATCGAGCCGCGCGAGCCGGCTGCCGAGCGCGTCGTCGAGCGAGAGCTCGAGCGGGATCGTCGCGTCGCGGCCGCGTACGGCCGTGAACCGTACGAGCTCGTCGACGAACAGCGGGTGGCCATTCGCCTCGCGCGCGATCTCCGCGGCGCGCGCCGGAGCGACGCCGCTGCGGGCGAGTAGCATCTGCGCGAGCTCGGTTGTCGCCTCCGCGGACAGCTTCTCGATCGGCAGATGCCGGATCTCGCCCGGCAGTGCGTCCAGCCGTGCGCGGATACCGCCCGGCGCTTCGCCGGCCTCGCGCCAGCTCGCGAGGAACAGTAGCGCCGGCGCGTCGGGCGGCCGCAGGATCTCGGACAGCATCGCGAGGCTGTCGGCGTCGGCCCACTGCAGATCGTCGATCGCCATGATCACGGTGTGCCGATCGCACAGCCGGGTGAGCAGCTCGCGAAGCGCCGCGAACAGGCGCGTGCGCTGCTCCTTGGCATCGAGGACCGGGTGGCGTGGGGTGTCGGCGAACACCTCGATGCGCGACAGCACCGGAAACACCTGCAGCAGCACGTCGGCCCACTGCGGCGTGAGCGCTGCGGCCTCGACCTGCGGCAGGCGCTGCACGTAGCTCGCGAGCTCGTCGACGATGCCGTCGAGCGCCTTGTAGGGCACGGCCTCGCGCTCGTAACAGCGGCCGGCGAGCACGACCACGCGCTCGTCGCTCGCGACGCGCTTGGTGAACGCACGCACGAGCGCGCTCTTGCCGATGCCGGACTCGCCGAGCAAGTACACCGTGACCTGCCGGCGCGACCGCACGTCGGCCAGCGCATCGGCGAGCACCCCGAGCTCGCGATCGCGCCCCACGAACGGCGTGCTCTGCGAGCGCGTCGACACGTGCTCGGAGTGGGCCTCGCCGGCGATGCCGAGCACGCGCTGGATCGCGTGGCCCGACGGCCGCGTCGCGGGATCGAAGCGCAGCAGCTCGAGCGCGAGGTCATTCAGATCCTCGGGGATCCCGGTGCGCAGCTTCGAGGGCGGTTGCGGCGTGAGCCGCTGCTTGTTCATCAGCACCTCGAGGTTCGGGCCGACGAACGGCGGCGCGCCGACGAGCGCCTCGTACAGCACCACGCCGACGCTGTACCAGTCGGCCTCCGGACCGACGCGCCCGCCGAGCGCTTGCTCGGGTGCCATGTACAGCGCGGTCCCGACGATGTTCGAGTCGTTCTCGGTCTGCTCGACGCTCGTTGCGAGGCCGAAGTCGAGGATCACCACGCGTTCGTCGCCGGCGACCATGATGTTCGACGGCTTGACGTCGCGGTGGATCTTGCCGGCGCGGTGCAAGGCCAGCAGGCCACTCGTCAGCTGCGCGAGAGCGCGGCGCAGGCGCTCCTCGTCGAAGATCAGCTTCGCATCGAGGACCGGCCCGTCCGCCGGCAGCGGCGTGGGCGCACGAAGGCGCGGCCCGTCGGAGTCCTTGGTGATGGCCTCGATGGGAACGGGCCCGGGCAACGGCGTGGTCGCCGTGAACGCGCGCCGCAGGTCTTCCTTCGTCAGCGGTGCGGGCTGCGCTGCGGCCGGCCGCACGTACTTGAGGAAGTCCACGCCGCGGACCAGCTCCATCGTGAAGAACCAGGTCCGGTCCTCCTTGATCAGCTCGCCGAGCGCGACCAGGTTCGGGTGCTGGACGTCCTGCAATGCGCGGAACTCGTGCTTGAGGCCCAGCACGCTCTCGGCGTTGCGATGCTTCAGCGTCTTGAGCGCGACGTGCACACCCTTCTCGCGGTCGAGCGCCTCGAACACGACGCCCATGCCGCCGGCGCCGAGCCGCCGGATCACCTCGAAGCGTTCGGTCCCGGGAAACTCGTCCGGGTTCATCGTCGGCGGCTTGGTCCTCATCGCCGGCCGCCGTGCTAATCGCCCATCATCCGCGCGGCGATCCGGCGGCTGAGCCGCTGGAACACCGTCGGAGCGAGGCGCTTGAACCGCCATGCCCAGCGCAGGTCGAGCTGCGGCGTGATGTGAATCGAGCCAGCCTCGATGCCATCGATCGCTGCGCGCGCGATCCCGTCGGCCGTCCAGCTGCCGTGCTCGACGAGTCGCATCGCGGCGCGATGCAGCTTCGCATCGACCGCCGTGCGCGCCGAGCGGGTCAGGTTGGTCGGAAAGAAGCTCGGGCACAGCACGCTGACACCGACGCCGTCGCCGGCAAGGTCGGCGTAGAGCGTCTCGGACAGCGCGACGACCGCGGCCTTGGTCACGTTGTACGGCGCCATCGACGGCATCGCGATCAGCCCCGCCGCCGATGCGACGTTGAGGATGTGTCCGCTGCGCTGCGCGCGCAGCTTCGGCGCGAACACGTGACACCCGTAGATCACGCCCCACAGGTTGACGTCGATCACCCAGCGCCAGTCCGCCATCGGCACCTCGCCGACCTGGCCGACGACCGCGACGCCCGCGTTGTTCACGACCAGATCGACGCCGCCGATCAGCCGGTCGCAATCGGCGGCCAGTCGCTCGACCGCGGCGAGGTCCGCCACGTCGCACTGCACGGCGTGAACGTTCGTCCCGCAGCGCGTTGCGGTCGCGCGCGCGGCGGCAAGATCGATGTCGGCGGCGACGATCCGCGCGCCTCGCGCGGCGAGCCGATCGCACAGGGCTGCGCCGAGGCCACTGCCCGCACCGGTGATGACGACGCGCCCATCCACACGCTCCATCGCGTGGAACGATATCAGCTCTCGTCGCCGTCCAGACGTCAGCGACGCAGCAACTTGAACGCGCCTGGCATCAGCCCGGCAGTACGGTCGCGAGAGATGCGCCGCTGCCGACGATCGTGTTCACCTCGACCCGGAGAGACAACGTGCGCGTCGCCAGGCTCACGGCGTCGTCGATCTCGACGACGTTGACCGAACGTACGCGAGGATCTCTCGCGACCAGCTTGGCAACACTTGCTCGTAGCCGCTCGCGCACCATCGTCGTCGAGGTCTCGACGACGAGCGCGGTCATGCCATCGAAGCCGAAGCCTGAATCCAGCGGATCCGCACCGAGGCGGGTGGTCAGCGCGAGCGCGAGGTCCTGGCCGAGGTTCGCAGGTCCCGCGACGCACGCGAGGTCGAGCGAGCCGTCCTCTCGCGGTACAAGGGCGATGTCGCGCACGAGATCGTCCGCCGAGAGGAGTGGCGCGGCGGCCCCCCAGCCGAGCGCGCGACGAGCGATCGCTTCCGAGGTCGCCATCAGTCTGTCGTCACGTAGGTTGGAGCGCCGGTGACGACGGCGGTGAGCGAGACCGCACCCGCCGGTCCCGTCGTCAGCTTGTCGGCGAGCAGTACGGCGCTCTTGTTGACCGTCAGCAATGCGGCGCCGGGATCCCCGGCGTTCGTGCAGGGTGCGTTCGTGTTGGTGCACGACGCGATCGACGTGCTGGGGAGCGCGGCTGCGGTGTACGCGGCCTTGCCGTCGATGGTCAGCGTCCCATCGCCAGGACCTAGCGTCACGGTCCCGCCGTGCGAGCACTTCTCGGTCGCGGCCTCTGTGAGGATCGTGCTCATTTCTTGGTGATCGCGACCGAGGTGCCGACCTTCATCGCGATCGACTTGCCGTCAAGCACGATGTCCTGCTCGCTCTCGAGAGTCAAGTTGCCCTTGGAGTGGATGGTGATCGCGCCGTTCTGATCGATCGTGATCTTCGCGCTGGATCCTGCGAGCTCGATCGAGATCGTGGGATCGGACGGCGCTGGCCGTTCGCCGGCGTTCGTGAGGGCATCATCGCCGACGCGCACGGTCAGCTTTCCGACCGAGATCACGCGCGCACCATCGCCGTCGGTGAGGTCGTTCGAAGCCTTTCCGCTGGGCTGCGGTGGATCGCTGTCGTCCTTGACGCTCGCGCGCTGGTCCTTCGCGATGGCGGCCGGCAGGCACAGCCACCAGTCTCCAGGCTCGGAGTGCGGCATGCTGTCGCTTGTCCACAGCGAGCCAAGGTCGATCGCAACGTCTGCGTCGCCGGCGCGGTGTGCGAGCACCACGCGCATACCGGGATAGCGAGGGAGCGATAGCCCGAACGGGCCCCACGCGAACGGCGACGCGTATGGCACGCCCTGGATCGGATCGCTCTTGTCGGTGAACGCCGCGCGGATCGAGGTGTGCGGCTTGCCGTCGCTGCGCAGCCCGCGCCGCAGCTTCTCGGTCTGTGCCGGGAGCTGATCGCCATCGCGATACAGCTGGCGGACCTGCGCGATCTCCGTGCCGAGCCGGTCGGGTCGCTTGCGCAGCTGACGCGCCAGCCGCGCCTCTCCGCTGCCCGCCGACGCTGCACCATCGGTACGATCACTCGGGAACCACAGGCGATCGACGAGCTGCGTGCCCGGATCGGTTGCCGCCGCGATTCCGTGGACCACCGTCGTGAATCCCTGTTCGCGCGACTGCCGGTGCTCGACTTCCTGCACATAGACCGTGACCGACGTCGACGAGCTCGTCGATGTCGGACCGAGCATCACGTCGAAGTCTCCTGAGCTGTCGTCGAGCTCGGGCGAGGTCATCGTCACGACGTCACCGGGCTTGATGTCGGGCCGGCCGCGCGACGTCGCGGTATAGAGGTCCCGGCGCGGCTGAGGAGCCGTGAGATCGCCCTGTGCGGCTCCATCCGATGCGTTCAGTGCGCCATGCCTCTCGACGACGAGCAGCCCGCTTGCGGCGTCCAGCGTCTTGATACGGTCGTCTCGCGCGGCGTCGTCGAGGCGGCCAGGCCCGATCAGCAGCTTGCCGTCGTGGATCAGGTACATGCCGAGCACACCGCGCATCTTCGTGCCCTGTGCCGCGTCCTCGACCATGCGCTCCTCGAGCCGCAGGAGCGCATCGCGCCCGGTCTCGCGGTTGTTGGGAGCGCACTGTGCCAGCGGATCCGGCTGGCCGGCAGCCGTCGCGCCCGGTGCCGAGCACACGACGTTCATTTGCTTTGCGATCGCCTGCGCGCGATCGAGTGCGCTCGTGCCCGCCACCTGCGGTGCGGGACCTCCGAGCAGGTCGTAGACCCACTCGCGGGCCTCGACGAGCAGCTCGTAGCGCCAGCTGCCGGGCCGCCGGCGCAGTGCTGTCACCCGCAGCACCGCGACGACAGGCGGCAGCCCGATCTGAGCAGCGTCCTGCCAGTACAGGTACAGGTTGGCGCACAGCATCGCCTGCTTGCCGGCGAGCGCCTTGATGTCGCGGAACTGCGACTCGGTGATGCCCTCGATGGTGACCGAGTAGCGACCGGGGTCGATACCGCTCGCGAGAGTTGCCTCGACACGCCCCCGGTAGTCGACCGACGAGAACGACTTGACGTCGGGGTTGAGTGCGTCGGGGATCGCGCCGCTTACCGGCGACGACGACGGCGGCGCCACGCCGAGGTCGATCCGCCACGCGGCGATCGCACCGATAGGTGGCTGTCCCGGCGTGCTCATCGCGCGAAGTCCGCGAGCGCGGGTACCGCGACCGAGACGGCATTGAGGGCCATGCCGAGGAGACCGCTGCGCGGCACGTACGCGAGGTTCATGTTGACCTCGAGCACGTCACGGCGGGTCGCACTCGCCGAGAACGTCAGCGACTGGATCTGCATGTCCGTGCGGATCGTCATCGACGTGACGAGCACCAGACCGGCGACCGCGCCGCCGGTCAGCGATTCGAGTACTCCGCCGCGCTTGCTGAGATCGGCCATGGTCTCGAGCAACAGCTTCCACTCGAAGCGGTCCTCGCCGATCAGCAGCGCGGACAGCGTGATCGTGTCGTCGTGCGCCGGGACGATCATTCGCTGGCGCGCGGGTCCGAGCGGCGGCAGGAAGTACGTCTCCGACAGCGACATCGTCGAGACCGCGAACAGCGGCACGAAGATCGCCGGCGGATCGGCGAGCACCGCGGATGGCAGCACCGTGCTCTGGAAGCTGGTCGCCTGCGTCATCGACTCATCCTCGGCTCCTGACCCGCCAAGCAGTATGCACGGCCTGTACGGTGCACGTCATGGGGTGTGGTCCAGATCGAAGACCGCGCCTTCAAGGTCGCAGTCTGTGAACGTCGTGCCCGTCAAGCTCGCGCCCCGGAACGAGGCGCCGCGCAGCTTCGCGCGGGTGAACGTGACGCCGGAAAGGTCTGCGTTGTCGAACACCGCACCCTCGAGTTGCGTACCGGTGAACTGCGCGTCGTTCAGCACCGCGTTCCGAAACGTCGCGCCGGCCATGATCGCCGAGAACTCGGGCGCGTCGGGCTTCCAGCGCAAGGCGGTCACGTGATCGAAGCACGTCCGGCGCGCGGCCTCGAGCACTTCAGAGTCGGTGAGCACTGCGTGCGACAGGTTGGCGTCGTCGAAAACGGTCGCGCCGAAGCGCGTGCGTGTGAGGTCGGCCCATCGCAGGTCGGCCGAGTCGAACGAGCTCTCGAGCCAGTCCGAACCCGCAGCATCGACCGCCCTGAGGTCAGCATCGACCGCGCCGACGTCGCGCAGCGTGGAGCGCTCGAGCCGCGAGAACGCGAGCGTTGCCCCCTCGAGATCGACGTCCGTCGCCTGGATCGCCCCGAGCTCCGAGAACGGCGCGACGAGCCCGGTGAGCTCGAGATCCTCGACGACCTTGCCGTTGCGCGCCGTCGTCGACTGCAGCTTCTTGATCGCCGCTGCCGCCTTGCGCGCCGGCGCACGTGGAGGCGGCCCGGGCGGTAGCGGCACCCACGCCGGGCCCGCGCTGTAGCGCACGATGCCCGCAGGATCGATGCGGAAGCGCTGGGCGACTGCGCTCGTGTCGAAACGTTCGGCAAGCGCGTCGTCGCGCACGTCATCTTGTCCGAGCGCGAGCCCGCGGTCGGTGGTGCGGCCGGCCGCGGCGAGCGCCTCGCGAAGCTCGGGATCGAGCAGCGCGAGCAGGCGTGCACCGAGGAGGGTGCGCGTGCCGAGCGTCAGGGGCCCGAGTCGCGCATAGCGGGCGCCGTCGAAGTGCGCGAGCAGCGAGGCTCGCGTGGTCTCGCTCTCGTGCTCGGGCTCGAGGACGCGATCGCACGCCGCGAATTCGACGTCGCCGAGCTCGATCACGCGCTCGTAGAGGCTGCGGATTGCGGCGTGCGTCCCACCTCGATCCTCGGGCCATGTGATCGCGATCCACGCGTAGGGCGCGAGCCCGAGCGTCGCGGTCCAGCCAAGCTCGCTCGCGACGCGCGCGGTCTCGATGTACTCGAACAGCTCTGCGCTCTCGATCGCGACCTCGATCGGCACGCGCGGCGCGTACCGGCCGATCGTGGCCGCGCCGTGCTCGCGAACGAATGCGAGCATGGCGGTGACCCCACCGTGCACCGGCGCGGAGAAGATTGCACCGGTCGCGAAGACGACCTTATCGGACACGCGGCACCACCCATTTCTTTTCTGTCGGCGACCACACGCGGCTGACCTTGTTATTCGAGTCGACGAACACTACCTCGCTGCCTTCACCAACCGAATCCTCAGGCCGTGGTTTCGGCGGCACTCCATCGAGCTCCGGCGGCACGTCGGAGGAGATCGACACCACGTGGCGCCCGCCGTTGTCGGCCGCGTACTTGCGCTGTGCCGCGAGCTGACTCTTGTCGTCGCCGATCACGCCGTCGTTGCCGCCCCTCCACGTCTTGTGGTCGTGAACGACGCCACTGGGATCGGGTTTGCCGTCTGGCCCGACCGTGATGCTGTCGGGACGGGTCGTGATGGTCTCGCCGTTCGGTCCGACGCCCGTGACTTCAACATCGATGCGCGTCCTCTTGGCCTTGCCGGTCTTCGAGACGGTCGGGAACCTGTCGCCCGACTCCAGCGGCTTGCCGACATATTCGCTGATCCCCGGGCGAACCGCGTCCGCGGTGGCCGTTGCGCCGCGGGCCCCGTGAGGGTCGCGCGCAGCGACGACGGCCTGATACTTCTCGAACGAGGGGTACTCCGGCTGGTTCTGGTTTCGTAGTGAGGTCTGCTTCGCCTCGAATCGAGCGCGCTCGAGCTCCCCTTGGAGACGTGCGAGCTCTTCCGGACCGGCCTTGTCCTTGGTCGCTTTCTTGATCGCCGCCTTGATGTTGGCTTTCCACTCCTTGAAGTGGCGCGCCTGTCCCTTGGTAAGACGGTCGCGCCGCCGAAGCTTCTCGTTGGGCTGGCGAGCTGCCGGTTCTTGCTTGGGCCTGTGCGGGTCCTTCGTCGTCGCCTCGTCCGGTCGCGCGCTCGTCGCTTCGCCCGGCTGGGGCTCCGCGTGGA
>Ga0157374_10003840_pt1 | contig 12619 bp, 13 predicted proteins | sample M25metaG_FD_115308 | JGI IMG/M metagenome (GOLD analysis project Ga0157374, IMG submission 115308) | Miscanthus rhizosphere microbial communities from Kellogg Biological Station, Michigan, USA - M2-5 metaG | ecosystem: Host-associated > Plants > Roots > Rhizosphere > Soil | place: USA: Michigan...
AAGCAGGTTATTGGCCGAAAACTTCAAAATATCCAGGTTATCCTGCTGATGATGGGCAACCCCCGGCCCGATCAAAAGGATAACCTGGATATTTTGAAGTTTTCGGCCAATAACCTGCTTGCTTTGGTTAACGACGTGCTCGATTTTAACAAAATAGAAGCCGGTAAAGTAGTATTTGAAAACATCAAATTCAATATACCCGAACTGATGCAAAATGTATGCGGCGGGCAGATGCTGAAAGCACAGGAAAAAGAGCTTGAGTTTAAGGTAACCATCGACCCGGCACTGCGGCATAAGGTTGTCATTGGCGACCCGACCCGTTTGACGCAGATCATCTTTAACCTGGTGAGTAACGCCATCAAGTTTACCAATACAGGTACGGTTTGGATCAAAGTAACCTGCGAGGAAGACAGGCATAATATTGTTAGTGTCAACTTCTCGGTTAAGGATACGGGCATCGGTATCGAAAAGGAAAACCTCGATGTCATATTCGAACCGTTCACGCAGGAATCCATATCCACCACCAGGCAATACGGCGGTACCGGGCTGGGTTTGGCTATTGTGAAGCGCCTGCTCGAGCTGCAGGGCCTGCAGATGACCGTAAAAAGCGAAACCGGCAAAGGCTCAGAGTTCTCGTTCAGTATGGAGTTCCCGGTATCAACAGAGCATGTGATCATTCACGAAGAAAAGCCGCAGCACCATGTTGAGGTTAATGATGGCCTGAACAATTTACGTGTGCTGATCGCCGAGGACAATATGGTGAATGTGATGCTGATGAAGAAACTGCTGTCGAAATGGGGTATAATTCCTACCGTTGCCGAAAACGGCGAGCGCGCCATCGAGATGGTGCAATACGGCAATTTCGACATCATATTGATGGACCTGCAAATGCCGATACTCAATGGGTTTGATGCGGCCACCGAAATACGTAAAATGCGCGATCCGAAGAAAGCCAATGTCCCGATCATTGCCTTAACCGCTTCGGCGCTATTCGATATCAAAGAACGTGTGTTCAGCTCAGGCATGAACGATTATGTTTCGAAGCCGTTCAAACCGGACGAGCTTAAAGAAAAAATGCTGAGCCTGGTGGCTGCCATGAGCTAAAGCATCAATTCGGCATAGCCGGGCAATTCTTCAATAAACAGGTAATTTTTCTCATCAAAATTAATACGGCAGTAATAATGCTGTAAGCCGTTGCTCACAGCCAGCAGAGTCACTTTGTGTACCATATTGTAACGGGCCACCTGGTCGAATGTCTTTTGATCTATTTTTACCGATGGGGCTTTACATTCTATCAGCAATATCCGCTCACCCTTCGGATTGAATACGAGAATGTCCGTACGCCTTGCCTTACCATGTACTTTTAAGCCGCCTTCGAGTTTGATAAGCGTCCGGGGATAACCCTTTTGATTGATAAGATATTGAACAAAATGCTGCCTCACCCATTCTTCGGGAGTGATGACAATGTGCTTCTTTCTTATCTCATCAAAAAGCATCAGCGTGCCGCCTTCGTCGACTATTTTAAAAGGGTAAGGAGGAAGTTGCAATGGCTGAAGCATGTGGCCAAAGGTAGTTGATTGAGTTGAATAAGTTGATTGAGAGAATGGTTGGGATCGCGAAATTTTAACTTAATCAACTCAGTCAACCACTCAACTCAATCAACCAAATATTGTACTTTTGACTTTATTACATGACGGCATCAGACATTATTAGTGATATCAAAAAACGGCGGTTAAAACCCCTTTACCTGCTGCACGGCGAAGAGCCGTATTTCATAGACATGGTAAGCAATTTTACCGAGCAAAACCTGCTGTCGGATGCCGAGAAGGGTTTTAACCAGACGGTGCTTTACGGCAAGGATACCGATATGATGACCGTTCTGGGCGCTGCCAAGCGTTACCCGATGATGTCCGATTATCAATTGGTGCTGGTGAAAGAAGCCCAGGACATGAAGTGGGGCAAGGACGATGACGATAAAAAAGGCATGGACCCCGTGTTGAGCTACCTGGAAAATCCTCTGCCGGGCACCGTGCTGATGTTCTGTTATAAATATGGCAAGTTTGATAAACGCAAGAAAACTTATAAGGTTATCGAAAAGAACGGGCTGGTGTTTGAATCAACCTCGTTATACGACAACAAGATACCGGAATGGATAGAAGCGTATGCAGCCGAGAAAGGCTATAAAACTGATCCGCATGCGTCGGCGATGATGGCAGAATACCTGGGGAACGATCTTTCCAAGATCGCTAATGAGCTGGATAAGCTGATGCTGAACGTTACAGTAGGGCAAACCATCACTGTTAAGCATGTGCAGGATAATATTGGTATCAGCAAAGAATACAATGTGTTTGAATTGCAGGCTGCACTGGGTAGAAAAGATCCGTACAAAGTAAACCAGATCATCAATTATTTCGAGGCCAATCCCAAAGCCAATCCATTGGTGTTGGTAATGGCTAACCTGAATAATTTCTTCAGCAAAGTACTGCTATGCCATTATGTAAAGGATAAGTCGCCCCAAAACCTGGCAAGCGAGCTTGGCGTGAAACCATTTTTTGTAAAAGACTACGAACAAGCCGCAAGAAGCTATAATTATGGTAAGACGATGCAGATCATCAGCCTGCTGCGCGAATATGATCTGAAGAGCAAGGGCGTGGACTCAAATGACGGGCCGGGCGAACTGATGAAAGAGCTGATGTTTAAAATTTTGCATTAACTGGGGCAAAAGATGCTCATTTGTGGCGGCTATGTACCCCAGCCCTTCCTCTCCGTGCCGGGTGCATAATTAACGTAAAGTTTAAACAGCACAACAAAAACAACAGCGAATAAAATGCTGCATTTTGGTACGCGTTGCCAACGCTAAGATCAACTAATATATTCATAGGGTTAATTAATTTATTATTAGTTAAACGAGTGTGCAATATTAAATCTATTTTAACCTTTAAACAAAATTTGTAATAAAAAGAAATAATTCCTCAAATAAAGAAAAGGGGAACAGGCGCTTAGATTCAATCATATAAACAGGATTTACACAAGAAAGTTTTAAAGTATTATGCAAAAAAGTAAACTGGAACATTATTTGCTTCTTTCCGTTAAAACTGCAAATCGGTACTTTTGCCCTGAAATGGGGGAGGGGTTCGATATTGTAATGAACGAATCGCATTGGCTTATAGAAACCCGACTCACAATTCTTAAGGATGGATCTTTTTAACTCCCGCTATATTTTACAGGAAAAGCGATGGCTTTGGATCGACTACGATAAAGGCATCAGCATTATGCTGGTCGGGTTCGGGCATTGCTGCCTGACTTTGAACGGGCATGGCTTACCTTTTGAACAATATCCATTCATCAATTACATCAATGCCTTTCTGTATGGTTTCCGGATGCCTTTGTTTTTTATCATATCGGGGTTGCTTATAGGGAAAAGTCTCAATAAAAAAGGATTAAAGGGTTATGTGGGCGATCGTCTCAATAATATCCTGTATCCGTTATTCATTTGGGGAACTATCCAGGTAACCATGGAGCTTTTGGCTACCAGTATTACGCATAACCACATTACGGCCATGAATTACGTCGACCTGATCATCAGGCCGCGTGAGGATGGTCATTTCTGGTACCTGAACGCCTTGTTTTTCATAGGAAGTATTTACGCGCTGTTAAAAGCTACGCTTAAAATTCCGCCCTTAGCGCAAATGGCGCTGGGTTTCGGCTTGTATTCCGTAAACGCCTATATCAAGCTGAATAATCTTGATTTCGGCATGTTCAATGATATTTGCGAGTATTATTTCTTCTTTGCATTAGGCGATGTGATATCGAAGATCATGCTGGCGGAAGGTAATATCGAACGCTTTTCATCCTGGAAAATATTTGTGCCGCTGATCGTCCTTTTTGTGGCGGTACAATATTACTTTACGAAGCAAAACATTCAGCCAACGGTTTATGGTATCGCATTTGTCGAGAATAAGCATCCGTTCCTGTTTATGGCCGAGGCGCTGCTGGGCTGTGTAACGTCTGTTAGTTTTTCATTCCTGCTGCAGAAGCTTAAGATACTGACCTTTGTGCGCATTATCGGTTACCATTCATTGTTCATTTACTGTATGCAGATCATCATGATGTCTGTGGCCCGTATCGTTTGCATGAATGTGCTCCATATCTATAATGTACCGGTGTTGGTGCTTATCGTGTGGACTTCAGGTGTTATTCTCCCGATATTTATCTACAACTTCTGCCTCAAATATGGTTTGTGGTGGCTGTTTACTTACAAGAAGCCGGCAAAGCAGGTGGAGTTTATGAAAAAAGCTAATATTTTCTGGTTCGACCGGAAAGGGAAGAAGGCCCTGGCGCAGGAAACATTAGTGTAAAATTTTATCTTAGAGATAATTATATCGTATCAAACATTTAACAAATAATTAAGTTATTTAGGCAAAAAAAGCCCGTTAGTTTAAACAAACCCGAAACAATGATAAAAGCTATCCTGAAGAAAGGCAGAGATGCTGCAAAAGTCCCGTTTTTAAAAGCCTCGCAGGTGTATTACACCGTTGCAGGTAACAAGGTGGAATGCAATATCTGTCATTACAAAGCCGATAAGTTTAAAAGCAATCCATGGCATAAATACACCAATTGCCCTAACTGCCATTCGGCTGTGCGCACCAGGTTAATGTACGCAGCGCTTACAGACCTTGCCGATTTGAACCAAACCAAGTTGATAGACGGAAAAAGGGTGCTGCACTTTGCACCTGAAAAGGGATTGCGGAAAATACTTGAAAAAAGAGCAGGAACCTATAAGACCGCTGACTACCTGGCTGAAGGATACGATTACGGAGATATCGATTATAACCTCGATATAACCGATATGAAAAAGATCGCAGATGACAGCTTTGATTGTGTGATCGCATCAGACGTTCTGGAACATGTTTATAACGTGCAGAACGGGCTCAATGAAATATATAGGGTGCTTGCAAAAGGTGGCTGGTGCATATTGACCATACCGCAACAGGACAACCTTTATAAGACAAGGGAGGACATTACCCTAACTGATCCAAAAGAAAGGGAAAGGTTGTTCGGCCAGGATGATCACTTCAGAATATTCGGCGAAGACTTTAAAGATGTGCTTGACGATGCAGGCTTTAAAGTGACCGTGATAACCGAAAAAGATTTTGATAAGGCTACAGTAGAAAAGCATGTGCTTTTCCCGCCGGTAATATCAGACAAGCCATTGGCATGTAACTACCGGAGAATATATTTCGGGCAGAAGTTATAATAATCTGCATTGACGTATAAAAAAGCCCGCCGGTTATCTATCGGCGGGCTTTTGTTTTTAGTTTAACAGGTTAAATGGCCTGCTTATGGTATAGTAACCAATGTAGTCGGCAATGTCGCCTCACTTAAAGTCTTGTTATAAGCGTTGGTGGTCCATCCGGTTGGCGTTACGCCGCCGCTGCCCAGGAAGGTGTTATTGATCTCGCCGGTATACTTAGTGAAATTCACGCTGTTGCCGCTGACGGTGATCCCTGAACTTGATTTTCCTGACTGATTCCAGTAATACAGGCCAACATTTGAAAAGCTCTGCTTCTTAGAATATACTGTATTCTGGTATAGCTTCATGTTGGTGCCGCCTGCTATAGCCATACCATACTGGCCCGGATCCACAAGCGTATTCCACTGGGCATTTACATAAGCCCCACCCTGGTCACCCAGCATAATGCCGCCGCCGGTGCTGCTTGGGCCGCCGCCGCGTATTTGGTTCGAGTTAACCTGGATCGGATCTGCTGCTGTACCACTGCTTTGGTAAATGCTTATCGCATCTTCGGGGCTGCTTTGGCCAAGTATGTTCTGGAACTTATTGCTGTTGATACGGTTGCCGGTGCCGGTAACGTTATCAAACTGAACAAACTGACCTCGTGGCAGCGGGCCCTTCATATTCAAGCCAAAATTGCCCGAAACATTAATTCCCTGGCTGCTTACGGCATATACGCCGCTCGACACATTGTAAAGATAGCAACCTGAAACTCTAACATCCTTGCAGTTGCTGATACTGATCCCAACGCCAGAGCTGTTACCTACTTTACAGTTGATGATCATCACGTTTGTACAGTTAGTTAGCTTAATGCTCGTGGTCGAGATGCCGCTGATTGTGATGTTGCTCCTACCATTGTAATTTATAGCGGCCGAAGTAGTAAAAGTTGTCGCTAATGTATTGATTTGAAAAGCTGGCCGGTTCGCTAATTCTGATGTGGTTGTTTCTGTCGTTGCCGGTTCAACACTTGCCTCTTTTTTACACGCACTAAAACTCAACAGAGTCAGTCCGAGCATGGCATAGGCATGCCATGTCCTTAGGGCTGTTACTTTCATTTTGTTTTGGTAGTTTAATTAATCAGTATTAATTAGTGATGCAAAGTTAATTATAAGTTTTTAAAATACAAGATTTAAGAAAATAATTTTACGTTAAAGAAAATTTAACCCATATTTAAGCGCCTTGCTTATAGGGCATTAAATGTTAATTTTCCTCAAAAACTTTTTTAGAAAGAAAATCTGGCTTTTTAAAATGTGGCATTTTCGTTTCAGTTTATAAAGCAGTGTTGCCTTTTATTGCAAGTGCTTATTTTCTTTATATTTGGCCAAATCTTCACCATTATGAACTATTGGCTCGTCAAATCGGAACCTGAAAAATACAGCTGGGAAAAATTTAATAAAGATGGTCACGCCGTGTGGGATGGTGTGCGCAACTTCGCCGCGCGCAATAACCTGAAAGCCATGAAAACCGGCGACCTGGTGCTATATTATCACAGCAACGAAGGGAAAGATATCGTAGGCATAGCCAAGGTTGTAAGGGAATACTACCAGGATCCGACAACAGATGATACAAACTGGGTGGTAGTTGACCTGACGCCCGTTCAAAGCCTTAAAAAGTCAATCACCCTGGCTGAGGCAAAATCTCATCCGTTGCTAAAGGACATGCAATTGGTGCGCTTAGGCAGGTTATCTGTTTCGGCCGTAACTAAGGAAGAATTCGATAAGGTGCTGGAACTGGGTTCCTAAAATTTCCCGTAAAAATTAGAAATATCGAAATACACGTCCACCTTGCTGCCATCGGCAGTGAGGACGTGCAGCAGGTCATAGGGCTTTTTGTCACGGTACATCAGCGCTTGCCCTTGTGTTTTTGAGCCGGGGTAATGCTGCCTTATCCAGGCATACTCGGCATCGATGCCTGGGCGTTCGTGCGTTTCTGTAATCACAATTGCTTTCCCGAAGGTTGACCCGTCGCGTTCAGCATCGTTAGCAGTTAATACATTTTTGTGACTCAGGCAGGAAGATAGCAGCATGCCTGCGGCTATAAACATCGTAATGATCGATCTTTTCATAGTACAAGGTTTTAGCTAATGATGCAAGTCTTTAGCCAATTCCATAACATGAACCAATTATTTTTCGTCGTTAAAAAACAGCGCTTTTAATTCCGTAGCGTCATCCGGTTTCATTTTGCCGCCAAGTATCAGGCGCAATTGCCTACGGCGAAGGGCTCCCGCATACAGCGCTTTGTCTTCTTCGGTTTCTGGCAGGATGGATGGTACCGGAATAGTGCGGCCGCTTTGGTCTACAGCTACAAACGTATAGTAGGCCTCATTGCTTTTTACTTTGCTGCCTGAAGGGATATTCTGCGCCCATACATCCAGTCGTACCTCTACTGAGGTTGTAAATGCCCGTGTCACCTTCGCTTCAATGGTTACCACATCGCCGAGCTTGATAGCGTGTTTGAACGAAACATTGTCCACCGATGCTGTTACCACAATGCGGTTGCAATGCTTTTGGGCCGATATAGCCGCAGCAATATCCATCCAGTGCAGCAGGCGGCCGCCCATCAGGTTATGCAGTGTATTGGTATCGTTGGGCAACACCAATTCGTTCATTATGGTCAGCGATTCTTTGGGCGTTCTTGAGGTCATGAATGCGGGATTTGCGGCAAATATAAGCATTGGCTTAGGGTAATTAATCTTGCGTTTCACGTTGTCATCAATATTGCCTAAATTTGAGTAAATGAGCATACAATACTTATCAGATAATGAGGGGCAGATAGTAGCTGTCCAAGTTCCTATCGACGAATGGAGGCTTATTAGAAGCAGGCATCCGGATATCGAATCTGATATGCCGGTACCTGACTGGCAAAAACAACTCGTTAAAGAACGCCTTGAAGTCATTAAAAACAATCCCGATAGTGTGCATTCTATCGATGGGTTATTGCGTGAACTTGGCGACGATAAGAGTCAGGCATGACTTGGAATCTGTTTTATTATGACGAGGTAACTAACGATCTAAGGCAGGCTAAAAAATGGTATAAAAGCCGACAGGAAGGTCTTGATAAACGATTTGCTGAAGATGTTAAAGTATCAATAGAGCGTCTTCATAAAAACCCCGTTCATTACGAAATAAAATACGACAATATACGAGTGGTATATTGTGATGTATTCCCATATTCAATTCATTTCTATATTGATGAACCGGGCAAACGCCTGGTAATAGTAGCGATTCTGCACCAACATCGCGATCCAGATCTGCCCTCAAGCCGGAAATTGTCTTAAATTTTTATCTCTTGCCCGTATTCAGCGGACGGTAGCCCACTAACTCTGTCCAGCGGGCGCCGGCGGGGTGGTAGTAGACAAATACCTGGTATTCATTCTCGGTCTCATAATGCGAGCCGCAGAAAGCCGTATTGTCGGGTTTGGTTGACCCGTTCGGTACCCATACGTACTCATAGTCGTACACGCCTTGTTTCAGAAATAGCTGGATATGGTAATGCCGGTCCGTAGCATCATAGTAAAGCTTGCTGGCATCATCTGGTCGGTAATTATTGAATTGACCGACGATATAAATTGAACCCTCATTTGCACCCCTGGCCGATGCCAGCGTAAAATACATATGCGCATAATCACCGTCTATTTTCACCTCACCGTTGCCATCGCTATTGCCGGGGAAGAACTTGCCATTATTGTCGTAATAGAAAGCATAGTTCGGCCGGTCATTGGTTGGGTCAAGCAGCAGCACCACTGTATTGGCTGTATCGCGATAAATATGTGCCACCCGATCAGAGTTGAACTTGAGGCTGCGTGTATCAAAGTGACGGAACTCGTTCAGGCCTGCAAAGTCATTGGTGCTGACATCATTATAGATCAGCTGCGTACCCTGGATACTTGATGGCTGCGTGTTAACCATTGCAGTTTCATTACGGCGGTTTTGAATGATCACCGCTTTCAGATCGTTGTTCGGGTTTTGCACGCGCAGGTTGCCGTAATTCAATTGAAAATTGACCTTCTGGTTAGTTTGCTTCAGCGAAACATCGTTGGACGGAACGATATCGCCCATCAGGGAAACTTTGGGCGACAGTACATAAAAACGTTCGGTAAGTACCATTTTGCTTTTATCGCCGTCTTCGTAAACCTTCAGTATGTAATTGCCCGCTATTTTGGGGCTGATGTTATCGTTCGGGAATTTCAGCTCGTAGTGTGTGTATTTCTGTATCGTAGAAATGGAGTATTGATAGTCCCGTATCTGGTCCTCACTAAAACCGGGTAAGTATTCCGCTTGCGGGATGTTGGATGAATTCCAATTCTCATCGCAATGTTCTATGGTATAGTAGAAATTACGTGAACCGCCCTGCAAGTCATCAAAAGCCAATAGCAATTGCTCTTTGGAGCCCAGCTCGATCAGAGGAAAAGATTGTTCCTTTTTGGCATTATAAAGCTCAACGGTTTTGATACCGGGTGAGAATACCTGGTTATCATATTGCGCGGTTTGGGCGAATGACGACGAGGTAATTGTCGTCAAAAAAAGAAACCATAAAGATTTTTTCATACTGATTGCTATAAGTAGCAGTGGCACTGGCGGTAGCAGTAAAACCGACTGCTGCTGCAAACGGCATCTGCCACTTTTATTACGATTCCAGTTCCAATATCTGCTCTGCCAGCGACTCCCATTTCATCTGCACTTCCTGTAGGGCCAGCTTTTTCAACTGGTAGGTATCCGTTACCTGGGTTGCTTTTGTTGCATCGGCATACAGCTTATCATCAGCTAATTGAGCTTCAAGTTGTTTTACTTCCTTTTCCAGCGCACCTATCTCATCCTCCATTTTGGCCAGGTCATGGTTCAGCTTCTTGATCTGTTGTGTTTTATTGTGATCTGCCGGTTGTTTGGCAGGTGCAACTTCCTTTTTTTCCTCTTTTTTCGGCTGCGGTGCGGGCACTATAACTTTTGGGTCCAGCTTGCGTTTGGCGAACCATTCGTCATATTCTGCATATGTGCCCGGGTATTGTTTTATCTGCTGATCTTCAATGAACCAAATCTTATTGGCGACATTATCCAGGAAATAACGGTCGTGCGATACAACGATGATGGTACCCTCGTATTGCTGTAAAGCCTGTATCAGGATATTTACCGATTGCATATCCAGGTGATTCGTAGGCTCATCCAGTACCAGGAAATTGGCATCGGCAGTCAGCGCCTTGGCCAACGCCACGCGCGATTTCTCACCACCCGACAATACCTTGATCTTTTTGAACACATCGTCACCGGTGAACAGGAAAGATCCCAATATGGTTCGCAACTCGGTCTCTGTATGTTTTGGTGCGAAAGATTGCAATTCCTGCAAAGCAGTGTTTTCCAAATGCAAAGCTTCCAGCTGATGCTGCGCGAAGAATGTTTGGGTTACATTGTGACCGGTTTCGGATTTTCCTGTAAAGTCTTTATCAGCCCCGGCGATGATACGTAACAGGGTAGATTTACCTTTACCGTTGGCACCTATCAGCGCGATCTTGTCACCCTTTTCAATTATAGCTTCGGCATTGGTAAGAATATCTATACCGGGATACTTTTTGGTAATATGGTCAAGTGTAACTACATGCCTGCCTGATTGCCGCGAAAAGCGGAACTTGAAATTAACCGATGGGTTATCGTCATCCACATCATCCACGCGTTCCAATTTGTCCAGGGCTTTAATGCGCGATTGCGCCATTTTGGCTTTGGATGCCTTCGCCCTGAAACGTTCGATCAAACGTTCTTCCTGCCTGATCTTGGACTGCTGATTTTTGAATTCGCCGCGCTGAATTTCCTCTCGTTGTGCCTTTTCCTCCAGGTAGAAGGTATAATTTCCGGCATAAACGGTCAGTTTTCCTTTGCGCGATTCAACCGTGCGGTTGATCACACGGTCCAAAAACCACCTGTCGTGCGATACGATAATTATCGCGCCTTCAAATGCTTTCAAATATTCTTCCAGCCATTGGATAGAGGGTAAGTCAAGGTGGTTGGTGGGCTCATCCAGCAGCAGGATATCCGGTGCCTGTAACAATATCTTAGCCAGCATCACGCGCATGCGCCAACCGCCTGAGAATTCACTCAGCTTGCGGTGCGTATCGGCTTCGCTGAAACCCAGGCCGGCCAATATCTCATGCGCCTTGTATTCGATATTATAGCCGTCAAGCACTTCAAATTCGTGCTGCTTATCACTTAGCTTGTGCAGCAGGTCTTCAGTATAATCTGTCTCGAGTTTCTTGAGCAGGTTCTCAATCTCGTCATGCAGTTGGTTTTGGCGCTCAAAAGCCTCCATGGCCACGTGCAGGATATTTTTGTCGGATGAGTAAGAGAGCAGGTCCTGGTTCAGGTAACCCATAGTTAGGTCCTTGGCCATGGATATAGTTCCTGATGTTGGCGTATACTCGCCCACGATCATTTTCAACAGGGTAGTTTTGCCGGTACCATTGGCGCCTATCAGGCCTATTTTTTCACCGGGTTTAATATGCCAGTTGGCTTCATCATATAAGGCCCGCGCACCTATCTCGAACGTAAGATTATTTATAGCGATCATTTCGCCGCAAAGGTAAGGTTTTAGTCCGGAAGTCGGAAAGTCCGCGTAAGTCCGAAAGACGAATTGTCAGTAACTTAATGTTTAAATACTTCAGCAAGTTTTTGATCGAGAGCTTCTGTATCTTCTGTCCCTGTATAACGGCCGATAATGATCCCGGCAGGATCGATCAGAATTTTAGTTGGGAACACGTGAACGCCGAATCTCCCTTCCGTAGAGCCCACTTTATCCGAACTTGCCAGCACATTGTGCCAGGCCAGTATATTATCCTTATTGACAGCTTTCAGCCAGGCGTTTTTATCATTATCAACGGATATAGCCACGATATCCAACCCTGAATTGCTGTACTGCCTGAATAAAGCCTGCATATGCGGTGTTCCTTCGCGGCATGGGACGCACCACGACGCCCAGAAGTCAAGCAGGACATATTTTCCCTTCAAATTACCCAGGTCAAGTGGTTTGCCGTTGATATCGGTTGTCGTTAGATCTTTTGCTTTTTGCCCTGCCGAATTATCCGCTATTTCATCTATCCAACTGCGAACCTCTTTTGCATAAACGGAATTTTGCATACCGGCATTCAGGCTTTTGTAATATTTCCTTACCGTGTCCACAGGCCAGCGCAAATGATCGAGACTCAAAACGAAGGCGCTAACATAAGAGCCCGGGTGGGCTGTTATAAAACGACCATCAGCAGTTAGATACTTAGGTTCTATAAGTTCATATTGCTCGTGCAAAGCTTGTAGTTTATTAGATAAGGAGTCCAGGATTTTTTGTTCT
>Ga0157374_10003841_pt1 | contig 12618 bp, 6 predicted proteins | sample M25metaG_FD_115308 | JGI IMG/M metagenome (GOLD analysis project Ga0157374, IMG submission 115308) | Miscanthus rhizosphere microbial communities from Kellogg Biological Station, Michigan, USA - M2-5 metaG | ecosystem: Host-associated > Plants > Roots > Rhizosphere > Soil | place: USA: Michigan...
CTACGTCTAGAGATTTGGCCAAAGTACCATTGAATTTTTCCATAGTTCAAAAGCCGAAACATGGAGATCTGAGCCCCGAGACAATTAAGGATAATGGAAGCAAATCGGTGTCAATAAAGTATAATATAACAAAGAATTATACCGGGCCGGATAGTTTCACCTTCAAGGTCACTCCTATTAATGCAAGCCATATTAACAGCACAGGAATTGTTTCTCTAATTGTAGTCCCGCCAATCCAAGTTCCAAATAATATTGCAGAGTCAGTAGAGGAGAATAAGATTCGACTAATTACTTTAACTGCTAATACAACTAGAGATTTGGCCAAAGTACCATTGAATTTTTCCATCGTTCAGAATCCGAAAGCTGGTAAAGTGGACATTATCAAATATAACAGGAATAGATCGGTAACTGTTGGATATGTTCCCAGACACAACTATACCGGGCCGGATAGTTTCACCTTCAGGGCCTTAGTAATAAAGACAAATCAGATGAGCAATATAGGAAATGTATCCTTAGTAGTTAAACCAACTGCACCATTTATTACCGACCCAGGATATCGTGTTGCTGCGGCTTTTAGTATATCTCTTATTATTGACTTCTTGATATTTCTAATTGCTTATGCCATCATAAGGGGAAGAAGAGAAAAGAAGGAATTTAATATTACGATAAAATTTTGGGATATAATAAGAGATGAAAATTGGTATCCTAGTCTGGCTAGATTTCAATTTATTTTATGGACTGGTATAATCATTTTTGCCTTCGCTGGAGTAACTCTTACTAGACTATTTAGCGGAGTTGGACTTTCCATTGAAATTTCATCTAATATCCTCCTTGTAATGGGGCTTAGTGCTGGAACTGCGGTCGCCGGTGGCGCTATATCTAGATTTCAATATGCGGGGACAACACCAACTGATGTAACACCTACAAAGGAAATCCCTACGGACAGAATTAGGGAAAAGCTACCCGGATTTAAAACGATGCTGATGGAAAATGATAAGATAACTCTGTCTAGATTCCAAATGTTTGCCTGGACGTGGATTGGTATTGCAACCTTTCTTGGATTATTATTTTCTCTGATTAGCGGTAATTTATACTCCTTTGAGCTTCTACATCTTCCTGATTTTCCAACTGTATTATTAGTCTTGATGGGGATAGGTCAGGGAACCTACTTGTCAGCCAAATCAGCCAGATCCTCTTTTTTTTCCATAAACGAAGTAAGATATGAACAAATATTGCTCCGAGCAGAGAAAAACTTTATCACCATACTTGGTTCAAACTTTGGGAGCACAGGATCTGTATGGCTAGAATACTACAGGCCAGTTACCAAGGAAGAGATGCAAAACTGTCCATATCTTACGACCGAGGAGATATTCAGAATAAGAAGAAAGGGGAGAAAGACGTCCCTTCGAGAACTGGCAGAGGATTGGAAAGAACAATACAGATATCAACATGATCGGTTGGAATACGGTTTTGACATTACCAAGTCGGCAGTAGTGACACCGAATCTTATAAGGCAAGACACAAGAATAGTAGTAAGTCTCGACGATATAATCTATAAACTAAAGTCTAAAGAAAGTGATGTCATAGTGGAGGAGGATGGATCATTATCCTATAAAAATTCTGATGCCGAATATGTTGTCCGTGTGGAAAAGAATGGGCTTCTAACTTATGCAAATTCTGATGCAGTATTCAAAATAACTACTATTCCACCAAAAGCAGAGGATCTATCATACTCTACAGAAGTGAACAAACCAGTTGAAACACCATTGAAAGCTAGTGATCCTGATGTAGCTGATATATTGACCTTCATAAAAGTCTCAGATCCATCAAATGGAACATTGAGTAATCTTGAATCTAATACTGGCAAAATAATTTATACCCCAAAAATAGGCTTTGTTGGAGATGATACTTTTACATATAAGGCTAATGATAGTAAAGTGGACAGCAATATAGCTACTATAAAGATTAGCGTCACAAAATCCCATAACGCTTGATTGTTATACTAAATATATCTGGCCATATATTCAAAGGGAAGTGTAAAATCATTTGATATCAGATTAAAATTCCAGTGATGTGTTATAGCTGCTTCAGTGTTTCATTACTTGAACTTCAGCCAAGACATTCGAATTTGCTATATTGCCAGAATGAAGAATCATCGCAATTTATTGAATAAAGTGATGAATAGAAAATGCAGCAGCATAATCTAAACGTCATTGTGATATAATAATATTCTATTATACTAAACCATCTTTAGGAGTCATATGTAATGATTCCAATTTTATCAAACTTTACTATTTCTTTTTCTTTAGCTAAATCTAAATGCGAATCTTCACCGTATAAGACTGGAACTATGGTAATATTAAATTTATTAGTGTCTTTACCCATTTGTTTTAAAGAGTCAGTAATTGTTATTCTTTTATATTGTGGTCTCAAGTCTTGGGAAGGCCTTTTGTCATAAGGTGTACGTTGCGGAATTAGATCGCAATGACCCAAATTTCCAACGCAGCCGCCATGACCAAATATATGATATGACCCAACATAGCCATTCTTTTCGTTTAATTCAGTATCTTTGTCAGCTTTAACATTATTTAGAAAGATTCTTCCCTCATAGGAAGGTCCACTATGGTCAACACCATATATTTCTATATCTGCTCTATAAAATTCATTTTCAAGTTTATTAATATCAAGATATACAGGTTCTGATACAAAAATACCCGATCTGTTATTATCTGGCGTACTGGTTGTCATCACATATTACCTCCATTAACCAATATCTGTTGACTTGAATAATCGTAGCCTAATTCATAGATATTTATCACTTGTCTTACAGTTAGATTGAACGGATCTAATACTTCGTCGTATAAAAGCAATGGAATATTATGCCCAGGTTTTAATTGCCATAACCAAAATACCCGATCTATCATACAATGATGTACCCAGAATATTGGATCAAAAGCGGAAAATGGCACATAACTCATATCTCCACATCGGCCACCTATCCATCCGTGAATACTGTTATGAATATCTTCTAGTCCATCACTAAAATCCCCATAATCTTTTAATGACAACAATGACTGTATTCTATGTTTAGTTGGAAGTAAGTGAGGATTACTTGGTTCTCTGTGAGTATCGTATTCACTTGGTTTTTGACAGCCTGTTTGTTCATTAAACTGGCTTAGATCAATCCAATCTGGTAGTTTAACATGATAACTAAATAATGGGTTCTGGTTTCCGTCGACAACTCTGTCAGATAACGCATTTGGAATTCCATGTTGTCTGGATTGTTCTGATGACCAATCCCACCAAGGAACAGTTATAGGTGGATCACCGCTCGAATCCTGCAAGTACTTTTCAAACCAGTACAGGTATGCCCTGTGCCATGGCAAAAATAATCTAAAGTTCGGATCAGCCACGCTACCGGCTTCTCCATGTTTGCATTTGAACTGAGGTATTCCATGTATTCCTGCCATATAATCATAACCTCTATTATCACTAATGCCCATCATTTTTCCGAAGGCATTACGCAATGCAATTAGTTCATCATCTGATAAATTTCTTACAGATTTCCTAATGGTCATAATTTTGACTCCATATTTCAGCGATGACGTATGTCATATGTAATGTCCTAAAATTAAACTATTTAAGTATTAATCGTACTAGATAAATATCCTCTATAGGAAGACAAAGGGACGATAGTCATAGAATTTCGATGTCATCGTTAAGATGGAAACCCTGAATCCAGACTCGCAATGTTGAAGCAACTTTGGAACTTTTAATAAACTTATAGAAGATGATAATTAGTTACCATAGTAGTAACAATAGATTTATCTCAATTATTTTGTTATTATTTAATCAGCGCCGCACCAAGATTCAACATGTTCACAATACATTAAATCACAAATGAGATGTCCAAATGATTGGATTATCTGTATCTAAAACAAAATTCTTACGGCGACGAAAAATATCTTCCATCTTAACATTTAACACCATCACTAATAGACTAATAAGGATAAAAAAATTAGTTTTCTATTAATGTGGTTGAAATAGGCAAGTGATCGCTATATCCGTTCTCATCTAGGCTATGATCCGAAGGTCTACCGAATTTAACTGGAATTTCATACTCACCTTTCACCATTTCTGGAAATTTCACAATTTCTGTTGAATTTGTTTTCACTAAAAATTTATTCTGTAATGCAATCCCTTTGGATATCATAAACTGATCTAGAAAGTTAGGAAAGTTTTGATAATAGAATGTGCCAAATCCTTTAGACATAATTGGCCACATTAGATTGTATAATCTCGGTGCCTCTTTTGATAATTTAACTTTGAGTATGCTAGTTGTTGCCAATGCATATTCTGTTATGGATCTATTAAATGGTTCATCATTAAAGTCACCCATAACTAAAATCGCAGTCTTATCCTGCTCGTCTTGATTTTCCTCTAGTATCCGTTGATGGAAGTAACTTAAGGTTTCACCTGCAACTATTCTGTACGGCTCAGATTCATACTGCCCTCCCCTTCGTGAGGGCCAATGATTTCCAATTAATACCAGTCTGTTTCCTGATGTTTTCGACTTGAAATTGACTTGCAAGATATCGCGTGTGGCTACTCTCTTTAAGATAAAGTGTGAGAAAACCAACTCCTTTCCAGTTTGTGGATCCTTTTCAATATCAAACTTGATACCATCATATATAATGGCGATATCAATTCCTCTTTCATCCTGAGTATCAGCATGAATAATCTTGTATTCGTGATTACGCAGGCCTGCTATACTACTGACTAGTTTTTCAACTACTGACCTATTTTCAATCTCACAAATCCCAAGAACATCAGGTCCAGTGTTGTTATTCATTTTAGATATAATTTTTGAAAGCTGGTTTATTTTCTTATCAAGTAAATCTTCAGTCCATCCCCTTAATTCATCCTTTAAAGTCCTTTGTAATTTGTCAGTTCTATTGGGAGAGTTTTCTACATCGAACAAATTTTCAAGATTCCACCATGCAATAAAATATTCTTTCATTTAATTTTCACTGTCCCACTCATATTCGTAATCCTTGCTTCTAATACTTTTGGATTATCTGAATATGATTAGTAAGCAAATTGTTTGTCTATGTGTATCGTGTAAAGAAATAGATTTCACATGAATAGAATGAAAAATAGGATAACACCATATCAGAAAAAAAATAGTCAATTTCCAGAATGAGTCAAATGTAATAAATAATCTGTGATCATTCTACAGGCTGCAGATCTAAATACTTGGTCATTATGCGTATCCATGCCCTAAGCAGTATAATGTGGTCTAGTTGGAAAGTCTTTTCTCCCTCCATTCATTCTAATGCTTCTATTTCATGGTGATTCATATACGCAATATCAAACACAGCTGCCTGATCGCAACGCCATGTTACCCTTTCTGCACCCCAGCTCGCAACAGGTTTATATCGTATGCCATTTCCCTTGTCAACAAATTCAAATATTTTTTTCCAACCAGTGTTATCAGGCTTTCCATTAGCGCCTAAAGGATTATTATTTACCCAACCTACGTTCTTAGTATTACCATCAGACTGGGCAAATGACATAGCCTTCAATCCCATCCATTTATTTTCATAATTATTGTACTGCTGGTTTGTGACTTGATAAAATTCATATTTTGGATGGATGAACTCTTTTTCGAACATTTTTTTATCGTTCCCAGAATAAGGGAATATCAGTCCGATACAACTACAATCATTACTGTTCTTCGCATGAGGTCCACCACGCAATTTTGCAGTTATTGCCTCCCCGTGATCACTGATCTTACCAGATGGTCTAGCTATAATAGTGCATTCAATGTTACCTATGTCTCTATCTCCAACTAGAAAGTGTTTCTCAGGCGCACAAGTACTATAGTTGCATTGTTGCTTGCCTTGAGATTCGGTTTTAACATGTATTCTGCACGTATCCTGAGTTCCACCGCTTGCTAGACCTCCAGTATGTGCTTTGAAACTAATATATTTAATATTTCCTTCTGTCTTTAATTGTATATTATCATCTGCTTCATGAAGATCTAATCTTTTATCTTGCTTTGGATCTTTAGTAGCGTCGAAATGATATGTCAAGCCATTTGTTTTACGCTTTGCTTTAATTGCTATGCCATCCTCGTCGAGATTTTCTTGAGATGGCTGTTCCTGTTCTATAGTATCCATAAGTGGTGCTGCTGACATTGTACCCTCTATCGGCCTCTGACCATGTTCTCGCATAAATTTCTCATAGGTAACGACTACTTGTTCATACTCTTGGGCCGATGCACCTTTTGCGAGGAGCCGCTTTTTAAGTTCATCTATTTCTTTCTTTAAGTCGGCCAAATCTACTACAGAACCATCCTGATTTATGATTATACCTTCGAAATCTGGTTCATTTATACGTGTTCCTACCATTAGTATTTCAAGCCTGAGCATGCTTATTAACTTTATAGGTTCATTCGGATTTAATACCTATTTTATGCTTGATCATTTTTAGTGTAACAATATATTTGCATCCATTAAAATCCCTAATTTCCACCATAATGATATGGTCTTGAAATAAGGAAATCCTGGTTGCCGGCATATCGTTACTTGCTAGTAAAGTATTTACTGTTCTATCTATATCACAATTTAAGAACCTGACGGTTCTAACTAACTCTGGAATCGGTGTCTGTCTACAATTTTTCGGATACATAGGACCTGGTCTCCTAATTATAATCAATTCATTGACCTACATTTCTGATCAAGTATCATATGGCCATGCTCGCATAGGATTGTCTAGTCATATGTGAAATAAGCCATTAGTGGTGTTACACCTAATTATTTAAATTATATTTCAATTTGGGAAAACAGACAAGATGAAAAACCAGATCTCAATTTATTTCTAGGTGATTCGGCTTATGAACACGGTGCAACTTGTTTTATTGATATATTTATATCGTTTAACAGTCTGAAAGAAAAGACAATTTTTACGAGGGGAAATCATGACGATAAAGAAAATGAGAGTGACACAGTTAAAGTACAACTTGAAAACTACTTTGGCATAAAAGATTGGACAGTTACAAAACAAGTAGGTAATGTTTACGTAATATGCATGAATAGCCAGGATCCAGACTGGGATTTAAAAAATAATGACCAATATAGCTAGGTCAAACCAAATTAGAAGAGGCATCCAAATTGAGAGATAAAGAAAAGAAAATAATATAGGTTAGATTAGTACTGATTTATAAATTTCTCTACACCCTAAAACATGGATGTTCACCAGCAAGAAAGGCCGACAATCTGTACCAATGACCAATTTGACTAGTATCAGAATAGGCTCGGTACTTTATGGTCATTCTCATGATATGCAGAGAATCTTCCTATAAGATACGTGAGGTCTGGATTGGGTGACTACCTAATGTAATAATTTTTCGGCGCCGAAAGATCGTCAAGCTCGCATAAAACTAGTTGTACTTTTCTGCTTTTGTTGAATTAATAAACTAGGACACGCAACCCGGGTCCTGCATTTGCTTTCGCAGTTCTTTAAATCAGGAATATTAATTACCTTCTATGAGTATTCAACAAGTTCTAAAAATATGATGTTTCCTTTCCGGCACTCAGTGAGAATGCCATACTTGCCACAAATACATATTCACAAGCGTAATTTCCATTAATACTTTGGCCGGTTACTATCCATAAAAAATGTAATATTACTATAAGTAGGTCATCTAGGTCAATTTTACTAATAATCAATCTTTACAGAAGTCACTACATGGCCCTGATTTTTCAATCTTTTTAATTGCAAACCGTTTTGATAAGCAGTACCGATCATGTCTTTGACTTTCTCATAGTATTCGTAAGTAGAGAATATATTGCCTTTGTGTAATCCATATATGGATTACACAAACTTGAGGTTTAATTACAATGAAGTAACTATATGTAGAATTGATATATAGCCTGAACTGATTCTATGATATAAAATAAACACTCTGTTAGAATCATATACCTAGTCTACATAATTTGGTTTGCTAATCCTCATCATATCATTTTAAAGATGGTTAAAGAAAAACCTAAAATCTAACTTACAAATAACAAAAACTTGTGACTAAATCTAGAAAAGCAATATTTCTCATTTCAGTTCTCCTATTTCAATTCACCATCATCTTTCTGCAGCCAGGATCACATATTACTTTAATGCCTATATCTACAAAAGCATTTCCTAATACATTACGCAAAGGAATATCATTTAATACTATAAATTTATCAGCTAACAATCTTGCAGACTATACCTTACTGGTATATATGATAGGTTCAGATTTAGAAGCAAAATCTTATGCGGCAACAAAAAATATACAACAAATGGAAAATCCTGGATCTAGCCCCAAAATTAATGTAATAGTTGAAACTGGTGGCGGTACTAATCAAACTAAGCTGAATGATAAAAGATTTATTGATTTTACAGTGGTACAAAGACATAAAATTTTACATAATAAGGTTCAGACATTAGTTAATTTAGGAAAAAAAGATATGGGTAATCCACAAACTCTTTCGGACTTTATTGTTTGGGGCATATCAAATTTTCCAGCTAAGAAATATGCAGTCGTTTTATGGGATCATGGAAGCGGACTGAACGGTTTTGGTCAAGATCTTAATTTTCATAATGATATCTTAACTCCAGTAGAATTAAAACAAGCCTTTCTGGCAACGGAATTTCTTACAAATACTAAATTTGAATTAATTGGCTTTGATGCCTGTGCAATGTCTTCCTTGGAAGTAGCAACTCGTCTGCAAAATGCAACTCATTATTTGGTTGCATCAGAAGAGGTAGAACCTACATGGGGCTGGAACTACACAGCGATCATCCAGAATTTATCAGCAAATTCAAGTCAGCCAGGCAGCTTACTAGGAAAGGTTATAGTGGACTCTTATTTGAGGAGTTCGAAATACCTATCCACAGTTGAGGATTTCGGAGCAGACAAAGAGGTAACTTTAGCAGTAATTGATATGTCAAAAATTTCTGGGTTAATAAGAGCTGTGAATACTTTATCTTCTGCACTTGTTTCTAATATATATGATCTCCCTTCAGCTATACGCCTTTCAAAATCTATTGAATCGACAGAACATTATGGTCAAAGTGCTCTAGGAAGCTCGGGTTTTGTCGATCTATCTGATCTCCTTAAAAATGTTAAAGAAAAATATCCTTTTCTATCGGCAAAGGCCAATAGTGTTCGAAATTTAATAAATGCGGCTATTATCTATAAATTTGCTGGTAAGGCACGAACAAATGCAAATTTACTATCAGGTTATATGGAGTTACTAACAAATGAGTACAGTAATTCATCCGAACTATTTGTTATAAGTCCTGAATGGCTAAAACTGCTATATTCCCAAAGATCCATGATTACTACGGACAACAGTCCTCCAATAATCAAATCTATAAGAGAAGGCAATATTATAAAGGCCAGTGTTTATGGCTCAGATATAGCAAATATATATTCTCAAATAGTAACTAATTCTTCCAAAGGTCATAATCTTATGTATATTCAAAGTATCAAACCATCATCATCTATAGACTCTCATGGATATTTTCAATATAAACAACCCAGAATCTTGGTAGTATGCAACGAAACTAAATGTGTACCAGCATCAGTCAGATTTCAGAGCGACGGAGAAAGAAAATACGCATTCATTCCAGTAAGATTAGAATCAAGCAATGGCATAACAAATCAAGATAATGACGTATCTTTGATTTACGAAGTTGATAAAGACGGCAAGTTCGTATTTTTAGGGGCTAGACCTGAAGTCAATCCGCAGAAGACTATTCCTAAGGAATGGTTTGGTCTTGCTAGCCGCGATAAAATCTTTTTTAAAGGACTTCTTTCTATAGCACGGCCAAGCGGAGTAGCAGATTTGAGTGAACAAGTATTATCTAATTCAACCGATGCTGAAGATTCAAAGGGGCCACTATTGGTAGACAATCCAGATAGAATCACACCACGATATATTAATTCCACAGTACCGTTTTCAATTAGCTTTTTAATGTGTGATTATTCTGATAATTGTGATAAGACACGATGGTATAGTTTTAATAAAGAAAAATCGCCAATATTCCCGCAAAAATTAGAATCCGGCTATGATTATGTACACAAAAAATTACTTACCTCTTCTGAGACCAATGCTAATTTCTCTACATATATAAATCCCACATTTGGCTTTAGATTAAAATATCCTTCTGATTGGATAGAGAATAGACAAGATATTTATGATAACAACAGTGTATCTGATGACAATTTGGCAGATCCTGCTGTGGTATCTTTCTCACCTTCTAAGCCATTCTCATCTGAAGGCAATCTTCCAACTTCTTTTTCGGTCACCGCAACTGATTGGCCGTTTAAAGATTCCCCCAGATATTACTTTGACTTCTTTAATAATACCGATAATCAAAAGAAACTACTAGCAAATCACGTAGAAATAATTCACACAAATACCGGTGCAATTGCAGGCTACCCTGCTTTCGAATTCACATTCAGATATAAATCTCTCCCTGAAGAGACTTTGGGAATTACCAAGGGCGAACGAATGGAGCAAACAACAACTATATTAATAAATCACCGAATGTATAATCTAGACTTTGCGTCATACTCGTCGCAATTCTATCATTACCTGCCTGTCATAGATACGATAAAAAACTCATTCAGGCCGTATATGAATCAAAATATTGCCACTACTTCTAGCGGTTATAGCCATAGTACTAACTCTTCGGTTATCCGTGCGGCTAACGAAAATACTTTACCTAAGATGAGTAATACCAGAACCTCAGAAGTTAAAGGTAGTTCCACGATGACTAATCCAGTTCCTAGTAATGGCATTATTAACTATGCAAACTACACGGATCCTGTATATAGATACAATATAAGCTATCCATTCTATCCAGGCGTAGGTGGACCTATTTCTTTAAAAACTGTCAATCCTAACCTCAGAGGCCAAGTATTTACACTAAATGCCAATGCATCTAGGTCTACTCAAGCAAGTGATTCAGTCAATTTGATAATAACTACATTCCAAAAGAATGAGACACAACAAATGAAAAATCCTCCTATAATATTTTCCTCTGGTCTAAGAACATTCGATATCGCAAGTATTATTTCGAATATAAACAACAAAATATCTCTGTTAAAGTCATTTTTATTAAACTTTAAAGTATTAAATCATAGTGAAATTATGTTCAAAAATCGCCCCGCATATAGTGTTGAATACAAATACTTTAATCCCGTCTACAAGAGTCCTATGCAAGAAAGAACACTAAGCGCTATATCTGATAATCAGTTGTTCATCTTTGAATATGTTGCAAAACCCTCAAATTATTACGCCTATTTACCAACCCTTCAAAAGGTAATTAATTCATTTGCTGCCGAAGGACACGTACCACCACCATCAACGATCTCCGCGAAATTGTTTGACTCAAGGAACCTACAAAACAATAAAGGAAATTATATGAGAAAAATATGAAGCTGAAATATTATCTACGATATATGATATACTCGGCTAGCGAACTATCAAACTCATATTATCGTTCATCCATATCTTTGATTCTATTTTTTATAGTTACGTTTGTATTTTTTATATCTATAGACGTTTCACAAAGTTTTGCTATATCCCCTACTTTTTCGTTACAACAAATTAGTGATGGGCAAAATGATTGGATCAGTATGGACACTAAGAGGCTTGCCATATCTAAAGGGGCTTCTGTACCTTTTGTTATGGGTGTAACAGATATAGAAGCTGTAAGTTATTTTAGCGATGGTAAAATTTTGAATGCAACACTCTGGACGTATTTCCCATTTATAAATAAACCGATAATGTATGAGCAGGTAAATTATGGTATGCTAATTGATAGCGACTTTGATAAAAGCACGGGATATGGTGGAATTGACTATCTATTTCAAATAGGCTGGAATAACAATACCAAAAGATGGGATAAAAATTTATGGGAACTTTCTCCTACTGGTGAGCAACAGACACTTATCGATGAACATAACTTTACTGGTTTTTATGAACATCAAAAAGCGTACGTTGTATTGCCTTTAAATCTAAGTTATCTTCATTATCCAAACAAATACAAGATAACATTTTATGCTGAAGTCAAAAAGAAAGATCAAGACGGTTTCCTAACAGATTTTACAAAAACTGTAGCAATACCTCCACTAAAACTGAGTATTAATACAATACCAACCTCTTTAGCTATACGACCAGGAGAGTCAAAGGATATTACATTGAGGATTAATTCCACAAATGGTTTTGAGCCTACTGTATATCTTTCTACTTCAAACAACAACAAGTCAGAAGATATAACATCGGCTCTGAAATTCGATAAAATAAGGATACCTTCTTATGGTGTAGTAACAATACCTATGAGAATATCATCTAAGGAAGACACGCCCAGTAGAACATACACTATATTCATATTTGCAAATTCCACATTTCCGCCTGAAAATCAAATCAAGGAATTTATACCGTCATCGGCAAGCTCGGCTAATTCCAAAGAGATCCCCCAACAATCTGAGGAAAAAAGTCAGAATGTTATAGGTATCTCATCAATGCTTGTAACCGTGTCAGATCCTTTGACACTACTAGATAA
>Ga0157374_10003842_pt1 | contig 12617 bp, 7 predicted proteins | sample M25metaG_FD_115308 | JGI IMG/M metagenome (GOLD analysis project Ga0157374, IMG submission 115308) | Miscanthus rhizosphere microbial communities from Kellogg Biological Station, Michigan, USA - M2-5 metaG | ecosystem: Host-associated > Plants > Roots > Rhizosphere > Soil | place: USA: Michigan...
CGCACGGATTCTCCGAGATCTCTCGTAAACAAAACCACGCGATTCTTGCCGGATCTCTTCGCGGAGTACATGGCACTATCGGCGAACTGCAAAAGCTCTGACTCGTCTTTGGCTTCGTCAGGAAAAACACAGATGCCAATGCTGGCGCCAATCTTGACTTCATGGCCGTCAATGTCAAAGGGTTTCGAGATGGCCTGCAGCAGCGCCTGTGCCAGCAGCCCGGGGTGCTCTCTTGATTGCAGACCGTTCATTACGATTGCGAACTCGTCTCCCCCGAGCCGAGCAAGCGTGTCTGACTTGCGCGTGCGCGACATTAGCCGTTCGGCGACCATTGTCAAGAGCAGGTCACCGAACTTGTGCCCGAAACTGTCGTTCACTAGTTTGAATCCATCGAGGTCAATATAGAGCACTGCAACCAAGCTGCCGTCGCGTCTCGATGTCGCAATGCTTTGAGACAGCCGGTCAGAAAGAAGCCTCCGATTTGGTAGGCCAGTAAGTGCATCGGTAAGAGCTTGAGACTGGAGCTGAGCTTCCGCATCCGCCATTGCGATATCGCGAACGTTGAGTTCCTCAATCATGTGATTGAATTCGGTACCCAGCAGGGCCAACTCATCCGCCTCTGGAAGTGAGACGCGAGAAGTGAACTGCTTGTTGGCACGCACCTCTCGCATGGCGCCCACCAACTGACGAATGGCATTTTCCTTCTTGCTTGCCTCTCGCAGTTCCTTGTTCTTGTCGTCGATACGACGAAGCAGAATTACGATTCGGGCCGCACTGATGAGTACTGCCAGAATAAGAATGCCCACGATCAATAAACTGCGACGAAGGGTCCACCAGTTGCCATTTTCCAGAACCTGAATATCCGATGGCGAGCGGATGATCAGTTTGAAATTGACCGGGTCCTTATTGAACAAATTGCGTGTACTTCCCCGGTCTACATCTACAGAGCAGATGCCCGAAAGTCGTAGGACACTGCCATCCTGGTGAGCGGTAAAGGGCTGCGTAGTATCCGTGAGATAAAGGACGGCCTGGAAAGTGTGTCCCCCAGAAATGACGGAGAGAGTCCGTGTACCGGGGGTATCCTCGGTACTCAGTAATTTGGCGTCGACGCTCACCAGTTCAGAGTCCAGGTGCCCGTCGCTCATCGTATCGGCTGTCACTCGCCGAGGAGCGACGACCAGAGACTGACCGCGGCGTCTGACCAATGCATCGATGAGCACTGGTGAGTACTTGGTTGCAGCCGCATATCCGGCAGCATCAATTACATCGTGCAAATGGATGCCAGTCGAGTGGCTCTCGATTCGAAGGCCGCCGGTATTGTCTTGTATATAGAAGAAGCCGTTGCCTAGCATCGATACCGCGCCCCTAACCATCACACGATGATCCGGTCGAGAATGCGGTGAATACTTAAGCAGGCTACTGATCGGCGTCACAGACTGCGTAAATGGATCGGAATTTCCCGGCTCAATTACTTCTATATCTTTCGCACTGGCGATCGACATCTGCACGCCGATAAGTTGCCTGCGTGAATTGAACATCTCCCCAACCACTCCGCGCACCCGCACAGTTGCGTCCTGAAGAGTGGCAATGAGGTTTTTCTGAATCTCATTTTGATTGAAGTCGATATAGACGGGTCCAAGAGCCGTGTACAGAAAGAATGTCGAGTGATTCGGCATCTGCTTTTCCCTAGCAGGGTGCACGACGCCCTCGACTTCACCGTACAAAGAATCCAAGACTCCGAATTCCGCCCGCATCGTCAGCGGCACTGGTTTTGGCATTGGAGCACGTCCAACGGCCACAAATTTGGGGGCAACAATCACCGGCGCAAAATCACCCTCACTTGCCATCCCGATAACGGTTATCTTCTCGCCTACCTCGAGTTGGAGCGGCGTTCCCGCATATTTAAGAAAGATTCCTCCAGTCGAGTCCTGCAAGAAGAATTGCCGATACACCGAATCCATGTAGGTGATGACACCCGTTACTCTCACCGGCGGCGCTGTGCGGACTGCGCTTTCTGGAAGCACTTTGACGGCTGAAATAGTGGTTATTGGATTCTTTGGTCTGGATGGTTCATCGGTTGCAATGGTTGTTGGAGTCGCGTGGATAAGATCAATCCGCAATCCATCTCTCTTTAAAAATCCGCGTACTTCAATCGCAGTTCCAGGTGCGAATTGAACCGGCTTCTGAAATTGGCAAGCAAGTGCTCCCCATTCATCTTCCAGGATCAACGAATCCGCGGTCTCCTGATACAGAACATTTCCGCGTACCCGCACCATGTCTGCGCTTATCTGTTTGCTGTTGGCGTAGATGGAGCGAATTGTCGAGACGCTCGTCAATGTTGGCGCACTTGAGATCGTCTGCAGGTCTGATGCGCTTTGCACCCACACTAACTCGGAGGCCGGGCTCCCACCAATGTCGAGCAACACTTCAAGAACTCCCGTGATCCGAACCCTCGTATTGGGCTGCTGTGCAAATCGGAGCGGGTCGCCCGGAACAATGGCTTGGATTTCCCTCCCCTTATCACCGATATACACCTGCAACAGGCCACTTCCTTTTGCTGAAACGCTGTGAACCACTCCTTCTACTTTGACTCGAATGCCGGTCTTGGCTTCTTCAGAAAGGGTCTGAAGGTCTCCTTTAGCCGGCGACGGCAACGGCGCATTTCTTTGCTTCCTCTCCACTTTGAAATCAGTCAGACCAAGACTGGAAATCCCAACTGTCGGATCGTAAGTGTAAGCCTTCCTCATCTGAACGACCAAGAGGTCACCGAAATGGGCATCCACCAATTTGGGATCCAGATTAATGACAATAGCTCCCGTTTCGTCTTGCAGCCAAAAACGATTGTTAACGCTGTCGACGTAAGAAACCACGCCCCTGATCTTTACTTGACCTAGGGGAAGTTCTCGCAGTTGAACGATGGTGTCCCGGGACTGCCATTGGGACAGCATGTCCGTTTGGGTACCCAGATAGAGAGCGGCGAAGATGGCGAGCAAAATACCTGTCGCCGTCACTGCCCATATCCGACGTTTTGTTCCCCGCGATGACGGGAGCCGACGAATGAAAGAGTTCATATCGTTGCGAAGCTTCTCCTCGTTCATCGGCTCATGTGGGCAGGAGTTTACCGTCTCGACCATTGTTATTTTCTTCTTGAGGCGAGTCAGTACTGGTGTTCATGCAGATAACTGTCGCTCTGATTCCGCAGTTGCCAACCATAGTTCACCAGGACTAGCCTCATCCATGATTGAAAGTGAGAGGCCAACGTGAATCGTATGAGACTTATGGCATTTTTACCTTTGCTGGCTGTCGTACTGAGTACGGCGAACGCGATTGCGCAGCCGACTTTGGATCAGGATGTCTTTCGTCACGTGGCCCAGGTTGTGTGGGTCGTGAAAGACGTGGATAGTGTCGCGAACTATTGGGAGCATCTCGGTGTGCGCGATATACATCGCGATGGGGAAGTCCGATACAAGCACCTGAGCTATCGTGGCAAGCCTGATCCCGCCATTGTGAAGCAGGTGACCGGCCATATCGGCAATCTGGAGATTAAATGGATTGAGCCTGTGCATGGAGGCCGGTTCTGGCAAGATTGGCTGCGCGCGCACGGTGATGGAATCCGCGTACTGAGCTACGAAGTGAAATAGCCGCAGGAATTTGACGAGCAGGACGCATACAGTCACCAGAAGGGTGTATTCGTGGTAGTTGAAGACAAGTGGCAAGGGCAAAAGGGACGAGGACGGGCGGCCTATCTGGATACAGCAAGCGCAGGCGGCGGCAACACAATTGGATTGCTCTATAACCCAGATCGAAATCGGGACGCGCATGAGAGCGCAACCAACGACTATCCTCTCGGCAAGGTCGACCATTTTGCCTGGGTGGTGAATGACGTTGGCAAAGTGGATGCCTACTATACAAATCTCGGCTTCAAACCATTTGCCTCAATCGATCATGCCAAAATGCTGGATCGCATCTATCGCAATGAGCCAGGCACATACGAAATGTGGTTGGGGTGGGATCGCACAGGAGACGCGCCGCGGGAATGGGTACAGCAAATCACAGGTCCGGACATTTACGTGGAATACGGAAGCAAACATGGCGAAGGTTTCCACCACCTTGGATTGATTGTGACGGACATGGATGCGGCCATCGAGCAGATGACTCAGAGAGGAGCTCCAGCCTCGCAGTCTGCGGCGTGGAATACGGCAAAGGGCAAAGGCCGCGCCGTTTATGTAGACAGCGAGCCGCATGGCGGCGTAACGCTGGAACTCATCTACAACCCGCATTGAGTTTTATGGATAGGCTTGCAGGTAAATAAACCCCAGTGCTGCTCACTTGACGTCTTTGGGTAAGCGGGGATGTCTTCAGGCATCTTGATCATGCTTGATGCACAACGCGTTTTCTCCCCAACCGCTCAGGCGGGAGGAAATCCGTTCTTCAGTCGAATGGGTAATGAGAAGTCTATCCTGCCGAGGAGCAGTTCCGCAGTTGCCGAAATCAACTTGGAACTTGCTGACTAATCTGCTCCGGGACTAATTGTCACAGCCTCCTGTATCGTTAATCACATAAAGCAAGGAGGAATGAGCATAGCGTTTCTGGCCATCGGGCAGGTTGTGGGGGATCTACTGGCTTCTGTAGCGAACTCCGGGAATTCTATTCTATTTCCGATTTCATGCTCACTGTCACAACGCGCAGTTTCCGAATTCTCCGACCAGTGCTGGCATGAAGAGCTGATGCCCCGATCCTCACCGGCCACACAGGCATACCGCTGACATCTAATCGACCGAGAAAAGGAGAGGAAACATGAACAAACTGCTCCAACCAGTTTTAGTAATTTTGCTCCTGGCATCCACCGGGATTTATGTCTGCGCACAAGGCAGCAACCAAAAGGACCGCGAGTTTCCCGTAATGACGCGCAACATGGATGCGGGTTCTGACTTTGGTTACATTCTTGCTGCTGCACTGAATCCTAACTCGACGCAGATCGACATCCTAAGCGCGATAACGCAGACTTTCCTGGAAATGCATATGAGCAACTATGCCAACCGGGCGGACCACATAGCCGGGGAGATTCAGGCTACACAACCCTATCTTGTAGGCCTGCAGGAAGTCACGACGCTGCGCATGGGAACTTATCCTGGGCCGGCCTCAACTGTAGTTGACGACCAACTGCAAGCACTGCTCCATTCACTTCAACAGCGCGGCCTGCACTACACAGCATTGAAAGTCCAGAAGAATGCGGACATTCAGATGCCCGCGTTCGACGCATCGTACAACCTGATCATGGTTGGGTTTACTGATTCTGACGCAGTACTTGTGCGCACCGATATTCCGGTATCTCAACTCGCGATCCAAGACGTTCAGGCCCAGCATTTTGACGCCATACTGAACTTTCCGATCGCCGGTCAGGCCATTCCGTTCACACGCGGCTGGATCTCCGTTGACGCCAAGCTTCGCGGAAAGAATTATCGCTTCGTCACCACGCATCTTGAAACCTTCGTGAACGAGTATCAGGCTGCCCAGGCCCAGGAACTGCTCTATGGGCCACTGAATACATACCTGCCAACAATCTTGGCAGGTGATTTAAACTCCGATGCGAATGCTCCTTCATTTCAAAATGGTCCAGCGTTCGGGATTCTGGTTAACGGAGGATTTTCGGACATTTGGAGTAGACTGCATCTCACGGATGCAGGCCTTACCTGGCCCTATTTTTTGGAAGATACAACAAATTCAAATATCTTGCCCTTTCAGCGAATTGACTTGATTTTGACGAGAGGCTATGGAGTTGAGGCGGAATCCGAGCAACTCACTGGGACAACGCCAATCGATGGAATCTGGGCCTCGGATCATGCGGGAGTAGTGGCAACATTGAAATTGCTTCCGTAGCGCCGAGCAGTAGAATGTTGGTCTGAACCAGGTGCAGGCACTAGGGCGACGCACCACAATCACGGTCCGGCTCCGTCTGAATTGTCGTCGCATCGTTTCGGGGCACAACCCGGAGATTAATACTTGAACAAGCACCACTCGCGGATTTGAACGGTACAAGACGTCTACAACAGTGGCACGGCTACGGCAATTGCGGTTTCGGCTGTAAATTGCCATCGTTTGTACGGTTGTACCGATTTTATTTGATGTGAAAGAATAGTCGGCGCTAAAGAACGATTTTGGAACTCTTTTACTCGGCTCCCAGACTTCCGAAACAGGAGAACATGCTCTGATCCGAATATAATCATGGATTGACGGGTCGATTTGCTGCCATCGATCAGTTAATCCATACAGATAAGTTTGTGAACTGTTCGAGAAGTCGCTTTATATTTGCATGGCCAATCGCAATCCTAAGGCTTGTCAGCGTAAGGCTCTTCATTATTGATTCGGACCAGCATTCAAAGAGTTTAGCCATGCATCGCCCCTTTTTCCCCAATGTTGAACTGGCATTTTCCCCTAAAACGACAGAATATGTACACAGCCTTGGGCGATTCCGAAGAACTGATAGGTAGATGTCGTCACCCGGTTCCAAGCGGTTCCAACCAAAATTGCAGCTGGACCCGCAGCCAAATATTGTGAGGCCAGTGTGTCTGATAATACCGGAAACTCTGCGTTCCGCAATCCAAGGGTCGAGGAGCCCGCCAGACATATTGCGAACGAGCCTCACTTATTCTGCGCTTACAACCAGACACGCGAACAATTCCTGTGCCAACACGTAGATCTCGCCGAACTTTCGCCTGAGAATCTTCGCGAAAAACTCGCCCTCCTTACACCCGGATCAGGGAAGGCCCTCTGGCTGTCACCGTTCCGCGGAATCGCTCAAAGCAATGTGGATTCACCCATTGACCTGCTTTTTCTCGATAGCAGCAAGTGTGTCATGGCGATGGCGGAGTCATTCCCCATAGCGCAACCCCCCACCTGCAATTGGCCGGCTGGAACTGCTCTCGCACTGCCAGCTCAAAGCATTGCCTCCAGCGGCACTCTTCCTGGAGATCAGCTGGTTCTCTGTTCGCCGGAGGAAATGAAGAGCCGATTCGCTATTCTGGGAGACTTCGGCACCGGTGCCGGTAAGGTCACTGGCAATCAGGAGACACAATACCTCCCATTCAACCCGCACAACGTTGCGCACCATCCACCACCGATCCGCAATGAGGCGGGGCAGTTAGCCACCGGGGAGGAGATCCTCGAGGAACATGCGCCACCCTCGACTGCGGAGCTTGGGTGGATACCCGACTTCCTTCAATACTGCAGTCAGAACGGCCTGCCTCTCGATTTTGACAGCACCCACGGTGAGGCGGTGCAGTTAACCAACGGGGAGGAGATCCTCGAAAAACATGCCCCCCCCGCCCCCTCGCCCGCACAAGACCTCCCATTCAACCCGCACAACGTCGCGCACCATCCAGCACCGCCGATCCGCAATGAGGCGGTGCGGTTAACCAACGGGGAGGAGATCCTCGAGAAACATGCGCCTCCCTCTACTGCGCAGCTTGGGTGGATAGCCGACTTCCTTCAATACTGCAGTCAGAACGGCGTGCCTCTCGATTCTGACAGCACCCACGGTGAGGCGGTGCAGTTAACCACTAGGGAGGAGATCCTCCAGAAACATGCACCCTCCGCCCCTTCGCCCGCACTAGACCCCCCATTCAACCCGCACAGCGTCGCGCACCATCCACCGCCGCCGATCCGCAATGAGGCGGTGCGGTTAACCACCGGGGAGGAGATACTCGAGAAACATGCGCCCCCCGCCCCCGCGCCCGCGGTTCCGGAACAGTCCCCTGCCCGCACCGGAGCAGCGGAAAACTCAGCCCCTGCCAATGGCCGCGCCAGCTCAAAATGGAACTGGCTGCGCTGGCTGCTCAGCCCAGAGAACCCCGATAAGAGGATGTTTCCTCGCGAAAACCTGCCCTGGGTCGCTGCTTACTTCTTTAATGGCGGCCCTCCCGCACCCGCTTCCGTGCGAAACATCAGCTTGAGCGGGATGTTCGTCGTCACCACGGAGCGTTGGTATCTCGGAACAATCATCCGCTTTACGCTCGCTGACTGGCGCGCGCAGCCTCCCGACCGATACGTAACCATTAATGCCGAGGCCGTCCGCTGGGGCGACGATGGCGTCGGCCTCCGCTTCCTTTACCAAAAGCCACGCCGCGGCGAGCACAACCGTACTGACCCTTCGTTCAGCAGCGTAACGCCGCGACAGGTCTACGAATTCCTCCAGTGCTTAAAACCGGGCACTAGTCCGCAGAGACTGCGAAACTGATCCATCAATGCCGTACCCGCTGCCGCGGCGCATAGTTGGCAACTCGCTACTTGTATCTCGCCGCTAGCTTTTTATTCCAGTGTGAAACGACTCTTCGCGACACAAGTGAGGCTGTGCGTCTCATTGAGCAATGGAAGAACCTCGCAGAGAAGAGAACTCAAAGCGGAGCGGTACTTAAAGCGGGAATCAGGAAAGGCACTCGAGAGGACACTCCAAAGCGAAGGAGACCAAGCAGCCGATACGTTCACCGCCTCGTTGTTCTGGCATTCATCGGTGAGATTCCGACAGGGCTAGAACTCAATCACATCTCTCGCCAGAAGGTAAAAACAGCCTCGAGAATCTAAAGGTCACTACGCATGCGATGAATACTAAGCCCGCATGGGAGACGGGACTACGCAGTAGGGCAAGGTTTAAACTGGCTGCATATTACTTGAAGACGCAAACCACTTGGCTCTGCAATTCTCTGTCGGAGTATGTCTGTAGGCTGTTTGTTATGTATTGGTCGGGGAGAGAGGATTTGAACCTCAGACCCCCTGGTCCCGAACCAAATGAGAAAGTTCAAATCTAAGTGCTTGATCTGGTGCCGCTTAGGGACGGCAAACCGGACTTTCTCTCACGTCCAAATGTACCGAAGTTGTACCGAGATTGGAGTACCGACAACTCACTACTGATGATGCTGCGCACTGATGAGCCTATTTGCGTTGTCTGTGAAGCTGTTGTGCTATCCGGTTCCCTTGTTGTGGTTTCCAGTCAGCGCCCCTTTGGTAAGCGTCCCGAGTTTCCCTCTTGATTTGTGCCCCTACTTATCCTTGAAGTGCCCACTACCTTTTGGTGGGCACCTGATGAGTGTGTCTAAGCGGCCTGAGAGGATTGGGTCTTCATGGACTGGGCGAGGTTCCAGGGCAGGAGTTCCTCAATTCGGCTGATTGGATGCTCGGCGATTTTGGCCAGCACAGTGCGGAGATAGGATTCAGGATCGAGTCCGTTCAACTTGGCCGATCCGATCAGACTGTAAATGGCGGCGGCTCTCTCTGCGCCGCAATCGGAGCCGGCGAACAGGTAGTTCTTTCGACCAAGAGCAACTGCACGCAGAGCTCTCTCGGCGGCGCTGTTGTCGATTTCGAGCATGCCATTTTCGGTATAGCGTGTGAGGGCGCGCCATCGCGAAAGCGCATATCGAATCGCAGCCGCAGTTTCGCTCTTCGCGGATAGCGAACGAAGTGCCTTCTCCATCCATTTTCGCAAGTCATCGAGCAACGGCTTAGCTCGCGCCTGCCGGATGCTCAGTCTCAGATCAGCGGGCTTGCCGCGCACCTCGTCTTCGATAGCGTAGAGAGCGCCGATCCTGGCCAGAGCCTCGGTTGTTGTGGGTGATGCGTGCATGACATGAATCTCATGGAACTTGCGGCGCGCATGAGCCCAGCAGGCGACTTCATAAATGGCGCCATCGCCATACAGATGGTGGAAACCTGCGTAGGCGTCCGCCTGAAGGCCGCCCTTGAAGTTCTTCAGATGCTGCCGCGGATGCTCGCCCTTGCGATCCTCCGAGTACGCGAACCAGACAGCCGGCGCAGTATCTTGTCCAGCAGGCCTGTCATCGCGGACATACGTCCAGAGACGTCCGGTCTTGGTCTTGCCGCTGCCAGGGGCGAGCACCGGCATCGGTGTATCGTCAGCGTGAAGCTTAGTTCCGGCGAGCACGTGCTTCTGAATCGCATCGATCAATGGAGCGAGCAACTCGCTTGCTCCACCTACCCAGTTGGCCAGCGTGGAACGCTCAATCTCAACTCCCTGACGAGCGTAGATCTCCGACTGGCGATAGAGGGGCAGATGATCCGCGAATTTCGAAACCAGCACGTGGGCCAGCAGTCCCGGCCCGGCGAGGCCCCGCTCGATCGGACGGGATGGCGCGGGCGCTTCCACCACGCGCTCACAACCGTTGCAGGCAAACTTCGGCCGCACGTGGCGAATCACCTTGAAGCTGTCGGGGATGTACTCCAGTTGCTCGGAGACATCTTCGCCGAACTGGCGCAACTGGCCGCCACAATCGGGACAGCAGTGGTCCTGAAACTGATGAGTGACAATCTCCCTTGGCAGATGCTCGGGCAGCGGCTTGCGTCGGGATCTCGTCTTAGGTTCCGCAGGCGGTCTCACTTGCTCTACAGCGGCTTCACTCTCTGCCTGCGAAGACTCCAGCTCTTCAAGATGAAGTTCGAGTTGCTCAAGCTGAATAACGATCTTCTCGCTCTTGACGCCGAACATCCTGCGCCGCAGCTTCTCAATGACCAGCTTCAGATGTTCGATCTGCTCGCTGCTTGAACGCAGTTGATCATCTTGTTCGGAGAGTGTCTGGCGATGGGACTCGAGCTCAGTCTCGAGCAATCGAAGCTTGTCTTCATGCGAAGCGGCAAGTGAGCGAAGCTCCTCTTGATGCGCAATAAGCAGTGCCTTCAGAGCCTCTCGATCAAGCCCGTCAAGATCCGGCAACTGAGCTGCATCCATGGACACAGTATGCCATGAAGATAAGTGGAAAACATCTACAAAACCCGCATGAATAAAGGGGAATCATGTGTGTCAATCAAACCGCAATCTCTGGTGTCCATGTCCTCTGCGGCCTGCGCCAATCGATGCCTTCCAGTAACATCGAAAGCTGCGCACGCGTCAGACAAACAGTGCCTTCGGTGGCCTGCGGCCAGATGAAACGTCCTCTCTCGAGGCGCTTGGCGAAGAGACAAAGGCCATCGCCATCCCACCATAAAAGTTTTACGATGTCGCCTCTGCGCCCCCGAAAGACAAAAACGTGTCCTGAGAATGGCTGCTGTTCAAGAACGGTCTGTACCTTCGCGCTCAGGCCATCGAAACCACGACGCATATCGGTCACGCCGGCGGCGAGCCATATCTTCGTTCCAGCGCGAAGATCGATCACTTGCGCAGACTCGCCAGAATCGATCGCAACAATGCCGCATCGGCGCCGCTCTCCACGCTGATCATAGCCTTGCCTGGAATCTCGATATGAATCGAGCCGCTTGACGTCGGCTGCCTCTCCGGATCAACATGACTCCTCGCGTCGGCAAGTTCGCCGGGAGAAGACAATATCACTGGAAGAAGAGATGTCGCTCTTGTCGCAGGCTCGTTCAGCTCGCCCCGCTTCAGCAAACGACGCCACTTGAAAACCTGGTTCGCGTTCACGCCGTTGGAACGAGCCACCACCGCCACACTCGCGCCCGGCTCAAATGTCAGTTCCGCTATCCGCCGCTTCTCCGATAACGTTCGGTATCTGCGAGGACGATGCATACTTCCCGCTTCCAGCTCATCAACCATGACGACATCGTCGTCCTCAAACCAGAGGTCATGCCAGAGGGGAACTCGGGACGCTTACGAAGCGGCATCAATCGTATTCTTAGCAGCCTGCGCTAGACCGCCAATGTTGAGTTACTTTTCTGCACATGGTGCTATATTACGATGCATTGGATTCCCCACTCATGAGCAGCGAAGCTTAGGATCGCCGCGGGAAGCTCGAAGATCTGAACCTCGAGTCAATCTCAGAAAATGTTACTGCCTGGATACTCCTTCGTGAGCAGGTAGCTCTCATTAAGATCCCGGGAAGATGAAATCAATTACGTGGTAAGGTTGGGATCAAAACCTGAACCTTGACTCAATGGCGAGGAAAAGAATGCCACTCTTATCAAAACAGAGCGATCTGAGATCCGGGGAAATTGGGCTCCTGCGATTCAATTTGGGATGGTGCTTCAGTTTTTTTGTGGTCTCGGGATTTTGCGGTTTGGTTTACGAAGTCGTTTGGTTAAGGCTTGCAATGGCCAGCTTCGGAGTGACCACCGCCCTCACCTCGATCGTGATTTCGATGTTTATGGCCGGCTTGGGATTGGGGGCCTGGGGCGTGGGGGCATTGACCCGAGGTGTTCTACTCTCCGATGGGCCGCGGACGCTTCGGTTATATTCTCTCGCAGAATTGCTTGTCGGAATTTCGTCTTTGGCAGTCCCTTTGGAGTTGAAGTTCGGGCGCCTGCTGCTGCAGCATCTGGGGAGCTATGGAGAGTGGCAAAGCTCAAGGTATTACTTCGTAACAGGCATTTGGATTGCCGCTACATTAGTACCATGGTGCGCCTGCATGGGATCAACATTTCCGCTGTTAATGGCGGTGATTCGGCAAGCTGCCCGCTCTGAGTCAGAGCGTTCTTTCAGCTACTTGTACGTGGCGAATGTCTTCGGCGCGCTTCTCGGGACTATTACCTCAGCATTCGTTTTGATTGAGTTGCTGGGGTTTCAGGGCACGCTTGTGGTCGCTGGGAGTCTAAATACAATCTTGGCGATCGTAGCTTTCACTCTAAGCTTCTCAGTAGTCTCTGATCCGTTAATTCAA
>Ga0157374_10003846_pt1 | contig 12614 bp, 10 predicted proteins | sample M25metaG_FD_115308 | JGI IMG/M metagenome (GOLD analysis project Ga0157374, IMG submission 115308) | Miscanthus rhizosphere microbial communities from Kellogg Biological Station, Michigan, USA - M2-5 metaG | ecosystem: Host-associated > Plants > Roots > Rhizosphere > Soil | place: USA: Michigan...
AAGCCCGGCTCGCTGCGCTTGGCCGACTGGCCGCCCGCATCGAGCACTCCGGCTGAAACGAAAAAGGCTCCGAGGAGCCTTTTTGCCAGCGAGAGCTGGTAGCGGGGGCAGGATTTGAACCTGCGACCTCTGGGTTATGAGCCCAGCGAGCTACCGAGCTGCTCCACCCCGCGTCGGCGCATCGGAGTCTAGCCGGGGCGGCACACCAGCGCCACGCCGCCACCGCTCCGATCAGCTCGCGCTGCCCTGATCACCTCGTCGGGGATGGCGTTGGCGTGGCCGTCGCCGAGCCACGCAGGGCGAGGTACTCCCTGGTGAGCCGCTGCACGGCGGCTTGCGCCTCGCCGATCCGGGCCAGGTCTCCGCTCTTGTAGGCGTTCTGCAGCTCGGTGAACGCCGCGTCCAGCTGCTTGAGCACCGCATCGGCACCGGCCGCTGGCGGCGGCGTTGTCGACGACGGCGGCGAGGTGCTAGGTCTTGTTGTCGGTGTCGATGTCGGTGGCGTCGAACTCGGCAGCGTGCTGCCGGGCGAAGCTGCGCTTCGCAACGGCGGCACCTGGCCGACCGGAGCCAGGTGCGTCAGCGCGTCCGACACACTGGAGCCGTACCCGAGCTGATCACCGTAAGCGACCAGAATCGCTTGCAGAAGCGGGAATCCTCCGCCAGCTCGGGCGACGTATAACGGCTCCACGTAAAGGAACGTGTTGCCCACAGGCAGGGTCAACAGGTTGCCATGGAGGACCTGCGAGCCACCTTGATTGAGCAGCGAGATATCTCGGGAAATTGCGGGCTCCGAACTGAACCGGTTGAAGACCTGAGTGGGCCCCTGAATCGTCGAGTTGGTCGGCAACTTGAACACGGTCATCTTGCCGTAGTCCGGACCGAAATCGCTGTCGACCGTAATGTAGGCCGCCAGGTTGTCACGGTTATTGACCTTCATTGGCGACGTGAGCTGGAACTCAGATGTGGTGCCGTTCCCTTCCGGCTTGTCCGCGATGATGTAGTACGGCGGCTGGTCGCCACTGGCCGCCGTCGGATCGGTGGGGACGGTCCACTGGTCACGCACGTTGTAGAACGTCACTGGGTCGTCGACGTGGTACCGGGCGAGCAGCGCGCGCTGGACCTCGAACATGTCCTCCGGGTACCGCACATGATCCTTAATGTCTTGTGGCATTGCGGACACGGGCTGGACCAGATTCGGGAACGCCTTCATCCACGCCTTCAGCACCGGGTCCTTGCCATTCGACCAGTCGTACAGATGAATCGTGCCGTCGTAGGCATCGACCGTTGCCTTGACCGAGTTGCGGATGTAGTTGATGTCGCTGTTCGGCTGAGTGGCGGTTCTATTGGTCGTCGTCAGCGAGTCCGTCGTCAGGCTGGACAATGACTGGCGCTCCGAGTAGGGGTAATTCGCCATCGTGGTATACCCGTCGACCATCCACACGATTCGGCCGTTGACGACAATGGGATACGGGTCCCCGTCGACCTTGAGGAAGGGTGCGACCTTGAGAACTCGCTGCCGAGGATCCTTGTTGAAGATGATCCTCGCACCCTTAGCGCTCACCGCGTCGTTCAGCAGGAAGTTCGTCTGCTTGTAGTCGAGAGTGAGTGCGAGGCGGGTAAAGAAGCTGCCGAGCGGCACGCCTCCCTTGCCTTCATAGTGGCTGGTCTGGTCACTGCCGTCGTACTCGCGGCTCCCGGTGGCGCCGACAATCGAGTAGTCCGTGCTCAACTCGCCGAAGTACACCTGAGGTGTCGTAAGTTTGAGGAAACCGGTGGGCGGGATACCACCCTCGGCGAAGTCGTCCTTGGTATTGACGCTCTGGTTGGCCTTGGCCGCGACAAACCCATATCCGTGGGTATACACCGTGTGCTGATTGATCCAGTTAGTCTGGTCGCCCCTTAGATTATCTGCCTTCAGCTCACGGACCGCGACGACGTAGTCCCGGGTTACCCCGTTGACGGTGTAACGGTCGATATCAAGCTTGTCCGGAAAACCATACTGGTTCTTGATCTGCTGTTGCTGGGTGAACGTCGGCTCGATGATATTCGGATCGAGGATGCGGATATTCGAGATTGTGGTATTCGCCTCGTTGAGCGCAGACCGGTCAGAGGCAGAGGCGTTTGCTCCATAGTTCGTGATATAAGTAACCGAGCCACCGTTAGTGTCGGTTTGGATTCCATAGGCGTCTCGCGTGGCCTGAATATTGCGAGAGATGTAAGGCTTTTCCTTGTCGCTGGCATTAGGCTTGACGCTGAACTGCTGCACAGCCGCTGGATAGATGCCGCTAATGAGAATACTCAGCACGAGCAGCACGCCAAAGCCGATAGCCGGCAGCCGCGCGCTCTTGAGCCACATGCTGGCCAGCACCGCAATGGCAATGAGAACGGCAATCCAGAAGAGGATTGTCTTCGCCGGCAGAGACGCATTGACGTCGGTATAGGACGCGCCGGTGACCCGGCCGCGGTCGGAATACACGAGTCCATAGCGGTCCAGCCAATACGCGAGCGCTTTGAACACGATGAAGAGGAAGATCAAAATTGTGATGTGCCTGCGGGCGGACAGGGTGATTTTCGGCCCCGGTGTCTGGAGGCGGATCGCTCCGTACAGGTAATGCACAGCGATCGCAAACACCAAAGAGAAGAACACTGCGCTGAAGCCGAACCCGAGTAGCAGCCGGTAGACCGGATAGTCCCAGGCGAAGAACGAAATATCGCGGCCGAACTGCGGATCCTTCACCCCGAAACTGCCGCCGAAACGCCACAACATCCAGGTGCGCCAGTTACCCTGCGCGGCCAAGCCCGCACCCAGGAACGCGATGATCATGATCAGGATGAGCACGAGCCGCTTTCGCGGCTCGAGAGCGACGCGGTAACGCTCGAGGTTCTGCTGCTCGGAGGACAGCGGACGGAACGGCGGTCGCAGCAGGTAGGCCACGACCATGTTGCCGCCGATCATCAAGGCCATCAGTAGGCCGAAGACGACGAACAACACGGCTCGGGTGCCGATGATCGCCGAGAAAACGCCGCGGAAACCAACCTCGCCGAACCACAGCCAGTCGACGTAGATGCCGACGAGCGAGTTGCTGACGATCAGCACCAGGATGAGGATGCCGACGACTGACAGGATGATCTTGGCACGCCGCGAGAGACTGAACGACGGGATGTTGGGCGGCCGCATGGCCACTGGGCGACTCCTCGGATCGTGATCCCGTTGCCCAGCGCATGGACGTGCGGGACGTGCTTGAACCGCAGGTGGGCGACGATGCCCGAGGGCAGGCCGAGACACCCGCATTGTCAAACGTACCGACCAGTGAGCGGGTTCCGCCGGACGGGCTCACGCAGTCCTCGACCAGGACACGCGACCCGCCACCGCTAGCAGTGTGGAACCGGTTGCCCCTTCTCCAGAGCTGCCAGATCTTGCACAGCTTGGTGCAGATTGCTGACCTTGAGGACGGACAGGCCGCTCGGTATCGCGCCAGTAACGTCTTTGCAGTTGTCCGATGGGGCCAGGAAGATCGTCGCGCCCGCCCGGCGGGCCGCGATCATCTTCAGCTGGATGCCGCCAATCGGCGCGACCGTGCCGTCGGCGCGGATTTCACCGGTGCCGGCGATGAAGCGGCCGTTGGTGAGGTTGGTTGGGCCGACCTTGTCCATGATTCCCAGCGCGAACATGAGCCCGGCCGATGGCCCCCCGATCTGGTCGGCCAGTCCGAGATCGACCTCGAACGGAGCGAAGCATCCGGGCGATACCGTGATGCCGATCCGCCCACCGGTGCCATTGTCCGCCGGTTTGCTGAGCTGGATCGAGAAAGTCTTGCGGACGCCGGCCCGCGAAACCACCACTGTAACGGGCTGCCCGGGGCGCTTGGTCGCGAGCAGCTTGGCCAACGCATCCTGATCGGCGATCGGCTGGCCGTCGACGGAGATGATCTCGTCGAAGGGTTTGAGTATTCCCTCAGCGCCGGATTTGTCGAGAATGCCGACGACGCCGAGTCCCCGCGGGTACCCCAGTTCGCAGAAGGCCGCAGCGGTGGCTGAACTCTGCGAATCGACGAACTGCTGGGTGTCGCGTTGGTTCACCTGCTCTTCGGTCTGTCCTGGCGGGAAGTACGCCGAGCGGGGGACGACGACGCGGTCACTCTGGAGCCAGCCGACCAGGGCGTCGATCGCGGTGACCCGATCCGGCGTGATTCCCACTGTCGTCAGATTCAAGTGCCCGCTGGTCGCGTTCGTCGAGCGGCCCCGGATCGTGATTATCTGGCGACCGTGATCGTCCGTTCCGAGCGTGTTCAGAGTCGGCCCCGGACCGAGAACCACGTATGGCACCGGCATGAATAGCGCCACGAAGAACAGGATGAGAAACAACACGCCGGCGACGACGAGGGCCCGGACGCGTCTACTCACCGGAGCACCATATATCGGCGATTTCGGCGCTTCCTGAGCGTCGACGCGCTCCGGTCGACGTTCGCCATGGGCGCAATGGCGAAGGTAGTTTTCGCGGCACGTTGGTCGGCGCCTGTTCGTCATCACTACCGTGACTGGTATGGGTGGCGGCAACCTTCCGTTCGGCTTTAATCCGCAAGACCACGAGCCCGGACGTCCTGAGGACGTGACCGGCAAGATCCCGCTGTTCGCGGAGTTGCAAAAGCTTCTGTCGTGGTCTGGCGGCCCGGTCAACTGGGACCTGGCCCGGCAGATGGCGATTTCCGCGATCGCCGGCGACTACCGTCCGGTGAGCGAGACCGAAACTGCCGAGGTACGCGACGCGATACGACTCGCCGACCTTTGGTTGGATGCGGTCACGGACCTGCCGAGCGGGGTGCGCTCGACCGAGGCCTGGAGCCGGATCGAGTGGATCGAGAAGACGCTGCCGGTGTGGGCTGCGCTGTGCGACCCGGTCGCGTCTCGCGTGGTGACGGCCATGACATCGGCGCTTCCGCCGGAAGCGATGGCCCAGGCCGGCCCGCTCGGCAACGTGATGCACCAGTTCGGTGGCCTCATGTTCGGCGCGCAGGTAGGGCAAGGAATCGCCGGAATGGCCCGCGAGGTCGTGGGCAGTAGCGACATCGGGCTGCCGCTCGGCCCGCAGGGCACGGCCGCACTGCTACCGCAGAACGTCGCGGCATTCGGCGACGGCCTGGCCCAACCGGCGGACGAGGTGCGCCTTTACCTCGCCCTGCGAGAAGCGGCTTACCAGCGGCTTTTCGGCCATGTACCGTGGCTGCGCCAGCGACTGCTCGGCGCGGTCGACAGCTACGCCCGCGGAATCAAGGTCGATCCAACGGCAATCGAGCAAGCAGTCGGCGAAATTGACCCGACGAATCCGGAGAGCTTGCAGAACCTGCTGTCCGGTGGGCTGTTCCAGCCGGAGGAGACTCCCGAGCAGCAAGCGGCCTTGCGCCGCCTGGAGACGCTCCTCGCACTCGTCGAAGGCTGGGTCGACACCGTCGTCGGCGCGGCGGCCGGCGAGCGGATGCCGGGCGCGCCCGCGTTGCGGGAAGCCATCCGGCGCCGCCGCGCGGCGGGTGGCCCGGCGGAGCAGACGTTCTCGACACTGGTCGGCTTGGAACTGCGTCCCCGGCGGCTGCGGGAAGCGGCGGCGCTGTGGTGGGCAGTTACCGAAAAGCATGGTGCGAGCGCCCGGGATGGCATCTGGGCCCACCCGGACCTGCTCCCGAGCGCCGATGATCTCGACGACCCACTGGGTTTTGCCGACACAGCTGGGGCCGACCCGCTGGCCGAACTCGGTACCGCGCCGACGGATCCGCTGGCGCCGCCGGCCGCCGACGTCTCACGCGATTCCGGCGAGGACGAGCCCGAGCAGGGCACCCCACCCGGCTAGCGCTGCGACCGCGCCCCGGTGGCGGCCCCAGCGAGGGCGTCGACGTCGTCGCCCAGATCTTGCTGAAACGGCAGCGCCGCACCAGCGGACAACCCGTCGAGATATCCGCGGGCACGCTCGGCCCGCGGATAACGCGTTACGAGTGACCAGAAAGCCGCATCGTGACCGGGTACCCGCAAGTGGGCGAGCTCATGGACCAGGACGTAATCGAGCACCCAGCTGGGCACTGAACGCAGCCGCTCCGATACGCGGATCGAGCCGTCCTCCGGCGTGCATGAGGCCCATCGAGTCCGCATGCTCGCGACCCACCGCACACTGGTCGGAGCTGCCTGACCGTCGAGGTACCGGTCAGACAGCGCACGGCAACGCGCCTCCAGGGCGGCGTCACTCTGACGGGCGGCCCGTCTCCGGCCGACGTTCTCGGACGAGGTGAGCCGGCTGACCATCTCCGCCACCCATCGAGCCTCCTGCGCTCGGCTGAACCGGGCGGGGATGAGCACAACAATCCGATCGCCGTCGCGATATGCCGACACCGTTCGTCGTCGTCGGCTGCTGCGACGGACATCGACGGCCGGGTCGCCCGTCGGCCTGGGCACGACATTCGCATCAGGCATCCACTCACGCTAACCGGTGTCTCCAGACACCGCCGTCGCGACGTGCCGGAGCGGGTGCTAGCCATCTCCACAAGGGCAGGCCGGGTTATGCGCATCCTGTCCACAGCCTGATCCACAGGTGTGGACATCGACTTGAGGGTGACGCGTGGCAGGACTCTGCCCGCGCAAAGAGCTGGAGAACAAACGACACGACCCTGTGGACAACCGCGTCGATGAGCCGCTGGATCTGCCACCGTGTCGGCGTGACGTCGGGCTTTGCTCCGTTGGCTGGATACGTGCTGAACCCGGCTGCCCGAGTGCTGTGGCGCTCGCCGTCGTGCATCCAGCTGGAACTCGGGCGGCGGGCGGTCATGCTGGAGGGGATCGACGCTGCCGCGATCCGCGCGCTCACCGGCCAGGCACAGGCAAGCGAGCCACTCTCGCCGTCCGCCGCGAAACCGTTCGAGTCGGCCGTCGGCCCGCTGGCCGCGGCAGGCTTCCTGATCCGTCCGAACCCGGACGCGCCGTCCATCGCCGTGCCGCGCCTCGCTGCCGACCTGGCCGCCTTACACGTCCGGCACGGGCCCCAGGCCGAGCAGATCCTGGCTGTTCGCCGGACGTCCTTCGTCATGCTCCGCGGTACCGGGCGGACACTGCCGGTCGTCGGTGCGCTGCTCGCCGCGGCCGGCGTCGGCCACGTGGCAGTTCAGGCCGACGGCGATGCCGCGCTGGAGCATGCCGCGCCGGGCGGTCTGTTGCCCGACGACGAGGGGTTCCGGTACACGGCCGCAGCAGCAGGGGCGATTCGCCGGGCCGCTCCGGAATGCGATACCAGACCGGTGTCGGACGGTCGCGGGCCTGACCTTGTCGTGCTGTCCGCCCGTGAGCCGCTCGACGCCGACATCCGGGACAGCTTGCACGCCCGCGGTGTGCCGCACCTCGTGGTGACGGGCGGAGCAGACAGCGGCGTCGTCGGCCCCCTTGTCCGTCCTGGTCGAACCAGCTGTCTGCGCTGCGCCGATCTGCACCGTCGTGACCGGGACCGCGCGTGGCCGGCCTTCGCGGTCCAGCTGGCCCAGCGTCCGCGGCATCCGGCTCCCGACGACGTCATCCTCGCGACCGTTCTCGGCGCGCTCGCGGCGGCGCAAGCACTTGCGCACCTGGACGGTGACAATCCGGCCACTCTCGATGCCACGTTGGAGGTGCATCCGCCTCAGTGGACGGTGCGTCGACGCGGCTGGGCGCCCCATCCGGCCTGTCGATGCGGCAGCGGAGTGGCTTGGTTGGCACCGCCCGGCACAATGACCACATGAGCACCGTTAAGGTGCCACAGCGAGCGGGCGAGGTCGCGGCGACGATGCGGAGCGGTCTTGTGGGGTGTCAGATGCCAGGCGAACCACGGTATGGGGCGTGTTTCGTGAGCACCGCGGTGCTGTCGAGGGGTCGATGCCCGGCGACGGACTATCCCAAGCGCGGGCGGATCGCGTGACCGATATCCCGCAACGACGCGTGGCTCGGACCGCGAGACTGGCATCGCTACCGCTGGGTGTCGCCGGCCGAGCCACGATGGGACTGGGCAAACGACTGGTCGGACACTCGGCCGAGGCGGTCGCGGCCGAACTGCAACAGAAGACCGCCGAGCAGCTGTTCGCTGTGCTCGGCGAGCTCAAAGGCGGCGCGATGAAATTCGGCCAGGCGCTGTCGATCTTTGAAGCGGCGGTGCCCGAGGACCACGCCGCGCCCTACCGAGAAGCATTGACGCGCTTGCAAGAGGCGGCACCGCCTATGAGCGCCGATGTCATGCATCGCGTGCTGGCGGAGCAATTCGGTCGTGGTTGGTCAAGTAGGTTTCGCGAGTTCAACGACGAGCCGGCGGCAGCCGCCAGCATCGGTCAGGTTCATCGGGCCGTCTGGGCCGACGGCCGGCAAGTTGCCGTGAAGATCCAATATCCGGGCGCGGGGCCGGCGGTGATCGCGGACTTCACGCAGTTGGCTCGGGTCGGCCGGCTGTTCGCACGGTTGTCCCCCGGGATGGACGTCAAACCGCTGCTCGCCGAACTGCGCGAACGGGTCATGGAGGAGCTGGACTACACCCTGGAGGCCGACGCACAGCGCAAGTTCGCCGCCGCCTATGACGACGACGAGGAAATCGCCATCCCACGAGTAGTCGCGAGCGCACCGAAGGTGATCGTCAGTGAATGGATCGACGGCACGCCGCTTTCGCACATTATCGCCCACGGCCGTCAGGCCGCCCGGAATCGGGCCGGCTATCTGCTGGCCTTACTGCACTACTCCGCTCCGGAGCGGGCCAAGTTGCTGCACGCCGACCCGCACCCCGGCAACTTCCGCATCCTGTCGGACGGACGGCTCGGCGTCGTCGACTTCGGAGCCGTCGCCCGCTTGCCGGACGGCTCGCCCGAGCCGCTCGGAATCATGACCCGGCTGGCGTTGGAGGGTCGCACGGGCGAGCTGATGGCGGCGATGCGCAACTACGGCTTCATCAGGCCGGGAATCGAGGTCGACCCGCAACGGGTACTGGACTACCTGCGACCGATACTGGACCCGCTTGCCGTCGAGGAATTCACCTTCACCCGCGAATGGATGCGCGCCCAAGCAGCCCGAATGGGCGATCCGCGCAACGAGGAGGCGAAGGTAGGTCGGATGTTCAACCTGCCGCCCTCCTACCTGCTCCTACACCGAGTGACGCTCGGATCACTTGCCGTGTTGTGCCAGCTCGGCGCGACCGCTCCCTTCCGGGCGCTGGCTGAGCAGTGGCAGAGGGGATTCGCGGAGCCGGTCGGCTGATCGAGACCCGCTCGATCGCCCCGTGCTGGTCGGCGTGAGGCGCTTGGACAGCCGTCACTCCCACCATTCCGCGTCGAGCTTGGCCTCTATCGACCTCACGTAACGGCGCGTGCAGTCAGCACAGATCCATTTGATGTACTGCCCGTCCGCACCTTCCACCAGATCGGCGCACCAGCCGAGCGGTGGGTCCCCGTCGACCTTTCCGTCGGCGGCGCGCCCACACATCGCGCAGACGGCAGCCATCCTCCATGAGTAGCGCGGCCACCGGAGGAAGTCCAGTGACGGCGTCGTCCTGCGCCGTGGCTGCGTTGTCCTCCGGCGCAGGACGGGTCGTTCAGTCCGCGATCTCGTTGGCAACCGACGCCGCGGACTCAGCGGCGCGCACGTAGCGAGCGTGCGCCATCCGCGCCATCCTTTCGCGGCGGCGCCAGCGGCGCGCCGAGGAAGCCTGGCGGACTATCCGCGAGTGTTCGGCGCTCTGTTGCGCCTCACGCATTCGCTCGCGAGCGAATGCTTCATTCATGCTGATCATCTCAATGCTCCTGAAGTTGTGGTGTGTTGTGCTCGGTGCGGCGGTCATGCCGGCACCGGGCCGAGGTCATTGCGGTCATCGTTCATGCGGCAATCTCCCGATCGGTCTTGCGCGGACGTCCCCGGGGACGCTTGCGCGCGATGATCTCGCCTCGTTCGAAAATCTGGCCGCCCCAGACACCCCACGGTTCGCGTCGCTCTATGGCACCGCGAAGGCAGGCGACCCGGACCGGGCACTGTGCGCAGTACTTCTTGGCTTGCTCGAGTTCGGCGGGCGTCTCGGCAAACCACAGATCCGGATCCTGCACCCGGCAGGGCAGATCGTCCGGACTCAGGCGGGAGATCGGATCGAGCGTCCCGAGCGCAATGCTCTGCTCGCCCGGATCACTCCATACGGTCGTGTAGCAAGTCAACACGTCGGGTCACCTCCTTCGACTGATCGGGTATCGGGTCGACGGTTGATGGTGGAAAACACTGAGGCCGCGGATCCCTTGTCGGGAGCCGCGGCCTCGAGAGGAGCCGGGTGCTGATCGGTGATCAGCGGAGTGCTACTTCTCGAGGCGGGCTTTCCTGGTTGGGGGCAAACCGGTCCGTACGGTGCTGGATCGGCATGAGCACGACGTGCCCAGCGAGCGGCCAGACCTGCGGCGTAACCCCGCCACCAGGGACGACAGACAGCGCGAACGGCAACGCGCGATCAAGCCCGGCGTACTTGGGGCGCGCGGCGGCGGCCGTCACGATGCTGGCATTCACCATTTGCGGCCACCTCCTTCTGCTCCAAGCTTGCGCAACATGCGCAGCGTTTTCCGTCCTTGCCAAGCTAACTGCCTAAGGGGGTACCAGGCAATCGGATTAATTCCCTAGTTCCGGGGTTCTCGATTGGCAGAATCAGCCTGTATCAATCACTACATCGACCGTTTCCGGATCGGCACCAGCGAGCACCGCGAGCAACGGCTGACCGTATCGGTCCAATTTGGCCGGACCAACGCCGGAAACGCGCGCCAATCCCGATCGATCCGACGGTCGGGAATCCGAAATCGCCACCAGTGTCGCATCCGAGAAGACCACATATGCGGGCACGCTCAACGCCTCGGCTTGTCGCTTGCGCCAGACCCGCAGGCGGCCGAACAACTCCGCGTCGTCCGCCTGCGGCCGAGATTTCCGTTTGAGCGACTGGGTGTTTGCGACTGCAACCGGGCGGAGGCCGTCGAGGAACCGGCTCGGCCGGCGGCTGCGGCGCTGGCCCGGGCTGCGGGCCAAGGCCCACGACAATCCGAGTCGGTCGCGTGCTCGAGTCATGCCGACGTAGAGCAACCGGCGCTCCTCGGCGATCTGGTCCGCGGTATTCGCCCGCTGAATCGGGACGGTGACGTCGGTGAGTCCGACAAGGAACACGGCGTCCCATTCCAGACCTTTCGCCGCGTGCAGCGACGCGAGGGTGACACCCTGCACCGTCGGAGCGTGTTGCGCGGCTGCGCGCTGATCGAGTTCGGCTACCAATTCCGGCAGGTGCGCGTGAGCAACCACAGCCACCAGGTCATCGGCCAAGCTCACGAGCGCCGCCAAGGATTCCCAGCGTTCCCGGGCGGCGCCGCCCGGTGGTGGATCGTCTGGATGCCAGCCGAGACTGGCGAGGACACCGCGCACCGCGTCGGGGAGCGTCGCCTCATCGGCTTCCGCGCGCGCTGCGCCCCGGAGCAGCAACCTTGCCTCGCGGATCTCGGGCCGGTCGAAGAACCGCTCCCCGCCCCGCAAGACGTACGGCACTCGGGCCGCAGCCAACGCCTGCTCGTAAACCTCGGACTGGGCGTTGACTCGGAACAACACCGCCACCTCGGACGCCGGCGTTCCTGCGTCGATCAGGGCGCGGCAGCGCGCGGCGACGTCGGCGGCCTCGGCCGGCTCGTCGTCGAACTCGGCAAAGGTCGGCGGCGGACCGTTCGGGCGCTGGCCCACCAATCGAAGCCGCGGGCCGCCACCACTGCCCCCGGCCGCCGCCACGAGCCGGTTCGCCAGGTCCACCACCTGTGGCGTTGACCGGTAGTCCCGATGCAGCCGGACGACGACAGCGCCAGGGAACCGGCGGGTAAACGACAGGAGGTGCTCCGGTGTCGCCCCGGCAAACGAGTAGATCGTCTGGTTCGGATCACCGACGACGCACAGGTCGTCCCGACCGCCCAGCCAGGCTTCGAGCAGCCGCTGTTGCACGGGCGAGACGTCCTGGTACTCGTCGACGACGAAATGCCGATACCGGGAACGGATCTCCTCGGCGACGTCCGCGTACTCCTCGATCGCGCCGGCCATGATGAGGAGCAGGTCGGCGAAGTCGAGCCGGCCGTCCCGGCCCTTGGCCGCCTCGTACTCGGCGTAGACGGCGGCCACTGTCGCGGCCGTGGCGGGTGGCGCACGACCAGCCGACATTGCCCGGGCCGGGTAGTCGGGGGGCGCCACGAGAACCGCCTTGGCCCACTCGATCTCGGCGGCGAGATCCCGCAGCTCGGTGCGGTCGGCTCGCAGCCCCACCCGCGACGCGGCCGCGCCGACGAGCCGGAGTGGGTTGTCGACGACCTCGGGCATCGCCCCGCCGAGTACCCGGGGCGCAAAGTACGCAAGCTGTCGCAGTGCCGCGGAGTGGAACGTGCGAGCCTGCACGCCGTCAGCGCCGAGCCGGCGCAACCGGCTGCGCAACTCACCTGCGGCCCGCGCCGTGAACGTCACGGCCAGCAGCTGACCGGCCGAGACAGTCTCGGAGCGCACGGCGTGCGCGATGCGGTGCGTAATGGCTCGCGTCTTGCCCGTACCTGCGCCAGCCAGGATGCACACCGGGCCGCGAACGACCA
>Ga0157374_10003847_pt1 | contig 12613 bp, 13 predicted proteins | sample M25metaG_FD_115308 | JGI IMG/M metagenome (GOLD analysis project Ga0157374, IMG submission 115308) | Miscanthus rhizosphere microbial communities from Kellogg Biological Station, Michigan, USA - M2-5 metaG | ecosystem: Host-associated > Plants > Roots > Rhizosphere > Soil | place: USA: Michigan...
GTTACGACGGATCCGGTCCAGAGGAGCATCGAATGAAGAAACACATGGCGACTGCAATAGTCTGTTTGGCAGCAACGTTCCCGGTGTGTGCTCAGAAAAAAGAGGCGGAACGCCTGCAAGAGTCAGCTACTGTGCTGCAGTTGGTGCTGGCGGGGGACCTTCCGAAAACGATTCTCAATAAGGCGGCTTGTGTTCTGGTTTTTCCTAATGTTAGGAAAGTAGCCATTGGCATCGGAGGCAGCTATGGCCGAGGTGTACTTATTTGCCGCAATGGCGCCACTATGAATGGGTCGTGGGGAGCTCCAGCGATGTACTCGCTCGATCAAGGCAGTATAGGTGTGCAGCTCGGTTCCACATCAACCGATTTCGTGCTGGTTATTATGAGCCAAAAAGGCGCCGAGCAGATCCTGAACGGCAAGACCAAACTCGGATCAGACGCAGCAGCCGCGGCTGGCCCAACTGGTGCCGAGGCGACTTCTTACAGCGCTGAGGCGATGAAGACGGATGTTCTGACGTATTCGCGCTCCAAGGGATTGTTTGCGGGCGTATCCTTAACGGGTGCCTCAATGGATACGGACAATGATGCCAACAAGGCATTGTACGGTAAGGAAATCAGCGCTAAGAAGATTGTGAGTGGCGGCTCATCGACTGTTCCTGCAGCCAACCGGTTGGTTGGGCTACTTAACAAGACATCGCCATCTCGTAAATAGCCAGGGCGGGGCATCGTCCTGGCTAACGGGTGCCGAATCCTACTAGTAATCCCAGAATGCAGCCGCGGCCAGTAAGATCGCCACGCCTGTCCGTCGCCAGACTCTGCCGAGCTACAGAATCAAAGACGTCCACAAGGACGAGTTCATTGCCCCAATTCATCCTTCATCTGGTGACCGCTGTAAGCGTCACTTCAGATGTCGAACCGATTTGGCTCTGGAGCTTCTACAACCCCCAAAACACGCAATGCCTACCGCTACCAACCTCGCTCCTTCGTCGCATTCATACAAAAAGAATCACCAGACGAATCCCTGAATCGCTTGCGGTGTAGACCGAAAGGGCAGCTACTAAGCGAAGCATCGTTATGGCACGAACCAGGATCCTATTTCTCATTACTATTTGCATGACGTTCGAGCTATCAGCAGCTGACGCAAGCCGACCGGTGGATCAAAAGGGAAATACCGCAACGGCAACACCAGCTGCCGGCTCTCCTGGTCCACTCCGTGACAACCCGACGTACAACGGTTTAAAAATTGACAACTTTCCAATCGTCACGGTTCATCAACTGGAACATCGCCCACCAAGTAAAGCCCGCAAGACTTATGGCAAAGGACGACGGCTTCTTGAGAAAGGTCAATTAAGTGAAGCGATTACTTGGTTGGGTGAGGCGGTGGCGATCGATCCCGAGTACAGCGAGGCCCACAATGATTTGGCAGCGGCCTACATCAGGGCAGGGAGGCCCGACCAAGCAATTCCGCTCCTGAAATCTACCATTGACGTCGATCCGCACTGGGGACTGGCTTATTTCAATTTGGCGGTTGCATACCTGTCCCTAAATGAACTTTCCCAAGCTGAGTGCACTGCTCGCCGAATGGCCAAGATAGACGCCGGAAGCGCGCAAGCTGGCCTCGTACTCGGGCTTTCGTTGACTGTAGAAAACAAGTTCACCTTGGAGGCTCAAGCAGCGTTGACGCAAGCAGAGCCCGTGTTTCCCGAAGCAAGTCTCCTGCTTGCTCGCATTCTCGCTGGCCGCGGCGAGATCCAAGCCGCCAAGCTGAAGATTTCCACCTATCTGGCGAGCCCTGCTATGTGGGGCCGTGAAATGGCGAACGAATGGCTGGCACTTCTCGATAAGAAATAGTAGCTCGTGTGCTGAGGAGCGAATTCAAATCCAACACTTTTAGACCGAAGAGCCAAACCGGCGGCGCTGACTTTTCCTATTAGTCCGTTGTACGGACGTGCGCCTTGCAGCTCATGGTGAATTACGCTGAAAGCATGCCGAAGTTGGGCGGCTAACGGGCATAGCCAGGTCGCCCAGCGCGGCCCGGTCAGGAGTAACTGCCGTAAGCGAAGTCGATAAGCGTGTTTCTCTTTCGACTCGACTTGACTTGAGGGAGTGGGGGGTGCGTCCAGGATGAAGGACTACCCGCCACTGGTTGTCTTACCACGAGCTCTCGGAGGATGAGGCCCGCCCCTCGTTAAGTAGATGCAAGACGGACACCACAGGTGCAATATCGAATCATCGATTCGGCCACCTGACTGCTCCGCGATGGGAGGGTCGCCTTCTGGTACTGAAGTATCGCTGAGAATCGAGCGCCTGCAATAGACCAGCGGACTACCTCAGAAGGGAGGCCCACGTTGGCAATCAATGAAACCAATGTACTGATGGACACGACAAGGCAGCGGCCGGGCGGTTCATAACGCTGTTAGCGATGGTTTGCTCTCTTGCAGTGTTGTCACCAGCGATCCGAGATTGTCCGGCCTAGCGCCTTAAGTCCCGCTGGATACGGAAGGCTCACCCGCCAGTTCAGACACGAGCATGGCAGTCAGTGTAGTCACCTTGGAGTCGCATTAACGCTCCAGTTAGACGCTGCTCAGCGTACTGCCGCTGCAACCCGGTGCTGCGGTTCTGCCTCAGCTTTTCGCGCGATCGCTGGGTACAGCACGCCGCCGATCGCGGCTCCGGCGAGAGGCGCCAGCCAAAATAGCCAGAGCTGCTTAAGGGCCCAGCCACCTACAAGCAAGGCGGGACCGGTACTTCGGGCGGGATTCACCGAAAGGTTCGTTACCGGAATGCCGATCAGGTGAATAAGGGTAAGGCCGAGGCCGATCGCAACCGGTGCGAAGCCTTGGGGAGCGCGGCTATCTGTGGCCCCCAGGATGATAAAGAGGAACGTCATTGTCAGAACGACTTCCGCAACCATGCAGGCAATCAACGAATAGCCACCTGGGGAGTGACTCTCATAGCCGTTGGAAGCAAACCCGGCGGACAGATCAAAACCCGCCTGCCCGCTTGCGATGACATACAGTACCACCGCTCCCAGGATTCCCCCTGCCATCTGCGCTCCGATGTAGGCGGGAAGATCCGACGCGGGGAATCGTTTCGCTACCATCAGGCCAACGGAAACCGCGGGATTCAAATGACACCCCGAAATGTGGCCGATCGCGTACGCCATAGTCAGTACCGTAAGCCCGAAGGCGAGTGACACGCCTAGCAGGCCGATGCCAACATTCGGAAACGTAGCCGCCAGGACCGCGCTACCACACCCCCCGAACACAAGCCAAAATGTCCCAATCAGTTCCGCAAACGCTCTCTTGCCCAAAGGCATAATGATCTCTCTTTCTCACCGACCTCCTGGCTACGGCTTGTTGCTGGTTCGGCATGAGAAGTCGTAGCGGAAGCCTATAGTGAACGTCTTGTATCTCCTGCCTCTTCGGTTTCGCGCACGGTCAACGAACCTACTCTGCCAGACTGCGTGGCCCGACAACCGCGGAGAAAGGTTCGGGTGTCGGCCCAGTATCGACCTCTGCGGTCGGCATCTGCGACCAGCCAAGCAGCTTGCCTATGTGTTTGAATGCGCAGCCTTGACCACAGAGGTCGTGAATTTCGGTGGATGCTACGCCGTGATCGGAAACAGCCATCGCTCCAGTCGTTACCGCCATCGATCCGAACGCGACGCCCACGCAACCTTGATCCGTGGACCAGACACGCACCTGAACCCAGTGATTGCTCTCCCCCTGGACGCGCCCGCATTCGTCGCATTTCGTGGCCTGGAATTTCATTAGACGCACCGGCAGCACTACGCAACGCCCTAACTAAGGTTTCATACTTGCTCGACGCCCCGATGTGCGACCCCTCATTGTTTTGCTCGTCGAGGAAACCCTCCGAGGGCCAGGAAGCCCACGGCCACTAACGCGAATGTTGCCTGCGATTTGAGTTGCGTCAGGATCGGACCGACAGACACGTACGAGAAGTTGTTGTAACGCTTATCGGAGACTTCACGCGCGAAGCCGTTTGCCGAGCTGTTCGCATTCGTATATCGCGCCAGCGCACCGGCCACGCACGTTGAGATGATCTCAGGGTGGGACAAAGCGGGTCCGCCCGTGGCCAAGAAATCCGTTAAAGCAGCAAAGTGACTTGATCGCATCTCTCTCTCGCTCAAGTTCGGATCTGGAGTCTAGGTTCTCAGCCTTGATTCAATAGTCGCCGCGCAGTTGCAAAATACTTGGGGAGCGCACGGGCCGGACATGTATCGAGACCTCTAGTGAGGAAGCGAAGGCCTCAGCTGAGTTACTTGATCCGCAAAACAGTTCTTGGCTGACCGAGCCGGTCATGTAAGACAGAAGTCGCAGCCGCCGGCTATTCCTCCTACTGCGCCTAACTTGTTTCGCTGGCCTAGTGGTCTGAGCAGTTCCGATCTGGGAGGAGAGTAGAGTCTTAATACTTTAAATCCGTGGATCGGAATTCGCGTCCTAAGAATTGAGGCTGTCCACAAATGCGCCGCGATATTTCGATGCGCGTTAAATTCGGAGTCTCGGAACCTCGGAGGCTCACTGAGGTTCCGCCAGGAGCCAACGGCTGCTGGGTATCCAATCCTGAGTCAAGAAAGAGAAACTTTATGATTCGTAGCAAACCTAGTCTGATGCAGTTGTTCGCAGTGCCGCTTGTTTTGGCACTTGGGACGGTCGGTTGCGCCACAAGAGGATATGCCCGCAGGCAGGTAACTCCGGTCAACCAGAAAGTCGACACGCTGTCCGCCGTAACCGATACGAAGTTCGTGGCGACGAACGAAAAGATAGAGCTCGTGGCAGGCATCCACCAAAAAGATATCTCCCAAGTCAACGAGCGAGTTACCACGACCGAGATTAAACTGGGCCAGGCCGGTTCCGCGGCTCAACAAGCTCAAACCGATGCTCAACGGGCCCAAGCGGATGCTCAACGGGCCCAAACCGCCGCTTCGAATGCGATGACCGAATCTCAGGAGAACGCCCGTAGGCTCGCGGCCAGTTCGCAGGCGGGCTCGAATACGTCGGATCTCAACTACAAACTGGTCCAGAGCGCCGATGTGACGTTCGGCTTTAACAAGTTCTCACTTACGCCGGAAGCAAAGACCGAGCTGGATCAACTCGCGACTAAGGTGCAATCCATGCCGCGAGCCCTGGTGGAACTGGTCGGTTTCACTGATGCGACCGGTCCGCAAGACTATAACCTCAATCTGAGTCGAGAGCGTGCGGATTCTGTCCAACGCTACCTCGTGACGCAGAAAGTGCCATTGCATGTCATCCATACGGTAGGACTTGGCGCGGAAGTTCCGCCGTTGGGATTGGAGGGGGAAGCCAGTTCGAATCCCAGCAAAGGTGAAGCATCGCGGCGCGTGCTTATTCGCATCTTCGGGCCCGCAGATGGTGTGACACAAGCGAGCGCCGGAGGCGGCGGTCAGAACTAAGAGTTCAACTAATTGCCGTAGGAGACTTCGCCTCCAAGGTAACCGGGGCGGGTCTCCACGTGTAGCGGGCCCTGTTTCAGGTCCTTGGTCGTCAGCCGAAGGCTGTGATATTGCCCATCGTTAAGGCCCTTGAAGCCAATCGTATATTGTTTTCGAATATTCTCAGCGATGCTGACGCAAGCCTTGGTCACATCTGCAAGCTCCGCTGGGAAGAAGGCCTCGCCGCCGGTGTTTTGGGCGATTTTCGATAGCACTTTCGGATTCCGGTCGTGGTCGTCGTCACTGAAGATTCCGATCGGATAAACGACGATCCCCGCCTTCATCGCTCCATCCAATGCGGCGTTCAACGTCGCGTGACTCGAGTTGTCCCCGCCGTCCGTAATCGTCAGCAGGACCTTTCGGGCGTAGCCGGCAAAGCGGAACTGGGACTGCGCCGTCACCAGTGCATCGTAGAACGAAGTCGTTCCCCCGAGCTCGAATGCCCCGATGGCAGATTCGAGTTCGGGGATTCGTCCAGTAAACGGCGTGCCGGAGGGAAGTCCGAACCGGGCGCGATCATTGAAATGCAGCACGAACATCTCGTCTTTGGGATTACTAGCGCGCGCGAAGGCGAGCGCTGCCGCGATCACTTGCTGCCTTTTCGGGGCCATGCTGGCGCTGTTGTCCACAACGATCCCGGCGGTCACCGGTGCATCCTCTCCTTGAAAAACGCTGATCGGCTGCGGCACGTCGTCCACGAACAACTGGAAGGCGTCCTTATCTAACCCGAGGACGGCGCGGCCCTGGCTGTCTGTAACTCTCGCGTGCAGTTGGACCAAGGTCACGTCTGTACGAATGGCGAACTCCTGTTGGGCTGCGAGCGATAAGGCAAATATCGCGACGAGCCCACAGAACAAGGCTTGTTGAGTTCTAATGTGCATCTAGGTACGTTCTACTTTCCTAAAGACTTCCGGCGGGCAACGCTAATATCGAATGCGCGGTTAACTCCGACAATCTCTGCTCGTGGGAGTAACCCTCAGTGACCGTCCAGGATAGCATTCGGACGCCGCAAGCTGCGGCTGATCATGTACGGAACGATTATGTCGGCTGGCCTTCCGTTCAAACATCTGTCCGCAAGTACGTGTAGGCCGTGGCAGCACCTCTCCTCGACTGACGTTGCGGAAGGTAATTCCAGTTTACAGGCGGGTCCACTCCTTCAAAAGTGATTTCACCGTTAGCTTACGGCTAGTCGTGGATTTCCGGGCTGGCAAGTCGCTGACGAACAAAGAGTTGTGGCTGGATATAGCCGTCTCTGGCATTGTGGAGACATGGCGTATCGCAGGCACTAGGTACCGCCAGACCCGAATACTAGCTCTTGCTAGCAGCCGTCGGATGGCGATTGGAGTCTTGAAACGGCGTTACGGAACTCGAAGCAATAGAAGCGTCGCAGGCATCTGCGACACCGATGTGGATAGAGAAAGCCGACTCGTGCAAAGCGATCCAACGGATGGTGGGGAGAATGTGACCGCCGGACGCCACGAAATCCGCAATTCCAACAGACCGGAAGCGCACGAGTGCGCAGCACTACCACGACAAGTGTACCGAGCAGCAAAAGGCCGAGGAGAAGGGCGAGAGCGACACATTCATGTGCGAGGGTACCGTTCGCAGCAAGTTGAATCATTTGAAATCAGGCTGCCTACTTATTCACCCGCCGCCGGCTCTTAGGACGGTGCTGTCATCAGTGGGGAGGGGTACGAGGGATCCGCTGGTAAGTGAAGGTGGTGGTGCCATTCGACCGGTTGACTGCGTCGGGCCCGGGCGGAAATACGGACTCCGGTGCGTACGTCGCATCCCGCATGTTGCGACGTTGCAGACTTGGACTTGAAGGCCAGGGAGCCCATCAGCCAGGGCTCATGAACAGATTTAGATTCCAAGCGGAGCAACACCATACGCCCGCGCCAAGTCATTGATCCCCGTTCTTAGAACGCCCCAAAGCCTGGCAGCCTCTGCTCCGTAGTTTCCTTTCGTGACCGCCTGATTAATTCTGCGCCCGTCGTCAACCACCTGCTGGACCTCATTCTTTGTCTCCATCCACTTGTCGGCGGCGTCGAACTTGCGCCGCAGCCGGTTCGTGGAGCGGTTCAAGTCGCTCAGGGCATTGTCCAGGTCGTCCTTCTTTGCGGTAGCTGTTGCCTTTTGCGATTCGGTCGCTTGCCCTCGCTTTGCGCGCCGCGACTGCCCGTCAGGCGTAACGGCTTTAGTCTGGGCGCTATCTCCGCGGTGTTCCAGGTAGTCGCGAAATCCGTCCACGCCGTTTTCTACCTTAACGATCAGGTTGCCGACCTGCGCCTTCGGTATGACTTGACCGGAAGCCGCGCTCACAGCGAGTCCCGCCAGCAAGACAACGAATAATGTGGATCTTTCGATGAAGGTACTCAATAACATGGGCAATTGTTCCAGTGTGTGCATTGCATTCGTTTCGGCTGCGCGCTTTGAATCTCGATCAGCCTCACATCCTCTCGCTGGTGGGTTGTGGTTCCCATGAGAACCTGACCGCTCGGTTACCGGCTGCGCCTCCAATCCAGCCGATGCAGGATTCTATTGACATAGGTCGAATGTGCGCTCTCGAAAATCGCCGCGAGGGAGCTGCCTTCCGACTGCCGCCTTCTCTGGCGGAACGCAAAAAGGAAGCTCCCGGTTCGTTTAGTTGGTAATTGGAATGATGGTTGTAATCGCATTCGTATTGTTGGAGAGCAATCCCAGCACGGTGACGAATGCAGTGCTCTGATGGATCCGGAGAACCCCCTTTTTCCCGGCTAACGCGGGATAGGCTTGCGGGGTTACGACCGCCACGTGTTGCATTGCCGTCATTTGGAGCGTATCCGTTACCAGTTGATGGTTCGACTCGTCGTCGAATTCGATTGGAACGGATAACCCCCCATTCGTTGTATTGGCGAGCGCTACCGAAGTGACATATTGGTCTGCTGTGTTATCAAACGGAACCAGAATTACGCTAGGCGAGCCCGGCACGGAGAGGGACGGAACGATGCACACTGCTGAGCCGGAGATGCTAAGCGGAACCACGGCCTCCGAGATCGTCTTGTTCGGCAATAGGAAGCGGAACGAGCCTAGTCCTCGTACCGGGACGCCGTTCAGAACGCTCATGCTGGCCCAACCCTGCGATGTGGTGGGATCTGAACTGAAGAGGACAACGCTCTGAAGTCCGCCTGGCGGGATCGCGAGTGTGTAGGCAGAAGTAATTCCGGAACCCACGACTGGGGCGTTGAGTGGCAAGCCGTTATCCCCGAAGAAAGAAAGCGTGACGTTGGCCAGCAGCGTATCGCTTTCGTTTATCAACGTGATCGTCGTCTGCCAACTACCGCCATACGCAATCTGAGCGAAGCTGCCCTGCTGACCGAATGCGCAAGCCCCGCTCACGATGCTTAACGCAAGAAATCGACGAATGAACTTTGGCATAAAAGCCTCCTTATCTTGTCTTTCTGGTCTTTCTGGTGGATGTTCTCAAGTGAATACTGGTTCAAAAAAACGGGACGATCGGATTGTCGGCAGACGCGGGCTTTCGACAGCATTCTCTAGGAGTCTGTCTCGACCGAATCTCTAGACTCCTAGTGGGCATCGCTAAATAGGGGCGACGCCCTTGTGGACCAGGACTTTAATGTCAACCCGACGGTTCTCGGCCCGTCCCGCCTCCGTCTCGTTCGACGCGACTGGGGCGTATTCGCCCATCGCGCCCGGTGCAACGATATGCCGCGCCGGCACGCCACCCCGCTGCATCAAGTAAGTGATTACCGCTTTAGCGCGGTCCTCACTCAGTTTCGTGTTGATGGCATCATGTCCGGTCGAGTCGGCATGGCCTATCACCTCGATGATGTATCCCTTCCGGTCGGTCGCGGTTTGCGCCAGCATCTTGAGTGCGTCTTCGGACTCCTGCGAGATAGCAGAACTACCGAATGCGAATTTAACGGTGGCGCTGGCTTCGACATCATAGTCGGCCAACGACAAAAACCGTTCCGTGGTCTGGTGGACGACGTTGATGGTTTCGCTAATCTTCTGTTCGTGGCTCGCGCTATTCTGCTTGTGTTCCGCGAGCCCCGCCTTCAGGGCCTCGATCTGTGCTTTGAGAACCTCGATCTGCGCAGCGCTGGCGGAGGAACTCTGCCTGTTAGCTTCGATAGCCCGCCTATTGGCATCGATAGCTTCAATATTGGCCTCGACTTGCTTGGCTGTGGGATTTACGCCGGCCTGAATCATTTCGCTGGTTTCCAAGTCGTCGCCGTCGACTGTGATGGTCTTCGCGACAAACTGGCCCTGTTCGTTGGACGCTCCGTCGACGTCCACCTTGAGTCCGGGTATAAGCACCACGGAGGCCATCTTGTCGGTGCCCAAACCCAAAAGTCCCGTATCATCTTTCGTAGTCGTACTGTCGGTTAGGAGAACGATAACGTTTCGCTGGTCGGATGTAACTGTCAACGTGTCACCGTTCCGGCTACTGATCATGCCCTTGACATTCGCGCCAAAAGCGACCATCGATGCCAGGGAAAACATCGTTATTAGACTGATGTAACTTGTTCTTGGGCGCATAGCTGTTGCTCCTTTTCACAACCCGCGGATTCCTATCCGTGTCTGCGAACACAACGTCGTTGACGTCCGTGCGTGATTCACTGATGCAGGGTGCCGTGTTACGGTGTTATTTGTTTGCGTGCGGACGCCTTTCGCCCGCGACGCGATCGACCGGGCCCATTCCGCCGTCACCAACGGGCGCGAAGACCTCGTAATGGCCGAATTTATCGCTTGGCTTGAGTTGTGCATTCGAATGGATGCTTTACGGCTCCTCGAAAACCGGAAGCTGACCATTTGCTCTCATAGAAGCAATCGCCGACGATCCTCTGAGTTGTGCGGCACGCTGCTCGAGTCGCGCGCGAACCGCACGTCGAAGCCGAAGGAGTCGCAATCGGACTGCAGTTCTGGAGACGCCGAATACGCGGGAAACCTCATCCATGGTCGCCCCGTCCAATTGATGCTCAAACAAAACGCGCTCACCGGGGCGGCAATAGCCCAGGATTCGACTGACGTCAATCGACGCGAGGTTCAGTCGAAAGTTGCTCCCACTCTCCACAAGCAACTGTGCGGACCTTTCTCGTCGCATTTCGTTGTGGAACAAATTCAGGGCGATGGAATTTACCCACGTGCTCACCCCGCTTTCCCCTCGAAGCTGATGCAAACGCTCCCATCCGCGAGCCCAGGCTGCTTGTGACAATTCCTCAGCGTGTTCGAGAGGAACTCCGCGGCGCATCAAAAAACGAGCCGTTCGGTCGAATCCCGCAATGTACGCGTTTCCATATTCCTCTCTGATCGCCTCGGCGCGTTGTTTGTGTACTGCTTCGGAACGGGACGCATTCGGGGCGCTTGCCGATGGAGAAGATGAGATTTTCCCCTCGCGCAAACTTTCGCCCAGTGTCGGAGTCTTGACTTGGTATGACGAATCCTTCACGGTGCTCCTTTTTTCGCTGCTTAGATAGGACGAGGAACGGGCCCGGCGGTCGAGGACACAACACTTGTCGTCTACGGTCTCGTTATCATCCGCAAGGAACGAATAGCCGTCACGGAACGCAGGGTCAGAGTGCCCTTTTCGCGCAAACAAGAACGACACTCTCTGGGATGAGAGCTATTCTCAGGTGATCTAAACTCTTTTGTCGGATTGAAAGCCCCGACCGACCGGGCGCATGTATGGCCAAGTCCGTGCACCACCCACGGGGAATGGAGTACCGACAAACCGGTTGGAGGCAAGGCGCTGCAGCCAATGGGACGGTGGTAATCGAGCGGATCATGGAAGGTCAAATCCGGGTCTATTTCAAAATAGACCCACTGGCCTCGGTCGGCGCGCGGATGGTAAGCGCATCGTTGGCCGGATTAGCGCCACCCATCGAGGGAAGAACACCGGCTGATTCCCCAAGGGCAGGCGCCCGCCAGCGATGAAATTCGCAGCGCCAGTATTCGCCGAGACGTTTCAAGGACCGCCTTCGGTTCGGGGGATCGGACCATCAAGATCCGAGAGCATTCATGAATCGCCGAGCTGCAAGGGAATGACCACGGTAATTTGCGTACCGTGACCCTGTTGCGCCAGGATCGTTAGCTTCCCATTTACCGAATGCGCGCGTTCCTTCATACTGATCAATCCGAGACCACTGTGGGCTTTGATCACCTTCGAGTCGAAACCAGTTCCGTCGTCGCGGATTGTTAACATGATCGTTTGCGTCTTAGAACCGAGATGGACCGAGACGCGCTTGGCGCGGGAATGCTTGGCTATATTCTCCAGACTCTCTTCTGCGACCCGATAGAGACAGGATGCTGCTTCACTGGGAATTGAATCCGGCTGACCACTATCTTCGAGTCGAGCGCGATATCGAGAGATACTCTGCCGCGCTCATCTTCCTGAGCCCGCATGAGACTGGCAGCCAAGGCGCGTATCTCGTCGCGGCTGTCTTTCAAGTCCGATGTGAGCCGACTCTCGATTTCCTGGGCTCGCTTCTTCTCGGTGATGTCGTGAACCGATCCAACTAGATGGGTACAAGTGCCTTTGTCGTCAAAGACAGGTGCAACGCTGACTTCCCCCGTCAACCGCCCGGCAGGGTAATCAGACGTTTCTTCCCAGCGGATGGTAGTCTTTCCTTCGATCGATTGTCGGTACTTTCCCAGAACCATCGTTAGGGGCGGCTCCGGGATGACCTCGTTCACGGTCTTGCCGACCACCTCTTCTTGGCTCAGTCCGGTGACCTTCAGAAAAGCTGCGTTGACAGAAATGATGCGGAATTGCCCTTCGGGTTCGACAGCCAGATGAAAGATGACATCTTCAACAGTGTTGTAGATCGAAACCAAACGCCGCTGGCTTTCCCGCAGCCTGCTGATAATCTGTCCCACCGGGATGGCGTTGATCAGGACGGCCTGTACGATTACGAACCAGATTCCCAGTGGTGTTCCTTGACGCTGGAGCGGAAAACCCACGTGAGCCATCCAAAACCGTAAATATCAGCCCGCCGAAGAGGCACCCACCCGCGGTCCATATGCCGGCTTCATATCCGAGGAGCCAGGACGCCGAGGCTGGCAAGGACACGTAGAGTAGCGCTCCCGGGCTGTGTATACCGCCGAAGGAAGAGCAGACGAGTGTCGCCCAGATCCAA
>Ga0157374_10003849_pt1 | contig 12608 bp, 4 predicted proteins | sample M25metaG_FD_115308 | JGI IMG/M metagenome (GOLD analysis project Ga0157374, IMG submission 115308) | Miscanthus rhizosphere microbial communities from Kellogg Biological Station, Michigan, USA - M2-5 metaG | ecosystem: Host-associated > Plants > Roots > Rhizosphere > Soil | place: USA: Michigan...
TGATTCGAACGTTGGTCAAACGGGTTGAAATTGATCACGAGCAGGTGAACGTCATATTCCGCATCTCACCGTCGCTGCCGCACCTACCAACTTCTGATTGTTTGCAACATTGTGGGAGGCGTGAGCAGAACTCCTGCCGCTAACTTTTTCACTGCCGACAATTACATATTTGACCTTGGCGGTCGGAACGATGCATCCAAAATACGCTCATGTAGGTTCTATCGCAAACGCCATAAGCACTAACATAAAATGAATTCCACAAATTGGCCGGGTTACACACTTCGGGGCGTCGAATATACACAAATAGAAAAGAGGATCGTTACAGTAAGTTCCATGCCATCCTCGCCAATACTTCATCTCGGCCGATCAACTCCAATACGGCATCAATAGATGGCGTTTGTGTGCCGCCCGCAATCATTACTCTTAGTGGCATGGCGACTTTAGGCATTTTAAGAGCGTGGGCGGTAATGACTTCTTTAATCGATTCACTAATCGCACTACGGCTCCATTCGATATCGGCGAACTTTTCACGTAAGGCTTGAAGCGCAGGCATGACCTCAGCCGTTATATGCTGCGCTTTCAATTCTTCCGCAGGCATCACCCTGCGATAAAAATAGATAGCAGCGTCAGCCAGCTCTTTAAGCGTATGCACTCTATCTTTTAGTAATCCAACAACATCAGCCAACGCAGGAGATGCCTTCAGCGGCACATCCAAGGCTTGCAAAAACGGTTCGGTCAATGCAGCTAACCGCTCGTTATCCGCCGCTTTAATGTACTGCTGATTCAACCACCGCAGCTTTTCCGTATTGAACTGCGCAGCCGACGGCGTGATGTGATCCAAATCGAACCACTCGCAAAATTGCGCGACCGAAAAAATCTCGTCGTCGCCATGGGACCATCCCAACCGGGCAAGATAATTAATCACCGCCTCCGGCAAGAAACCATCGGCAGGATATTGCATGACGCTAACAGCACCGTGACGCTTGGAAAGCTTTTGCCCGTCATCGCCCAAGATCATGGACAGATGCGCATACTGCGGCACCGGTGCGCCGAGCGCTTCGAGAATATTGATTTGCCGGGGCGTATTATTGACGTGGTCATCTCCACGAATGACGTGGGTTATTCCCATTTCCCAATCGTCGACTACTACGCAGAAGTTATAGGTCGGCACGCCGTCAGCGCGGGCAATAATCAAATCGTCCAATTCTTTATTGGATATGGCGATGCGCCCTTTCACCAAATCGCTCCACACCACGTCGCCGTCCTGCGGATTTTTGAAACGCACAACCGGCTTCACGCCTTGCGGCGGCGTCTCCGTCGAATCGCGCCAACGGCCATCGTAACGAGGCTTCTCACCACGAGCACGCTGCGCCTCACGCATGGCATCCAACTCTTCCGGAGAACAATAGCAGTAATACGCCTTACCTTCGGCCAACAGTTGCTGAATTACCGCTTTATAGCGATCCATTCGCTTAGTCTGATAATAAGGACCTTCGTCGTGCTCCAGTTGCAACCAAGCCATGCCGTCTAGAATCGCTTGCACCGCTTCGGGTGTGGAACGTTCTAAATCGGTATCTTCGATGCGCAAAATAAATTTGCCGCCGTGCTTACGTGCGTAGGCCCAGGAAAAAAGCGCGGTGCGAGCACCGCCGATATGTAGGTAACCAGTGGGGGATGGAGCGAAACGAGTGCGAACCATGATGTTTTCTCTCAAAAATGAGAGGCGCATTTTACGCGATATCGCTCATAAGGGGCTCTAGGAGATTCTTCCTCTTGAGGTTGCGGGGCGTAAGTCCTACCATAGGAAATGAGTACGGGCAGATATTCAGATTGCACCTTCAATGCCTAGCCCCTGACTCTCACTCCAAAACTGCAAAGCAGATAGGTCTCATGAGTATCCCGGAAGCATCCCATATTAAATCATCCACCATTCTGATCGTGGATGATACGGCGGCTAACCTAGACGTATTGACGAATTATCTCGACAGCTATGGCTATTCGGTGATAGTTGCTCAAGATGGGGAGGAAGGGGTTGCACGGGCGCGATTCGCCCGACCCGATTTAATTCTTCTCGATGTGATGATGCCGGGAATAGATGGCTTCGAAGCATGCCGCCGTTTGAAGGCAAACATGGAAACAAAGGATATCCCGGTGATTTTCATGACCGCTTTATCCGACACGAGCGACAAGATCACCGGCTTCAGCGTTGGAGGCGCCGATTACATTACCAAGCCATTTCAAATCGAGGAAGTTTTGGCGCGAGTCAACACACATCTGGCGCTGCATGCGATGCAACAGCAACTGCAGCGCGCGCAAAATGAACTCGAAGAACGTGTCGCACAGCGTACAGCCGAGCTTGCACAGGCAAATGCTAACCTGCAAGCTGAAAACATCGAACGTAGACAAATAGAAGAAAAATTAAAGGACCGGGAAGGTCGGCTTCGGCGCTTGATTGAATCTAACATCATCGGCGTCTTTTTTTGGGGCCTTGACGGACATATCGGCGAAGCAAACGATGCATTTTTACAGATCACTGGCTATTCTCGGCAAGATTTGCTGTCAGGACATATTCAATGGACCAACATGACACCGAATGAATACCATGTGGTGGATCAACTAGCGATCGAACAATTAAGAAGAATCGGGACGTGCGCTCCCTATGAGAAAGAGTACATCCGCAAGGATTGCAGTCGGGTTCCGATTTTACTTGGTGCCGCCTTTTTCGAAGGATCACGGGAGAAAGGCGTTGCTTTTGTGCTCGACTTAAGTGAGCGAAAGCGGGCGGAAGAACGCATCCGCTTCATGGCGCATCACGACGCGCTTACCGGATTGCCGAACCGCACCCTGCTGCAGGACCGGATCACACAGGCCATTACCTCTGCACGTCGTGCAGGAACTCAGGTTGCCGTGCTTTTCGTTGATCTAGATGATTTCAAGCGCATCAATGACTCGCTCGGCCATGATATAGGCGATCGCCTGTTGCAAATGGTGGCTATACGCTTGCAGGGATGCTTGCGCGAAGGTGACAGCGTCGCCAGATTGGGGGGCGACGAGTTCGTGCTAAGTGTCCATTCGCTCGTCAATAGCAACGATGTCGCGTTGGTGGCGCGCAAGATACTGGAGGCGCTGCAGTTGCCCTTCACGGTAGAAGGACACGAATTGCACATCAGCGGCAGTATCGGCATTAGCCTTCACCCGGGCGATGGCACTGATGTGGAAACGTTAATGCGCGCCGCAGATGCGGCGATGTATCACGCTAAGATGAAAGGCCCCAACAATTATCAGTTCTTTACGCCGGCGCTCAACAAATCAGCCCATGAACGCTTGGCTATCGAAAACCGATTGCGCCACGCATTGGCGGCGGAAGAATTCACGCTGCATTACCAACCGCAAATGGATATGGCAAGCGGCACGATATTCTCCTCCGAGGCATTGCTGCGCTGGCAGCAACCGGGGAATTACCCGATTTCCTGCGGGGTGTTTATTTCAATTGCTGAAGAAACCGGTTTGATCGTACCTATCGGCGAATGGGTATTGCGACAGGCTTGCAAACAACTGAAGCATTGGCATGATCTCGGTTATTCGAACTTGCGGGTCGCCGTTAATCTCTCGCCTCGCCAGTTCTATCAAACCAACTTGCCGAACACAGTGAAGCAGATCCTAGATGAAGCCGGACTGCCCGCTGAAACTTTGGATCTGGAAATTACCGAGAGCATCCTTCTGCAGCGTAGCGACGACAATATTGCTGTTCTCAAACAACTCAGCGATATGGGAATACGATTGTCCGTCGACGATTTCGGGACTGGTTATTCCAGTTTATCTTACCTACAACGTTATCCTGTCAACGGACTGAAGATCGACCAGTCGTTTGTGGGTGGGATTACCTGGAATTCCCACAATAGGGCGTTAGTCGTCGCCATCATCGCAATGGCGCATAGCCTGGATCTCAACGTTCTGGCGGAAGGCGTGGAAACCTTGGAACAAGCGGATTTTCTGATGGAACATGGCTGCGCTTCCGCACAAGGATTTTATTACAGCGAAGCGGTGCGGCCGGAAGTTTTGACCGCCATGCTGCGCAAAGCAAACGACCACATCCTAACTTAGCACAGACTATATCTAACCGACCGGCACTCCTTCCGCCTGCGGGAGAGGGGGCATTCTCATAATTCACCGTGACTGACCACTAGAGGGGCAACGATACCGTACATTAAGTCGAAATCCGCTCTAAGTAATCATTGCCGCTCCATGCAATGCTTCATCATTTCCAGAATCGCCTTGGATTGATATGTTTTTGCCAGTTGATGTAACTTATCTGCAAATGGACGATAGCGCACTTCTAGATTTTTCAAACGACCCGCTTGCTGATTAATGAGCCGCATATTACCCATCAAGGCCGCTTGATAGAGATCTTCCAATGCTTCCGGAGGCGGTACGATCAATTCATCCTCTATCGCAGTATGTTCCTTTGCGGCCTGTTCATCATAGATCCAATCCAGCCACAAACAACTTTCTATTTGCTGCAACAGGCGCTCTTGATCGATCGGTTTGGTTAAGAACGCAGCGGCTCCGGCGGAGAAACTGTCAGCCACATCATTCGGCGCCGCACTCGCGGACACCATAATGATCGGTGTTTGCCCCATATGAGGAATCGCATGTATGCGACGAGTCGCTTCTATGCCGTTCATGACTGGCATGGTCATATCCATCACTATAAGATCCGGCCGCATTATTTGTGCCCGTTTCACGCCTTTTTTGCCATCGGCGGCCTGATAAATACGAAAATCCAATCCTTGCAACAGATCTTTCAATACTGCTCGATTGCTCTCGATATCATCGACAATCAGTATCGTTCTCCGTTTACCTCGATAGCCTTTGATCCGTCGTGTCTCTACCTGTTGTACGGTAACTTCGGCTTCTACGATAGGCAACGATATTTCAAACCAGAATAAGCTGCCCTCTCCTAGCCGGCTACTGATTTGGATATCACTGCCCATTAAACGAATTAACTGCCGGCTAATCGATAAACCCAAGCCCGTTCCACCTAACCGTTGTTGCATATCGCCAACTTGCTCAAACGGTTTGAAGATCGTTTCAAATTGATTGGAGGACACGCCAACGCCGGTGTCTTGTATTTCAAACAGTAAGCGCGCATCTTTTTCTTCAGAAGGCAAGCGTCGCACGCGTAAGCTCACATGCCCTTTCTCGGTAAATTTCACGGCGTTCCCAAGCAAGTTTAACAACACTTGACGCAAACGCTTTTCATCCATCATTACCGTGCAGAGCAAATCGGGGTCGGCTTCGAAAGTAAAGAATAAGCTTTTTTGCTCTGCCCTCACCCGCATAATATTGACAATTCCTGTCAGGAATTCCCACAAATCGACGGCGCCGGGAATGAGTTCGAATTTGCCCGATTCGATTTTGGCGAGATCGAGCAAATCGGTAATGAGCATAAGCAGATGTTCGCCGCTTTGTTGAATCGTTTCCAAACCGATGCTTTGCCGTTCAGTAAGATTCAGTCCTCCTTTGAGAATTTGCGCATAACCCAATATGGCATTCAACGGCGTGCGCAATTCATGGCTCATGTTGGCTAAGAAAGTGCTTTTCGTTTTATTGGCGACTTCGGCTCGCTCTTTGGCATTGTTCAATTCAGCAGTACGCTCATCGACCAGTTCCTCAAGATGGTCACGGTGGCGGGTCAACTCCAATTCCGCTTGCTCCCGTTCGCTATACAAGCGGGCGTTTTCAATTGAGATCGCCGCTTGCGAAATCAAGAGCTCTAGCACCGCCAGCCGATCCGAGGTAAAAGCGCCGGGAGTTAGATTATTTTCCAAGTAGAGAACACCAACCATTTTGGCTTGTTTGATCAACGGCAGGAACAAGACCGACTTGGCATGGGTGCGAGCAATGTAGTCATCGTGCACAAACATACCGGAGGCCGATGCGTCGTCTAAGGTGACTTTGTCCTGCGTGCGGATGACATATTGGAAAATGGATTCAGACAGCGCTGCGGACGTGACGGGAGTTTCGCGCAGTACGACATCGATGTGTTGACCGGTTGTGGCCTCAGCGGCAATCCAATAAGTTCCCTCTTTGGACAGGATGAGCAACCCCCGCACCGCGCCGGCATGCTCTAGCGCAATGGTCATTAACCTCTCAATGAGCTTGCCAATAACGATTTCGCTGGACAGGGCCTGCGAAGCCTTGATAACCGTAAGCACATCGAGATTTTCCGCAGAGGCTTCAACCATTGCCGCGGCATCCGATCGCATCGGGGTAATCAGACGAGGGTAACGTTGGTCCAAGTGTTTAACTTTACCTTTCGCTCCCCAGTGCAAATAGCTATAGCGCGCATTGCGAAGATAAGCATAGCCGGCGGTTTCAAAACCGCGTCTTAGATAAAACTTGCCTGCCAGTTCATTGGCGAGCGCTTCATTTTGAATAAAGCCGTTTGCGCGTGCCGATTGAATTGCTTGTTCGTACGATTGTTCTGCATCCAGCAGCCGGCCTTCGAAACCGGCTAGTTCGGCACAGACCAACGCGTAACGATTCAGATAATTTCCCGGACAGCTGTCCGCCATGAATTTCAGCCTCTGCATGGGCACTGCCAGTGCTTCCATGGTTTCATGCTTTTTTTCCGTGCCGGTCTGCCGCAGCAACGCAATAAGCGTCAATGCATGGTAGAAATAGTACGATGCCTCGGCCAATCCGCCGCTCACCAGCGCCTTCGTGATGAAGGCGGCGGTCTCGGCGGCATCCGTGTACTGTTCATAGAAAAAATGAACCTTCTGTTTAAGGGCATGGTAACCAGCGATACCGGGAGCGAAGCGCGCCTTGGTGAGAACAGCTAGACACTCAGCCTCATTCAAATCGCTGCCCTCGACATGATCCGCTGCCGAATCCTTCAGATCTGCCGCAACTTGCCGGTAAAGCAGCAACGCCTGATACAACACATCGTTATGGGTTTGCCGGGCGAAGCTAAGATATTTTTCTGAAACTGCGAATACTTCATCGAGCGATTCTCCTTTTTCCAAAACATGCGTCACAAGAAAAAAAGCGCTGAAATTAGCAAATAGATAATTGCCGACTTCTAAACACGCGGCAAATGCTTGCTCCAATATCGAAATACTTGTCCCTATCGGCCGCTGCCAATTATTTAAAAAAGTACCATGGAGAAATAGCAAGGTTCCCTTAAGGGACACATCTTTGAATTTTTCATTCAATCTCAACGCCATTTCGGAAAACGCCAAGCTCCCTGCGATATCGTCGAATTCCGTAATCAATATACGGCTATAGATCGTGTATATATAACAGGATTTTTCAATGTTTCCATGGCGCAAACAAAGGTTCACGCCTTTAAACACAAGCAATGGGAAAAGTTTCGATTGCGGCCGGGCAATTGCTACACAAGGCATCATGTCGACTAACAGATCAATGACCGTGCGTATGACCGGGTCTGCAACAACCGACGCACCGAGCAGTTCGGCGATAGACCTTCCGTGCATATTCCGCGGAATATCTCGCTTCTCATTTTCCAATACCTTCTGGAACGCCTGATCCGTTTCCGGGAACGTCACCGCGAAGAGCTGTAGCGCCTCTAGTCCTGCGTGTATGGCATCTTCGTATCGTCCGGCAAGTTGATAACCTTGCATACGCAGGCTGTAGACTTTGGCGCTGTCGAGATTGCTTTGCGCATGATCGAGGATTAACTTGGATAGTTCGTCGGCCCGCTCGAAATTGCTCACCAAATATTCGCATTCCAACAATTCCAAGTAGAGCATAAAAGTTTGCTCATACTGCGCGCCCCACGCATCGAGCGATAGGAACGCCAAAGCCAACACCAGATAATTGCGCGCTGCTGGATAGGCACTGGAAGACTTAGCTTTGAGTCCCGCGCGAAAATTCAAACGGCACAACAGAGCTTTTTCATCGCTATCGGTAATGAGTGCGCTGCCGCGGTTCAGTTGATTGATGATGGCGAAAATATCATCTTCCATCGCCGCTTCCGTTCGCTGGGATATCAAGAAGCGGCCGATTCTTAGATGCTGCGCCGGCCGCGATGCTTCCGGAATGAGCATATAAGCCGCTTCTTGTATTCTGTCATGCAAAAATTTGTAATGACCGCCTGATTGGAATAAAAAACCAGCGAGCACCGCTTCCCACAAATCTGCACGCGTGGCATCCAGCGACCGGCCTCTTATCGTGGCGAGCATCTCGATGGCCGCGTTATTTCCCAAGCACGCAAGTTGTTTCAGGGCTTCCTTGGTAGCATCGGGAAGCCGCTTAAGCTTTCCTACCATCAGTTCAACAACATTGTCGGTGAAACCTTTGGCGCGTATTCGATCCATGTCCCAACACCAGGCCATTTGCCGCGCATCGAACAGCAATAGCTTTTCCTGCGATAACTCACGAAGAAATTGAATTGCAAAAAAAGGATTGCCTTCCGTCTTGCCATGCACTAATTCAGCGAGCGGCGCTGTACGCCGCGGCTCACAAAGCAGGGTATCGGCAACAAGTTGATTGAGATCTTGCAGAGAAAGCGGCTTCAAAACGATAGAGCGAACCTTTGCCTCGGTCTTGCCGATTGTTTCCAATGTCAGCATCAATGGGTGTGTCGGTGTGACTTCGTTATCGCGATAGGCGCCGATCAAAAGAAAATGACGCGTTTCCGAATGACTGATGAGATATTCGAGCAATTTGAGGCTAGCGATATCGATCCACTGCAGATCGTCCAGAAATAAGACTAGCGGGTGTTCCGGTTTGGCGAGTACGCCGACAAATTGCTGAAACGTTGCCTGGAATCGATGCGTCGCCTCATTCGCCGCTAGTCCTGACGGTGCTGCTTGCTTACCGAGGATAAGTTCCAGTTCAGGAATCAAATCGATCATCAATTGCGCGTTCGATTCCAATGCCATAGCGATCGCCTGATGCCAGTAATCTACCTCTTTCTCGCTTTTACAAAGTATCTGCTGTATCAAATCTTGCAATGCCTGTGCCAATGGCGCGTAAGGAATATCGCGTTTGTATTGATCGAATTTGCCGGCAACGAAAATGCCGCGCGATTGAGTAATCGCTTTATGCAATTCATTCACCAGCGCCGACTTCCCTATCCCCGAATATCCGGATACCAGCACTAGCTCCGATGTACCGTTGGCGACGATCCGATCAAATGCCGCACTGAGTGATCGACTTTCCTGCTCGCGGCCATATAGCTTTTCGGGAATGATGAGTTGATCCGATACATCATGTTCACCAAGTTGAAATGGTTCTATATGCGCTGTGGATTCCCATTGAACGAGGCATTTTCTGAGATCGACTTCTACACCGGCGGCGGTCTGGTAACGTTGTTCCGCAATCTTTTCCAATAACTTCATTACGATTGCACAGACGGGCGCAGGAATGTCTTTAACGTGCTCCGTCGGAATAGGAGGAGTACGCGCAACATGGCAGTGAATCCATTCCATGTGATCGATTGCAGTAAAGGGAAGAGCGCCTGTTAACATCTGGTAGAACATGACACCGAGCGAGTACAGATCGCTTCGGGAATCCACCGATCGGTTCATGCGTCCGGTTTGTTCGGGCGCCATATAGGCGAATGTTCCGGCGATCACTTCAACTGGGTCGGCAGATCGATGCTCACGCGGCAAACGCGATGCGATGCCAAAACCGGTAAGCCTGACCTTGCCGGTAACTTTATTGAACAGGACATTGGCGGGTTTGATATCGCGATGAGTAAGTCCGCAGGCATGAACGTTGGCCAATGCCGCAGCGAGTTCGATGGCAATAGGAAGAAACCGGCTTAATGCCAGCGGCTGTCCAAGGCTACGGTCCAATGGCTCGCCGCCCGGATCCTTTAGCACCAGGATCGTTCGTCCCTCCTGGTGCATAAGCTGAATCGGTTGAACCGTCGTCCTAGGATCCAATTGGTCCCGCAGCGCATCCCCCTGCTCAAGCCGCAAAAGACTCGATGGCGCGGGCTGATCGACGGCAGCGGCAATCACTAGAATCGAGGTCTCCGGATCATCATTCATGCTTCCTCGATATAAGGTCAGCTCACCATCCTCGCGTAGCGTATCCGTGAAGGTATATCCAAGAAGGGAAATCATTGCCTGTACTCTTGCGATCGAACTTTCTTAAAAACAGCGCACCGCTACCGCTTCCGGATAAGGCTTGGTTTCGCACTTAGTGAACGCACTCCTAACTGCGTACATCGACTGTGCGCACGCTGCTAAGTAAGTATGGACATTTATCGCTGCTATAAAAGTTGAACAGATGCACTAACCTTGTCATGAACTATTCAGAACAGGACTTAGGACAAAATTGTCCCGGCAAGGCGGCGCAACGCCACTGGGGCAATTTTGCGTAAGTCCTACGGAAATTGACCGGGCAAGCGGCCCTATGGTTAAATTCGCGCCTTGGAATTCCCTTACGGGGCAGTTAGCTCAGCGGTAGAGCATCGCCTTCACACGGCGGGGGCCAGTGGTTCGATCCCACTACTGCCCACAAAATCGATGCCGACGACATATAAAAATGTCCGTTCAAAAAGACCAACAGGCTCTTAGGCATAACGAAACAAATCCACATTCGCTGCTTTTCGGCGAATCCGCAAAAAAGCAGATCCTTCGCGTTGCTCAGGACGACAAGCAATGGTTAGGCATCATGTAACTCTCCATAAGCCGCTATACTCGGCAACTTCATCTTTCGCATCTCATTCGAACAATGCTTTAGCCTGGCGGTGTCATCGCAATCGATTTCAAGCCGAGGCAAAGTTGCTTGCTTATTTCCGTCAGGAGAATCATTGATGACCTTCATTCCGCGCCCAGCACACGTCTTTATCACTGCGGCCCTATTGGCTCTTACCGCATGCTCCAGCACGCCAAAGCCGACCATGGTCAAAACCTCAGTCGAGGCACAACAAAAAATTAACCCGAGCATCCATGGCGTGTCTTCGCCGGTTGTCGTTCGCATATACGCGCTGAAATCGCTGGCCGCCTTCAATGGCGCCGATTTCTTTTCACTGGCGGATAAAGATAAAGAAATCCTGGGCGCCGAACTGCTCGACCGTGAAGAATTGCAGCTAAAGCCGGGGGAAAAACGTGAACTCCAAAAACAATATCCGCCGGAAACCCGTTATGTCGGCGTCACTGCAGCATTCCGTGATTTGGAGCGCTCCCAATGGCGTGCATCGACCGCCGTTCCACCGCAAAAAAAATCGAACGTAAAAATCCAGCTTGAAGGAAACACCGTGAGCGTCGTTGCGGATAAATAATGAGCCGCAGGGGAATCGATACTTTTTTATGCCCCGGTCTCTGCAACCAATTCATCTGCTTTGCGCGCATCCGGTGTAACATCTCGTCGATTCGGAAATTGATGCCCCGACCGTGGCTTAGATAACGTTCCACCTTTCAGCGCGGCAAATACGGCCGGGGGTTTTTAAAGGCGACTGCGCTTTACATAAGTCGTTGGCCAGGAAAATATAAATATGCACTGGAGCAACAAAGTCATTTGGTCTGAAGGCATGTTTCTTCAGCCACAACATTTTCAGCAGCACGACCGGTATCTTGAACGCCTGTTGGAAGGCCGAGCCGGTCCGCTAGCCAGCTATAGCTGGGGTTTCGTCGACCTAGAAATCGACGCAGCCGCACTCGCCTTAGGCAAAATTCAACTATCGACCGCACGCGGTATTCTGCCGGACGGCACGCCATTCGACTTCCCCGCCTTCGATACGCCACCGGAGCCATTGGATGTCGAGGCCAATTGCAAAGACGAATTAATATTCCTGGCCCTACCAATCCGCCGCGCCGGCACCGATGAGGCAGACGGCGGCGATGGCGATGGCGATGCGGGCAACTTAACTCGCTTCTCGGCAACTGAAACGGAAGTCGCCGATTCCAATGCCGCATCCGACCGCGCCGCACTCGTCCAAGTGGGACATTTGCGCCTTAAGCTTTTACGAAAACGCGACTTGACCGATGCATACTGCGCACTCGGCGTTGTCAAAGTCGTTGAACGGCGAGCCGATAATCAGGTAACGCTGCAAAAGGCATACATCCCGCCAATGCTGCATGTAGCCGCCGATGGAAATCTCGCCGGTTATCTTCGAGAATTGCATGGCCTGCTTCATCAACGGGGCGAAGCGCTGACCTCACGCATATCGCAGCCTGGTCGCGGCGGCGTTTCGGAAGTAGCCGACTTTCTGCTTCTGCAAACCGTGAACCGTTATGAGCCGCTGTTCGCCCATTTGTCGAAACACACGCTATTGCATCCGGAACGGTTATTTTCCACCTGCTTGATGTTAGCCGGCGATCTCGCCACGTTCAGCCAAGCGAATCGACGACCACCCGCGTTGCCGGAATATCGCCACGATGAGCTGGAAACCTGCTTTCCGCCTGTAGTAGCGGAAATTCGCCGCAGCCTATCCATGGTAATGGAACAAAACGCGATACCGATCGAGTTGCAGGACCGCAAGTACGGCGTCCGAGTGGCGGTGATTGCCGATCAAGAGTTGCTCAAAGGCGCAAGCTTCGTGCTGGCGGTGAATGCGCAGCTTCCGGCCGACGCATTGCGTCAACGATTCCCCGCGCAGGTGAAAATCGGCCCGGTGGAACGCA
>Ga0157374_10003850_pt1 | contig 12606 bp, 14 predicted proteins | sample M25metaG_FD_115308 | JGI IMG/M metagenome (GOLD analysis project Ga0157374, IMG submission 115308) | Miscanthus rhizosphere microbial communities from Kellogg Biological Station, Michigan, USA - M2-5 metaG | ecosystem: Host-associated > Plants > Roots > Rhizosphere > Soil | place: USA: Michigan...
ATCGGCCCAACCATCGGTATCGGCCTCATCGGTGCTAACTACTTACAGGCTGTTGGACGTAACCCGGAAGCTGCTAAATTCCTTGGCCAGGCATTGGTTTTCGTGGGTCTTGTAGAGGTGTACGGACTTTTGGCCTTTGCTGCAACATTCTTTGTTAAATAATTTTTAGGACTTTTTAAGTTGATACAATCTTTAACACAATTTGGGGACGGCTCTTCGGGGATTGGCGCGCTTGGGCTTGATGGCAACGCGCTCATCATTCAGCTCGTAACCTTCGTACTGGCCTTTTGGGTGCTCAAAAAGTTCGCATTCACGCCTATCGTCAAGATTATGGAACAGCGCCGCAAGACCATCGAAGATGGCGTGTCACTCGGTGAGCAGATGAAAAAAGACAAAGCTGCGCTTGAAGCCAAAGTTGCCGAGGAACTTGCCAAGGCTCGCACCGAAGCTGATGGCATTATTGCTCAGGCACAAGAAAACTCTCGCGGAATTGTCCGTGATGCCGAAGAAAAGGCAACCGAAAAAGCGGCCGGGATTCTCAAGGCTGCCGATGAACGCATTGCAGCGGATACTAAGCGGGCCCGCAAGCAGCTCGAGGGTGAACTTGTCGGCCTAATTTCTGACGCAACTGAAGCCATCATTGGCGAAAAAGTCGATGCCAAGAAAGATGCCGAGCTCATCGATAAAGCCTTACAGGAGCAGCGCGCCTAATGAAAACTCCACGCACGCGTATCGCTAGCACTGTCGCTGACAAGACGTTTAAAGACGGTATTTCTAAGCAGTACAGCAAACAGATTGCTGCGCTTTTGCTCGAAGACGGCCGTGTTGGTGAGCTCGACTCGCTACTACGAGACGTTCAGGCCGATTGGGCTAAGCGTGGTTATGTCGAGGTGCTAGCCCGCACCGCATATGGCCTAGATGCTGATGTTAAAAAAGACATTGCTCGCGAAGCAAAGAAACTTTATCCTAAAGCTGACAAAATCGTGGTGACGGAAGTCATCGACCCAAGCATCATCGGAGGCGTGCAAATAAGCGTTGCAAACGAGCAGCTAGACCTGAGCGTCGAAGCGAAATTGAACAAATTTAAACAGTTAACGACTGCCGGAAAGGAATAAGTATGGCTGAATTATCAATCACAGAACTTTCGGCCGACATCCGTGCGGCTATTGAAGAACTCAAAACTCGACCAGAGATCGAGAGTGTTGGTGTGGTTACCCGCGTGGGAGACGGCATTGCCTGGATTTATGGGCTTACTGGTGCTGGTTATAACGAAATGCTCGACATCGATGGTCTCTCTGGCCAAAAAATTACCGCATTTGCCTTCAACCTCGCCGAAGATGAAATTGGCGCCGTAATTTTGGGTGACGCGACTCAAGTTAAGGCAGGTGCTACTGTTCGCTTGAGCGGTCAGGTGCTGGAAGTGCCAGTTGGTCCAGAACTCGTCGGCCGCGTGGTCGACCCGCTTGGCAATGCACTCGATGGTGGCGAACCTATCAAGACCAATCAGAAGAGTCCGGTTGAAAAGCAGGCTCCCGGCGTTTTGAGTCGTAAGCATGTGCACGAGCCACTTATGACCGGCCTGGTGGCCATTGACGCTATGGTTCCGATCGGCCGAGGACAGCGTGAGCTTATCATTGGCGACCGCCAAACTGGTAAGACTGCCATCGCAGTCGACACTATGGTGAACCAGGCCCGCCAAAAATCTGGCGTTATAAATGTCTACGTTGCTATCGGCCAGAAGCTTTCAAAGATTGCTGCTTTGCAGGAGCGTCTGAAGCGCGAGGGTGTGATGGACCAGACCATCATTGTTGCGACTTCCCCGTCTGACCCAGCCGCTATGCTCTACCTTGCTCCGTACGCCGGTGCTGCCATGGGTGAATATTTCCGCGACAATAAGCAGCATGCGCTCATCATTTACGATGACCTTACCAAGCACGCCCAGGCCTACCGCCAGATGTCATTGCTGCTCCGCCGCCCACCTGGTCGTGAAGCTTACCCGGGCGATGTGTTCTACCTGCACTCCCGCTTGCTCGAGCGTGCCGCCAAACTTTCAGACGATTTGGGTGCTGGTTCATTGACTGCCCTGCCGATTATCGAAACGCAGGCCGGTGACATATCCGCGTACATCCCGACAAACGTCATTTCCATTACCGACGGTCAGATCTTCCTCGAAACTTCTCTGTTCTACCAGGGTATCCGCCCGGCTATTTCCGTCGGTTTGTCCGTCTCCCGAGTAGGTGGTGATGCTCAGACCAAAGCAATTAAAGCGGCCGGTGGTGGTATGAAACTTTCGCTCGCTCAATTCCGTGAACTCGCAGCGTTCAGCCAGTTCTCTACCGACCTCGACGAAGACACGCGCCACACCATCGAGCGCGGCCAGCGCCTGACTGAGTTGCTTAAGCAGCCACAATATAGCCCGTACGCGATTTGGGAAATGTATAGCGTGCTGTTTGCTGCCAACAATGGTGCGTTCGACATCGTACCCCTCGATAAAATAGACGCTGCCCGAGAGGCATTGCTCCGTGAGCTGAAATCCAAGCACGAAAAGCTTACCGAGACCCTGAACAATGGAGCAAAGCCAGAAGACGCCGACAATGAACAATTATTGAAAGTCGCTGAATCTATCGCTAAGCAATACGAAGTAAAGGCAGATAAGTAAGACAATGACCGCTCCTTACGGATCAATATTTGACGGATTACAGTCATACAATGTCGTGAATGCCAATGGTGATGAAATGCGCGTTGCAGCTTTAGATGATTCGCATGAGGGTCAATTACGGGAGGATGCGATATTAGCGGCTAAACTGTTGAATCTTGGCCGATTGTTGCTCACAAGGGATGAACGGAGTGCCCTCGGAGGTTCGGGTGTTGTAACAGATGCAGACGCCCTTACCGCAGTGATAAACCGCATGCCCGAACTTCGTGAGCCTATCGGTATGGCAGTACTTGTCGACGAGCAAACACGTAGGGCAAATGAACTTAGAAATGCTGCATCCAAAGCGGCGGGTCGGGTTTCACTCGCAACTGACGATACACATACAGAGGTCTTGCGTCGTAGAGCGGCAGAAATTTCTGCCGAAGCAGATTTGGCGGAAGCAAGTCTTGCAATCACGTTAAAAGATCACCGAGTGCCAGGTTTTTTGGCAAGTCCAGACCAAATGACTGTTTCTCACGATAGTGACAACCCTTCTGCGGCTGCACCTCACTTTGCTGAGCCATCATTGACGACTATCAGCGCAACAATCGAGGGGAATGCATAGACCATGGCAAGCACGATTGTTCTACGGCGCAGGATAAAGTCCATCAAGAATACGCGGCAGATTACGCAGGCGCAGCAGTTGGTTGCGGCTAGCAAGCTGCGACGTGCCCAGGAGTATGCACAGGCTAGCGAACCATATGCTGCTCTCGCCCAGGAACTACTTGCCCGCATCGGCAACATTACCGAAGTATCGCGGCAACCTTTGTTTGAGAAGCGAACGGTAAAAAATCGTTTATATATTTTGATTACGAGTAATACTGGCCTGGCGGGTGCGTACAATGCGAATGTACTGAAGCAACTGACAAATTCTGTCAAAGAAGACCAACAGCAAAAAGTTGCGAGCCATGTAATCGCAGTCGGAAATAAAGGTGCGCAATTCGTCCGTCGTTTGCGCGAAATAAATCTGCAAGCTGCCTACCCTGGTTTTGGTGACCACCCGACAGCGAATGACATCCGACCAGTGCTAAACACCATTATCGAACAGTACAAATCTGAAGCAGTCGACGAAGTCGTCGTCCTCTTTACCAAATTTAAGTCCACAGTGGTTCAGATTGCAAGCAGCCAACAACTCTTGCCTGCCCAGCCAGTTGAAGCTAGCGAAACTAACACCATCAGCAACTTCGAGCCGGACGTCGAAACGGTAATCGACCAAGCAGCAACACGGCTGATTGAAGCCCAAGTCTGGCAGGCGCTGCTTGAAAGTATCGCAAGTGAACACGCCATGCGCATGGTAGCCATGAAGAACGCCACCGACAACGCCAAAGACCTAATTGACGATTACACATTGGAGCTAAACACAGCCCGTCAGGCTGCAATCACTCAGGAGTTGGCAGAAATAACCGGTGGAGCGGAGGCATTAAATGGTTGATCGAGCAACATTAGAAGCAGAAAAACTCAGCCCAGAAATGATTATGGATGAGGTTGAAAAACGTTTACCAGAAGATTCTCATCGAGCGTATTCCCGAGAAGAAGTTTTAGCAATAGCCACCTACGCAGCCAGACTTGGAGTGATGTCTTATCAAAGTCGGAGTCCACTATACATGCGATATAGAGTGCCAGATCAAGCAAGACTTTTAGATGAAGAATTAAGTTCCGAGAAAATGGGAATTGATGATATCGCATAAATAAGTGAAACAGTCGCAGAAGGAGAATATAATGGCAGAAACAACATTGGAAAAAACCAAGACCGGCAAAGTCACCCAGGTAGTGGGTGTGGTTGTTGATATCGAATTCAGCACCGACTCTTTGCCGGCGATTTATAACGCACTAACACTCGAGCTGGATGGCAAAACCCTGACGCTCGAAGTTGCGCAGCACCTCAGTGAATCGAGCGTCCGCGCCATTTCGCTTGGGAGCACCGATGGCTTGAGCCGCGGCGTCGAAGTTACCGACACCGGCAAAGCTATTTCGGTACCAATTGGCGACGAAACCTTGGGCCGCATGTTCAACGTCACCGGCGAACCCATCGATGGCAAGGAAAATAAATTCGCGCAGCGCTCGCCGATTCACCGTGCGCCGCCGGCGCTTATCGACCAATCTGGTTCGGTCGAGATACTGGAAACGGGCATCAAGGTTATCGACCTCATTTGCCCCATGACCAAGGGTGGTAAGGCTGGCCTCTTCGGCGGTGCCGGTGTGGGCAAGACGGTGCTTATTCAGGAGCTTATCAACAACATCGCCAAATTCCACAGCGGTTACTCTGTGTTCGCCGGTGTCGGTGAACGTACCCGCGAAGGTAATGACCTCTACCACGAAATGGAAGAATCTGGGGTTATCGAAAAGACCAGCTTGGTGTTCGGACAGATGAATGAACCGCCAGGTGCCCGTCTGCGTGTTGCCCTCTCCGGCCTTACTATCGCCGAAGGTTTCCGCGACAAAGGCTCTGATGTACTTCTGTTCATCGACAACATTTTCCGTTACACCCAGGCTGGTGCCGAAGTATCTGCTTTGCTAGGCCGATTGCCTTCTGCGGTGGGTTACCAGCCGAACCTGGCCGAAGAAATGGGCCAGTTACAGGAACGTATTACAAGTACCCGCGAAGGTTCTATTACCTCTGTGCAAGCTGTGTATGTGCCAGCCGACGACCTTACCGACCCAGCTCCGGCTACCACCTTCGCTCACCTAGACAGCACCATTACCTTGTCTCGTGCTCTGACTGAAATTGGCATCTACCCTGCAGTCGACCCACTCGACAGCACCAGCACCATCCTCGACCCCGAAATCTTGGGCGAAGAGCACTACAAAGTCGCGCGTGAAGTACAGCGTGTGCTACAGCGCTACAAAGACTTGCAGGACATCATCGCTATCTTGGGTATGGAAGAGCTCAGCGAAGAAGACAAGCAGCTCGTGGGGCGAGCCAGGCGCATTCAACGTTTCTTTAGCCAGCCATTCTACGTGGCCGAGCAGTTTACCAACAACCCTGGCCACTATGTAAAACTTGCCGACACCATCAAGGGCTTCCAGGAAATTTTGGATGGTAAGCACGATGACATCCCAGAAACCGCCTTCAACCTTAAGGGCACCATCGAAGATGTGGTAAAAGCAGCACAAGCAACAAAGAAGTAAGACCGTGGCAGAAAAAGTTACAAAAGTTTACACCGAAGAAGAAGCTAGAGCGCTAAAAATTGGCCCTGGCCATGTGCAGCACCCAGATCATGGTAAACATTGGGACAATGATGGCAATCCCATCACAATTCAGCAACCTGAAGCTGAACCGGTGATTGATGAAATTGCCGCGCAGTTACCGGGTGCCAATGTTATCGAATTGCTCGGTGGAGTCGGGATTACTGGCGTTGGAAGTGAGGGCAAGCCATATGAAATTGTATTTACGCTAGACGAAAGCGAAGGAATTTCAGCATGATTCACTTCCAGCTCGTAGCACTCAGCGGCACCAAATATGATGACGATGTGTATGAAGTGATACTGCCGACGCTGGACGGTGAGATCGGTGTGTTACAAGATCACATGCCGCTTGTTTCGGTAGCATCTACCGGTGCGATTGCCGTAAGACGTGATCCGAAAGATAGCGACGGGGCCCGTGATTTCTTTGCCATTTCTGGCGGTGTTATAGAAGTCAGTGACAACACACTCCGTGTGCTCGTAGACGAGGCTGATCACGCGGATGACATCAACGAAGCAGAAGTCGAAGCTGCTATGGAGCGTGCTGTAGCGCTCAAAGCCGAAGCCAAAGACCAAGTGAGCTTAGACCATGCCCAACAACTTGTCGACCGCCACGCGGTACGCCTGCAAGTGGCTGGACTCAAAAAACGACACCAAAAGCACTAGAGACTACGCGGCTTCACTGGGCGGTGTCAGATCGGTATCAGCATATTCGCGTACAATATCCTGCAAGTCGCGAAAGCCAAGCGCATCTGTCACACCCTGCAAATATGCATCACCTGGATTTGCTTCAATGAGCCTAAGAGCTTGAGCGCGCTGCAACGCACGCTGGATGAGTGGTGCGTCGTCCGCGGTAACCGACGCACTGTTTAAGTCGACTTGCTGAACGAAAAGTTCGAGCCAGGACGCACCAGGAATCCTATTTGCATTTGATTGCGAAGATTCGGGGTTATGTGCCATCTCTAGCTCCTTTCCTTTCCCAAAGTATAACCCGCTATATAGCGCCATTGCTGTGATAAAAGACACTATATTTGGCTCGCTTGCCTGGTTGAGTATCAAGGAGTATCATTGAGAACGGATTATTCTGTAAAAAAGGTTACAAATTTATACAATGAGAGAAGGTTTCCCCAGGATGGGTGAAGAAATAGCAATGCAACAAGAAATACTCGAAGTCAGCCAAGTAGCAAGTTTACCATTCGGTGTAGGTAATGTGGGGGCTGACAGGCATCTTGTTGGTGCAGAAAAGACTGCTTACGCTGCAGCATTGGGCAGGCACCAGCACGAAGTTCCCGCAGGACTTTGGTTGCCGTTCGACTGCATGGACGAACGTGAAATTTTGTCACTCGCAGATGGAACAAGTGACCCCACAATATTAATGCAACGCCGCGCGTTTCAAAACGCTGGTGGTACGGTGCTAGGATTTACTAAAGCTGCTGTTGCTGCCGACGCTGCATATCTTCGTGGTACAAAAAATATCCGTGAAGCTTATGAAAAAACTTATGAAGTAGTGTTAGGATTTGGCATCCCTGACGCGGCACACGACGGCTGTGGTGCAAGCGCACTGGTGCAAAAATCTGTCAACGAGCCAGTCGATTTGGCAGTAGCGTTGCAGACATTTGCTGCGCTTGGAGCGTCGGAAGAAACGGTACGGGGGCCGCTCGAAAAACTAGCGGCAAATAAAAAACAACGTTTAGAAGCCGGCTTTTATGAAAGTTGGGATCCAGCTTGGCACAAGGAATTCGTGATGGCGCGAAACCCAGAAAATTTCTCGACGCTGCGAACTGAAGGTGATGATGTAAAAGGCCACCATGCGTCTGGTTTACTACTCGTTTCGGGAAGAAATTATTTCTCTAAAAATGCGTTTATTGCTGAAACTGGGCGACAAGCATTTGCGCTGACGCTCGACGCAGCTGACGAAGTTGCACACATGCTCGGCGTGTCCGACCAGGAACGAGCGCTTATAAGTTTGGCGCTGCGCGACGACTCATTTAACGTCGCAAATCACATCGTCGCACAAGGCCTCGAAACATACGCGTAATTGAACTCAAAAGTACAGACACTTTACAAATAGAAATTGTCAGGGTACGCTAGGAATATCACAAAACAAGTGGAGGTTATCATATATGTTTCGTAAGAATAAACTCGCGATGCTCGTGGGTGAGTTTCTGGGCACTGCGGCCCTGACACTTATCGTGCTCTCGATTAGCCATTCTCAGTTGAGTTTGGGCTACTTTATCGCATCGGCTGCGGGCCTTATGGTCGCACTGATGACGCTGGCGCTCGCTGGCATTTCTGGTGCGGTTTTCAACCCTGCCATGACTATCGGTTTGTGGACTGTCCGCAAACTGCGCACCCTGCAAGCACTCAGCTACCTAGCCGTGCAGCTGCTTGGTGGTGCCGTAGCTTGGGAGCTGTTCGTGTACCTGACCAAGCTCAGTGGCATTCACAACAGCGGCGCTTACAGTTCTCGCGTGCTCGTTGCTGAAGTTGTTGGTACGTTCGTCTTCTCGTTCGTATGGGCAGCTGCAATTTACCAACGCTTCAGCCTATACGCTAAGGCTGCCGCAATCGGTGGTGCTTTGATGGCTGGTTCGCTGGTTGCAACACTCGGCTCTGCCGGCATATTGAACCCAGCAGTCGCACTTGGTCTGCACCAATGGGGTTGGGGCACATACGTGCTCGGTCCTGTACTTGGCGCCGTCATTGGCTTTAACCTATACAACCTGCTCTTTGTTGAAACAGAACTCGCTGAAGTCGCTTCTAGCCGCGACGAAAAAGCTAAGACCAGCAAGCTGAACGCTACACTTACTCAGAGTGAAGTTGCAACAGAAGTTAAGGCAAACAAAAAGACTGCATCTGCCAAGGAAAAGACTTCGGCTGTAAAGTCAAAGCGCACCGCAGCCAAGAAGAAATCTTCTGGCCGCCGCAACCCGAACGCTGCGTAACCATTCGTTCATGAAAACCGCCGGAACTCCCGGCGGTTTTTTATTGTTCCAGTAGGTCTTGTTCGAATTGTTTTATGGCGGCGAGGGTTGTGCCATAGGTTGAGATGTCTGGCATATCGGCGTTTTGGACATGCACCCACATGGCTGAGATTAGACGCTTAATGCGATCGAGCTCTTTACTGTCGTATTTGATGTTTTTGATTGTAATTTTGCCATTGTTGTCTGGTTCGACGTATATTAATTTACCTTCTTCTACCGTGTAGTTTTTAAATGTGTGCGAGCCTTCGACGAGGAGTTTATAGCAGTAGAGTTGTAGCTGGTAGCGGTGTGTTTTGGCTGGATTGTCGGTTGAGGAACCAGTTTTATAATCGAATATAATAATACGTTTGTTTTCCTCGTCGATTTCTAGCAGGTCGATTTTACCGCCGAGGTGTGCGGGGCCAACTACCACGCCTTCGTTTCTGAAGTTGTGTTCGGGTCGGTTCCCTTTTGCAAACTGCAATTGCTTTCCTGAAATAATTGCTTCGAGTGCGTCGTTGCCGCGGACTTCCTGTACGGCGAATTGTTCGCTACTTAAATATTCGCGAGCGAGTCTGTCTGAAAACCATTCTTTGGTTTGCTTCAGGCTAGGTTTTTCATCTATGTTTGCTTGTTGCTGCAGCCATTCGAGTGTGGCGTGCATGGCGTTGCCGAAGCTAGCATCGACCGTTGGGGCGGAACGGAATTTGAGCAGTACACTCAGCAGGAAATCTTGCGGGCCGGCGTGTTCTAAATCTATGAAACTCGTGAGATGTGTCGGGCTCAGTTGATACGATTTCAAACGTTCAGCGAGCAGATTTTTCATCGGTACCTCGAGCACTAAATGACGAGTGCGCCAATCGTATTCCAGCGCTTTTAGTGTTGGAATCGCGGCCTCGTCGCTTACGACATTCTGATATTTTTCGGGCAAAACTCGGCTTATAACTGCACCATCTTGCTCCTCAACTTCATCGAGATATTTTAGTCGCGTTACTTGCTTGCCCGCGAATGTTTTTCGGTGGTTGGTTATATGCAGACCTTGCTTCGCACGCGTCATTGCTACGAATAATATACGCAGGCGCTCATCCTCTGTACTGCCGGCGTGGCGGATGGGCGCAAGGTTTGCGGGCAATGTGAGCTTATTTGGGTTGCTGCCACTCGTGCTTCCCCACACGTCGTTCTGTGTGTGCAAAATGAATACGTGTTTGAACTCCAGGCCTTTCGATTTGAAAACGGTCATAAGCTGCACCGCGCTCTCGGCCTGGTTGTACGGGCTGGTGCTTTGCATGGGTTGCTCGGCGTCGGCATATTCATCTGCAAACTCGAGCATGTCTGCAAGGCGCAATTGCTCGGCGCGTTGCTGTTCGTGTTCGCGGAGTCTCGCACGCAGCACGGAAAGTTCGGTCACCGTGCGGTACAAAGTGTCGGTGCTCGCATCCGGCCCGGTGTAAAAAACGCGTAGTGGCGAGCGAACCGTGGGCGTGTCGGCTTCGTTGGTAATCACCTCTTCTGTGCCGATGAGTTTATCGAGCATGACTTCCAGCGGCTCGTCTCCTGCCTGTGTGCTCATGGCTAGAAATAGCAGCGCACACGGGCGGAACGTTTCATTATCCAGCATAAGTTTCGTCCAGTGTTTGCGATCGTCGCTCACCTGCCACGAAAGCTGCCACATCTCACTAGTGGCATGCTTCCAAAACGGGTAGCTCAGAACTTCTGGCCACAGGCTGTCGGCCAGGGTCTGATTACCCGCGCCAAGCGCTAGTACTAGGCGGCTCATGGTAAGGAGTTGGCGAATGACCGGCGCCTGCAAAATGTCTTCGCGGCGCTCGTAGCTGAGTGGTACATTTTTGTCCTGCAAAAACGGTACGAGTGCCTCCAGGAAACGGTGCTTGGGTGCCAACACGGCGATATCACCTGGCTCCACACCGCTCTTTACGAGTTTGGAAATCTGCTCTGCAACCCCCGCTCGCTCGGCGACATCACTTTCATATTCCACGCGTTGCAGCTGAGTTTCGCCTCTACTGGTAGCGACCAATTCTTTTTCTAAGCCTTCAAGTGCATTTTCAAGGCTGTCAGCGATCTGTGCGGAAACGTTTTTAGCAGCTTCCAAAATCGGCGCAGTCGAGCGGTAATTTTCACTTAGGTTTATAAGCAGCACGTCTCGGTAGGCCGCAGCTAACTCGAGCATGTTGCTGTACTGTCCACCCTGAGACGCGTAGATAGCTTGGTCGTCGTCGCCCACGGCCAGCACGTTCGGTCGGCCTTCGTTCGCTGGGTTGTCGGTCAGCAAGCGTACCAGCCGCAGCTGAGCGGCGTTGGTATCTTGGAATTCGTCGAGCAGCAGATATTGGTAGCGTTCTTGCAAAGTAAAACGCAAATCGGCATTGGATTCGAGCGAATGTATGGCCCGCAGAATCATATCGTCGTAGTCGTATTGACCGCGTTTTTCCAGCTGTTTGCCATATGCTTCGAGCACATCTGCGAGTGCAGCAATCCGCTCGCTCGCGAGCTTTCCTTTGAGTATAAAATCGTTGTTTTCGTCTTTTTCGAGCCAGTCATTTTTCCATCCCGTCAGCGGCTTTGTACTCCCCTGCTCCTCTGCATCTCCAATTGCCCGCTCCAATTGCTCCACCGCCAACTCCCGCAATGAGCTGTAAGCCATGATATTCTCGCGAGTGTTTGAATCCACACCGCGAGAATCTGAGAGGATTTTCGTGAACCGCCCCAACGCAGACTTATCAATCCGCTTCATCCCTTCCAAATGCTCTTTGATAATCGGTGAAACCACGGAAATGTCAGCCAGGTTCTGCTTTGCTATTGCCCGTAAATCATCTGACTCCAAAAGCCCGCGCTTTACTTCGCTGACGGTGCTTATCAAATCGCCCAAGTGCCAGCGTGTTTGCTTGAGTGGGTTGCGGTAGCTAAGCTTGTCGATTATAGCGCTCAAAATCTGCCGCTGCCCCAGTTCGTCCACCGCCCGCTCTAGCCGCGTCTCGGCAAAATATTCTGGGTAGGTATTTATGAGGCCACTGCCGAACGCATGATACGTGCCAATCTGCACATCGTATGCTTCTTTGCCTATAAACCGCGTGAGCCGGTCACGCATAGCGAGCGCCCCGCTTTCGGTAAACGTCAGGCACAAAATGTTCTGCGGCAACGTATCGGTCTTACGCAAAATCTGCGCTACCCGCGCACTCAGCAACTGCGTCTTCCCTGTCCCCGGCCCAGCCACCACCAGCACCGGCCCGTCGATAGCATCGACAGCCTTCTTCTGGGCGGCATTCAACCCCCGATAAACTTCCTCAAACCCTTCCATCTGCCCTCATTATCTCACGTGACTGTCATTCTATGTAACATCTGTTAAACTGGTATGCGTATGATTCAAAACGACACAGTAATTACAGTAAAAGATTTGAAGAAAGCATATGGTGTGAACCAGGTGCTGAAGGGGGTTAATTTTGAAGTCCAGCGCGGGACGATGTTGGCGCTGCTGGGACCGAATGGTGCTGGTAAGACCACGACGGTGAAGATTCTCAGTACTTTGCTTAAGGCGGATGACGGCGAAGTGAAAATTGAAGGTCACAATGTGATGCAAGACCCGCAAGCGGTGCGCAGCGTTATCGGTTTGACTGGCCAGTCGGCCGCAGTGGACGAACTACTCACTGGCCGTGAAAACCTGGTGATGATGGGCCGTTGGTAACATCTGACTAAGCAAAGCGCTAAAGCCCGTGCGGAAGAACTGCTAAAAAATTTCGATTTGGTGGA
>Ga0157374_10003851_pt1 | contig 12605 bp, 11 predicted proteins | sample M25metaG_FD_115308 | JGI IMG/M metagenome (GOLD analysis project Ga0157374, IMG submission 115308) | Miscanthus rhizosphere microbial communities from Kellogg Biological Station, Michigan, USA - M2-5 metaG | ecosystem: Host-associated > Plants > Roots > Rhizosphere > Soil | place: USA: Michigan...
GAAGATGCACGCCAGTTCCTGACAGAGGCCGGAGTGGATGTCGATGAGATTGCGCCCCTCGTGCATAGGAAATTTATGAGCGGATTCATACGCGCATCGAAGCCGAAGGCCGCGTGCTGCGGCTCGGACTGCTGCTCGTAGCGCGGATCCAGATCATGGAAAAGCACTACAATGTTCTGTTTTTGTGCACCGGGAATTCGGCTCGTTCCATTATGGCGGAGGCGATCCTCAACCATGAGGGGGCGGGCCGATTCACAGCGTATAGCGCAGGAAGCCATCCAACGGGACATCCACGGCCCGAGGCGCTGAAGCAGTTGGAGACAGCGGGAATTTCGACCGAGGGACTCAGTAGCAAGTCCTGGGATGAGTTCTCCGGGCCCGAAGCACCGCATCTGGATTTTGTGTTCACGGTGTGCGACAACGCTGCTCAGGAGCAGTGCCCGTATTGGCCAGGACAGCCTATGACCGCGCACTGGGGTATTCCAGACCCGGCGGCGGTGAAAGGAACTGCCGAAGAGATAGCGCGTGCGTTTCGTGATGCGTTTGTGATTCTCGACCGGAGAATCGGACTATTCACATCTCAGCCGCTTTCGACGCTCGAGGAACTCGCAATCAAAAGCAAGATCGAGGAGATCGGTCGTTCATGAAATCGAAGGGGAGACTCTCGTTCCTTGATCGCTACCTGACGGCGTGGATTTTCTCGGCGATGGCGCTGGGTGTTTTGCTCGGTTGGCAGGTGCCCGGAGTCGTACCTTTTCTGAACCGGTTCAGCATCGGGACCACCTCGATTCCGATTGCGGTGGGCTTGGTCGTTATGATGTACCCGCCGTTCACGAAGGTCCGTTACGAGCAGTTGCACGAGGTCTTTAGCAACCGAAAAGTGCTTGCGCTGTCGCTGCTGCAGAACTGGGTAATCGGGCCGGTGTTGATGTTCGCGCTGGCGATCTTCTTTCTGCATGGTTATCCGGAATACATGGCCGGACTCATTATGATTGGTCTGGCTCGATGCATTGCCATGGTGATTGTGTGGAATGAACTGGCGAAGGGTGACACGGATTACGCGGCCGGGCTCGTGGCATTCAACTCGATCTTCCAGGTTCTCTTTTACTCCGTCTACGCGTGGGCTTTCATCACCGTGTTGCCGGACTGGTTCGGTCTTCGAAGCGCTGTGGTGCATGTCACCATCGCCGAAATTGCAAAAAGCGTTCTCGTGTACCTCGGCATCCCATTTACCGCGGGATTCCTGACGCGCGTGATCCTGGTGAAGGCCAAGGGGACGGAGTGGTATGGACGAAGGTTCGTGCCGCGCGTGAGTCCTCTTACACTGGTTGCCCTGCTCTTCACGATCGTGGTGATGTTCTCGTTGAAGGGCGAGTACATCGTCCGGCTGCCGCTAGATGTCTTGCGCATCGCCGTGCCGCTGCTAATCTATTTCATCCTAATGTTCCTCGTCTCGTTCTACCTCGGACGAAAGCTCAGCGCGGATTACTCGAAAACCACGACGCTGGCATTCACCGCCGCTTCAAACAATTTCGAGCTGGCGATAGCGGTGTCGGTAGCCGTCTTCGGAATCAATTCGGGCGCGGCGTTTGCGGCCGTTATCGGGCCGCTGGTCGAAGTTCCGGTGATGATCGGGCTGGTGAATGTAGCGCTTTACTTTCAGCGACGCTACTTCCCTGTCCCGCAGGCTGCGCCCATCGATCCGATCTGCGTCTCGGGTACCCGAATCCTCTGAGATTCCAGCAAGCAGGCGTCTCAGACACTCAGGATCCATTGCTGGATGTGCCTCAATTCCACATTGCCGTCCGGGTGTCATACTCCGGCGCATTTCGAAGCTTTAGGATGGTTTCGATGAAGGTTCTGACTGCGGCGGAGATGCAGGCGTGCGATCGCGCCACCACGGAGCGCCATAGCGTGTCGTCGATTGAGCTCATGCGCGCCGCATCGGCGGCCGTGGACGGGTTCGCCCGGGAAAATTTTCCGCATGCGCGGCGCATTACGGTACTTTGCGGCAAAGGCAATAACGGCGGGGACGGCATGATGGCAGCGCGGCTGCTCGCCAAGGCCGGTCTAGAGGTGACGACACTGCTGCTGGGGTCGCAATACGAATTGAAGGGCGATGCAGCAACGGCTTGGCGCGAACTCAGCGTTTCGCCGAATCGCTACATCTACGAGATCAATTCTCCCGCGGAGCTGCGAACACACAATGCCGCTCTCGAAGCGGACCTGATTATTGACGCTGTCCTGGGAACGGGATTCAAGCCGCCGATGCGGGGGCTTGCCGAAGCCGCGCTGGAATGGGCAAGCACCAGCAAGGCCCTATTTCTGTCTGTCGACCTACCCTCGGGCTGGTGGGCGGATGCGACCAGCAGCAAAGTGCAGGACAAAACATTTCCTTCCGACGCGGTCATCACGTTTACGGCTCCTAAACCAGCGCATGTATTTGGCGAACTGACGCGGCAATGGCATCAGCCAATCGTTGTCGCGCCTATTGGGTCGCCGGACGAAGCTATCGTTTCAGAGCAGCGAATCGAATGGGCGGGCGTCGCACACAGGCTGCTGGAGCAGCCACGCGCAGCGGACGCAAACAAGGGCAAGTACGGGCACGTGCTGGTCATCGGCGGATCGACGGGCAAATCGGGCGCGCCGGCGATGGCGTCAGTCGCTGCGATGCGCGTCGGAGCGGGGCTGGTGACGGCCGCGGTGCCGAGCCCGATTGCTGGACAGGTCTCGGCTTTTGCGCCCGAGCTAATGACGCATCCGATGATGGCGAGCCCATCCGGGGAGCTCGCTAGCAGCGGAATGACGGCACAGCAGTTCGAAAAGTTGATCGACAAGATCACGGTGCTGGCTGTTGGTCCGGGACTCGGTCAGGGCCCGGCGGTGGAGATTCTGCTGGAGGCGGTGCTCTCCGACACGAAACTGCCGCTAGTGATCGATGCTGACGGCCTGAACACGCTGGCTGCGAATCCGCCCTTGATGAAGAAACTGGCCGAGAGCGGAAAGACCGGGCGCACCATCGTTCTCACACCGCATCCGGGAGAGATGGCGCGGTTGGCGCAGAAGAGCACGGCCGAGATCCAGGCAAATCGTTTGGAGGCGGCCCGCATTTTTGCGCGGGAGTGCGGTGTGATCCTCGTATTGAAGGGCTCTCGCACGCTAATCGCGCATCCAGATGGTCGAGTAGCCGTAAATACAACGGGGAACCCGGGAATGGCGAAGGGTGGCAGCGGCGACGTGCTGACAGGCATCATCGCCGGATTGCTGGGGCAATTCCCGGATGATGCTGGAAATGCAGTTGAAGCGGCGGTGTATCTGCACGGACTTGCGGCTGATCTTGCGGTACGTAACGCGGATGAGCACACAGTCCTGGCGACGGACAGCTTCAGGTATTTCCCGCAAGCGTTTCGTTTTCGGCCAAATCGCTTTTGCAAAAATGGCCAAAAAGGGTATGTTTGGTTGCAGGGGCAGCCGGAGAGGTGCTCCGCGGAGACCGCAGGATGAGCAAGGAAGCGCCGGTGGCCGAGGGTCGCATTCACGAGTTCGTAACGCAGAGCGGCTCCGACACGGTTGAGGTCGGTCGCAAACTGGTGCATTTGCTTGCACCTCCGCAACTGCTGATCTTGCGCGGCGACCTGGGAACGGGCAAGACGACCCTGGTGAAAGGGATCGCGCAGGCGCTCGACGCCGCCGAGCCCGACGAAGTAACCAGTCCCACCTTTACCCTGCTGCATGAGTACGATGGCACCCGCGAGGGCAAGCCTTTGAAGCTCTACCACCTGGATGTGTACCGGATCGAGGGCGAGCGGCAACTGGAATCCCTCGGTATGGACGAGCTGTTGACCCCCGATGCGCTGGTGCTGGTGGAATGGGGCGAGAAGTTCAAGAGCATTCGCAAGAAGGCGACCGGAGAGATCGCCATCGCCTCGGCCGGCGGAGACGCGCGGAAAATTACGGTAACGCTGAAAGACTAAGCGCGTCGAACATAGCAGTCTCAATTGGAAGTGCTGCGGTTTTGCCCCGGTTCCGCCTGGTTCTGAATGAACAATAAAGGAGGCCAAGGATGCGGCTGCTTCCAGTTTGCCTTCCGTTGGTCCTTGCACCACTCATCGTGGCCGGTCAGCAAGCACAACCAACAACTTCGCCGAAACCTGCACAGAAGACCGCCATTAAGCAGACGGCTTCGCCAAGCCCGCACAAAACGGCAAAGAAGCACAGGACGCGACATCACTTGCGCAAAGCTGCCGCGCGGAAAAACGCCAAACATGCCGGGCTATGTGCTGACTCGCAGTTCTCCGCAGACGTGATTATGGGTACCGAGGTCCGCCATGTCTGCCTGGATAAATCGCAGCTGGCAGGGGGCGTGCCCAAGGCTAAGCCCGCCGGGCAAATGAAGGTTGACGTCATCAATGGTTCCGCAACAGACACGCAATACTTTTCCGATTCGAATCAGGAATCGGCGCGGAATCAGACCGTGGTTGTCGATGTCGAGTCGAGCGACACGCGATTTGCGGGTGGCAACAAAAGCCCCGTGGTGACCGGCGTGGCATCAAGTAGCCCTGTCGATGCGACAAGCGCAAGCAGCGGCGGCCAACCGGTAACGAGGCAGGTTTCCCCGCGGCCCAAGCGGCCTGCATATGAGCCTGATGGCCATTGAACTCTGCATCGCCGGACCGGCGTATGCAATCTGATACACCGGCAGTAGCCGAGGACCGCTGCGGGACTTGCACGTCTCCACCGTTGGTGGCGCAAAGCGCAAATCTTCCGCCGGCGGTAGCGTGGCTGCAGTGGGTCACCATTGCATGGATGACGGTCGAGTGCGGAGTATCTCTGTGGGCGGCGGCGCAGGCGCACAGCGTGGCGCTGCTGGCCTTCGGGTCAGACAGCCTTGTCGAATTGCTCTCTGCCATCGTTGTGCTGTTGCAGTTCCTTCCGCGCTTCCCGCTCAAACGGCCTCACGCCGATAAAGCAGCGGGCAGTTTGCTGTTTCTCCTTGCAGCGGTGATCCTGTGCATTGCCTGGCTGGGGCGGACGCGTCAGATGGAGACGAGCGGCCCTGGTGTCGCGATCACCGTGCTCGCTTTGCTCGTGATGCCGGCGCTTGCCTGGATGAAGCGCCGGGAAGCGCGGCGCATCAACAACCGAGCTCTTGCAGCCGATGCCACGCAGTCTGCAACCTGCGCCTATCTAGCGGGCGTGACGCTGGCCGGGCTGTTGATCTTCGCAGTGTGGCACATCCGCTGGGTCGACACCGTGGCAGCTTTGGCTGCAATCCCGATTCTCGTCGTCGAAGGACGTCGCACATGGCAAGGCGAAGGTTGCGGCTGCTGCTGAACGGTTGCCCAGCATGCAGAATGAGAGGCGGGGCGGGCCGGGGCTGTAAGATGTTGGGGCAATCCTGCTGTTCTGATCCGGTCTCACTAAAGCAGCGAGGTGATGACCGGGAATTCCCGGAGGACCCTGATGCGCACGCCCCGTCTGACTGTATTCGCCTGCCTTGCAGTATCGCTTATCGCAACGGAATGGATGGTTGGACCTGCCAATGCAAGCGCGGCGACCAAGCCTCACATCTTTCAGCACCCGGCATTGAGCAAAGACTCGATCGCTTTCGGGTATGCGGGCGATCTTTGGACTGTCCCGCGTGGCGGCGGCGTAGCGCGGCGGCTGACAACTGGTGTCGGAATCGAGACGGACCCGGTGTTCTCGCCGGATGGAAGCACGATCGCATTCACCGGCGACTACGACGGCAACACCGACGTATTCACAATCCCAGCAGAGGGCGGAGTTCCCTTTCGCGTGACATACCATCCTGCGGCAGATTCTGCGGTGGCGTGGACAGCTGACGGGAAAGACATTGTCTTCCGGTCGACGCGCATGTCGCAGAGCCGCTATACGCAGTTGTATGAAGTTCCCGCAAAGGGCGGCATCGCGAAAGTGCTGCCGCTGCCCATGGCATATCAGGGCAAATTCTCAGCGGACGGGAAACAGATTGCATACTCGCCGCTGCCACCCGCGTACGGATTCGACTACATGTCTTACGTGTCGTGGGGCAACTACCGCGGCGGACGTGCCAGCACCATCTGGGTGACATCGCTTCCGGGGCTTGAGTCGGTGCAGATTCCGCATGAGGTGTCTTCGGATTCCGCGCCAGTATTTGCTGACGGCAAAATCTACTTTCTTTCCGCACGGAAGGGCAAGGCGACGATCTACAAGTACGATCCCTCATCGAAAGCAGTCTCGCAGGCGCTCGAGAACGATGGACCGGATATCCGTTCTCTGCAGGCAGAGGGCGACACGCTGGTCTACGACCGGCTCGGCGAGATCTATCTCTACGACACTAAAGCAGGGGGCAGCAAACTGGTTCCGATCGAGATCGACGCTGACATGCCCGAAGTGCGCTCGCGAATTGAGAGTGTTGGCGATCAGCTGGAGGATGCGTCTGTATCGCCGACGGGCTTGCGCGCGGTTATCGAGGCGCACGGCGATATCTTCACCGTGCCCGTGAAGCATGGGCCAACCCGCGACATCACAAACACGCCGGGAGCAATGGAGCGAGGGCCCGCATGGTCGCCAGACGGACAGTCGATCGCGTTTTTCTCGGATGAGTCGGGCATGTACGCGCTGCATGTGGCGCCGCAGACCGGCAATGCGGTGGCAGGCACGACGGCAGCGAAGAAGTTTGCGCTCGGCCAGGAACCGGCATACTACTTCGGAGCGAGGTGGTCGCCCGATTCGAAAAAGATTGCGTTTTTCGATAACCGCATGAAGACCTATGTGCTGGACACGACGAACAGCAAGCTCTCTGTCGTGAACGAAAAAAACGTATACGGCGGGTTCTCGAACGGCGAGTTTGATTTTGCCTGGTCGTCCGATTCGAAATGGATTGCCTATGCGCGATCGATGCCGAACCATCTGCATGCGATTTTCCTCTACTCGCTGGATTCTGGACAATCGACGCAAGTAACAAGCGTGATGGGCGATTCCCGCTTGCCGGCGTTCGATCGCGAAGGCAAGTATCTCTACTTCATCGCAAGCACGAATGCGGGCACCACTTCTGACGGACTGGACATGACGAGCGACCTCTACCAGGTCACTTCGCATATCTATGCCGTGACACTTGCCGCTGATACTGCGTCGCCGATTGCGCCGGAGATGGATGACGAGAAGAATCCGGCGGACGAGAAGAGCAAGGACGCAGACAAATCCGGCGAGAAGAAAGATGGCGACCAGAAGCCGGGCGATGCGAAAGAAGCCGGCGATGAGAAGCCGCATGCGAAGCCGGCTCCGCCGAAGCCGGTGAAGGTCGATCTCGACGGAATCGAGAAACGCATCGTTGCGCTGCCCTTGCCGGCGAGTGTGTACACCGGTCTGGCGGGTGGTTTAAAGGGTAGCATCTATTTCACTGAAGAGGCTGCGTCGGGCAGGTTCAATGGAGGCGGATCGACGCTGAGCCGCTGGACGCCTGAGGAGCGGAAGACCGAGAAACTGGCGGAGCACGTCGAGAATTTTCAACTCACGGCCAATGGCGAGAAGATGCTGCTGGCCCTCGGGCATCCGCGGACAGAAGGCGGCGACATGCCTCCGGGTGGCGGACCGAAACCAGCGTGGGTGATCGTGCCTGCGAATGCTCCGGTGAAGGCCGGGGAGGGCGTGCTCTCGTTCGGCGACGTAAAGATGCGCATCGATCCACATGCCGAATGGGCGCAGATGTACCACGAAGTGTGGCGTATCGAGCGAGCCTTTTTCTACGATCCAAACTTTCATGGCACAAACACAGTCGCGGACGAAAAGAGATTCGAGCCCTACGTCCAGTCCATTGCTTCACGCGCAGATTTGAACTACATCTTCCAGGAGATGCTGAGCGCATTCTCCGTCGGACATCTGCGCGGGAACGGAGGGCAGATTCCGAATGCGAAGAAGGTGCCGGGCGGCCTGCTGGGAGCGGACTATGAGATCAAAGGCAATCGCTATTGTATTGCCAAGATCTACACCGGCGGCGACTTCAATCCGCGCGATAAGGCTCCGCTGGCGCAACCGGGACTCAACGTCAAGGTCGGCGACTGCATACTCGACCTCAACGGTCAGGAACTGACAGCGGAAATGGACATCCAACAGCCGCTCGAGGGTACGGCGGGTAAGGTGATCAGTGTGCGTATTGGAGATGCAGATGGAAAGAGTCCGCGCGACATTTCCGTTACGCCGATTCCGAGCGAAGCTGCTTTGCGCAATGTGGACTGGATCGATGGCAACCAGAAAAAAGTCGACCAGTTATCGGGCGGCAAGCTGGCTTATGTTTATCTGCCTGACACCGGTGAGGGCGGATTCACAAACTTCAATCGCTACTACTTTGCGCAAACCGACAAGCAGGGCGCGATTATCGACGAGCGCTTCAATGGCGGCGGGCAGGTTGCGGATTACTTCATCGAAGTGCTCGGCAGGCACATCGAGTCGTACTGGGCGCCGCGATACGGACGGGTCGAGCACACGCCGAACGCGGGTATTTACGGGCCGAAGGTAATGATCGCCAACGAATTTTCAGGCTCGGGCGGCGATGCCCTTCCCTGGCTCTTCAAGCAAGCGAAACTCGGTCCGCTCGTCGGAAAGCGGACGTGGGGTGGACTCGTCGGTATCGGACCGATCCCTGTGCTGATGGATGGCGGTCACGTAACATCGCCCAGCGTGGCGTTCTTCTCGCCGAAGGGCGAGTGGGATGTGGAGAACCATGGCGTAGATCCGGACGTTGTTGTTGAGCAGGATCCGAAGGCGATCAGCGAGGGCCACGATCCACAGTTGGAGAAGGCGGTTTCGCTCGCGCTCGACGACCTGAAAAAGCAGCCAGAGCATGATACGCAGCGCCCGGTCTATCCGAATTACCACAAAAACAGCGAATAGGGATTGGGTACAGGGAGTAACGGGCTTGCCTCCTCTCTCCCCAAATACTTTGATGATCAGAGTTCCCTTCCACAAGGTTCAGGAACGCCTCGCGCTCGTGCTGAGCCGCATCGGCTTCAGCAACGAGCGCGCACAGTTGTCGGCGCGGCTGGTGGCGGAGACCACGTGCGATGGCGTGTATTCGCACGGCGTGAATCGATTCTCGCGATTCGTGGCGATGGTGCGCAATGGGAACGTCGATCCTACTGCCGAGCCACGTGTCGTCGCAGGTTTCGGCGCGATGGAGAGGTGGAATGGGCAACGTGGGCCGGGAAGTCTGAATGCGCTGGCAGCGATGGCGCGGGCGATCGCGTTGAGCAGCGAGCACGGCATCGGCTGTGTTGCGATGGCCAACACCAACCACTGGATGCGCGGCGGAACCTACGGATGGCAGGCTGCGGACGCGGGCGTAATCGGGATCTGCTGGACGAACACGATGCCCAATGTGCCGGCATGGGGCGGAGTGGATGCAGCCATCGGCAACAATCCTCTGGTCATCGGAGTGCCACGCGAAAATGGACACATCGTTCTTGATATGGCGATGTCGCAGTTCTCCTACGGAGCGCTCGAGAGCTACCGCCGCCGCGAAGAACTGTTGCCGGTTGAAGGCGGCTTCGATGCCGAGGGCGGGCTGACTCGTGATCCGGGAGCAATCGAGCGCTCGCAACGACTGCTGCCAATCGGATTCTGGAAAGGATCCGGACTGGCGGTAATGCTGGATCTGGTCGCGGCGATGACTTCGCTGGGGAACGCGACACATCAGATTGCAAATGATTCGCTGCGTGAGACTGGCCTGTCGCAGATGTTTATCGCTATCGATCCAAGGACGCTGGGCGATACGGCAAAAACTGAGCAGATTGCCGATGAGGTCGTCGCATCCCTTCACCGGTCGCAACCGGCCGAGGATGGCAAGCCCGTGCGCTATCCCGGTGAAAATACGCTGCGCTTGCGAGAAGAAAATCGCCGCCTCGGCCTGCCGATTGACGATGCCGTCTGGGGCGAGATCTGCAAGATGTAATTTTGATCGCCATACCGAAAGAAACTTGCAGTCACCGGGTTAGCGAGCGGACCGCGAACCGGCGATAAGAATATCGACGAGCCTTCTTGCGCTCTGCTGCCAGTCAGGGCCCATCGGCACATGCGCCACACCGATCAGCGCACGCAAAAAGTCGAACGGCTCGACATCCTTGCGCATATCGCCGCTCTTGATTGCGCGCTTTACCAGAGCCTCGACCACTTCCTGGATTTGGCTGCGGGAGCCTTCATAGAGGCGCGATGGGCCTCCGACAATGGAATTCAGCGCAGGGGCAATAATCAGCTTGGCGGCGATATGGTCGACGAACAACAGCATCCAGGCGCGAAGAGCCTCAAGGGGCGGCTTCTGTTCTGCCAGCTTCCGTCCGGCTGCGGCGATCTTCTCCACTTCGCTTTGATACACAGCTTCGATAAGCGCATCTCTGGTTGGAAAGTGGCGGTATAGAGTTCCAGGGCCCACGCCGGCCTGCCGGGCAATGTCGTCCAGGCTGGCGTCCGCACTGTGGCGCGTGAAGGCATCTTTCGCTACCTCCAGGATGCGTTCGCGATTGCGCTGGGCGTCAGTACGGGGCTTTCGCGTCTCTGGCTTCAAAATCTTTCTGGGCATTGAAAAAATCCTGCAACCGGAGGGAATCTCCGGTTATCTACTATTTCGGAGACACTCTCCGTTTTTAGTCTGCCGGAGCGAACTCGTCAAGCAACAGGGCGTATACGGCAGCCTAGCAGTGAACTAAATGGAGGAACCAAGTTTTGAAAAACATCTCACGAAACGGCTTCACCCTGCCCGGCAGTACGCTCACCGTGAACCGCCTGGGATATGGAGCCATGCAACTTGCAGGGCGAGAGGGCAACAAACTGGTGTGGGGCCCCCCTCGCGATGTTGATGGCGCGATCAGTCTGCTGCAGGAAGTCATCGCAAGCGGCGTGAACCACATCGATACTTCCGACTTCTATGGCCCGCACATCACAAACCAGATCATTCGGAGGGCACTTTCGCCCTATCCGAAAGATCTGGTGATCGTCACGAAAGTTGGAGCAAAACGCGGCGAAGACGGATCGTGGATTCCCGACTTGTCACGCGAAGGGTTGACCGCGGCAGTCCACGATAATATCCGAAATCTCGGCCTGGAGATTTTAGACGTAGTCAACCTTCGAATCTCATTCAGCATTCATCACCCGGCAGAGGGTTCGATTGAAGCTCCTCTCACCGTGCTTGCCGAGCTTCAACAGCAGGGCCTGATACGCCATCTCGGGCTGAGCAATGCCACACCCGCACAGGTGAAAGAAGCAAGACAGCTTGCTCCTATTGTCTGCGTTCAGAATCAGTACAATCTCGCGCATCGAGGCGACGATGCTTTCATTGATGACCTTAATCGCGACGGCATCGCCTACGTTCCATTCTTCCCACTGGGAGGCTTCAGCCCACTGCAGTCGGAAACCTTGTCGCAAGCGGCTTCGCGACTGAATGCCACGCCGATGCAGCTTGCGCTTGCATGGCTGCTGCAGCGCTCGCCGAACATTCTGGCGATTCCCGGAACATCTTCTCTCAATCACTTTCGCGAAAATTCGCAGGCGGCGATGTTGCAGATTCCCGCTGAAGACCTAGCCGAGCTCGATGCCATTTCCAGCAACCAGGACGGCGTTTGATCCACGACGATCAAACCGCAATGGTTATCGGGAAACTCAATCAACTCAAATTGTGGAGAATTCTTATGCGCATATTCGTAACTGGAGCAACAGGTTTTATCGGCTCAGCCTTAGTGAAACAACTGCTGGAAGGCGGCCATCAGGTACTTGGCCTCACCCGCAGCGCCACCGGGGCGCAGGAACTGGCTGCGGCAGGCGCAACCGCGCACCAGGGCAGTCTTGAAGATCTTGACAGTCTTCGCAGTGGAGCTGCCGCGGCAGAAGCGGTGATCCACACGGCTTTCAATCATGACTTTTCGAAGTTCCATGAGAACTGCGAAGAAGATCGGCGAGCAATCGAAGTGCTGGGCGAAGTGCTCAAAGGATCCGACAAACCGCTTATCGTCACCAGTGGTCTTGCGCTTCTCGCTCAGGGCCGTGCGGCGACGGAGGACGATCCGGCGGCTCCGTTGTCGGCTTCGTATCCACGCGCATCAGAACACGCCGCGGCGGCACTGGAGAGGCGCGGGGTACGCGCGATGGTGGTGCGCCTTCCGCAGGTTCACGATACGAAGAAGCAGGGGCTTGTGTCCTTGGCGATCCAGGTAGCTCGCGAGAAAGGAGTCTCGGCATACATCGGTAATGGTGAAAATCGATGGGCTGCCGCGCACCTGCACGATGCTGCCAGGGTTTACAAGCTTGCTCTGGAGAAAGGTCACGTGGGCGCGCGATACCATGCAGTTGCCGAGGAGGGTGTGCGCTCAAAAGATATCGCGGTAGCGATCGGCCGCGGACTCAACGTGCCGGTGAAACCCATATCGCGGGATGAGGCGGCTGCACACTTTGGCTGGATCGGCGGATTCTTCGGGTTAGATCTCGTTGCGTCCAGCACTAAAACCAGAAAAGAGCTGGGATGGAATCCCACTGGTCCGACCTTGCTTCGAGACCTCGAAAACATGCAGTATTCCTGAATCAGTACCTGCCCGGAGTGGACGCGCTCCGTGACGAAATGC
>Ga0157374_10003853_pt1 | contig 12604 bp, 9 predicted proteins | sample M25metaG_FD_115308 | JGI IMG/M metagenome (GOLD analysis project Ga0157374, IMG submission 115308) | Miscanthus rhizosphere microbial communities from Kellogg Biological Station, Michigan, USA - M2-5 metaG | ecosystem: Host-associated > Plants > Roots > Rhizosphere > Soil | place: USA: Michigan...
CTTGCAGGCTGGCTGCCGCAGACCTAAGCGCATCAGCCGCAACCAAAACAGGAGGGATTCGCATGGCTCGAGTGGCGATCGTCACCGGCGGAACGCGCGGTATCGGAGAGGCGATCAGCATCGCGCTTCACGGCATGGGTCTTACCGTCGCCGCTAATTATGCCGGTAATGACGAGCGCGCCCGCGCCTTCACCGACCGCACCGGAATCAAAGCGTACAAGTGGGACGTGTCCGACTTTGAGGGGTGTGTCGCCGGTGTCCGGCAGGTTGAGCAGGAACTCGGGCCTGTCGAGGTGCTCGTCAACAACGCCGGAATCACCCGCGATTCGACGATGAAAAAGATGGACCATAAGAAGTGGCAGGAGGTGCTCGATACGAACCTCGGCGGCTGCTTTAACATGGCTAAATGCGTTTGGGACGGGATGACGGGCCGCGGCTACGGACGTATCGTCAACATCGGTTCGATCAACGGACAGGCCGGGCAATATGGGCAGGTCAACTACGCGGCCGCCAAGTCGGGCATTCACGGCTTCACCAAGGCGTTGGCGCAGGAAGGCGCCCGCGCGGGCGTGACGGTCAACGCGATTGCCCCGGGCTATATCGATACGGATATGGTGGCCGCAGTGCCGGAGGATGTTCTGGCGAAGATCGTCGCGCGGATTCCCGTCGGCCGTCTCGGCCATGCCGATGAAATCGCCCGCGGAGTCGCTTTCCTCTGCGATGAGCGCGCCGGCTTCGTCACCGGCTCAACCTTGTCGATCAATGGCGGGCAGCACATGTATTGATCGGCGTACCACCGCCCTTCGTCCGCCCGACCAAGCGATCCGTCACCATCGCCGGCCATGAGACATCGATCGCGCTCGAGCCCATGTTCTGGGCGGCGCTCGCGCAGGCGGCCGCGGAATCGCGGCTCCCGCTCAACGCGCTGATCGCCCGGATCGATGCGGAGCGCCTCGAACAATTTCCGCCGCCTAACCTCGCCTCTGCGATCCGCCAGTGGCTGTTCGTCCGAGCCCTAGCGCGCCATTAGGATTCGTGCCTGCCCGGCGATCTGCGCAAGCATCGCTGTCGTCACCGCGCCTTCGCTTCGCGCCCGCTCCACCAGCTTGCGAAACTGATCGATCCGCGCCTGCTGGCCAGAGACCCAGTCGTCCACCGCCTGCTCAGGGTCTTTTTTGACGCGCGAGAGAAAATCGATCCTCAACTGCTCGAAATCGCGCGCCAGCCCGGCGATCAGCAGCCGTTCCCATTGGTCGGCCGGTGTAAACCGCGCCAGCTGGCGTTGCGCCCAATCGATTCCAAGCGCCTCGCCGAGCTTGGTGTAGGCACGGGTCAGTGGCACTTCGTCAAAATGCTTGCGCGCCGCGAGCGCCGCCAGCCCGAACAACCCATCGAGCTCGAACAGTCTAACCAAACCGCGAACGATCTCCTCAGGCGCCCCGAGCTCGACCAGCCGATCCCGCCGCGTATCGGCTTCGTTGCGAATTTCAGACCGGATCAACCTCGTCGCCGCCGCCGAAATCTTGCGCGCCCCGGGCTCAAGAAGCCTGCATAGCGAGCTTACCTTCGTGTCGCCTCCCGTCGCGCGAAGGATGTCGGCCAGGTGCGCACGAACGCTGCTCGCGGCGATAGCGAACAGCTCGACCCGGAGCGGTTCGGCAATGGCCGAATGTTCGATTTCGCTCCACAGACGAGCGAGGTCGAGAAGCCGCTCGGCAACCAGGAAGGCGGTGATCACCTGTCCGAGCGAAACTCCCTCTTCCTCGGTCATGTCGAAGGCTGTGACCGGGCCCAAACGATTGACCAGCCGGTTCGCGACGCGTGTTGCGACAATCTCGTTGCGCAATCGATGCGCGCGGATTGAGCTCGTGTGGGTCTTGCGCATCGGCTGCGGGAAGGCGTCGAAAAGATCGGCCTCCATCACCTTCTCGTCGCCCAGGTGAAGCCGCTCCGCCGCCTCCTGAAGCGCCAACTTCGACATCGAAAGGACTACCGCAAGCTCTGGCCTGGTCAGCCCGCGATTGTCCTGTCGCCGCCGGAGCAGCTCTTCGCTCACCGCCAGCCCCTCGACCTTGCGATCGAGCCGCCCGGAAGCCTCGAGCAATTCGATGGCCCGCACATGGCCGGGGAGGGCCAGCGCCCCGCCGCTTTCGGCAATCGACAGCGCCAATGTCTGCAGCCGGTTGTCTTCCAGCACCATGTCAGCGACCTCGTCCGTCATCCGGACGAGCAGCGCGTTCCGCTTGGCAAACGTCAGCTGCCCGTCGCTCATCTCGCCATTCAGCGGGATCTTGATATTCACTTCCTTGTCGGAGGTGTCGACGCCGGCGCTATTATCTATGAAATCGGTGTTGATCCGACCGCCGTTGAGCGCGAACTCGATCCGGCCTGCCTGGGTCACGCCGAGATTGGCGCCCTCACCGATGACCTTGGCGCGCACTTGGGCTGCACCGACCCGGATAGCATCGTTGGTTGGGTCGCCGACTTCCGCATCGAGCTGGTTGGAGGCCTTCACGTACGTGCCGATCCCGCCAAACCACAGTAGGTCCACCCGGCTTCTCAGGATCGCGTTGATCAGCGAAGCGGGATCGATTTTCGCCTGGGTGATTCCGAGTGCAGCCTGCACCTGCTTCGAAAGTGCGATTTCCTTTTGCGTTCGCGGGAAAATCCCACCGCCGGCCGACAGTTTCGAACGGTTGTAATCGTCCCAGCTGGAGCGCGGCAGGTCGAACAGCCGCTTGCGCTCCTTCCAGCTCGCCGCCGGATCCGGATCGGGGTCGATAAAGATATGGCGGTGGTCGAACGCGAAGATCAGCTTGATTGCTTTCGACAGGAGCATTCCGTTTCCGAACACGTCGCCGGACATGTCGCCGACGCCCGCGACCGTCACCGGCTCGCTCTGCACGTCCACGCCCATTTCCAGGAAATGCCGCTGCACGGAGATCCAGGCACCGCGCGCGGTGATCCCCATCGCCTTGTGATCGTAGCCGTGCGACCCGCCGCTGGCGAACGCGTCTCCGAGCCAGAAACCGCGTTCGAGCGCGATCGAGTTGGCGATATCGGAGAAGCTCGCAGTGCCCTTGTCGGCTGCGACCACGAAATAGGGATCGTCGCCGTCGCGGATGACCACGCCTTCCGGATGCACCAACTTGCCGCCCACGATGTTGTCGGTGATCGACAGCAGTGAGCGGATGAAGATCCGGTAGCTCTCGGTCCCCTCCGCCAGCCATGCATCGCGATTGGTCGGCGACGGGAGCATCTTGGGATAGAATCCGCCCTTGGCTCCGGTCGGCACGATCACTGCATTTTTCACTACCTGCGCCTTCATCAGGCCCAGAATTTCGGTGCGGAAATCATCGCGCCGATCGGACCAGCGGATCCCGCCGCGAGCGACCGGGCCTCCGCGCAAGTGAATGCCTTCGACTCTCGGGCTGTAGATCCAGATTTCGCGCCACGGCACTGGCGCCGGAAGCCCGGGCACAAGGCTGGAATTGAGCTTGAACGCCAGCGCTTCATTGACGGCCGTGGCGAAGGCATTCGTTCGAACGATCGCCTCGACCAGATCGCGCAGGCGACGCAGGATCCGGTCGTCATCGATCGCGCTGACTTTCGCCAGCGCCTGCCCGAACGCCGCGCGGAACTTGGCAGCTTGCGCTTCCCGGTTTGCGACTGCCGGATCGTGCTCGGCGCGGAATTGCGCAATGAGCGAGTCCGTCGCCTCCGGCGCTCGGCGAAGCGCCTCGACGATGGTGATGAGCCCGTAAGAGCTTCCAGTCTGGCGCAGATAGCGGAACCAGGCGCGAAGCCAGACCACCGCCTCCATGTCGAGGCCCGCATAGAGCACGAGTTGGTTGAACTCGTCATTCTCGGATGACCCGCAAAGAACGCCCGTGATCGCTCGCTCGATCGCGGTAGCACGATCAAGGATCGAGCCAGCATCGCCGCCCACGACTTCAAGGTGAAAGTCGTGGATGTAGCCGCGACCGTCTTGAAGCTCAGTCGGCAGTTCTTCGAGCACGCGGAAACCGAAATTCTCGAACACCGGAACGGCGTCGGAGAGCGGAATGAGACCTCCCTTGCCGTATGCCTTCAATCGCAATTGGCCCGGCTCGTCGTCCTTCGCTCGCCAGATCCGGACATCGCGTCCATTCTCGCTAAGCGCGCACAGCCGAAGAATATCGGCGGCGCCCTCTTCCGCTGGCGTTCGAACACGATAATCGTCGGGGAAAGTGTTGATGTAGGTAAGCGCCAGCCGGGTCGCGCGCGAGGCGCCCGCCGCCTCAATCAGCGCCGTCTCGACACCCGGAGCCCAGCCCCTGACCATTGCAACCACCGCCGCATCGAGTGCCTTGCCGTTCGGCAGCGGAGCCTTGTCGTCGATATATTGGGTGTAGCGAATCAGAGCGAGATCGGCATCGCCGAGTTCGACCGACCAGCTGGTAATTTCCTGCCCGACTTCCTTCACAAGCAGGTCGCCAATTGCGAGACGACGCGTGGTGTTCAGCTGCTCGCGCGGAAGCCAGACGAAGGTGAACAATTGGCCTTTGAGCAGGCTTCGCACCTGAAGCAACGCGGGGCGCGGGCGATCGGCGAGCGACATCGCCATCATCACCAGGTCGCTGAGGCAGTCGTACGGGATCGTCAGCAAAAGGTCGCGCGGAAGCGAAGCCACCGAATGACGCAACGCCTTGCCCGAATGGCCTCTAGGATCGAAGCCGAAGTCCTTGTCGAGCAACTTCAGCCGCTCGCGAAGGACCGGCACTTCCTCCGGAGGCACGCGGAGGGCCTCGCTGGTCCAGAGGCCCGCGTGCACCCCTATTCCGATAATCTTCCTTTTTTCGCGGATCGGAACGACGGCAAGATCGAGCGGAACCCGGCGGTGGACCGTCGATTTGCGCTCCGCCTTCGCCATCAGTGGCACTTCCCCACCCTGCTCGAAATAGCGCATCGCACCGAGACAGCCGCCCTGATCCGTCGGGGCTCCGGGAATGCTGAAAATTCCGAGTGAATCGGACGGCTGCTCGTACGGCTTTTCCACATGGTATCCGAGCAGGGTCATTGCCCCTTCTGCGAACCATTCAAGCAACGCCTTGCCTTCGAGCTCACTAATCTCGGTCGCATCGGCTCGCATCCGGCTTTGAAGCGCCTGCCAGTCACGAACCGCGAGGCGTACGTCCCCGAGCACGCGGCGCAGGTCCGCTGCAAGCGCCTGGCGGCCGCGGGCGTCGGCTCGGTCGAGTTCGACATACATCATCGACTCGCGCCGGCCTTTGTCTTCGCAAAGCGGCTCGACCGAGCGCAGCGCACCCCTCTCGTTGCGATTCGCACAGACGACCGGATGAAGCAGCCGGTAAATCGTCAGCTGCCGGGCTGCGACTGCATTGGCGACGGAGTCGACCAGGAAGGGCATGTCGTCGTTGACGATCCCGATCCGCATCCGCCGACGGCCAACACCACCGCCGATCGATTGGATGGCCAGCGCCAACTCACCTTTCCGGCGTCGGCTCGCCACTTCGGCCAGGAACTCCGCTGCCTCGCGCTGGCGGGTCCGATCAAAACCTTGGGTTTCACCGGGAAGCGCGTTGCTGGTGAGCGCCGCGCAAATCGAATCGACCACCGTTTTCGGGAGGCGCGAATGGGCCGTCATACGAAGGATTTGCTCCGCCGGTAATTGCGACGGCCGGGGCTATAGACCTCGGCTCAAGAGCGGGACAACCCCGCCCTCAAAGGCTTACTGCCAACAAGACGGCATTGCCGCGTGGATCGCTTGGCCCGCCGCGCGCAAGAAAATGTCCTGTCCTACAGCGGCAGAAAACGGCATCCCGGCAGGATGGCTGCTTGTGAATGCTCGAGTCTCGAGCTTCGGCGAAGATGAACAAAAATCGGAGAATTTGACGCCACATAGCGTGACTTTAATGAACTTAAAGGCGGGAGCGCTGCCTCAACCGGCAGCTTTGCGGATCGCCTTTTCGACCAAAGCCGGATCGTCCACCACCGCGACCGCCTGATATCCTCCGTCGGCCGATCGACGGGTCAGGACCAGCGCAAATTCGTCGTCCGTCGCGATCTCACTGAGCGGCATGGGTGCCACTTGTCTGAGTTGCCGGCGAGCGCGTTCAGTTCTCGTGTCATCGGTCGATGCCGGCCGCCGTGCCTGTCGTTCCGCTGCGACCAGCGCCTTGAGACCGCCTGCCTGAACCTCGATGAACGAGAGGAAGCCGCCGAGCTCAACCTCCTGCCGTTCGGCATAGGAAAGCGCAGCCGCATATTCGGTCAAACGCGCCTTGTCGTAATCGATTCCGAAGACGAGCTTCACGATCGGAGTCATCGGCGCCCGCGCCTGCGCCTTCACTCCGGATTCGTCGAGAAGTTCAGCGAAATCCTCCGGCTCGGCTCTGCTCGCAACCGCGAAGTCATAGGCGTAGCTCAGCGTTTTATAGAGTGCGTCGCGGCTTCGTCCCTCGGCAGCCTTGACCGCCTCGGCGCTCTCGCGAGCAGCCCACAGCCGATCGGCCAGCCCCGCATCGTCGCCAAGCTCGATCTCCGGAATCTCCTCGTCGTCGGCGGCGGCGGCGACCGACCAGAGCGCGCTCGGCTGCTGGGCAATGGTCTCTGTGAGCTCAAGAGCGTCGTCCTCAAGCTTCGACCAAATCTTTTCCGATTGGGTCTCTTCAGCCTCGACTGTCCCGGTCAGCTCGAGCGGCTCCTCGATGGCTTCGGCCTCAGCTTCGATGAACCCGATTGTCTCGGTAAGCTCGAGAGGTTCCTCGTCAGCCGCGCTTTCCAATTCCAGCGGCGGGAGCGCTGGAACGATGGACATGTCCGCCTTTGGCTCGACCGTCTTCCAGTTGATGACCCCGTAGATAAAATCGATCGTGTCGCCGTCCGACGAAAACGGCATCAGGATGCCACGGTAGCCGATCTCTTCGCCGCGCTGATTTTCGAACTCGGCCTCGAAGCCGACCGGCGCGCGGTTGGCGATAATCTGCATGTAATGATCGGTAAGCCGCGACAGCAGCGAACGGCTCGGCACCTCGTCGATCGAACGCACTTCCTCGGGAAGACCACCTTCGGACCGGATCGCCGTACCGATATAGGGCAACGCGGGATTTTCCGGACCAGCGGTGAAATCGAGAAGCACGCTGTGCGTAGCAAAATCCGCGACGTCGGAGGGCTCCAGATCCTCAATCGAAGGGTAATCCCGGCCATCGAGCAGAGATACCCAATAATTGTAGGCGCGCACGTGCATCCGCCGTTCGTCGGTGCCTATCTCCATAGACGCAGCTGGAGCATCGGTGACATGCGCCTCGTCCGAAGACTCGAATTCGCTCGGATGTTCGCGATAGCCGTCCATCAACAGGCCCCACTGCTCCCATTAGTTAAGGCTATTCATCGCCCACCGGGGTTACCAAAGCGTTAACCCTGTTCTTTCATTCGGGATTGCGGTCGGCCTTGCCGGGCACAAGTGTGGCTGATAGGGCATAACGGTAGTGCCCATCTTCCCGTGAGATGCCGCCTTAGCTCAGCCGGTAGAGCATCGCATTCGTAATGCGAGGGTCGCGTGTTCGAGTCACGCAGGCGGCACCACTGTAAATAATCCTGCAGATACAGATACTTAGATGCGTTTCGCACTGCTCCAATAGTGCCCACTATTCCGGCGCATGTGCGGCCCCTCTGCATCTCCGCGAGGCGCCAAGAGAGCGTTTTGGCTCCTCGATGGAGGCGTTATTAGGGCCTGTTTCTCTAAATGCCATTTTCGCAGCCACCAGATGGTGATGCTGACGCTGAGGGTTGCAGATCGACCTGCGGTGAGGACTTTACCTTTTCGCGCTCACAGCGCCCAATCCCGACAACGCCTGGAACAAAGCACTCGCCTTGTTCTCCGCCTTGTCTACCGCGGGCTTGGACCAGCGGTAGCCCCAACTCACCAATCTGGATCCAAGCCGTGCCTTAAGCTTTAGCCATGCCCCTTGTGCTTCGATTGCGTCGCGAAGCGCCGCCAGCTCCGCAGCCTCGCCGTAAGTGTTAAGAAGCCGATCGGCCAATCGATCAAACGCCGAATGGTGGACGCTGATGTCGGACAGTTCCCAGCCTGGGTGGGAGGGAATCAAGTCGGCATAAGGGACTCTGATGAATTGCGGAGTATCGTCACGCTTGTGCAGTCTCAGCGCACAAGAAATGCTGTTGGCGGCAGTTGACCGCGCGGTGAGTGGCCGCAACGACCATTTCTCAATTAGATACTTGAGAAAGCTGGTGTGATCGAATTCCGTCTTCTCGACGCGACGTTCGACCCACGGTGAAACGAGGAGCGCCGGCACCCTCACGCCTAATTGGTCGAACCCGTAGACTTGCGTCTTGTCGTCGGGTGGGACGGCCTTCGGCGGCTGCACATGATCATAAAAGCCGCCGTGCTCATCATAAAAGATAACAAAAAGGGTGGATTCCCAAAGCGCCTCGTTCGACCTCAGCGCGTTATACACGTCTGCAACAAGCTTCTGCGCTTTCATGACGTTGTGAGGCGGGTGGTCGTCGTTCTGGTCGAGGCCATAATATTTTGGCTCGATGAATATGAAATCGGGGACGGTTTCTTCCGACTGCGCACAGACTTTGAAGAACTTGTCTATCTTCTCGTACTTCGACGACATCTCCGGCCGGCGCATGTTGTCCAGCAGCAGCGAAGAGGCAATGTCATAGTAGAAAATGTTCCACCGCTTCCCGGCCTCCTCCAGCCGATCGAAGATCGTATCCTGAGATTGTACGGAGAAGACATTCCCCACCGCCTGCGCGTCGGTGGCCGGCAGCATTTCCACATCGCCCGAGCAGGTTCCCGAGAGAGCAAAGAAGCGATTCGGCCACGTCGGCCCTGGAAGCGACGAGAACCAATGGTCGCAGATTGTGAAACTGCGGGCGAGCGTGTGAAGCGCCGGTAAAAAGTCCAGCGGGTAAAAACCCATGATTGCCTGGCGTTCTTCGAGGCTCGAGTTCGGATAGTGCTTGGTGAAATTGCGCACGAATCCGGAGTTGTCGTTCGAGAGCTGCTCCAGCACGTCGGGATGCTCATGAACTGGATCGTGGAGCATCTGCGTTTCGCGCATTTCCGATTGGTGGATGGTGTTCCCGAACCCATCATCATTGTTTCGAAAGTTGTTCGGATCCACGCCCTCCACTTCAGGGAACAGCCCTTGAAAGCAACCTAGCATCTGATCGAACGAATGGTTTTCCAAAACCAGCAGGACGACGTGCTTGATTGGATCGCTCTGGGTAGGACTCATTTCTGGAAATCCTTGCTGAACACTCTCCAACGACGGGAGAGGCCGTCGGCCCAGCACTGCATCCCGAAGTTAAGTTAGCTCAGGTGACTCCCAATAGCGAATGGAACAGCCCCGCCGCGCAGGTAGAAATATTGTGAACCGTTAAGGACCTAAGCCCGTCATTACGGCCTGTTTTCTACGCAGATGAGCCGAGGCTTCGATCTCTTACTTTCACCAGAGACCATTCTGGTACAGATTACGCGCAATAGTGCCCACTATTCAGCTACTTACAAAACGATGTCATGAGTTCGTGAATCTGAGTGGGCACCACTGTAAACCACTCTCCAGATCCAGGCAGTCGAGCGCTTTTTCGTCCGCCTGGATTGTGCCCGTTATTCCGGCACATGTGCCGAACCTGTGCATCAGCGCCACGCGCCAAGAGAGCATTTTGGCTCCCAGATGCTGGCGCATTCCCGGTCAGTTTCTCTGAGTGGCAATTTCGCAGCCACCAGATGGTGATGCGGATTCGGTAAGCGGTTCAGGCGAACCCGAAGTAGCGGCGTTGCTCTTCCCAGGAGACCGGCACATCAGCAGCCCTGAGCAGCCGGCGACCCGTCAGCGATGGTGGCTGCCTTCCTTCGACGATGGCAGTGATAATGTCCGGTGCCAGCCAGTTCAAACGAAGCAGCTGCCAATAGTGGCGCTTGCTGTAGTGAGAGACCAGCGGGTCTGGCGTTCCTGCGAGCATGGCTTCGCGCGCCGCGCTTGCGTGGGCAAGAAGCTTGAGCATCACTGGGTCTGGTTGGTTCGAAGAGCCTTGGTCTGCCACAACCAGCTTCAGTTCGTTCCCACGACGGGCATAGCGAGCCCTCAATGGGATTTGCTCGGACTCGTTGCCGATGCTCACTGTGATTCCTGACACGCTGAGTTGAACTCGGACTCTTGCTTCCAGAAGGATCTTTCGCTGCTCAGGCACGCTGAGCTGCGCCGGGTCGGCGGGGAATGCGCGATCCTGTGGGTCAAGCTCTTCGGCTGCGCGCTGAGCCAGGAACTTCGATGTGCACTCCAGTACAGCCCGATCGATATCGCCCGCGGGGACCCTCCAGGCGGCTTTCTTGTCTTCTCCTGGCTTTAGCCGAGTGACGTAGTAGCGATGCTGACGACTGCCCCTGCTAGTGAACACGGGAGTCATCGGCCGCCCATCTGCGTCGATGATGAGACCGGTCAGGGGGCTCGGGGAGCGGACTCGGTCACCGTGCAGCCACTCGCGGCGATTGGTCGCAAGCGACTCCTGGACTTGGTCCCAAAGCTCCTGATCGATGATGGCGTCATGCTCGCCTTCGAAGAGTTCATCGCGATGCTGGACTTTGCCGATGAAGACCGGGTTCTGAAGCAGCAGAGCGAGCGGGCCTCGGCTGAAGAAGACGCCGCCGACGCTTCGGCCATTGGCATAGTGTCGAACCTTGGTCCGAATGCCCGCTGCGGCGAGGTCGTCGGCAAGTGCGCCGACTGAGCGAAGCTCCAGGTAGCGCCTGAAGATTAGCCGCACCGTCTCGGAATCCTTTTCGTCGATCAGCAGCTTGCGGTTTTCGAGGCGGTAGCCAAGCGGCACCGGTCCACCCATCCACATGCCCTTGCGCTTGGATGCCGCAACCTTGTCGCGGATGCGCTCGCTGGTGACCTCACGCTCGAACTGGGCAAAGGACAGAAGCGCATTGAGAGTCAGCCGGCCCATGCTGCTGGTGGTGTTGAACGCCTGGGTGACACTGACGAACGAGGCGTTTGCCTTATCCAACGCCTCCACAATACGAGCGAAATCAACGAGGCTGCGGGTCAGGCGGTCGACCTTATAGACGACAATGACGTCGACCTTGCCTGCAGCTACATCGGCGAGAAGCTGCTGGAGAGCTGGTCTGGCCATATTGCCGCCCGACCAACCTCCATCATCGTAATGTTCGTTGACCAGCTCCCAGCCTTCGTGAGCCTGACTCAGGATGTAGGCAGCACAGGCTTCACGCTGTGCATCCAAGCTGTTGAACGCCTGCTCCAGACCCTCTTCGGTCGATTTGCGGGTGTAAATGGCGCAGCGGCGCTTCATTGCTGCGCTGCCCGTTTGACTGGCTTCGGCTTTTTAAGTCCGAAGAAGCTCGGGCCCGACCAGTGGGTGCCGGTGATTGCCGTTGCGATCTGCGTCAGCGAGCTGAAACGCCTGCCGTCATATTCATAGGCGTCATCCAGCGCGAGCACGTGATGCACCTTGCCGTTCCACGAGCGGACCAGCCGGGTGCCTGGCTTCAGCGATGGCCGGCTCGAGCTGACTAGCTGTTCGCCCTTGCGCAGGCGCTCGGCTGCTCGTTCCAACTCACGTTTGATGTGGTTCGGGACATCGCCGTAGACCCTCGCCTGCAGCTTCCAGGCAATCCCCCGACGCAGCAGGTCTGGCCCGATATCCGGTGCGAGCTTTCGCCAGCACTCGCGCCATTTGGCGCGGAGCTGCGCCGGTGACATTGTGGGCAGCTCCGCCAGTTGCTGTTCGAGCGCATTCATTCCGCAGTGACTTCAGCGGGCGCCGCTTCGATTCGGTACGCGGTTTTGCCGTCCGGCCGCTGTTCTTTGAGGACCTTGCTGCTCTTTCGAACGCCCGTGAGGAAAGCGCGGGAGCTGTGCTCCTTCCAGCCCGTTGCTTTAACGATCTCGGCAACTGTCGCGCCATTGCCCCGCGACAGCATCTTTGTGACGGTCGCGCTCTTCGATGGCTTCTTGGTCTGCTTGGCCATTATGGGTCTCCTTGCGCCAGCATCATCGCTGGCACTGACCCAAGCCGCGGAACTTCAGTCGCGAAGCGCGGCGCTACCGCTCATCAGCGGTGCACGGACCAACGCTCTGTTCGGGAGCGTAGTCAACTCGAAGGCGGCGCTCAGACCAACAAACCCTGAATAAGACCGCCGCTCTCCGGTAAGCGGTTGCGTGCTAGGGTGTAATTCGGCCAAGCTCACCGCAAAATAAGCGAACCATAAGAGTGACGATGCCAACGAAAGCCGCGCCATCCGACCAGATGCTCTCCGCGCGATTGGCGCACTTGGGCATGATTCAAGGCATCATTTCGCGCCTTGCGACCTTCAGCGCCAATGCAAAGAACTTCTGCATCACAATTGAAGCAGCCATTCTCGGCATAGCGTTTCAGAAAGAATTGCCGCTTCTGGTGTTCGCCGCGTTCTTCGTGCTCATCGCGTTCGCCGCGCTCGACGTTTACTACCTCGCTCAGGAGCGCCGCTTTCGCGAGTTTTACCGCGACGTGCAGAATCGACCTATTGCGGAAGCTGGGCAATTGGCGCTCGAGCCGCCCAAGCTGA
>Ga0157374_10003855_pt1 | contig 12601 bp, 12 predicted proteins | sample M25metaG_FD_115308 | JGI IMG/M metagenome (GOLD analysis project Ga0157374, IMG submission 115308) | Miscanthus rhizosphere microbial communities from Kellogg Biological Station, Michigan, USA - M2-5 metaG | ecosystem: Host-associated > Plants > Roots > Rhizosphere > Soil | place: USA: Michigan...
ATGGTCGCGCCACCATATCGGCGAACGCAAGAGCAATTTGACGGTCACTCAGGATAGAAAAGCGTTCGAGCCAAACGCTGGTCGAATTCAAACTCCGACGGACGAGCGTGACGAGCACCTGCTTCAGGATGGCGGTTGTCATCGCCCGCATTCCAACCTGCCGGCCGCTGATTTCTGCCAACGCAGCCTGCAACTTGGACCCCAGTTCATCGCCGGGTTCGAAGCGCTCGACAATCGGCGTGGAAAGGTCAGCAAAGAGGTCGATCGACAAGCCATAGGTGGCGCGAAAGTACCCGCAGATCAGCATCACCGTCGGGTCGACGTCCCCGGCGACGAATCGCTGGACACGCTCGCCGAAGCGCGGGTCCCATTGCGCTTCGACCACATTCAGTGCCTTGGCCGAGGTGCGATCATCGACCTCGATGTGAAACGGCTTCTTGGCCGGTGTGATGACAAGGGTGTGAGGTACCAGAGGAAATGCGGAGACACCCACGACCATTCGTCCGGTTCCGGAAAGGTTGTAGTGGATAGCCGGCGCGTCCGCGCTCCCGAATGACAGGCGCCATCCTGGACTGACCAAACACTCGATGAGCCTAATGACGTCGACATCCAAGGTTGCCATCAGCACATCGAGATCAGATCGAGGCAACACAAGTTTTGGACTATCGGACATGTGTTTCGGACCCTCCGATTGAGCTAGTGTCCTAGTCCTGGGGCAGGACAATTGCAAATCTTGGTACTGCTTTATGGCTAGGACGGTGCGCATCTGCTCCCTGACCAGCGGCCTGGGCGGAAGCTAGGAACCCCTTTGGCGGGCGTGAGCGTGCCGCGCTTGCCGCGGCCCTCATCCAACCGTCCGGAACTGAGGCCTTAGGAGATCCTAAATGAGCAAAAAACGCTTGATGAAAAGATGACCGAGCCGATCCGGATGCAAACCCTGACCTTTAACTGGTCTCGCCTGTGATGTTCTACGCGACCGCTACCTTAATTGGGAACAGCGTCGGTGAGAGTACTTTGCGCAAGACGCGGGTCGACAATTCCGAGCCTGCGCGCACCAGCTGTTTCCGCGGAAGCTCCGCGACAAACCGCTTGGCCATCGCCCCTGCCTACTATGGCAACGAACTGGAACGGTCTGAACGACGGCAAATCTTTCGAGTATGAGTATGCAACTGCAGTTTTATCAGGTGCGATATTTCTTAGCCCTAGCAAGGACACTCAATTTTACGCGGGCTGCGGAGCAATGCAATGTGACGCAGCCGGCGCTGACAAAGGCCGTACAAAAGCTGGAGCAAGAGCTCGGTGGCGCGTTGATTCACCGTGAACGTCACCTCACCCAGCTCACCGAGTTGGGCAAGATGATTTTGCCCACGCTGGAGAAAATATTTGCCGCCGCGGAGGCGGTACGGCTTCAGGCGCGAGGCTATCAAAAGAAGACAATCGCCCCGCTCAAGATCGGGCTGGTGCCGTCGGTCTCCGCCGCACTCATTACGGAATTACTCCTGGAACTCGCCAGGATCATCCCTGACCTGCGAGTCGATCTGCGCGAGGCGGATGTCAACGGGCTCGTTGCGATGCTTTTGAATGGCGAGATCAACGCCGCACTCGTCAGCGACGCTGTGGAGCTACCGCGTATCGACCGCTGGCGACTGTTCGACGAGCGGTACGTGCTCGTGTTGTCGCTGAAACATCCGATGGCGAAGCAAACCGTTATCTCACTCCAAGACTTGCAAGAGGTTGTATTTCTCGAAAGGGCCGGATGCGACGTCGCAGGCCGATTCAAGCAGGCTTGTTTTGCCGACCATCCGGGCCCTAAGGTTGTGCACAGGAGCGATCAGGAAAGGCATCTTCAGCAAATGGCATCCGCCGGTTTTGGGGCCATCCTGGTGCCAGAGCACGCTCCAAGGCTGCCGTCGCTCGCCGCTATTCCAATTGAGGGCGACCCCGTCCGGCGCGAGGTGCAGCTCTTGGCCGTGGCGGGGAGGCCTTATTCGCCGGCGCTTGACGCCTTTATCAAGGTTGCTCGAGCTCGTGACTGGACGAGTGCGCTGGACAAACTCCGCCGCGCATCTGCCCCTGTCTCGAGCAAGGACAATGTTCGTAAGGGTGACGCACAAGGTGCAGGCTCCTTGATCCAAATTACGAGCCCCGGTACCGCCTCCTCATGCCCGAGCTTGTCACGGGCATCCAACCGTCGTTGCTGAAGTGACGCGAGGTCGTGGATAGCCCGGGATAAGCCCGGCCACGACGCAGTTGCAGTCGCCCGCGCTGAGTCTCTTGAATTGACTCGTCTCATTTCCGGCCAGGCTCTATGGGCGAGGCTTAGGCCCATCCAATTCGGACAGGGCAGCAAGCACGGTTTCGGTCTTCGCTCTCGTGATGGAGTCCGGCCCGACGCACGCTCGGCGGACAATCCCTCGTTGGTCGAGGAGATAGGTAGCCGGCATTGGCAACATCCAAAGGGAGAAGCCATGGGGAACGGAGAGATCAAGGCCGCGCCGCAAGAGACGGCTCTTTATCTCCGCCGGCACCACGGACACCAGGCCGAACGAAAGGCTCACCCCAAGATCTAGGTCGGAGAGGATTTCCACATCCAGTCGGCGATCGCGTTTGAAATTGCGCGGCAAGTCTCCAGTCTCGGGCGTTATGGCAATTGCTCTGGCGCCGGCAGCGCGGATACCAGGGGTGGCCCCGTGAAGAGCGCGTAGTCCAGCTGCGCAAAATGGGGACCAAGTCCCGTAAACGAAGGTGACGATCAACGGTGCAGTTTGTCGCAATTCCAAAGATGAAACGAGCTTTCCATTTGCCTCGGGGAGAAGGAAATCGGGGGCAGGTTCGTTCGCCTTCAGGGCGCCGTCAGGAACGCCCGCCTCTCGCAGCCATGATAAAAGCAGCCGGTCGGTTCCGATGTCCAGCGTGGGAAAGCCGCTCAAGGTCTCCGCGGAGGGTTCGAGCGGCGTACTGACCCGGCGCCCCTTCGAAACTTCGTCGTCCATTCCGGTTCTCCCCCCAACGGTGTCCCTCGTGGCACCTTTCCGCGCAGTTTCTTGCATGGTGACCGTGCATTTTGGAAAACGAAAATTCAACTTTGGAATGGTAGTCGTTGACGAATAATCATTGGGAATAGTCGGCGGACCAAATATCGGATGTGCCGCCGAGCACACGAAGCACTAGGCGCTGCTTCCATAGGGCAGGCCGCGACCGTAGTCGCTCGGTATCGCAGCGAGCGCTCATCCAAGGTCCTGTTCCAATGGTGTCAGACCCGTCCCTCCGCCAATGAATCGACCCCGACAGTCGATCCGCGTGGCATCGTTTCGATAGCCGGAGGTGATTGGACGGTCGACCACCCAGTGCCTATCTTCAATACTGAGCAAAAAAGGAGTACCGCGAATGCGAACCTATCGGAAAACCCTCGAAGCGGTCTCGAAGTTGACTCCCGAGCAGTACCGCGTCACGCAGACTGACGGGACCGAGCTGCCCTTCGCCAACGAATACTGGGACAACAAGGAGCCTGGCCTCTACGTCGACGTGGTTTCCGGCGAGCCGCTCTTCGCATCCTTGGACAAGTTCGACAGCGGCACGGGATGGGCGAGTTTCACGCGGCCCCTCGAGGCCGCGAACGTCGTCGAGAACGTGGACAACTCGCACGGCATGACACGGACCGAGGCTCGTTCCAAGCACGGCGACAGTCACCTTGGCCACGTCTTCCCGGATGGGCCGCGCGACAAGGGCGGATTGAGGTACTGCATGAACTCAGCCTCCTTAAGGTTCATCCACCGCGACCAATTGGAGGACGGGGGGTACGGCGAGTACTCAAAGCTATTTTCAAAGCAGGAAGCCTGAAGATGACAGCGATTACAGAACGCGCGATCCTGGCGGGGGGGTGCTTCTGGGGAATGCAGCAGCTGGTGCGGCGCCTGCCCGGTGTCGTCTCAACGCGGGTTGGGTACTCGGGCGGCGACGTCAAGAACGCCACGTACAGCAACCATGGCACGCACGCGGAAGCGATCGAGATCACATTCGACCCGAGTCAGACGAGCTTCCGCGATCTGCTGGAGTTCTTCTTCCAGATCCATGACCCGACGACGCCCAACCGGCAGGGAAACGACCGAGGCATAAGCTACAGGTCGGCGATTTTCTACACGAGCGAGGAACAACGCCGCGTCGCCGAGGACACCATCGCCGACGTCGAGGCCTCAGGGCTGTGGCCGGACAAGGTCGTGACCGAGGTCTCGCCCGCTGGCGATTTCTGGGACGCGGAACCCGAGCACCAGGATTACTTGGAACGCTATCCGAACGGCTACACCTGCCACTTCGTCCGCCCGCATTGGAAGTTGCCGCGGAGGAACGCCGCCTGACGGCGACCGCGGTGTCAGTGGCCTGCGGCGGGCGCAGCATCACGGCGTATGCACCATAAATCGTTTGCCAGGTATCCTCGCCGCCCCGGGGAGGTCGGTCTGAGGGTTCTACCGCGAGGTTCGGGACACGAGGTGTCGCTTGGCGAACCTTTTTCCGCTGTGGACGCAACGGTGCAGTGGACGCGCAGCCCCGTTTCTCGCCTTACCAGCGCTTCCGCGCGGTCGGCGATTACAATGGCAAGTTCGTGTCCGGGGCAGTTCGTTTTGCGAGGCGACTCTTGCTTGACGCCGGCGGGACACCTCCGCGCGAGCTACAGCAATTTCTTGCCGGCGCACGCGCGTCGGCAATTCGCGGGCTCCGCTTGGCGGAGAACGCCTAGCTGCAAGCGCAATCAGTGAAACCAAAGGAGAGACCAAATGACCACGGACAGGATCACCCAGAACATGGAAGTGATTGGCGCGGACGGCGTCCACGTCGGCACCGTCGACGGTGTCGTCAACGGGCGCATCAGGCTCGCAAAGCGCGACAGCGGCGAGGGCCTGCACAAGGGCCACGCGCATTTCATCAACCTCGGGCTGGTTGCCGACGTCGAGGGGCAGAGGATTCGCCTCTCCGCAAACGCGGCGGTGGCCGTGACGTTCGAGGAAGAGCCGTCTGGAAAGCCCGTCTGACGAAGGAAAGCCCGATGACCCTGACCACGCGCAAGGCATAGAAAGGCCACCTCGACAGGGATTGAAGCCGTTGCGCCCTGCCGCGCGAGCAGCAAAGGAGACCCCATGAAATTATCGAGGACTGTCGGCGTGGCTGTCGCCGTCTCGCTCCCAAGGTTCCTGCCCCCACCCACCCGTACGATTGCGTCATGATGGCAACAACCGAAACACTTCGCGGCGTCCTGCGCACCTCGCGTGGCCAACCCATCCTCAAGCTGCAATCCGCGGAGCAACGAGCTTCTTTTGCCCTCGATCTTCTTTCGCTGGGAAGCCGCGCGGTACTGGGGATCTCGTTCCTGCTGTCGGTCAGCGACCGGCTCGGGTTCTACGGCAATCCAGGCGAGCGCGGAGTTTCGTGGGGAACATTCGAGCGATTTTTGGGCTACGCGGCCAAGGTAAATGCGTTCGCACCAGCATGGATGATACCCATTCTCGCCACGACCGCGACGGTGCTGGAGCTCCTATTTGGCGTTACGCTGGTACTCGGACTCGCGCTGCGGTGGGCGGCTTTCGGCTGCGCGGGCCTGCTCTTCCTATTCGGTTCAGCCATGGCGATCTCGTTTGGGATCAAGTCGCCGTTCGACTACTCTGTATTCGCTGCGATGTGCTGCGCCCTCTTTCTGGGCCTCGCCGGCTCGAATCGATGGACCGTCGACTCTTTACTATGATAGTCCACGAGTTTGAGAAACGTGCAACAAGCTCTACGCATTGCGGAAGACGTCGGGCTTAGGAGCGAGAACGTTCTTTTTTCTACCGTTGCGACCACCGAAACTCTCGAGGGGTTTTACCGAGCAAATGACGGAAATGACGTGCTAGATGCCCTTGGTCGAAAAAGCCCACGGCGAATGCAATTTCCGCTAACGGAAGATCCGTCTGAGCCAACATCTCCTGGGCGCGCTCAACTCGCTTTTGCGTGAGGTAGACATGCGGCGTCATCCCGGTGGATTGCTTAAATTGTCGTGCAAAATGATGCACTGATAGTCCGGCAACTCCAGCCAGTATCGACAGATCGATACTTTCACCCAAATGCACTTCCACGTATTCCCGCACCCGACGCATTGCGCCCGGCGACAATCCGCCCCATGCTTGCGGTGCTGGCGGCAGGGTCGAAACATTAATCGAGCCGAGGCGCGGCCGCGTGTGCAAGTCACGGCTCGTTGAATTGTTCGAGGCAGCCACAGAGCGATCGGGAAGAGTGACAAGCGCGGGCCGACTATCATTGCTGCCGGCGATCAGTAATCGCGCAGGGAAATCGGTCCGGTCTTGACGCCGGAAAATGTCGACGTTTCGCTCAAAGATCGACCACAAGCTGGTGCCTGCCCGGAGTCCACGATCATCGAGCATAAGGGACGTGCGCGCGAACCGGTTTGCACCCATGATACGTTGATTGCCGTCAATCGCCAGCAGCATGCCTGAAGCGCCTCCCTCCGGCGGCGCTACCGCGACGATCCACTCTCGACGGAAGTGCTCACGAAAAAATCGCTCTTCTATCGCGCACGCCGATCGTAGTGTGAGCGCACCAGTGAGCGCGTGCGCTCGTTCCGAGAGTTCAGGATCGATGGCAGAGACGTCCAACACTGCTATCAATCGCCCATCAACTCCGAAGATCGGTGCACCAGAGCAGCTCAAGTTAATGTGTCTGGCCCTAAAATGCTGGCTTCTGTGGATCGTGACAGGCCGCTCTTCTATGATGCAGGTGCCGATGCCGTTTGTGCCCTCCAACTCCTCGGACCACACACCCCCAAGCCAAGTTCCCCAATATTTGAACTCGCTTGCCCGTATATCTTCACCGCGATGCGCGACTACGACGCCCGAGCTATTACAGAGCAAGATGGCATAACCAGCTTCACGAACCACCTTATATAATTCATCTAACTCCTCTTGAGCACTAAAGGTGAGCTTATCCAGCGGTTCGCGAAAATGCTTCAATTCGGCGGGCGTGAGGATGCGCGGCGCCTTGTTATCGACTGGATCGAGTCCGTATTTTTTTGCTGATCTTTGCCAGGAGCTTGATACTGCTTCTATCCCTGGCGGAGGCGCTGCCCCCTGAGCAACCGAACAAACGTGTTCGACATGCCCAGCGAAAGTGTCGAGCGAGCTTGCAGACCGCTCCGGGAGTCCCATCACCGCACCCGGTTCACGATGGACAGGCTTGTAGCGATGGCGCGTCGTCCATCTTTTGCCCGTGGCAAAACGCGCTATCAGCGCACACGGCGCCGCAGGTCCTCAAGACACTACGGACACCCAAAAAAAGCGTCGTCGAAGCGGCATCAAGGTATACCACGCGGAGCACCCTCGCAATCGCCGCAGGGGCAACTGACGGTACTGTTTCGGCTATGGAACAGGGAGCCGCGTCGTAAGCCAAAGTTCCAGGCAAAAAAAGCAAGGGCCTCCGGTCCGGATCAAATCCCTCCAAGAGTGGCTAGATCATTTGTTGGATGCTCAGTCGTCCGACAGACCTTCGCGGTCTTACGCTCCGCTCCGAACATCCAAAGGAGAACGCCATGATCGACACTGGACATTTGGGCGCCCCACCAGACAATACTGAAAAACCCTATGATGCGGCACCACTCCGAACGCACTCCCTGACGCTCGCCTCCAAGGCCTTGCGCGAGGTGCAGGTCGATCTTACGAACGTCGACAGCATCACAACGAGAGGACGGCTCGCGGCCTCGGTCGCCCCTGAAGTGACGCAGTCCATTGCGGCGATAGTCGCTGATGCTCAAGCCGCTCGGCACTTTCTGGATCTTCAACCACCGGTCCTGGACGAGGTACGACAAGCGATCGATTGCATCGTGAGAGACGCTTATCGAGCCAGTGACGTGATCTACCGGATCCGCGGGCTCTTCGAGGAGGCGCCACCGAAGAAGGAGCCCGTCGAGATCAATGGAGCGATCCGTGACGTGCTCGAGCGGACGCGTGACGAGGTGGCCAAAAACGGCGCATCAGTCCTGACGCACTTCGCAGGGTCCCCGCCAACTGTCCAAGCAAATCGGATGCAACTACAGCAAGCAATCCTCAATTTGATTGTGCGGCGCGTTCCTCAATGGTTGTCCGCAGACGGACGGGACGTTGGCGCGCACAGCGCTTTTAGGCGACGATACCTCACGCTATCGAATGCATGTCCAAAAGGAATTTCTAATTTCGTCCGCTGCATCCGATCTTTGGGTCTGCTGGGCCGGCCGAGCACACGCAGCCGCCCCGACAAGGATTGAAGCTATTGCGCCGAGCCGCGCGCGGGCAGCAAAGGAGCCTCCCATGAAATTACTGAAGACTGTCGACCTGGCTGTCGCCGTCTCGCTGCTCGCCACCACTGTGGCGCGCTAGCGTAGATCAGCGGAGCGGCTCCGACCGTCCCGACCGCGAACGCGCGTCAGGCTACTGAACTCCGCATGAGGCGACCCGCGCTTCCGCCGCACAGAGGGACGCCTCGCGCATGGATGATCACGCGATTATGCCGCGATGAAGAAGTGGACTGCGACTCCGATGATCAATGACCAAAGCGACAAAACCTTTCATCCGAACCGTCGAGGCTTTCTCGGCGTTGCCGCTGCCACGGGCGCTGCTTCGCTGGCTCCGGGTGTCCTGATAGGAACCGCCCCGCTCGCGGAAGCATCCGAACCGGCCCCATCCCAATCCATGGATGCTTCCGCGAGTACTATCGCTGCAAAGTTGTCATCGCCGGTGCCCGGCTATCTGTCATTCGGCCCGGACGAAGCCGGCTTCGTCGAAGTAATGGTCAACGCGATGTGTCCTGCGGATGCGCTGACACCCGGCGGCGTCGATTGCGGGCTTGCAGCCTACATCGATCGACAACTGGCAGGCGGTTTCGGTAAGGGCGCGCGCCTTTATATGCGCGGCCCCTGGCGAGAGGGTAAGCCTGAACTGGGCTATCAATTGCCGCTCACACCCGAACAGTTTTTCAAGGCGGGACTCGCCGCCGCGGATGCGGCCTGCCGGAAACGCAACGGCAAGGCCTTTAGTGAATTGGATGAGAGTGGCGCTGACCGATTTCTCCATGAAATTGCCGACGGCAAGGTGACGGACGAGCGTGTCCAGCTCGCCTCGTGGTTCAACGAACTCGTCTATCCGCTATTCGAGCAGGCCTGCTTTGCCGATCCCATCTATGGCGGCAATGTCGGCAAAGTATTCTGGAAGGCGATTGGCTATCCAGGTCTCCCTGCGGTTCATTCCCAAGACATGATCGATTTCCGTGGCAAGCAATTCCCGGGTGCTGCCGATCCGAAATCTATCGCCGACTTCGCCTAAGGGAAGAAATCATGGCTACACGCTTGAAACATCGCACCGTCGTTTTCGTTGGCGGAGGATTCACGGCGGCGCTTGCTGCTCGCCAGCTGACGGCCAAGGGCGTCGATGTCGTCGTTGTTGAACGGGGAATCGACCGCACCCATACCGCCGCAACAAGCCTGCCATCACAACGCGACGAGCTGCGCTGGGACGTGCATGGTGATCTCTTTCAGGATTGGTCCGTCCAGACCTACACGCTTCGCCATAATGACGGCGAAACGGCTCTGCCGATACGGCGTCTCCAGGCCTTCACACCCGGCGAGGGAATGGGCGGTGCGGCCAATCACTGGAACGGGCAGACTTGGCGCTGGAGCGAATCTGACCCCGTTTTGCGCACCCACCTTGAGAACCGGTATGGAAGGAAGGCCATTCCAGCTGAAATGGCGATCCAGGATTGGGGCGTCACCTATGCCGAGATGGAGTCCTATCACGATCAGTTCGAAGGGCTCTTCGGCATTGCCGGTAAGGCGGGAAATCTGCGTGGCAAGGTGCAAGAGGGCGGAAATCCGTTCGAGGCACCACGGCAGAACGAGTTTCCGCAAAAACCTTTGCCTATCACCGAAGCGGGCGTGATCTTCAGCGAGGCAACCAAAAAGCTAGGCTACAAGCCTTTTCCCTTGCCGGCAGCAAATTCGCCGGAGGCGTAACCGGCGAGGAGTACGAACAGCCGGCCGACGTCGTCGTACTTTCTTCTTTCACGATGTCGAACACCAAGTTTCTGCTGATGGCGGGGATCGGGACGCCTTACAATCCGAAGACCGGTCACGGGGTGGTCGGCAAGAATTTCTGCCATCAGACAATGTCCGGCACGCGTGTCTTCTTCAAGGATCGCTGGATCAACCCGTTCCTGGCGTCCGGTGCCTCACAGACGGTGATCGACGAATTTAACGGCGACAATTTCGACCACGGCGGTCTTGGGTTTTTTGGAGGCGGCTACATCTACGCCAACGTGACCAATGGACGGCCGATTACGAGCCGCGCCGTGCCGCCGGGAACCCCAAAATGGGGCTCGATCTGGAAGAAGGCCAACGCCGATTGGTATGCCCACAATTTCACCATATCGGCCCACGGAAGCTGGTATCCGCATCGGGAGAATTATGTCGACCTCGACCCGACCTATGTCGATGCCTATGGTCAGCCGCTCCTGCGCATGACGTTCGACGTTCGCGAGAACGAGCGCAAGATGTCGGTCTATCTGTCGAAAAAGATCGACGAGATCGCCAAAGCAACAGGCGCCGACATAGCGCCGCCGACAGCGCCCCGCAAGGGGCCGTACGATAGTCGCGTCTATCAGACCACGCATGTTACCGGTGGCACGATGATGGGAAGCGACCCTGCGACGAGCGTCGTCTCCCCTCACCTGCAGCACTGGGACGCGCAAAACGTGTTTGTCGTCGGTGCATCCGTCTATCCCTTCAATGCGGGCTACAACCCGACAGGCCCGCTAGGGGCACTTGCGCTTCGACTCGGCGATGACCTCAACGACTACGTTGCGCGGCCGCGCCGCCTCTGATCCCGATCTAAAAAGGACGTTCCCTATGAAAGGCGCGGGAAAGATTGGCACGTTTATCGCGGTGCTCGTACTTGCGGGAGCGACCGCGGATCGCGGCTACGCACAGGACGCGGAACATGGAAAAACCATCTTCAAATCTTGCGCAGTATGCCATGCGACGGATCATGCCAATCGCGTCGGGCCGGGCCTGGAAGGAATCATCGGCAGGAAGGCGGGTACGGCTCCCGGCTTCGGCTACAGTAACGCGATGAAGAAGTCCGACATTGTCTGGGATACGAAGATCCTCGATGCGTATCTGGAATCGCCACAGCAGGTGGTTCCCGGAAACAGGATGCCCTACGCGGGGCTGAAGAACGCGACGGACCGGACGGACCTCGTTGCCTATCTTGCTGCGCTGAAGTAACGGCTCGTTGAGCGAGGCGTCAGGAAGACGCCGTCCATTCGTACGCTAAACATCGATACCGCCGACCAATATGTGCAGGCATCCGAGTTCCACACGAAGGCCGCAAGAGTTGTCCGGACCGGGGTACGGATCGCGATTGGCGCATAGCGTCCTCGAAGCGTTGCGACGCGATATGGTGATCGCGAAGTTCCCCTTCAAGACTTCCTACGCCCTTCGGCCCGAGTACGGCGCGGCCCTCGATGGCTGACCACAGATCGACGGGGCGCACGCGCACAGCGCTTTTAGGCAACGATACCCCACGCTTATCGAATGCATGTCCAAACGGAACTTTAAATTTCGCCGGCTGCGTCCGATCCTGAGGTCCACTGGGTCGGCTGTGGCATCGATTCCATAGAAGGTCACTGGACCATCGATTTTCACCGTTCTATTTGCGCTCATCAGGAAAGAAGCCTGAAATGAAGACATCCCACACATCGGGAGCTAGATGATGAAGGCGATCGTGGTAACGGACCAGGCTGCGGGAACAGCCGGGATGAAGCTGGCGGAGCGGCCCGAGCCGCAGGCAGCGATAAACGACGTCGTCGTTCAGGTTCATGCGTCGGGATTCACCTGGGATGAGCTGACGTGGCCCCCGACCTGGATCGATCGCCTCGATCGTGACCGAACACCGTCCATCCCTGGGCACGAGCTGGCTGGAGTAGTCACTGCCCTCGGCTATGGCACGACCGGGCTGTCGGTCGGACAGCGAGTGTTCGGCCTCACGGACTGGACTCGCGACGGCACCCTGGCCGAGTACGTGGCAGTCGAGGCGCGCAATCTCGCGCCACTGCCGGGCGACGTCGACTTCACGGTGGGCGCGAGCCTGCCGATGCCGGGCCTGACCGCGTGGCAGGGACTGTTCCAGCACGGCCGCCTTCAGGTGGGGCAGAGCGTCCTCGCGCACGGTGCGGCCGGCGTAGTCGGTTCGATGGTAACCCAGCTCGCACGTGAGGCCGGCGCCTACGTCATCGGCACCGGACGCGCGGCCGACCGTCAGACGGCGCTCGACTTCGGCGCGAACGAGTTCGTCGACCTCGACAACGACGCCTTGGAAGACGTCGGCCCAGTCGATCTGGTTTTTGATGTCTTCGGCGGCGACATCGGGAAGCGGTCCGCAGCCATAATTCGAGCCGGAGGAACGCTGGTGACCATCGCCGGCCCGGCCGAGGCACGGCCCGCCAACGGCATGGCGGTCGATTTCGTCGTCGAGTCCGATCGTGCCCAACTGAGTGAGATCGTCCAGCGGGTGCGTGACGGACGACTGCGGACGAA
>Ga0157374_10003856_pt1 | contig 12601 bp, 6 predicted proteins | sample M25metaG_FD_115308 | JGI IMG/M metagenome (GOLD analysis project Ga0157374, IMG submission 115308) | Miscanthus rhizosphere microbial communities from Kellogg Biological Station, Michigan, USA - M2-5 metaG | ecosystem: Host-associated > Plants > Roots > Rhizosphere > Soil | place: USA: Michigan...
GTACGCCGGCATGGGTATCGATTTTCGCGATTACGATAACGATGGAAAACCCGATATCGTCGTAACCAACCTCGCCCGCCAGGTCTACGCCGTGTATCACAATGATGGCAACGGTTCCTTCAGCTATCGCAGCTTGCCCACCGGTCTGGGCAGTCTCTCCGCCGGCAGCTCTGGTTGGGGCATGCGGCTTGAAGACTTTAATAATGATGGCTGGAAGGATCTCTTCGTAGCTCAGAGCCACGTCATGGATAATGTCGAGCAGGTGGATCCGTCGCTGCACTATCTGGAGCCGCCGCTCCTCGCGCTGAATCATAACGGCCGCTTTGAACGTGCGGATTCGGGTTACGCGCAAGCAGTCGCCGGGCGCGGCGCAGCTTTTGGCGATCTCAATAACGATGGATGGCCGGATATCGTAATGAGCGTTTTAGGCGCGCGTCCACTCGTATTCCGCAATCGCGGCGGTGCTGGACATTGGCTCACGCTTTATCTACGCGGAACGCGCAGCAATCGCGATGGCCTCGGAGCGAAAATTCGCGTCAACACTCAAACCCAGTACGCGCAGTCCGGCGGCAGCTATCTTTCGGCAAACGATAAGCGCATCCATTTCGGCTTGGGCGACGAGAAGCAGGCCAATGTCGAAATCTGGTGGCCCTCCGGTGCTCATCAACAATTAAAGGGCGTGCAAGCAGATCGGTTCCTGAACGTGGAGGAACCCAAGTGATTTTCCCCCTCCTTGCATTCTTAGCATTGCAAGCCGTGTCTCCCGAGGTGGCGCAACACGCACAAGCCGGCCTTGCCGCCAAGCAGCAAGGCAAACTTGCCGACGCGATTGTCGAGTTTCGAAAGGTAACCGAACTGGCGCCCCAGCTTCCTGCCGGTTTCGTGAATCTGGGAGCCGCCTATCTGGAAGCGCATCAATATGCAGAAGCCATCGCGCCTCTTAAAAAGGCGCTGGAATTGAATCATCAACTCCCCGGCGCTGATCAGATGCTCGGCTTGGCGCTGTTGTCTTCCGGCCACGCGGCTGAAGCCATTCCCCACCTCCAACAAACGCAAGGCGCTCTGGGCATCGCTCAACTGAAAACAGGAAATCTGACTGATGCGATCGCCAACCTGAGCGCCGCTCTCAAGCAGCAGCCAAACGATCCCGATCTCTTGTACTATCTGGGCCGCGCCAGCGGTTTATTCTCCAAACAGATTCTGGATTCGCTTGATGCCAGGTATCCCGATTCCGCTCGCGCCCATCAGGCGCTCGCCGAGAACTATGCCGTCTTGCGGCAGGTTCCCGAAGCCGAAAAAGAGTATCGCGAAGCGCTGCGCCTGCGCCCCGACACTCCCGATATTCACCTCGCTCTCGGCCGGCTCTACGCCGCCGCCTCCCAATGGGCGAAAGCGGAAGAAGAGTTTCGTGCCGAAATCCATATCCAGCCCGGCAGCGCCGAAACCGCCTACCGCCTCGGAACCGCCTGCTTGGAGCAAGGCAAACTGGCCGAAGCACGTAAGGAGCTGGAGCGTTCCGACAAGTTGCAGCCCGGCATGCCGGAAACGCTTTACTCACTGGGCAAAGCCGCCTTATTGCAAAACGAACCCAATGCCGCGCAAACAGCCTGGAAACACCTGCTCGCTATCGAAAAGGATTCCGCCCTGGCCGCCCAGGCCCATTTCGGCTTGGCTGGAATCTATCGCAAGCAAGGAAAGGCAGCCGATGCCCAGCGGGAGATGTCCGAGTTCCACCGTCTGCAGCCAAAATAACCCGTATTGTCAATTACTTCCAGAAAATTGGCTTCGAACGGCAGGAGCACGATGGTTTAATCGTTTGCATTCTTAGCTGACATTTCGTTTCGTAAAAGCGCTGTTTCTTCGCCTTTTTAGAAATTTACGCGCAGCGCAAACTGCACCAGTCGCGGCTCATTTTGCTGGCTTGTGACTTGGCCGAAAGCCGAGTTGCCCTGGGTTTGATTTGGAAAGCCGAATTGAACCCGGTTGAACATATTAAAAAATTCCGCTCGGAATTGGACATATGCACCACCCTCGGGACTGATCGGAAAGTTTTTCACCGCCGCGATATCCCAATTGGCAATCCCAGCCGAGCGCAAATTGGGGTCGGTTCGGCTCTCGTTTCCGAACGTGAACGCCGGGGGCGCCACAAAGCAGGAGGTATTGAACCACATGTTAAGACGCGATTGCGCCGAGCCATCGACGGATTTATCGCAGCCGGCGATGACGTTCGGCCGCGAGCCGCCGCCTTGTGAATTAGTCTGGTTGGCATTCGTTCCGAAATGGAGCGGAAATCCGGACTGGATGGTCGTCGAACCTTGCAATCCCCAACCGCCGAGCGCGGCTTGTACGAGCGGGTTACTGTGAGCTAGATATTTCCGCCCTTTACCCACGGGTACGTCGAGAACATAGCTAACCACCAGCCGGTCCGGCGTATCGAACGAGGCGAGCGACTTCTCACCGCGAAGATTGTTATGGTTTTGGATACCTCCGGTGCCGCCGCTCTCGAGCCAGCCGGTCAGAGTCTCGGCATTGGCGATCAGTTTGGCATGGGTATAGGCCACCGCCAGAGAGCTGCCGTTCGAGAAGCGCTTGGTAGCGCTCACTTGCAGAGATTCGTATGTTGAATTGGCCACTCCGGCGCCTGCAAACGTCGTGCCGGTAAATTGCGGAAACGGCCGCAGCAGTTGACCGCGTGCCACGGTGGGTTGCAGCAGTGAGGACCCGACCGCCGTCACAATTCCGTAAAACGGATTTGGAACGTTTTGGGTAAGCTGCGTGCCCAAGGATAAAAATTGATCCGGTAGTTGGTCCCGCTGCCAATCGATCGGCAGGTGCGTTCCCTTCGCCCCGCCATAGGCGACTTCGAGCATGAATCCATCGCCAATCTGGCGCTGGATGTCGGCATTCCATTGCTGCGCGTAGCCGTACGCGCTGGCCAGTTGCGAATTTGTCACGCTGCGGCCAAGCAGGATGTCCTGGTAGTTGGGGCTGCGTCCTGGAACGGGAGCTATGCCGTTGGGGAACGGGTCGCTGATCGTCGCTACCGGCAGGCCAGTGTAGACGGTTGGAATAATATTCGTAGACAACGTATTCAACGGATCGTTATTTGGGCTGGTGTTAAACGCGACGTCGTTGGGCAACCAGAAAATGCCATATCCGCCGCGGAAAACTGTCTTGGGGGTGATCTGATACGCGAAACCGGTACGTGGAGCCAATTGGCCCCAGTTCGGATACACGTTGCCCCGGTAGTTGCTATCGGCTGAATTTACCAGCCCAACATTGCCGAGGACGTTCATTCCGTACCGTGCCAGAACCGCATTGGGCCTGGTGGGATCGAAGAACGATTCCCGGTCGAAGCGTTCCGTCCACGGCCCGGTGTGCTCCCAGCGCAGTCCGACATTCAGGGTCAGTTTCGGTGTAATATGCCAGTCGTCATTTACGAAGACCGCAGGATATAACTGCTGCCCTGCAACCAGGTTGACATTGCCTACGTTGCCGCTCGAGGGATAGCCCAGAAGGAACGTGGCGAGACCTGAGCCGCTCCCGGCGGTCGAGATGGCATTGGCTGCGGTCAGATCCGGATTGAAAGTGAAGGTGCCTGATGGAACATTTGTTTGCGCATAGTTGTGAGTAAGGCGCAAGAACTCGGCTCCGAACTTGAGCGTGTGCTTGCCGGTGAGATGCGTCACCGTAGCGGCTGCGCGGTAATTGTCGTTGCGGGCGATGATAAGGCTGCCCGCTCCATTGCTGCCGAACAGATTCGCCGTATCGAATCCGTTTACGATCATCGTCGGCACATCGCGATAGAGAACCGCGCTATTGAGGGGTGCCCAGGCGGGCCCAAGTTGACCCAGATCATACCCTGTCGTGGACGGGACGCGGTCGTATATGAAGCGCTGATAGCTAAGGCGCACCTCCATGATGGTGGAAGGTGTGAACGAGTAAGTGTCGCCTAAAACGAAATTGTTGGTATTGAAAATCTCCGTGCAGCGGTCCTTGCAAATTCCATTACGGAACGGGTCGTTGGGTAAATTCAAATCGCCCCAGTAGCTATAGCGAGCCGTGATGTGCTGCTTTTCGGAGACGTTTTGGTCGATGTGTACAACGGTTTCGTTGTTGTTGCCTCCTCCGGAGCCGTTGCCGACCCAATTCCCGATTCCCTTTGCATCCCCAGCGGCATTGGCCAGCGGGTAATAAAGGCCCATGTATTTCAGCGATGTCGGGTTCAGCCGGTTCGCAGGAATGACATTGCCGGCAAACGGCTGCCGTGTTCCTGCGGCTACTCCGGCGGGGCACGGCTTCGCCGGGTCGGTGCCGCATGTCGTCAGTGGATCGTAAATGTTGGTCCCGAGGGCAGCCATGTAGCTGCTTAAATCGCCGGTCCGTTCAAGCGCCGTAGGAACCGTTTGCACCGAGGATTGCCCTTGTCGCAGGCGGTATCCTTCGTAATCGACAAAAAAGAATGTCTTGTCTTTGCCGTTATATAACTTGGGAATGATAACCGGTCCGCCCAGGTTGAATCCAAACTGGTTCTGTGTGTAGGCGGGGCGCGGCGCGCCGCCTTTGTTGTTGAAAAACGTGTTGGCGTTCAGTTCTTTGTTGCGAAGAAATTCCCACGCGCTGCCGTGCAGTTGGTTTGTGCCGGATTTCGTCGTCAAGTTGACGACGCCGCCGGCGAAGCGGCCGTATTCCGGCGACAAATTGTTGGTCGCCACCTTGAATTCTTGCAGCGAATCCTGTGTCGGAATCAGCGCTGTAATGTTGATGTAGCCGCCGTTGACCGGCGAGCCATCGAGCCACGTTGTGCTCTGGTTCGCCATGCCGCCGCCGATTTGAAAATTGGCCCAGGCGAAAGGATTTTGTCCGTTAGGAGCTGACATTGAGCCGCCTTGCGGCACGACGGACGGCACCAACGCCACCAGGTTTAGCGGATTGCGGCCATTGAGGGGCATCTCGGTCGTTCTGCGCTCATCCACGACTTGACCTAGCGAGGAGCTTTCCGGTTGCAGCAGTGGCGTCTGCGCCGTCACCTCGACGGTCTGGCTGACATCGCCAATTTGCAGTGGGATATCGATTTTCGAAGTGCTCTGCGTTTCGACCGCCACTGGCGAACGAAGAACGCGCTTGAAGCCCGGCTTCTGTACTTCAACGCTGTACTGGCCGGGCATTACGTTGATGAACTGATACAGGCCTTCCGCGTTAGTGGGCTGGGTGCGCTTAGCCCGCGTGCCGAGGTTGGTTAACACCACATCGGTATCTGGGACCGGCGAGCCGGACGCATCGGTGATGGTGCCGACTACAGTACCGAATGTTGTTTGTCCGCTGGTAATTGTAACAGAAAAAAGAAAACTGATGAATAGAATTGCGCAGGAATGACGACGTAATATACCACTCAAAAAAAGCTACCTCTGGGCTGATAGTTTTATCAAAGTTTACAAAGTGATGTCAAGAGATATGCTGAAAAGAGAAGCAATGAAATTTGCGTTTTCCCTATGTGTGCTGGCACAAGTACTCGTGGCGCACGACATCATTACGACTAATTTGACTTACACGCACGATATCTCGCGGATCATCGCGCGCCATTGTTTGTCGTGTCATGGCGCGCAATCGACCATTCCACTCACGACTTATGAAGAAGTCCGGCCGTGGGCCGTCGGCATTAAGGAGCAGGTGCTGTCGCGCGCGATGCCGCCCTGGGGCGCGGTCAAAGGCTTTGGTAATTTTAAGCCGGACGAAAGTCTTGGCCAGGAAGACATCATGACAATCGCCGCTTGGGTAATTGGCGGCGCGCCGAAAGGCGATGCCGGATTTCTGCCCAAACCAAACACGCCGTCAGTTACGACAAAAGAAGCCAGCGGACGTTCCCTTACGGCGACAACGAAGCTGTTGCTGGATGCGGGCGTGCGCGCTGTAGCCATCCGGCCGGAGCCTTCGCAACCCGTTGCCTCGGCGCGCATCGTTGCGACTCTGCCCAACGGCCGCGTGGAACCGCTGGTCTGGCTCTATCGGTTCGATCCGAAGTGGCAGCGCACATTTGTGTTTCGCGAGCCGCTGGATCTGCCGAAAGGAACGTTGATTGAGTCGTCGTCGCCGCTACGGTTTCGGCTCGATACGGCCAATCGACTTCAATAGCCGATCGCTCGAATTGCTGATTTCGAGAACGGCCCGCTCAAACGCTTCCTGATTTACTTTGGATGGCTTGTGAAACCCACTGATCTTTCGCACGTACTGCAACGCTGCGTCGCTCAGTTCTTCTGATGTGGCCGGCTCTCCAGGCCTTCGTAGTACTTTAATGCTTCTGCACATTGTTTCTCTATCATTATGAGTCTTATCGAATTGCTTGACGAATCGCTGCAAGGCCGAAAAGATGCGATCGGCCTCGAATATGGCGATCGCGCCTACACGTTCGGCGAAATCGATTCGCGCAGCAATCGTCTGGCGCAGTTTCTCATTCGCCAAGGCTTCGAGCCCGGCGACCGATTGTGCGTCTATCTGGCCAATTGCGTGGAAATGATCGATCTTTATTTGGCATGCGCCAAGGCCGGAATTATTTTCGTTCCGATCAACATTCTCTACCGCGAGCGCGAAATTTCGCATATCCTGCGCGATGCGCAGCCACGTGCGCTGGTCTCCGACGATCCTGCTTTCTCCGGGTGGACGCGCAACGATCTCCACGCGGGAATGCAAACGAGTTCGGATATACGGCCCGCGCTGCACATCACCGGAGGCTGCCCGGTAGGAATTATTTACACCTCCGGTACAACTGGAACGTCCAAGGGCGCGCTGCTGAGTCACAACAATTTCGCGGCGAATACCAGGAATCTCGTCACCGCATGGCAATTTACGTCAAACGATCGACTGTTGCTTACGCTGCCGCTGTTTCACGTACACGGCTTGGGCAATGGTGTTCACTGCTGGCTTGCCAGCGGCTGCCGTATGCGGTTGCTTGAACGCTTCCAGCACCAGACGATACCAGACACGTTTTTAGATTTTCGGCCTACGGTCTTTTTTGGCGTGCCCACGATGTATGTGCGGCTTCTCGATTTTGATGCGAACAGCGCGCGCGAGATCGGAGCATTCATGCGGCTATTCGTTTGCGGATCCGCTCCCCTCCCCGCCGCCGTACTCGAACGGTTTCGGGATTTGTTTGGACACACCATTCTCGAACGCTACGGCATGAGCGAAACGCTCATGAATATGAGTAATCCATATCTAGGCGAGCGCCGGGCCGGAACCGTGGGATTTCCGCTTCCAGGCGTGGACGCTCGCCTCTTGAATGCGGAAGGCATGGCAGCGGCGGATGGCGAAACCGGCGAACTGTACTTTCGCGGCCCGAACGTGTTTTCCGGCTATTGGCGACGCGAGGACGCCACCAGCGTTGCCTTCGTCGATGGATTCTTTCGCACCGGCGACCTGGCGACGCGTTCCGCTGACGGTTATTACACTTTGTGCGGCCGTAAAAGCGATCTGATTATTTCCGGCGGCTTTAACATTTATCCGCGCGAGATCGAAGAATTTCTTCAAACACTACCGGAAATCGCCGAAGCCGCCGTCGTGGGCGCTGCCGACCCGCTGCGCGGCGAGGTGCCCGTCGCCTATGTGGTGCCGCAATCGCCGTTCGATGAAGCAGCAATCCTGGCGCGCTGCCGCGATGCCATGGCGTCCTTCAAAGTCCCTCGGAAAATTGTGGCCGTGGAAAACCTGCCCCGCAATGCGCTAGGCAAAATCCAGAAGCACTTACTCTAGATCAAACTCTATGTAGTCTACTAACCCGGCCTACTTCCACCCACTCGACCACGTAGATATTGCCGGCGTGATCGAAGCAGGCGCCGTGCGGGCAGACAAACTTACCCGGCGTGAAGTGATCGCGGGTCATCTTACGAGTCTTCATGTACTCGCTGTGGGAGTCATCGCCCAGTTCGGTAATGATCTTGTTGTCCTTGTCCATCAAAGTGACACGGGCGAACAGATCGGGAACTACTACGTCGCCGTTCTTATAAATATTGAAGTGACAGGGCGCGTTGGTGCCGTACAGGAAGTCGATGTGCTTGCCATCCAGCGTGAACCGCTGGATGCGCTTATTCGTACGGTCGGCCACCACTAAGATTGGCTCCGCAGGACGCGTATCGACGATAATGCCGTGCGGGCAAAGCAGTTGGCCTGCTTCTTTTCCGGGGCCGCCGAATGTACGGATGTATTTCCCCTGGCTGTCATATTGGTTGATGTAGCTCGAGCCGTAGCCGTCACCGATGTAGATGTCGCCGTTCGGAGCGATAGCCAGGTTCGTCGGACTATATTTGATCTGCTTGGTGTACGCCTCGGCTTCTTTTGGATAGCCCAGCGTGAACACCTCTTCGCCGTCGAGCGTGGTCTTCACCATTAGGCCGCGTTTGGTGTCGCAGAGATAGAGAAATTCCTGCTTGCCTTCCTTGTGGATGTGAAGGCCGTGCGCGCCGCCCTTGAACTCTTTGCCCCAGCTTTTGATGAATTTGCCCTTGTGGTCGAAAACCACCATGCTGTCGGGCCTTTCACTGGTCGAGTACACGGTGTGATGGATATAGATATGCCCGTGAGAATCCTCGCAGACTCCATGCGTGTTGCCGTATTGAATGTCGGCGGGGAGTTCGCCCCAGTTATGTGTCACCTCGTAGGTGTGTTCGCCCTCTCCCAAGATCGGCTTCTTACTGCCCGATTTATTGGTAGCTCCCAGGATGAGCGGAGCGGCGAGTCCAGTCAGAAACGTACGGCGCGGTGTATTGGTGTCCATGAGTTCTAAGCCAGAATTTTTTTAGTTATGTTACCTGCTACGTCCGTCAGTCGGAAATGACGGCCTTGAAATTTATAAGTTAGCCGGGTATGGTCGATACCCAGGCAATGAAGAATCGTCGCCTGCACATCGTGGATAGGCGTGGGATCGGAGACGGCGTTATAGGAGTAGTCGTCAGTTTCGCCAAGCGTAAAGCCGGGCTTGATGCCTCCACCGGCAAACCACATGGTGAAGCAGCGGGGGTGATGATCGCGGCCATAATTGGTGGCGGTGAGATGGCCCTGGCAATACACCGTACGGCCGAATTCCCCGCCCCAGACGATTAGCGTGTCTTTAAGCAAACCGCGCTGTTTGAGATCCGTCACGAGCGCTGCCGATGCCTGATCCGTTCCTTTACATTGCAGCGCAAGGTCGCGCGGAAGATCGTTGTGCTGGTCCCAGCCGCGATGATAGAGCTGGATAAAACGGACGCCGCGTTCAGCGAGCCGGCGCGCCATCAGACAATTGGCCGCGTAGGTTCCGGGCTTGCGCGAATCTTCGCCATAGAGCGCAAAGGTGCTCTCCGGCTCTTTCGAAAGGTCGGTGAGATCGGGAACGGAAGACTGCATGCGATACGCCATCTCATATTGCGAGATGCGGGCCGCAATCTCCGGATCGCCGTAGGACTTTTCAGTGATATGGTTGAGCTCGCCGAGCGAATCGAGCATGGCGCGGCGGCACTCGGGATCGAGCCCTTCCGGATTAGCTAAGAAAAGAACCGGATCGCCGGAGGCGCGGAAACGAACGCCCTGATATTTTGACGGCAGAAATCCGCTTGACCAAAGACGCGTAAACAAAGGCTGATCGCGATTCAATGCGTTCGCCTGCGAAATCAAAACCACAAAAGCAGGCATATTGTGGTTTTCACTTCCAAGACCGTAGCTGACCCAGGCGCCCATGCTCGGCCTACCCGGCTGGATAAAACCCGTTTGGATGAAGGTAATGGCCGGATCGTGATTGATAGCATCGGTGTTGACCGTTTTGACGATGCTGATGTCGTCGACGACCTTGGCCGTATGCGGCAGTAGCTCGCTGATCCAGGTTCCATTTTCGCCATGGCGCGCAAATTTGAAAATCGATGGAGCCACCGGCAGCGAATTCTGACCGGATGTCATCCCGGTGATGCGCTGGCCTTGACGCACCGAGGCGGGAAGTTCACTGCCGGAGAGCGCAGCCAGTTTGGGCTTGTAATCGAATAAATCGATCTGCGACGGAGCGCCGGATTGGTGAAGATAAATGACGCGCTTGGCGGTGGGCGCAAAATGCGGGAGGTCGGGCAGACCGCCGTTGGCGGTGCTATCGGCGAAAAGCTTGGGGTTGAGCAGTGAGGCGAGCGCGGCGACGCCGATGCCGTTCGCGGTTTTTCCGAAAAGCTGGCGACGCGTCAGGATCAATTCGCGTTCGCGGACCGGATCATTAGGCGGGATCAATTCGTACTCCTTCAGTTCTTAGTAACCGACTCATCCATGTTGAGGACGGTGCTCGAAACAAGCATCCAGGCGGCCAAGTCCGCCGGGTCGAGCTTGGGATCGGGTTTGGATTCGCCAACAGAAATCAGCTTTTCGGCAGCTTTCTTGTCAGCCAGGTAATGAGTGTGCTCCTTTTGGTAAAGCTTGCTCAAAATATCGAATTCCTGTTGCGACGGCTCGCGGTCGTCGATGAGGCGAAAAACATAACGGACGCGGTCGGCTGCGGTCGCGCCCGCTTCGTGCATGTCGCGCTGGGCGAGAACGCGCGCGGCTTCGAGATAGGTCGGATCGTTCATTAGCACCAGTGCCTGAAGCGGCGTATTGGTCACCGTTCTGCGAGCGGTGCATTTTTCCCGATCCGGCGCGTCGAAGGTGTTCAGGCCAGGGTACGGAACAGTGCGTTTGACAAACGTGTAGAGGCTGCGGCGATAAAGATCGGATCCATGGCTTTGTTCATATTTCTGCTTGGAGAAATTGCCGCCAAACGCCATTTCTTCCCACAAACCTTTTGGTTGATAAGGCGACACGCTGGGGCCTCCGATCTCGTCAGTCATCAGACCGCTTAGAAACAGCGCATTATCGCGAATCATTTCCGCAGGCAGACGGAAACGCGGTCCGCGCGCGAGCAGCTTGTTTTCCGGATCCTTCTCGAGCAGTTCCGGCGACACTTTCGAAGCCTGCCGGTAGACCGCGGATGTAACGATCAGGCGCTGCATCGCTTTTACGTCCCATTTCGAACGAATGAACTCCGTGGCCAGCCAATCGAGCAATTGCTGATTGCTGGGAGGATCGCCCTGCGAACCGAAGTCTTCGCTGGTCTTGACGATGCCGATGCCGAAGTACATCTGCCAGAAATGATTGATGGCAACGCGAGCTGTCAAAGGGTTCGATGGATCGACAATCCACTTGGCAAGAGTCAGCCGATTGCGCGGCGCGCCCGCAGGTAATGGCGGAAGAATGGCCGGTGTGTTCGGCGATACTTTGTCAGCCTTATTGCGGTAATCGCCGCGCTTCAGGATAAACGTGTCGCGGGGTTTGTCCATCTCAGACATGATCATGGTGGAAGGAATCTCGCTGTTGAGCTCTTCCAGTCCGCGGTTCAGCGTCCGGTAATCGCGGTCAACCTGCCGCTCGGCTGGATTGGCAACTTGAGTCAAAAAATAATGTCGCAACCAATCTTTTTGATCTTCAGAGCGATGTTCCGCGCTTACCGCGAGCACCGTGTGCAACGGGTTGGTAAGGCCAATTGCCAACGCGTCATTGGCGTATAGACGGCGCTGATACAGGCGCAGGTCGCTAAGCTGGCCTTTGAACGCAGTGCCCCATTCCTTGTTGCCGATCTGAAGTTCCCCGCCCTCGAACGAGGTGGTCACCGGATTATTGCGCAGAATATCAATTGGCGCACCCTGGCCATTCACATAGACTTGAATGCCTTTCGCGCCACCAGAGCCGTCGTAAGTAACCACGATGTGGCTCCAGGTTTCGAGCTCGGCGCCACGCAGGCTTTTGACTTCGAAACCGGATTCGGGACCGTTGTCGCGAAGCCGGACAAGAATATCGCAGTTCTTCTTATTGCAATAATCGATTGCGATTTCATAGCCAGGCCCGGATTTCGGGGAAACAGCGTACTTTTGCAAAACCGACATACCGGACGGGCCATCAGGTTTAATCCAGAACGCCACAGAAAACGGTTTGTTGGACGCAAACGCTCCCGCGTTTCCGAACGAGACGTGCGGCTCCTCATCCAGGTCGGCGGCACGGCCGACACGTCCGTCCGTAAACGTCAATTTGCCTGTCAGGACTTTTGCCAGCGCACCGGAATGCAGGCGATCTTCCAGCGAATCGGCGAGAGGATATTCGGCCATCAGACCGTTTGTTACATCCGCTATGGAGGTTTCGCGCTGCTCCTGCTCCCAAGCTAGCTGTGCAGTAGCAATCTTGGCGTCCTGTTGTTTAATTGCTTCGAGTAATGCCGCTTTGGCCTCTTTTTGCCGCTCATTGGGCAATTGCAGGAATGGCGCGGCGTTGCCTTTTTGCCCATCAAGTCCTTTTTCGGGAATGCTGTTGAAAAAAGCGCCAAAGCTATAAAAATCTTTTTGGGTCAGCGGATCATATTTATGATCGTGGCAGCGCGCGCAGCCGAGTGTTGTTCCAAGCCAAGTCGTCGAGGTGGCTTCGATGCGATCGACAATATATTCGTTCTGATACTCCTCCGGAATCGCGCCGCCTGCGAGATTGATCGTGTGGTTGCGATTGAATCCGGTGGCGATGATCGGCGATGGCGTGGTATGGGGCAGCATGTCGCCTGCGATCTGGTCCATGGTGA
>Ga0157374_10003857_pt1 | contig 12596 bp, 14 predicted proteins | sample M25metaG_FD_115308 | JGI IMG/M metagenome (GOLD analysis project Ga0157374, IMG submission 115308) | Miscanthus rhizosphere microbial communities from Kellogg Biological Station, Michigan, USA - M2-5 metaG | ecosystem: Host-associated > Plants > Roots > Rhizosphere > Soil | place: USA: Michigan...
GGTCGCGTTCGGCATGGGCGCCGCACGGAACGGCGCGGTGGCCTCGGTGGAGGACGTCGTCGACTCGCACACGGACGACATAGCGTTTCAGAACATCTACCAGTACGGCCCCGGCGACGCGGCCACCATGATGACCGACACCGCCAAGAAGATGGACAGCTGCGGGACCTTCAAGTACACGGCCGACGACAACTCCACCACCACGGACGTAACCCGCGAGCAACCGGTCCCCGGGCTCGGCGACCAGGCGATCAAGATCGTCGTCACGTCCATCAGCCTGCAAAACCCCGAGAATTTCGAAACTCAGCTGTGGGTGCGGTACGGCGACGTCGTCATTGACGTGAAGTACGACTCGTCCGTCTCCGCCCACGCGGACGGCTACGACCTGGCTGGCAAGGCCAAGGCCATCGAGGCCAAGCTCGAGAAGACGGCCACCGGCTGAGCACCCGACTTCTCGGACACGCCCTAGCCGAGCCGGATCACGTTCCAGGACAGCGGCTCGAGGACGGCGCTGAGGGCGCCGTCGCTCAGGGTGGTCCCGGAGACCTGGTGCAGGGTCACGCGTTGCGTGCGGCTGCGGTTGACGGCGAAGACGGTGACCGATCCGTCCTCGGCGGGCACGGCGGTGGCGTGCAGCAGGTCGGCTTCGCCGTACTTCTCCGTCTCGTACGTCGGCGAGTCGACCCGCACGTCGAGGACCCGCCCGCGGCCGTACTTCGATGCCTGCGCGAAGGGGAAGAACGTCGTCTGCCGCCAGGCCGGGCCGCCCGGCTCGGTCCTGAGCGGCGCGATCACGTTGACGAGCTGAGCCAGGCAGGCGACGGCCACCCGGTCCACGTGGCCGAGCAACGCGATCAGCAGCGAACCCACGACGACGGCGTCCAGGACGCTGTAGCTGTTCTCCAGCAGACGGGGTGCCTGCGCCCAGTCCCGCGAGTCGGAGTCCTCTATCCCGTTCCACTGCGAGCCGTAGCAGACGTTCCACTCGTCGAAGGACAAAAGGGTCGACGAGGTAGGCGAAGCGCGGACACTAGAACACACGAACCGGCCGGCGGCGATTACCCCATCCAGATATCCCACCTGACCTGCGCGGACGAGGTTCTCGGCAAGGACAGGCCAGGGCCTCCTCACCCCGCAAGGCGGATGGGACCGGCGGCCCTCAACCGCCGATCCGGCCGCAGGTCTGAGCCGCGTGGAGCGGTACGGCCAAGGCCAGCACGATGGTGGCGGCGACTGTGGCGAGCCACACGGCGTACAGCACCACGGGCCGTGCCCGGCGATGCGACAGCACCCACACGATGCACGCAACCAACGATCCGGCTGCCAGCGCCGCCACCAGGCACATGGGTACGACTCCTGCCGCGAGTGGATGAACAGGTTCATTCGCAGTGCAGTAGTCGTTGTCGTTCGACAGCCAGGTGAACAGCATCGTGAGTGGAACCATGAGCGCAGACACCGCCCAGGCCACTGCGACCAGGAGCGCATACCCCTTATCGCGTCGGTTCCGCAGAGCGCCGACCAGCACTGCGTACATCAACAGGACCGGCACCGGCATGAATACCGCTGCCACGCCGGCACCGTGATCGACCTGTGGGTCGTCGGCCCAGAAGAAGAGGCTGAACGACGTGCACACCGAGGTGACGACCACCAGTACGGCCAACGCGTGCGCGGGGACGCGGGCCCGGGACGCGTCGGGGAAGGCGGCGGGCCACAGGATGTGCCGGAGGCTGCTGTCCGCCCCCTGGCGCCCTGACCACATCAGCTGCACAGACCGTTCCCTCCGCCTTCATACACTTGCGGCCCCGCGGGCGTGTGCGCCGCAGGGCTGAGTCACGCTCGATCCTGACATGTCGTGCGCCCGCAGCACATCCGCGAAACCACGCACCCGACCTACGGGCTCAGGTCGTCTGACCGTCATGGCGTCAAAGCGCGTGACTCAGCTGCGCGCGATGAGCAGGGTCACCGGCACCGCGAACACAACCGTGGCCACATCACTTTCCCGGCGTAGGCGCGCAAGGATGCCGTCATTCTTCCCCTCGTAGATCCGCCGGAGTCGGGGTTACGCTGGCTCGCTTTATTCGCAGAACACACCAAACGATGGAGAAGTAGTGCCCTGGTTCGACAATCCTTTGACGAAGGCGGCCGTTCCGCTGGCCCCGGATACCGTGCTGCAGACGCTGGCCGCTGTTGCGAAGGACGGTCTGCCGCCGGTTCTCACGCTCCGCCTGTCCAGTGGTCATGTTCTCAGCGGCGGCCTGGTCACCCTCGGCGCGGATCGACACAGCGACGTTGTCGTGCTGCGCGACCCGCAGAGCGAGGCGCTCACGTACACATCGGTGTCGGCCGTGGTCGCCGTCGAGGTTCACAACCCGGAGTCGTTCCAGGACGTGCTCACCGGGGGCCGGGTGTCGTTGCCCTACAACGGCGAACCGGTGACACGGCTCGCTTTGCAGAGGGAGTTCGCGTCCGTCGAAGGGTTCCCGGTGGAGGTGGACTGGTCGGCGCTGGACGGGTCCGGCGCAATGCTCGAAAACATGGCCGTGCTGCTGCGCGGCCTCCGTGACGCAGTCGCGGTTCTGTCCGACGACGACATGGGCCGCAAGGCTTGGGCACGGGTCCGAACGCTGCGGGTGGGGCACCACGCCGGATCGCCTTTGGCTGTACGGCCGACAGCCGACGGGCTGGCGGTTCAGGCAGACCTGTCCGCAGCGCTGCCTCGCACGCTGCCGAGCGATCTCGCCGCCGAACTCGACGCATCGCTTTGACAACCGACGAAGACAACAATGAGCTCTTGATGTGACTGGCTGAAGGCCGCAGCGCCGATTTCGAGAACGACGACCAGCCCTGAGACTGCCGCCCGCCAGGATGGCCTCGGCCTGACCACGCAGGAACGCCTGTGGTGATCAGAAACTCGCCGCCAGGGTTGACCAGGGCTGGTATGCGGCGGTCTCGTACTCGTTGATCAGTCCGCCGAGGACGTGCTTGCGGCGTATCCGGTCGACCCGGGTCGGGGCCGGGATCACGTTCATGTCGTCATCTGGGGCACGCAGGCTCAGGCCCTCGCCGTGGTTGAAGGTGTCGAGAAGTCCATCCATGCCGGTCAGGTGACGAGGTGGTATTCATGGAGGATGCCGCCGATCCAGTCGCGGCGGGGCGCCGATGCCGCGTGATCTTTCCGCTGGTCGCCGCACCGCATTACGCCCTCAGCCAGCCTCGACCTGGCGACCTGACCCTGTCAGAACGTCGAAAGCCGAGCTACTAACGCAATAGTGCAAACCAAACGCCCCTGAGACGGCAGGGCGTCGATGATGTAGACGCGTTTTCACGTAGTAGCCCCGCCGGTAGACCCCCGGCGGGACCTTTCCACGACCGGGAGGCCACCTTAGGAAATCAGGTACTTGTACCAGTAGTGCCACTCGGTGGCACCGCCTACCACGAACGTTTCGCACGGGTACGAGTAGACGTCAGGCGGGTCGTTGCGGGCAGCGGACGATGCGGCGCAGGCGGCCTCGGTGGTGAATGGGATCGAGTATTGGCCCCGATACGCGAAGGGGATCGCTGACGCGTTCGCCATCCCGGCGGAAAGGCCGAACAGGCTGATGGTGCCGGCCATGACCATCACGAAGCGTTGTCTCATCAAGTGCTCTCCTTGGTGGAGGCGATCCGGGTATATCAGTATCCTGGCACATCGATCTCTGGCCCGTAAGCCTCCATCGACCATCCGGCGCCGGGGCCAGCTTGGTCTGCGGTTTCAGAGCAACGTGCACTGCCGCACCAGCGGCCCCGACTGGCCAGCACCTCCATCCCGCCACGCTGGGAGTCCACGTTCCGCCCGGTACACCTCCAGCTCCGACACCCGCTTCGCGATCTCCTCCAGCGAAACCGCGGCGGTGGACATCTCCACCGCCTGCATCTGCCCCGCACCGCCGTGCCGAACAAGGTGTCGGCCTGGACGCGCAGGTACGTGCGCCGGCATTCGTCGCGGTGTCTCGGTGGCGGGACCCGATAGGTGCGCAGAGCCCGCACAGAAGAATGACCACCAGCGCTTGACCACTGTGCGCAACCCTCGCGCCCAGCAGCTCTCATCTCGGCGTACGCCCATCAGAGCTAATCGACGGATCGCATCCCCGGACGTAACCGGTCGCGCCTATGGTTGCGGCCGTCGGAAGCATGGCCACGCTGTTCCACCTGGTCTTCACGAACACCAAGGGACACGCAATCCGTCGCGACAATTTCAACGAGTCTGCCTGGCACAGGGCGCTGCGCGCCTGCGGGATCACTCCGGCCGGCAAGTCGACAGGTATCCACCAGCTCCGCCATCACGTGGCTTCCATGCTGTTGTCGCAGGGGTTGTCCATTGCCGAGGTCGCCGAAGTCCTCGGTGACACCGTGCAGGAAGTGTCCGAGACTTACGCGCACGCCATGCCTGACTTCGGCAAGCGGCTGCGCTCCATCAATACCGACCGAGCTGCACGGATCGCCGCCGCACGCGAGGATTCCAGTGTGGACTGACGGCCGCGACGGTTCGGGCCGCTTGGCAGATACTGCCTGTTACTGACAAAAAACCAGCAAGATCACGCTGTCGATGCAGGTCATGCGGCGAGCCGGCTAATAAGCCGGATTCTGTCCTGCGCCGAGGCGCAGTGGCGACCATCCATCTAGGGCGCGCGTCGCCGCGCGTCTCGTGCGGTCTACCCGCAGGCTCGGGCGGACAGCCCTCGGGCGCCTGCGCAGGTCTGGTTTCCCAGGCCCTTTTGACCTTGCTCCGGGTGGGGTTTACCTAGCCGCCCGGGTCACCCCGGGCGCTGGTGAGCTCTTACCTCACCGTTTCACCCTTACCCGCCTGTCGGCGGGCGGTCTGTTCTCTGTGGCACTGTCCCGCGGGTCACCCCGGGTTGGTGTTGCCAACCACCCTGTCCTGTGGAGTCCGGACTTTCCTCGACAGCGGTCGCCCGCCGCCGCGATCGCCTCACCGACTCGCCGCGGGTCCAGTATACGGGGACGGGCGTCGCGTACGGACGCGGGCGGGCATGCCGGCACGGACGCGAGCGGAGACACCGGACGCGGCCCGCCAGCGGCTCAATCGAGTTGCAGTGAGCCGCCGCCTGCCGCAAAAGTGGCGACCATGACTGTCATACGCCACATCACGCTCGACGCGAACAACCCCTACGAGCTCGGCAAGTTCTGGGAAGCCGTCCTCGACTGGCCGATGGACCCCGAATGCGCCCCCGGCGACGGCGAGGTCCTGCTGGTGGGGCCGGAAGGGCTGCCCGGCCTGCTGCTGATCGAGGTCCCGGAGCCGAAGACGGCCAAGAGCCGCATGCACTTCGACCTGATGCCGCAGATCACCCGCGACGAGGAGCTGGCGCGCGTCCTCGGCCTCGGCGCGAAGGTGGTCGAGGACCACCGGAAGGCGAACGGCCTGGGGTGGGTCTGGTGCGAGGACCCGGAGGGCTATGTCGGTGCAGACCGGAACTGGTCGCGGGAGATCGCTCGACCGTTGGCGCGGCGATGTGCGCCGAGGAGACCACAACCGCGGTACTGCTGCACCGGTCCGGGCGCCGGATACACTGCCGAGCAAGAAACGCATGTAGTACTTGCGTCCTGACCGAGAAGCTTGCCGAAGTTCTGAAAGTGGGTCAGGCCGGCTGGGCACTCGCGTCCTGATCCTGCTGTTCGCCGAATGGCTGCTAGTACTTTGAGATGTTGGGCCAGCACTTACGACCGCGTTCGTTTATCAGCGGCTCGTTCCCGAGGCAGATGTTGACGAGCCGAACAGTGACTGCGACGAGGAACAGGCCCGCGCCCGTGTAAAAGACCGCTGCGCTTGTTGCCGTCCCTATCGCTGCGCAGATGAAGCCGGTGGGTGCTCCCCACGTCTTGAGGAGCAACAGCCCGCGCGGGAGCTGTCTGCGTGAAAGGCCCTGGACCATCTCGACCCCCGCAATTACAATCCTGAGCGCACGTTACGCCCGGTCTGGGATGCCTGTACAGGGCGGAAGCCTCCGGTCGAGAGCGGCACTACATCGCGTCGCAGGCCTCCAGACTGGCCTGTCCGCCGTCCGGCTGTATCCATTCGAGCGCGAGCAGCCTGAGCTTATCGTCACCTGGTGACCTGAGCCGACGGCTTGGCGCAGTTCGCACTGGCGATCGTCGGCCGCGTATTGGACGGTCATGCCCGATCCATGATCGCGGTATCCGCTTCACCGAAGTGCACGCCGCTACATCTCGGGATACAACTCTCTGATCCCGTTCTCGAGGTTCGACAGAGACTTGGCGTCTGCCAGAGAGACAGTCTCGGTAGCTCCACCGCACGAGTCCCGCCATGACCAATAATCGGCGTCGCCAGCCAGAACTGCCGTCCAGCCTCGCCGACGCCACGAGATCTTGATCGACAGCTCCGCTTCCCGCGCCTCGTCGAACGTGTCGAACTCTGCGACGAGAGCGCGCCGCCAGCCGTGGACTTCGTGTGGCTCGATCCGCCGTGAACCAGAGTGGCATATGCCGATCTTGGCTATAGATGGCCACGCTCGGCCAGAACGGCGCCCTTCCCGCTGGCCTTGGCCTCAGCGCGCTGTCGTAGACATGGCCCACACCATCGCAGACCGGTTTGATGTCGTCGACCGCAGCTCGCGCCCTCCGTGGCTGGCTTCGCCGGATCAATCAAATCCTGCCGACGGCATGGACGACATAGGACGTTGTCGGCAGGAGCCATGAGGATCTTGTGCCACGAGCTTGACGCGGGACACTCGTGCTGGTCGTGGGCGGTTGTGTGCGATGCCCGGGACTGCGCCCTTGAAGGGGTGGTGGAGGGCAGGAGGTCACTCGACGCGGCGAGCGGTCGGTGGGGTGCTGTCGAGGCGGTGACCGGGCTGGGTGGTCATCGTGCGGTCGTCGGCTCCGGTGCGTTGTGGGCGCGGCGGTAGGCCAGTGGTGACAGGCCCAGGTAGGTGTAGAAGTGCTTGCGCAAGGCGACGGGGTCGCCGAAGCCGCAGGCGCTGGCGATCCGCGCGACGGTCAGGTCGGTGGACTCCAGCAGCAGGCGCGCGTGTTCCAGCCGCCGCTGCGCCAGCCACTTCAGCGGGCTGCTGCCCACCTCGCTGCGGAAGCGTCGAGTGAAGGTGCGCACGCTCATGTGCGCGTGCCGGGCCATGTCCTCCAGGGTGATCGGCTCGGCCAGCCGGTCCAGCGCCCACTGCCTGGTCGCCGACGTGGAACGGTCGGTGTCCTGCGGGACCGGGTGTTCGATGAACTGCGCCTGCCCGCCCTCGCGCCACGGCGCCACCACGCAGCGCCGCGCGGCGGCCGAGGCCACCGCCGCCCCGTGGTCCAGGCGGAGCAGGTGCAGGCACAGGTCGATGCCGGCCGCTCCGCCGGCGGAGGTCAGGATGCGTCCGTTGTCGACGAACAGCACGTCCGGGTCGACCTCGACGTCGGGGAACAGCCGCGCCATCGCGTCACACAGCGCCCAGTGCGTGGTGGCCCGCCGACCGTCCAGCAGACCGGCCGCCGCGAGCAGGAAGGCCGAGGTGCACAGGCTGACGATGCGGGTTCGTGGCCCTATCCGGTCCAGCGCCGCGGCGAGGTCCTCCGGGAGCGCGCCGGTGGCAAGCAGGTGCTCGCCGGGCTCCTGGGTGGCGAGCACGACGGTGTCCGCGGTCTCCAGCACCGACTCGTCGTGGTCGACGACGATCCGGTAGTCCTCGTGCGTGCGCACCGGCCGGCCGCCCAGGGAGCAGGTGCTGACGGAGTACAGAGGGGTCCCGTCCGGTTGCCGGGCCTCGTTGAACACCCGGGCCGGGATGCCCAGGTCCAACGGCAGGACTCCGTCGAGGGCGAGAACGGCAACACGATGCGGCATGGCTGAAATAGTACGACAGATGGCTCTCCGGCCACTCACCCACCCCCTGGAGCACCCGGCAATCTTTCTTTCAGCGGGACCACGTTCCCGAGAGAAGAGCGAGACGAACATGAGCGAGGACACCATGAGTGAGCACACGATGCGGGCTGTCACCATCAGCGAGTTCGGCGGGCCGGAGGTGCTGACCGTCGAGCAGGTCGCGCGCCCGGTGCCGCTGCCGACGGAGGTGTTGGTGCGGGTGCACGCCGCCGGCGTCAACCCGGTGGACTGGAAGACCCGCCAGGGTCAGGGCATGGCGGGGCTGCAGACGCTCCCGCTGATCCTGGGCTGGGACGTGTCCGGCGTGGTGGAGGAGGTCGGCTTCGGTGTGACCACCCTGAAGGTCGGCGATGAGGTGTACGGCATGCCGTGGTTCCCGCGCGCCGCCGGCGGCTACGCCGAGTTTGTGACCGCGCCGGCCCGCCAGTGGGCGCGGAAGCCGGCCGCCCTGGACCACGTGCACGCGGCCGCTGTGCCGCTGGCGGCGCTGACCGCCTGGCAGACCGTGGTCGACACCGCCCACGTGCAGGCCGGCCAGCGTGTCCTGATCACGGCCGCCGCCGGCGGAGTGGGCCACTTCGCGGTCCAGTTCGCCCGGCACCTGGGCGCCCACGTGATCGCCACCGCCAGCGCCGGCCGCCACCCCTGGCTCACCGAGCTCGGCGCCGAAGAGACCATCGACTACACCACCACCCGCTTCGAGGACGTCGTCAAGGACGTCGACGTCGTCATCGACCTGGTCGGCGACGCCCACGACCAGACCAGCACCCGCTCGCTGAAGGTCCTGCGCCCCGGCGGCCTGCTCGTCGCCATCCCGGCTGGTGTCTCCCCGGAACTGGCCGCGGCCGCCGAGGCCGCCGGCGTGCGCGTCACCGCGTACCTGGTCGAGCCGGACGGTCCCGCGCTGGCCACGATCGCGGACCTGATCGACGAGGGCGAGGTCGCCGTCGAGGTGGAGGAGGCCTTCCCGCTGGAGCAGGCCGGAGCGGCCCACGCCCGCCTCGAGGCCGGCCGCACCCGCGGCAAGGTCGTCCTCACCGTCGGTAAGTGAACCGCGCTGACAACGCCGATACCGTCCCGCCCCACGGCTTCCCCCTCGACGGCCATTCCTGGGGGAAGCAGAGCGCTGCCCTGCTCGACGTCGGCTACCGCGTGATCACCTACGACCGGCGCGGCTTCGGAATTACGACAAAAATCAATACCCTGGCACCAGGGTATCCGCAGACGTCTCGAATCACAGGTTAGGTGGCCAGACCGCGTTGCCTGGCACCGGCTACCGCCGTCCGGATGGGCCGTCATCCGTCGGCGCTCACGCACGAGAGCCAGGCATCAGCGAGCAGAGTGTGACCGGCCTGGGTCCGGTGGACTCCGTCGGCTGACAAGTACACCGAATCGCCGCCACTGACCAGGATCGTGACGACGTCGGGTTCGTGGTCCAGGCAGTCCTCAACCCATCCCGGACCAACGACTCACCAGTCCAAAGAAACGCTCTGGTTGTACAGCTAAGTCCTAGCTCTGCTCGCGCTCGGCGCGGCTTCGTTCCACGCAGAACTCGTTGCCTTCCGGATCGAGCAAGACGGCCCATCCCGTGCCATCGGGATTGCGGTGATCAGCAAACAAGGTGGCACCGAGGGTCAAGAGCCGCTCAACCTCCTCGTCTCGGGTACGGTCCTGAGGCTGAAGGTCCACATGGACGCGGTTCTTGACCGCCTTCGACTCGGGGACCTGGATGAACAGCAAATCGGACCCGACGAGCCCGACCTCGCCGTCTCCGGGCTGGTCCTCAGGGTGGAGCGTCGTCCCGAAGACCTCCGCCCAGAACGACGCCAGCTTGTACGGGTCAGCGCAGTCAAAGGTGACGTGACGCACGAGAGAAGTCATACCGGGATTCTCGCGGTCCACACGTCGGCGTGGCAACACGGATTCTGCAGCCCCAAAGCTCTGACCTGGGGAAGGGCGTTGTGTAAATTGCCACATACCCCGAGGGGAACGCTTTCTGCATCGAGCGGAGCGCGGCGGAGAAGGCGGCGCAGCCCGCCTAGGACGCGGGCAAGGCTGAGGGCGGCTGGCGGGTTGGGCGGTCGGGGCGAGCCAGGGCGGTCGGGCAAGCCAGCCAGTCGGGGCAAGCTGGCCGGTCGGGGCGAGCCGGGCGGTCGGGGCGAGCTGAGCCGTCAGGCGAGCCGGGCGGTCGGGCGAGTCGGGCGGTCGGGCAAGCTGGCCGGTCGGGGCAGAGCCGGGCGATCAGGCGAGCTTGGCGATCGGGGCGAGCTGAGCCGACAGGCGAGCCGGGCGGCTCGACGACGCCCGCCACGCCGCCTGTCGGCGCGACTACTCCGCCTCCCGCCCCTGCCACGTCGTGATGCACACCTCGTTGCCCTCCGGATCGGCCAGCACCCAGAACGCCGGCGCCTCGTCCTCGTACGTCAGCCGGCCGCCGGCGGTCAGGCCTGCGGCGATGCGGCGCTTGGCCTCGTCGTGCGGGACGCAGATGTCGAAGTGGATGCGGTTGCGCTGGGGCCTGGGCGCGTCCATCTGCTGGAACCAGATCGCCGGGCCCTGGCGTTGCGGGTCGAGCAGGGCGTCGGTGGGGCCGGCGTTCGGGCGCTCGTCTTCGTAGGCGAACACCGCCTTCCAGAACGGCCGGACCGCCGGGATGTCCATCGCGTCCACGGCGATCTCCACCAGCTGCACAGCTCGAGCGTCCTCGCTCGCCACGTCCGGTGACGTCGCCAGCCCCGCCTCCCGCACCGCCAGCGACACGCGGATCGCGAGCTTCGCGTCGACGTCCGTCACTGCGGCGGCGTCGAGGGACTGGAGGGCCAGCACCACCTTGTCCGCGCGCACGTCGCACGACAGATGGCGATCCGCGTCCACCCCGCACGCCTCGACCGCCTTCGCCACGACGGTGCTCGCCTGCGCCAGCGACGTCACAGCGACTGCGGTCCGCAGCGTCCCGAGCAGGTAGCGCCAGCCGATCGCCTCGACCGCGTCGGACGCTTCGCGCATCCGCAGGACTCGTTCCGGCTCGGCGGCCATTGCTCTCCTCGGATCTTCTCTCGGTACTAGCTCTTGTCGGTGCTGCCGGTGCCGTCGGTGCTGTCGGTGCTGTCGGCGCTGTCGTTACTGTCAGTGGTCGCGCCGGTCTTGGCGTCGGTGCTCATCCCAGAGCCCTTAGCCGAAGGGGCAGCACCGCCGCCCCCATTACCCCCATTGGGAGCCTTCACCGGCCGATCCCGCACCGTGTACCGAGGATCCACAGCCTCGAAAAGTATCCGCCGCGTCACCACGTCCGCCTCGGCCAGCCGCACCCGCGTCTCCTGCCCCAGCGGCAGGTCGTGCCCGTCGCACCGGGCCCGCACCGCCGGCTGCGCCAGCTGCACGATCCCGACGTCCGGCTTCCCGTTGTGGTCCCAGTCGATCCGCTCGTTCAGGTCGATGACCACCGCGTCGAACTCCTCGCCGACCCGGTCGCGCAGCAGCATCGTCTCGACCAGGTCCACGCACTCCCGGTCCACCGAGTTGCCGCGCCGGTCCGCGCCCTCCATCACCGCCGGCAGCTTCGGCAGCTCCGAGCGGGCCCAGTCCGGGACCTCCGCCCCGGCACACAGCGCGACGCAGACCTCCCCCGCATACCGGTCGGCCAGCCGCCGCAGCGGTGCGGTGACATGCGCGTACGTGCTGGCCAGCGCCGAGTGCCCGGCCTGCTCCGGCACGCCGCCGTCGAAAGCCGTGTACCCGGCCCCGCGCATCAGGGTCGTGGTCTCCTGCAGAAACGCCGCGTGCCGCGGGATCGCCGGATCCAGCTTGCGAATCAGGTCGCTGTAACTGACGCCCTCGGGCCAGCGGATGCGCAGCGCCCGCGCGACCCGGTGCAGCCGGTGGTAGGCGAACTCCGGCGGGTCGGGCATGGTCCGCAGCAGCCCGATCTCGCCGTAGATCATCAGCTCGGCCGCGGCCATACCGGTCAGCAGCGAGATCTGCGCGTTCCAGTTCTCCACCGGCAACGGCGTGCGGTACTCCAGCGACCAACTGTCGTTGTCGGAGACCACGACCTGCGCCGGCACGCTCAGGCTTATCCCGCCGCGCTCGGACTCCCGGTCCTGGCGCAGCGTCCCGATCTCGCGCAGCAGCTCCAGGACCGGTTCGGCCTTGCCCGCGTCCAGGGCCGCCTGCGTGTCCTCATAGTTCAGCTTGGCGCGGCTGCGCACCCGGGCGCGCCGCACCTCGACGTTCGTCGTGTCCCCGGTGGAGTCCAGATCGATCTGCCACAGCAGCGCCGGGCACTCCTGGCCCGGAAGCAGCGACGCCGCGCCCTCGGACAGGACCTCCGGATGCAGCGGCAGGCGCATGTCCGGCATGTAGTACGTCTCGCCGCGCCGGTGCGTCTCCAGGTCCAGCGCGCCGCCGGGGGTGACGAACGCCGCGACGTCGGCGATCGCGTAGTGCACCCGGTAGCCGCCACCCTCGCGCTTCTCCAGGTGCATGGCCTGGTCCAGGTCCATCGAACTGGCCGGGTCCAGGGTGACCAGTGGCAGGTCGGTGGCGTCGTTCGCGGGCAGGCGCGGCGCCTTCACGGCGGCCTGCGCCTCGGCCAGTGCCTCCGGCGGATACGTGCCGGGCAGCTGCAGTTCGGCGCGGATCGCGTCGAAGCCGGCGACCAGGTCTGCGGCCGGGGCGGCGGCCTCGACGGTGAGGA
>Ga0157374_10003859_pt1 | contig 12591 bp, 10 predicted proteins | sample M25metaG_FD_115308 | JGI IMG/M metagenome (GOLD analysis project Ga0157374, IMG submission 115308) | Miscanthus rhizosphere microbial communities from Kellogg Biological Station, Michigan, USA - M2-5 metaG | ecosystem: Host-associated > Plants > Roots > Rhizosphere > Soil | place: USA: Michigan...
GGACGTACCCTGCTCGTACGGCAAGTGGACAAGGATGGTGCGCTGTTCTCGCGTATGTGGCAGTTTCCCGCGATCGAAGTGACCGGAGCGGATGCGGGCATGGCACTCGCGGGGTACATGCATGAAAAATTCGGGGTGATGGTGAAGGGCAACCTCGCGCCTCTGGCCGCCGCCCGCCATGCGGTCACCTTCCGCAATATCCGCCTGGAACCGTATTTGATTCATGTCGCACAATTGCCACGCGTCAAGGGCGCCCGTACGGTCATGCTCGGCCAAATTCGCAGGCTTCCCATCTCGAATGCCACCCGGAAAATCGCCGCGGTGGCGCAGGATTCAGTAGACGAAGGTTAGTGCTTGCAGGACTAAACCCCCACAGGCTGAAAGCCTGTGCTACTAAAAGTCTGATTCGTTCGCGCCATTACCCGATACGCTTCACTCGGCGCGGCGCAACGCCCGGAATGTTAAACTGTTTGTTCGCGCCATGGAACCCGCAGGCCAAATTGCCGCTGAACCGATCCCGGTGCACCTGTCCGCGATCCGACGACATTTCGAGATCTCCCTTTATTTTCTGCTTCTTACCGGCGTACTGACGCTGGTATCGACCGGCAAGTTGGACCTGGTCACAATCCTCATGCTTCCGGCTGCCATGCTGTTTAAAGGCTACCGGTGGTGGCACGGTAAGGGGCCGGAACTTTCCAACCGCGTCGCCACTTGGCTGACCGTCGCTTACTTCGTTTTCTTTCCCTTCGACCTGTGGATTATTTCGCGAATGCTGGCAACCGGCGCGCAGAATCCAGCGCTATACGCGGGATTGCTCGCGACGGTCCACCTGATGCTGTTCGCGACGATCGTTCGGCTGTACAGCGCCACGACCATCAGGGACTACCTGTTTTTGACCATGATGGGCTTCACTTCGATGCTGGCGGCCGCGATCCTTACGGTGGATACGGTCTTTCTGGTCTTCTTCTTTATTTTCCTGGGACTCGCGGTCTCCACATTCGTGGCACTGGAAATGTGGCGCAGCGCGCAAAATACGGTGACGCGCTCGTTGGAAGCCGGCACGGACGCAGCGGATCACCTGCACAATGCGCTGGGAGCGACTTCCGCGGGCATCGCACTCGCCGCACTCGCCGTGGGGGCCATCATTTTTCTGATCCTGCCGCGATTCAGCGGCGGCTACATGTCAGCGCTGAACATGCAGTCGACGATGATCACCGGCTTCAGCGACGATGTGGAGCTCGGAGAACTCGGCGAAATCAAGAAGAACAGCATGGTGGTCATGCGCGTGACGGTCGATGGCGGAATGACCTCAGCGCATGGCGTCCGCTGGCGCGGCGTGGCTCTCACCAAATTCGATGGCAAACGCTGGTACAACGAACCTCACGAGCCGACAACGCTTACCTCGCCGGGCGAGGGAGGATGGTTTCGCCTCAATTCCGAGGATCCGCAGGCCAAAACCATCGGCATGCGTATCCATTACACAGTGCTCCTCGAGCCGATTGGCAGCACGGCGCTATTTTTTGCAAGTGACGCCCAAACCGTACGCGGACGCTTCAGCGATGAATCGGGCAGGCCTTTCGGCCAGCGGCACACGTATCTCTTGAAGGATTTCACCGGGTCGGTTTTCAATCCGTACCATAGCTATTCGCGCCTGGAGTACGAAGCGACTTCCGTAGTCCCTACTCCGCCTATCGCGAGTCTTCGAGCGTCCGGCTCAGAGTATCCGGCCGCGATTACCAACACATATCTGCAATTGCCGTCGCTCGATTCCCGCATCCCTGAACTGGCCCGACAAATTACGGCGCGCGAAACCAACCCGTATGACAAAGCGCGTTCCATCGAAAATTATTTGCGTTCGCACTACGGCTACACTCTGGACCTCAGCGGAACGCCGCAGGCCGATCCTCTGGGCTACTTTCTATTCCAGAAGCGCGCGGGACACTGCGAATATTTCGCGGCGGCTATGACCGTGATGTTGCGCAGTCTCAACATTCCCGCGCGGTACATCAACGGATTCCAGACCGGTGAGTTCAACGACGTGGCCGGCGATCTGGTGGTTCGCGCCAGCGATGCGCACAGCTGGGTGGAGGCTTATTTCCCGGGCGTCGGCTGGTTGGCGTTCGATCCAACGCCGCCGTCGAATGAGAAGCCACCGGGAATGTTCGCTCAGCTCGCCCATTATTGGGATTGGTTCCAGCTGCAATGGAGCGAGTGGGTCATCAACTACGATTTTCTGCATCAGATCACCGTGGCTCAGAACGTGGGCCGCTTCTCCCGAGACTGGGCCGAGCGTATTCGCGTTGAATTTTCGAGTCTTCGCCGCCGCGCAACCGATCATATGAAGCTGTGGCAGGAGCGAGTTTCCCGAACGCCGGTGGGCCGGACGTTTGTGTTTCTAATCTTCGGCGCGTTCGTAGGCGTGGTGATCATTCTGCGCCCAGAAGTCCGTCGCAGGCTTGCGGTGGTATGGCGTACTCGCGTTGTGCCTGCTCGTCAAATGACGCCGCACCTTGCTACGCTGCAATATTTGGAAATGTTGCGCGTCCTGGACCGCGGCGGAATTCGCAAGACGGATGCCCAAACGCCGATGGAATTTGCCTCATCGCTGCCCAACGGAACTCTCGCCGCGCCGGTATTCGAGCTGACGTCGATCTATCAGGCGGCTCGCTACGGCGGCAAGGCCGCAGACCCCAAACACGCTTCTTCTCTGATCGACCGTATCCACAATTTCCTTCGCAAGCGCTGAGGTAGCACAGACTTCAGCCTGTGGGGTTTGTTCGAAAGCAGGGACGGCGCGTTCGGCAAGTTCTTTTGGAAAGCCACAGACTGAAGTCTGTGCTACACAATCGATTTGGCCATCGGGGTTATTGAATTCTGAGTGTGTTGGATGTATCTTGCCCGTCAGTCCTTGAACCTAGAATCGAAAATGCCGCGCGAGGGATCAATTGAAAAATCTGCCTGACCGTCGAACCCTGCTTAGGTTTGGAACCGCTGCCGTCGCGTCCGCGGCTCTCGGAAATCTCGCCATGGGACAGGGCAAGCAAGGTACCCAACAGCGAGTGGTCGTCATCATGTTTGACGGCTTTGGCCCAGGCTACCTCGCGGAAAGCAAAATGCCGGTCTTCGAACAGTGGAAGCGCGACGGAATCTACAAGCAAGTCACCGGCGTGATGCCTTCGGTGACGAATGCGAATAATGCCTCCATCTGCTGCGGGGCGTATCCCGAGGAGCACGGCATCGTGGGCAACACTTATTTCGATGAAAAGCGCGGCGTGGAAGATTATATGGAAGACGCCAACCTGCTGCTTGCGCCCACGCTGTTTGAACGGGCCGCGAAGTTTGGCGTGAAATCGGCGCTGCTTTCGAGCAAAGCGAAGACGATCACGTTTCTGCTGCGCGGCGCGGATATCGTCCTCACCGCCGAAAACCCTTCGCCGGATTGGGTGCAAAAGCTTGGCGCCGCGCCAAACATCTACAGCGCCGACATCAACTACTGGCTGATGGCCGCCGCGATCAGCGTGTTGAAGGAGCGCCCGGACATCGGTTGCATCTATATCCACACGACGGATTACCCCATGCACATGTGGGCTCCGGAGTTGCCGGAATCGAAGGAGCATCTCGCGCGCATGGATGACCTGATCGGCCAGGCGATGAAAGCTGCGCCGGACGCGGCATTCATGGTGACCGCGGATCACGGCATGAACCCGAAAACGCGCTGCTGGGATCTCGAAAAAGTTTGCGCGCGGCAGGGAGTTCCCGTGCGCAAAGCGTTCTCGGTGGGGCGCGATCGCTACGTGAGACACAACCGCGGCTGTTCCGGCGGTTCGTACGTTTACCTGAAAAATCCGCAAGATGCCGCGCGCGTTCACGACATTCTCTCCAGCACGAAAGGGGTAGAGAAAGTTTTGACTCGCGAGCAAGCGGCGCGCGAACACAAGCTCATGGCGTCGCGCATCGGCGATTTTGTGGTGTGGGGCGACAAGGACACGGTCTTCGGAGAGATGGACATGGAACTGGAAAATTTCACCGGCGTACTTCGCTCCCACGGGTGTCTGCACGAACTCGAAATGCCGCTCTTCGTTTACAACGCAAAAAATGCGCCCAAGGCGGACTACTTCAATCACAATCTGGATGTGGCGCGCTGGCTATACCGAGGGTAAGTTGTAGCGAGGTCAGGTTGAATTCTATCGCGCTCCGCAAAAGCCGGCATTTGCAAGCACAGCCTACTAGCAAAGCGTTGTAGCAAGTTGTAGCAAGAGGTTCTCTCAAAGTTGTGTACCACCAGCTTTGCATGCCACACCACCGCTTTTGGTAGTCGTCCTGTCTTAGTAATCGTCCTCCTATTTTGTCATTCTGAGCGCAGCGAAGAATCTCTCCGCGTTTCTAGTCGCATCGTCAGTCAGAACCGAGAGATTCTTCGCTTCGCTCAGAATGACAATTTTATTAGGGTTTATATGTTTATAAGATTTATGCGTTTAAGGGGTTCATGCGCTTACAGGGTTTACGCGGCAATGGCTCCGATAGGTGATTCACATCTCGGCTCGGAGGCAACAGCGCGGTTTGGCATCGGCCTGGTTTGGTGACGGCCCAGCGCGCGGAACACTGCTCTGCGTGATCTTGGTGCGTTTTCGGCAAACCGCAAGCTCCTCTTAAGCAATTTGCAATGAAGGACTTAGGTTCTGGGCGTGAAATTCAGGCATAATTGGTTCTTCCCGCAACTTTTTGAGAACAAACGGGTTTGATACAGTGTGGAGGCCATGGCCAGGACCGACGTCCAATTGATGCTGGACGTAAAAGCCGGGGACGAACAGTCCTTTGAGCTTTTGCTCCGCAAGTACAGGACTCCTCTGGTCAATTTCCTTTACCGGATGGTCCGCGATACGGCCGTCGCGGAAGATTTGGCCCAGGAAGTTTTTCTTCGCGTTTACCGCGCTCGCCAGGAATATGCTCCCAGCGCGAAGTTCACCACCTGGATGTTCCGCATCGCTACGAACTTGGCGCTGAATTCCGTGCGCGACAACCGGCACCGCCAGATGGAAATTTCCATGGACCAGTCGGTGGATACCGGCGAAGAAGAACAGCGGGCACTACAGGTTCCCGATCGCGCGCCGACCGTCGAACAGGAACTCGTGGCGCGCAGCCGGGCGGAAATGATTTTGAAAGCCATTCACGCGCTGCCGGAAAAACAGCGCGCAGCTGTCTTGTTGCACAAGTATCAGGAATTGGATTACGACGAAATTGCTCGCGTTCTGGAATGTTCGGATAGCGCGCTGAAATCTTTATTGTTTCGCGCCTATGAAACGTTGCGTGTGCAGCTCGCGCCGCTGGTCAGCAATTCGGTGAGGATGTAAGGATGCGTACGGAGGGAAGTGAGGAATTTATGTTTGGAATGGGCCCTGATCGAACAAATCAAGCAAAATGTGCCGCGCTGGAAAGTAAGTTAGTCGAGTATCTCGATGGACGCGCCCAGCCTGCGGAGCGCCATGCCGTCGAGCAGCATCTGGCCGGCTGCGCCTCATGCCGCACGCGCGCCGAAGAGTTTCGTGCACTCTCGACCGTTCTGGACGATCTTCCGTTGATCTCGCCGTCTCCGTCGTTTGACTCAGCGCTGCGCGCGCGCATTGCTGCTGAACCTGCGCGCCGGGGATTCTGGAGTTGGATGCCATCGCCCAGACTGGCTTTTGCGGTCACCGTACTCGTAGCCATATCCGTTTGGCTGTCGTCCACGCCGCACAAAATCACAAATCCACCGGTGGCCGTAGCAGTCAATCAGGTAACTCAGGTTCCAGCGGAATCCGATTTTGGCATGATCCGGGACTTGCCGGTGCTGGAGAATTTTGACGTCGTTTCAAAGTTTGACGCGCTCTCCGAGCTTCCCGAGGCGTCATCCGGTCCGGCACAACAGGGAACAAAAGAAACAAGGTAAATGAGGTTCAGATTCCAATTCGGAGCGTTACTCGCCGCAGGTATGCTGGCGGGGCTATTGTGTGGTTCCGCTTCAGGCCAACGAGTGCGCAGGATCGCACAGCAGGAAGAGACCCCTCCTCGTGTTCCCCCCAGATTACGGGTGCGTCCGAGGATGCCGAACGCGATCCCTCCCCGCAATCCTAACAATCTGCCGCCGAAAGCGATCGAGCGCCTTCAGGACATGCCCCCGCAGCGGCAGGAACAGTTTCTGCACAATAACCAGCGTTTTCTCAGCCTGCCGCCAGAACAGCAAGCGGCGATCCGGCAACGCCTGGAGGCATGGAATCGCTTGACGCCCGAGCAGCAGCAGGCGCTCCGCGATCGCCAGCGCGTATGGGAGCAAATGACTCCCGAACAGCAGAGGAACGTCCGGCAGTCCCTCCTTCCTCGCTGGCAGCAACTGCCCCCTGTGCGTCGCCGGGCCATCCTGCAGCGGCTTCACTCCTTGCGCAATATGACTGAGGAAGAACGGCAGTCCAAGTTGAATAATCCCGCATTACTCGAAGGCCTAAGTACGGAAGACCGCGAAATGCTTGCACAATTGGCCCACCTGCACGTCGGCATGGCTCAAGATACGCCCGATTTAAAGTAGGACCGGCTGAACAAGCTGCGGAAAAATGCCTTGTTTTTGTCATTCTGAGCGAAGCGAAGAATCTCTCTTCGATTTAAGATTTAGAGAGGGAAGAGGCATACTTAGAACCGCAAAATACTGGATTCACCCTAGAAAACGTCCCTGAGGAACCGGGACGTTACTCTTTCGCGACACACCGCCCCGGTTGCCAAAGAAACTCGTGCGCTAAGCATAGACAGGGTTTAATTCTCGGACACTATTTGTAGTGGTTCCCCGCAATACGGCGAAAGCCAGCCCGATATCCACAATAAATTTTTCAATTTCTACTGTTTTCCCTTGACAAGTTTTGCTTCCTGACTAGAATCGTGGCACAAAGTGGGAGACAGTGGTGTCAAGTGATTGGCAGTGGCGAAGTCGATGGGGCTGTGAAGCGCTAAAGGGGACTACCAGTGAGGGGCGAACGCTCGACAGTTTCTTTGGGCCGACGAACACATGCTAAGGGGAAACATACCGGCAAGGGTGGACGAGAAGGGGCGCCTCAAAATACCCGCGGCCTTTCTGGAAGAGCTCAAGGGATTTGGCGAGCAGTTTTACGTAACGAGCGAAACCGGTGATTACGCCCGGATCTTCCCGATGAAAGTCTGGGAAGAGTTGGAGGCCAAGCTGGCTCGGCTCTCCTCGCACAACAAGACCAAGCAGAAATTCCTGACCTGGACCAACTACTACGGTCAGGCGGTAGAAGTTGACAGCCAGGGCAGGGTTTTGATTCCTCCCGTGCTCCGGGAAGCGGCGCAGATGAAGGGCGACGTGGACGTAATGGGGCACTTGACCTACCTGGAAGTCTGGAACCATGGCCGTTCGCTGGAAAACTTGAAGAAGAGCCCGATCACGGACGACGATCTGAAGATATTGGACGAACTGGGCATCTAGCTTGAACGTTCAGCATAAGCCAGTGCTCGTCGCAGAGACGATGGATTGGCTGGCAATCAAGCCGTCGGGGTTGTATGTCGATGCAACGGTTGGGCTTGGTGGGCACTCAATCGAAATAGCCCGGCGGCTCGGAGCCGGTGGGCGGCTGTTAGGGCTGGACCGCGATGCCCAGGCGCTGGAAATCGCGCGCGGCAGGTTGGCAGAGTTCGGAGACAAAGTGAGCTTGGTGCACGCTAACTTCTCACAAATCGGCGAGGTTTTTGCAGAGCGCAGTCTTCCTCCCGCCGATGGCGTGCTAGCGGATTTGGGCGTGTCGAGCATGCAGCTGGATCTGGGCGAGCGCGGCTTTTCGTTTCGCGCACAGGGCCCTCTGGACATGCGCATGGACCACGACACGGAAGAGACGGCTTCAGACATTGTGAACACGGCGGACGAAAAAGCTCTCGCCGACCTGCTCTATCAATTGGGAGAAGAGCGGGATTCACGCAGAATCGCCAGGAACATCGTTCGAGCGCGTCCCATACGGGATACCGAACACCTGGCAACGGTTGTGGCAGGGGCCCGAAACGCTAGGGGAAGGCAGAAGCTGCATCCCGCGACAAAAACGTTTCTGGCGCTGCGGATTGCGGTGAATCGAGAGATGGAGGAACTCGGGCAGTTTCTTTCTAGGGTTCCTGCCACACTATCTCCGGGAGGCCGGTGGGTGATGCTCAGTTATCACTCCCTGGAAGATCGTCCCGTCAAGCAGGCGTTTCAGCGGCTCGCGCATGAGGGCGTGCTGAAAAATCTCACCAAGAAAGTAATTCAAGCTTCGGACGCGGAGATTGCGGCCAATCCGCGCGCGCGCAGCGTGAAAATGCGCGTCGCCGAAAAGATCGATCCCGACCAGCACGGGGAGCCGCAAGAGGAAGCGTGGCGGCGATGACCGAGTTCTTCACCGTAAAGCAGATTGATAATTCTCGCCTGGTGCGTTTCGTGGCGCCGAATCACATGCGCGAATGCGCGCGCGTGGTGTCGCTCGGAGCGCTGATCGCGCTTTGCGCCTTCCTGTATGCCTGGCAGCATTTTGAGACCATCCAGTTGCGCTACAAACTGGAATCTCTGCGCAGCGAGCGCGCGCAAGCAATGGAATTGAACCAGCAGCTCAAACTTGAAATCGCGGGATTGCGCGCACCGGAACGTATTGACGTGATCGCGCGGCGCCAGCTTGGCCTGACCGCACCGATGCCTGGACAGGTGGCTCCGATGGAATTGCCGCCGAACGCGGTGATGGCGGAAGCGCGCCCGGCAAACACTTCGGAAGCGCAGCAGTAAAACTTCTTACGGCGGCATTGCCTCTGGCCGCCCCCGGCTTGAAACGATCGGAAAGGTAAACCGGAGCCGTCCGGCCAGACGGACGCGCCCGAGCCTCACGACTGTTCGGCCCGGAGTTCCCGGCGAAATTATGGATCTTCGCAGTTCCCGGACCCGGATATCGATTGTAGCCGCCCTCGCGGCCCTGTGGGCTGGGGCGGTGTTCGGACGGCTGGCCTACCTGCAACTTTTCCGTTACAGCGAATATTATTCCCGCGCGCAGCATCAGCAACGGCTGATTGTGGATGTGGGCGCGAGCCGCGCTGAAATTTTTGACCGCAACATGAATCCGCTGGCCATGAGTGTTCCGGTCGAGTCGGCCTTTGCCGTTCCCTCCGAAATTGCCGACCCGGACATGGTGGCTCGGCTCATCGGCAAAGTCCTGGACGTCCCAGCCGACGATATCGCCGCGCGCATTGCCAGTTCGCATTCGTTTGCGTGGATTGCGCGCAAGCTGCCGCCGGAAAAAGCGAACCGCATTGCCGGGATGAATCTGCGCGGGATTTATTTCCAGCGCGAAGGCGGGCGCTTTTATCCGAAGCGCGAACTTGCCGCGCACGTGCTGGGCTACGTGGACATCGACGAAAAAGGATTGGGAGGAATCGAATACTCTTTGGATCAAAGTATTCGCAGCAAGCCGGGCAAAATGCTGATCCTTGCCGATGCGCATCGCCGCTGGTATGACTCCACGGACAAGGCTCCTGAAACCGGAACAAGCGTCGCGCTCACGCTCGATGAAAAAATCCAGTACATCGCTGAAAAAGAACTGGGCCAGGCGATTCAAGAAACCCACGCGAAGTCCGGCACGGTCATCGTGGAAAATCCGAGCACCGGCGAACTGCTGGCCGTGGCCAACTGGCCCACTTTCAATCCCAACGCAGCGAAGGACAGCGCAGCCGAAGCCCGCGTGGATCGCGCTGCCAGTTCGTTGTACGAACCGGGCTCGGTGTTCAAGATTGTGACGCTGTCCGCGGCCATCGACCAGGGCCTGACGAATCCCGACGAAGTAATCGACTGTCAGAATGGCGCGATCTACATCGCCGGACACCGCATTCGCGATCACAAGGCCTATGGACTGCTCACCGTCGGACAAATCCTGCAGTATTCGAGCGACGTCGGTGCGATCAAGCTGGGGTTGCGGCTCGGTGCGCCCAAATTTTATGACTACATTCGCGCGTTCGGCTTCGGCCAGCCGACAGGCGTCGACTTGCCGGGAGAAAGCCGCGGGAAATTGCGACGCCTCGAAAACTGGACTCCGGTTTCGGTCGGCTCGATTTCCATGGGCCAGGAAGTTGGCGTGACGCCGTTGCAGATGATCACGGCGGTTTCGGCCATGGCCAATGGCGGGCTGATCGTCACGCCTCACGTGATTCGCGAGCAGCACCATGGCAATCAGGTCACCGAGCCGCAAGAGCCGCAGCCTCGCCGCGTGATTCGGGAAACGACCGCTGCCTCCATGCGCCGGATGCTGGAGGGCGTGGTGCTCGGCGGAACGGGTAAAAAAGCAAGGCTGGACGGCTATACGGCGGGCGGAAAAACGGGAACCGCGCAGAAATATGATCCCAACACGGGACGCTACTCGACGCACGATTTGATCGCTTCGTTCGTGGGCTTCGCTCCCCTCAACACGCCGGCCATTACGATACTCGTGCAACTGGATTCACCTGTCGGCGCCCACGAAGGCGGTTCCGTAGCGGCGCCGGTGTTCAAGCGTGTCGCGCAGCAGGTGCTCGCGTACCTGGAAGTGCCGCGCGATATTCCGTTCGACTCGGAAACGCTGCGTGCCGGCCACGCGCAGGCTGCGCAACCGAAGGATGAAAGCCTGAACGACGTCAGCGATTTCGATCCGGTACAGACAACCGAATCACCCGCGATGGATGCAGCCGATTCCTCAGTTCCTGTTCCTGCGTTGACGGCCGCGCCGCAGACGGTGGAACTTGCGGAAGGCGACGGTATTCCTGCCCCGCAACTCCTGGGAAAAACTGTTCGCGAGGTGACCCAGGAGTGCATGAAAATGGGATTGAATCCGGTGTTGGTCGGGAATGGCCTGGCCACGGAGCAGTCTCCGGAGCCGGGCGCGGTCATTCGCCGCGGAAGCAGGATTACAGTGCAGTTTGCGCGCGCTTCGCTGCTGTCTGCGGCGGCGCACGGAAAAACGAAGTGAGGGTGAAGGCGGTACTCGTGGCGGAAAATGGCGAGAGTGAAGCGGATATGACACGGACAGGAACAGCGCGTGCCGCAATGCGCCTGGCGAAGTTGCTGCGGGGTGTCGAAGTGCGTTCGGCGACCGCACATGGCGACCTGCAAATTTCCGAGATTGTCTACGATAGCCGCCTCACGAAGCCCGGAACATTATTTGTTGCGATTCGTGGAGAAAAAACAGACGGGAATCAATTTGTCTCCGACGTCGTAAGCCGTGGTGCCGTGGCGATACTGAGCGAGCAATCGAAACCCGCTACTCTACCCGCGGAGTTTCCGTGGTTAGAAGTTGCAGATGCACGCAAGGCGCTGGCAATTTCCGCAGCCAATTATTATTCGCGCCCCGCTGAAGTGCTGAAGCTCATCGGCGTAACGGGCACGAACGGAAAAACGACGATTACTTATCTGGTGGATTCGATACTGCGGGCCGCGGGCTGCGAAGTGGGACTGCTCGGAACCATCGGGTACCGGTTGGTGCGCGAATCGCGCCCCGCGCCGAATACCACGCCCGAATCACTCGATCTGCAAAAATATCTGGCCGAAATTGTTCAAGCCGGAGGCACGCACGCGGTGCTCGAGGCCAGTTCGCACGCGCTGGCCATGGACCGCTTGTGGGGATGCCCGTTCGCGGTGGCCATTTTTACGAACCTCACGCGCGATCATCTCGACTATCACAAGACTCTGGAGGATTATTTCGCTGCCAAGCAGCGGCTGTTTGAAGGCACGGGTGCCGCGGCGCCTCGAACCGCCGTGATTAACCGAGATGACGAGTACGGGCAAAAACTGGCGGGGCTGGCGTCGCGGACACTGACGTATGGCTTCGAGGCTGGCGCGGACATCACCGCGCGCAGGCCGGCAATTTCCCTGGACGGCATCGAATTTACGGCGGAAACACCGGCTGGGAAAATCGAGATTCATTCAAAGTTGGTCGGACGCCCCAACGTGTACAACATTCTGGCTGCAATTGGTGCCGGAGTGGCACTCAGCCTTCCCAAAGAAGTCATTTCTGCCGGGATTGCGCAGCTATCGGCCGTACCTGGACGCTTTGAGCGTATCGATGTGGGGCAGCCCTTCCTTGTGATTGTGGATTACGCGCATACAGATGACGCGTTGCGCAACCTGCTCGCTACGGCGCGGGGATTGAATCCGGAGAGTCGCATTATCACCCTGTTCGGATGTGGCGGCGACCGTGATCGAACCAAGCGGCCTTTGATGGGCGAAGCGGCCGGCCACGCCAGCGACATCGTGGTGCTGACGTCCGACAATCCGCGCAGTGAAGACCCGCTGTTAATCATCAACGATGTGATTGTGGGACTCCAACGCACAAAGGCGAAGCTGTTCGTGGAAGTCGACCGCCAAAAAGCAGTTGAACTAGCCCTGGATGAAGCCCGCTCCGGGGATATTGTGCTGCTTGCGGGAAAAGGCCACGAAACCTACCAGATTTTGCGCGATCGCACGATCGAGTTCGACGATCGGGCCGTGGCGCGCAGGGCGCTCGAGAAACGCGGATTTGGGGCCGATTAACGAGTCAGGAATGCGTGGGGTCTACCGAGGTGCAGGTGCCAAAGCAC
>Ga0157374_10003860_pt1 | contig 12586 bp, 13 predicted proteins | sample M25metaG_FD_115308 | JGI IMG/M metagenome (GOLD analysis project Ga0157374, IMG submission 115308) | Miscanthus rhizosphere microbial communities from Kellogg Biological Station, Michigan, USA - M2-5 metaG | ecosystem: Host-associated > Plants > Roots > Rhizosphere > Soil | place: USA: Michigan...
AGGAGGTAGAAGACCTGCTAGAAGAGAAACTCAAGTACTTTATGGATAATCCTCAATTGGTTCAATCTATTGTCGGCTATCACTGGATATTATCCGCCCTTTGATGGGATAAATGGTATTAAAGCAGCGCTGAGGCGAATCTCAAACAGAAAATACGCCCCCGAACTCAAGCTCGGAGGCGTATTTTAGTAATTACTTTAAACAGACTTAAACCGAGCGTTTGAAGTCCAGGTTGGCCTTACGAAGGCGGATATTTAGAGGAGTCACTTCCATCAGTTCGTCACGCTCAATGTAATCCAGGCCAAACTCAAGGGTCACTTCAATCGGGGTTTGCAGGACTTCCAGCACTTCCGCGCCAGCACTGCGCATGTTGGTCAGTTTCTTGGTTTTGCAGACGTTCAGCACCAAGTCCTGTTGGCGGTTGTTTTCACCGATAATCATGCCTTTGTAGACGGTGACACGGGGTTTTATGAAGAAAACACCCCGATCTTCCACACCTTTTAAGGCATATGCGGTGGTCTCGCCCGGCTCGCTAGCAACCAGCACGCCATTGCGGGAAGAACCGATATCGCCCACCCACGGTAGGAATTCGCTGAAGGCATGGGTCATCATACCCTGACCCTTGGTCATGCGGATGAATTCGCTCCGGAAACCCAGCAGGCCACGGGATGGAATCTTGAATTCCACCACGGTGCGGCCGCCCTGGCTTTCCATGTGGCGCAATTCGCCTTTACGCTGGCAGAGTTTCTCGATGCAGCTGCCGGTCATCTCATCGGGCACGTCAAAGATCAGGTCTTCGAACGGTTCGCACAGCTGGCCGTCAATTTCCTTGGTGAGTACTTCCGGCTTGGAAACCTGGAATTCGTAGCCTTCCCGGCGCATCGTCTCAATCAGAATGCTCAGGTGCAGTTCGCCACGGCCGCTGACAACGAAACAGTCCGGGGTATCGCCTTCTTCAACTCGCAAACTGACGTTGCTTTTCACTTCCCGCCACAGCCGGTCCTTGATTTGACGGGAGGTCACAAACTTGCCTTCCCGACCCGCCAATGGGCTGTTGTTGATGGAGAAGGTCATTTTGAGCGTAGGCTCTTCAATGCTGATCAGCGGCAGGGCTTCCGGGTTGGCCATATCGGCCAGCGTTTCCCCAATCTGGACTTCGGGAATCCCGGCGACGGCTACAATGTCGCCCGCTTCGGCCAGATCGATTTCAATCCGTTTTAATCCTTGGAAACCGTACAGCTTAGTCACCCGATGCTGGCTGATCTTGCCATCCCGCTGTACCAGCGCTACCATCTGCCCGGTCTTAATCTGACCACGCTTAATGCGGCCAATGACGATCCGGCCCAGGTAGTCGTTATAGTCCAGGGTGGAAACCTGCAACTGGAGCGAAGCGTCCTTTTCTCCCGGTGGGGGCTGAATTTTGGCAACGATCGTTTCCAGCAGCGGTTTTAGGTCGCTCATGGTGCCGTTAATGGCGTCTTCCTGGGATAAGGAGGAGGTTCCGGCCAAGCCGCTGGCGAATACCACCGGGAAATCCAGTTGGTGCTCATCCGCACCCAGTTCGATAAACAGATCGACGACTCGATCAATAGCTCTTGCTGGGTCAGAGGCGGCGCGATCGACTTTGTTGATGACCAGCACAATGGTCAGGCCCAGTTCCAACGCTTTGCGCAACACAAAGCGCGTTTGCGGCATGGGACCTTCCACGGCGTCCACAATCAGCAACGCGCCGTCTACCATCGTCAATACCCGCTCTACCTCGCCGGAGAAGTCCGCGTGGCCGGGGGTATCCAGAATGTTGATCTTGTAATCACCGAACGGGATCGCCGTGTTTTTCGCCAGAATGGTGATGCCACGCTCACGTTCCAGGTCGTTGCTGTCCATGGCCCGTTCGGCCAGTTGCTCGTTCTCGCGTAAAATGCCGCTTTGGCGGAACAGGCTGTCTACCAGGGTGGTTTTACCGTGGTCAACGTGCGCAATAATGGCGATGTTACGGATGCGTTCGTTTAAAATCGGGTTAGCGGTGGTGGTTTCGGCAGTCATAAGGTGTCCATCGTTTTGTAAGCGTGAAGTGGGGGAAATCTTTGAGGGGTAAGACTATCAGCCAGCTCCGGTGAGAGCATTTCAAGCTGAGAATCCAGTGAGGGAGAGGGAGCGTGACCAGAGTAAAGCAATCATTAAATATGCTTTAGCTATCCATTTTCAACTGAGTAGGCCAATTGTGTCAATTCCAGAGGTGAAATAACCTGCCGGAAAGCCATCAGAACAGGCTCAGCGTTTTAGACGCCAACTCAGGCATACTGATATAAACCAGGCAAAACAGAATTCATGCCCAGACAGAAATTTAAATTTTGGCCTCAATCTCAGAATATTTCTATTGAAGTTCAGCCCAACTCAAAAAAATGCTGAGCAGTCGTTTAAACCAGCGATACTCTGAAAATGCAAAATTTAAGTCTCGGGACGGGCAAACCCGGCTGCGTATAGCAACACCCCACCGATGATGATGGCTCCGCCGAGTATGGGAGAATAGGGCAGCAATTCCTGGCGGGTGCTGCTGGTGGCTTTAATCGGACCCAGGCCGAAAACCTGCTCTTTAGAGGTGTAATGGAAACCATGGAACACAATATAGGCCACGCCCCCAATCACCAGAAGAATCCCCAAAATCTGCCGCATGCATTTATTCCCCCGACCAATTCCGTCACCTTTCCCTATTATAGGGAGTTCCCTTTCCTTTCGCTATTGCACGATCAGCTAGCCTTGTTTAATCCGGAGTTAGACAACTGGCAGTGTTTTCCCGGTTGCGTTTTATATATCGCTCTATATATTGTTCTGCCTTGACCAGCCCCCCAATTGGAGGAATAAATCGCCATATCCGGTTTGGGAATCAATAGTCCTGAGATAATAATGCTAGCGTATAAGGCCCAATTTAATCGCATGAAAATCAATTTAGCCGATTATCCCCCAGGCTGTGGCAAAACTTTAATGTTACAGCATAGTCCCTTTAGGATGTTGCGTGGGGCTCTGATTTTTTCCGGGCTTGCTTATACAATGTGGTTGAGAGGTGGGCATCATACGATATTGATACTTTTACTCAGTATTATAGCCGGTATATTTTATATAATTACCGCTATCTTAACCGTTGTGAATCCGATGGCTGGGGGCGTTTTAATTGATGAAAACGGGTTGGCTACCTATTCAATTTTAAGGAAAAGAGCCCAGTTTGAATGGGGTAATATTCACGATATTCAACTCAAATGTCTGGGAGAATTAAAACAAGTTCCATTGCTTATGTTTAAAGCAAATGGAAATAAAGACTATGCGATTTACATTGTATTTAAACAGATCGAAGATAAGACAGAATTTGTCGAATGGGTAAAGCAGTGGCAGCAGTATTACTCCAAGACCTAAAAGTTAATTGCCAAGGAAGATAAATAAAACCCTGCTTTTAAGCGATAAGGTAGTATAAAGAACATGTTTTTGTGGTTATGAAAATCAATTTAGCTGATTATCCCCCAGGCTGTGGTAAAACCTTGATTTTAAAGCAAAATCGGATTGCTTTAATGCCGATGATTCTATTTCTTCTCGGTTTGAATTATGGAATGGTATATAGCCTGCAACCTTGCTTAAGAGAATCCAACTTGCTTCCACTTTTTTTAGGCTTCTTGGTAGAGTTAATATTTTTCATACTTTTGGGTTTTTATTTGCTGTGTACGATTGATCCAATGATTGGTTCTGTATCTTTAAGTGATGAAGGTTTAATGCTGTGTACTGTGCTGAAAAGGCAGCTTCATTTTAAATGGGAAGAAATTAGCGATATTCATCTTGAGTGTCAAGGCCGTTTAAATCAAATTCCTTTCTTGGTTTTCAATGCCGGGTCGAAAAAGAAACGCGGATGTTGCCTATCATTTAAAGGGCTGAGAAATAAAAAGGAATTTGTTGAATTGGTAAGGCAGTGGCGGCAATATTATACAAGTGAAAATTCAGTTTCTGCTGAATTGAAATAAAAAAGCCCAGCTTTTATAAGCTGGGCTTTTTTATTTGTTGTGGATTTAAATCCTACAGCTTAAAGAATTTAGCCACTTGTCCGGCATCGGCGGGGAGTTGGGCGCGTTCTGGGGTACCGAACTTGATGGCGGAGTCGGGATCTTTCAAGCCATTGCCGGTTAAAACGCAAACAATGGTCGCATTCTCATGCACGTTGCCCGCAGTGGAAGCTTTGAACAATCCGGCTACGCTGGCCGCGCTGGAAGGCTCACAAAACACGCCTTCGTTGGAGGCCAGGAATTTGTAGGCGGACACAATTTCGTCATCGGTCACGCTGTCAATGCGTCCACCGGATTCCTCACGGGCTTTGACCGCGCCTTCCCAACTGGCCGGATTACCAATGCGAATGGCCGTAGCCAGCGTTTCCGGCTGTTCAATCTTGCGATTGAACACAATTGCGGCGGAGCCTTCGGCTTCGTAACCGTTCATGCGCGGGCGCTTTTTGGTGATGCTTTTATCGGCGTACTCTTTAAAGCCCATCCAGTAGGCGGTAATGTTGCCCGCGTTGCCCACCGGGATGTACAAATCATCCGGAGCTTCACCCAGCACGTCGCAGACTTCAAACGCGCCGGTTTTCTGTCCTTGCAGACGGTAGGGGTTAATGGAGTTCACGATGCAGACCTTGCCGGTAGCGCCCAGCTCTCGCACGATATCCAAAGCTTGATCGAAGTTGCCGTCGATCTCCACGATGGAAGCGCCATAGAGAATCGCCTGAGATAATTTGCCCAAGGCCACTTTTCCGCTGGGTAGGATAATTAACGTTTTTAGTCCGGCGCGCGCACCGTAAGCCGCGGCCGAAGCGCTGGTGTTGCCGGTACTGGCGCAAATGATATGCGTATGCCCTTCCGAGACGGCACGGGACACGGCGTAGGTCATCCCGCGATCCTTGAAGCTTCCGGTAGGGTTTAAGCCTTCAAACTTGAGGAAAATCCGAATGCCGGATTTGCCGGACTTTTGCATCACTGCATTCGCCACTTGCGGCGCGGGAATGAGGGGCGTATTGCCCTCTTCCAGACTGACAATGGGAAAGTCAGCGCCAAAATCGTAAAACTTGCGGTAACGCTCTAAAATACCAGCCATTTTTATAGAACCCTCAGCAGGCAACCGATTTCCGCAGTGCTGGCCTGGCCCCGGATGCTTTCCAACGCCTGGTTCATCTGCTTTTCGGTTACTTCTTTCGTCAGTAATACAATGGACGCGGTGCCGTCCGGGTTGATGCCCTTCTGCATCAGCGATTCCAGAGAAACACCGGCGTCTCCGCAGGCGTTACCCAAATGCCCCACCACTTTGGGACGGTCCTGCGCGTTCAGGCGCAGGTAATACTTGCTGGTGGTCTCTTCCACCGGTAACAATTTCGCGGGCGTGGCCGGATCGATAATCATGGAAGGAATCGGCTCATTTCCTTTCAGCAATCCGGTGGCGATGGCCAGAATATCGGCGGCGACCGCGCTGGCTGTGGGCATTTCCCCGGCGCCGCGACCGTAAAACATCACGTCACCCACCGCATCACCGGACACAAAGATGGCGTTGAACTCATTCTGGGTGTTGGAGAGCGGATGATTCACCGGCACTAGCATGGGATGAACCCGAATATCCAGGCGGCCATCCTCACCCATCTGCGCCAGACCGATCAGCTTGATCACATAGCCGAGTTCCTTGGCGTTCTGGATATCCAGCGCGGTGATGTTGGTGATGCCCTCCCGATAGACGGAAGTCGGGTCCACCACTTGCTTAAAGGCAATCAGGGACAGGACGGAAATTTTATAGGCCACGTCAAAGCCTTCCACGTCGTTGGTGGGGTCGGCCTCGGCAAAGCCTTTGGCCTGGGCTTCGCTCAATGCGTGCTCAAAGGTCCAGCCTTCCTGAGTCATTTTGGTCAGGATGTAGTTGGTGGTGCCGTTGAGGATACCGGCCACACGTTGAATCCGGTTCGCGCCCAGGGATAGTTTCAGAGGCATGATAATCGGGATTCCCCCGGCCACGGCCCCTTCAAAGAGCAAACGGACATTGTTTTTACGGGCCAGATCGAATAGTTCCGGTCCGTACTTGGCAATCAGTTCCTTGTTGGCCGTAACTACGTGCTTCCCGTGGTTCAGCGCCTCCGTAACCAACTCGCGGGCCAGATCGGAGCCGCCCATGAGTTCTACAACCACATGCGTTTCCGGATCGCGCACCACGGAAAAGGGATCCTGGGAGATCAGCGCCGGATCCACATCATCAATGTTGCGGTTTTTGTTGGCGTCCCGAACGGCGATTTTCTGGAAAAACACGTCGGGGTGATCGCGGAAAATTTTGAAAACGCCTGAGCCGACTGTCCCTAAACCAATCATCCCAATGACGACACGCTGCTCGGCGGTTCGAGCTTTGTTCGCTGAAATGTTCTGGTCTGGCAATGCTTGGCTAGAGGGGGTTGGCATCGGGACGAACTCCTAGTAGATGATGACGGTTCGACGATCCTACCATAGTCGTGACCCAGGAGGAATGCAAAGCGCTTTTCTCTGGATGATTTCCTGTTACACTGGTGCAACTATGTTACGTCTCACCGAACTCGTCTATCTCGCCGCCCCGTTTGAACGCCCGGAAGAGCGCGCCTTTAACCGGCGCTTGGCCAAACTGGCCCGTGATTATAATTTCCCCCTGTTCATGCCGGAGGAAGCCGTGGTGGAGCTGGCTGAACGTGGCCACTTGCGGGATTGGCAGCCCCATGAGGAATTGATTCCACCGAATTGCCCGCCGGAGGAAAAGACGGATATTCTCCTCACTGCCGCATGCACCGATGCGCTGAACCGGGCCAACCTGGTGATTGCGGTTTATTACGGGGAAGAGTTTGATCCCCTGACCGCGTTTGAGGTGGGCTACGCCTTGGGCCGCCGTACGAACGTGGTGGCGGTGCAAAACACCCTTTGCCCGGAGTTGAACCGGCCCAATGGCCAAAACCGGATGACCTCGCCTCAATTTTGCTCCCGCATCGTGGTGGCTCCCGAGGAGGATGAACGCTTTCCTGATCGGCTGATCCCCATCCTGAATCGTTACTTTGTGGCCCACAAGCTGTAAAGCCTGTATCTCCACTCTAACTCAGCCTGGAAAGCCCGCTTTTTTAATGATGATCCAGTCCTGCCAGCGATCCGGCAGATGATTGAAGAGGACTCGTAAATGGGCATCGCGGCCAATCAGGTATCGAGTTCTCGGTCTGGATGACGTTAAGGCATGGATGACGGCTTTGGCCACATGCTCGGGAGGAATGCCTCGCTGTCCCGCTTTCTGAGTTTCAGTTTTGAGGATTTCCAAAACACGACCGTACAGCTCCCGCATTTTGGGCGGGAAATGCGGTTCTAACGTTGTTGCGGTCTTAAGGGATTTCTCCCAAATGGGAGTATCGATGACACCGGGCTCGATAATGGCGACTTGAATGTTCCAGGGACGCAACTCTATTCTTAGCGCATCTGTCAATGCTTCCAGCGCATGCTTAGAGGCGGAGTATGGCCCCACAAACGGTAGCGCGCTCAACCCGGCGATTGAGCCCATGTTCACGATTCTGCCTTTTGCCGCTCTCAGCAATGGGATCATGGCCTGAGTCAGCGCGACCAGCCCAATCACGTTGACCTCCATTTGTAGTCTGAGCGATTCGATGGGCAAAAATTCCAATGGGCCGCCAACCGCGATCCCCGCATTGTTCACCAAGCCACTTAAGCCCTGACCTTGTAATTTAGTCTCCAGTTGCGCGCTTGCAGCTTGAATGGATTCCAATTGGGTGACATCCAGGGCAATGGGCTCAATATTGTCATGCACAGCCTTAAGCTGTTCAGCGTCTGCGGGGTTCCGATACCCGGCAAATACTTGAAAGCCTTGTTCCGCCAGCAATTTTGCGCAACTCAAACCAATCCCGGAGGATGCTCCGCTAATTAGTATGCTTTTTTGTATGTTGGGGTTTAGAGAACGCTTGGAGTCCGTCACGAATTAGTGCTCGACTAGCTTAATACGGAGATTACGCGCGAATAAAGGGATTATGGCGCATTTCATGCCCGATGGTGGTGCCTGGTCCATGGCCGGTGACGACGTGAATGTCTTCATTCAAGTTATACAGACGTTGCCGAATGGAGCGTTCAATGGTCGGATAATCCCCACCCCAGAGGTCGGTACGCCCAATGCCGCCCTGAAACAGGGTGTCTCCAGCCAAGAGCAAGTTGGCCTCCTCAAACAAAAAGCTCATGGAGCCCGGCGTATGCCCGGGGGTGAAGATGGCCTTGCCCTGGGTTGAACCCACCAATAACTCCTCTTCATCCTGTAACCACTGATGAGGCGCAGGGACGGGCTTGTAGGGCAGTCCGAACATGCCGCATTGTTGCTCCAAATGATCCCAGAGGGGTTTGTCCTCCTGATGCAGGCAGAGCGGGGCGCCGGTTTTGTCGTGCATGTCGCCCGAAGCCATGAAGTGGTCAAAGTGGGCGTGGGTATGAATGATCTTGCTGACTGTAAAGCCTTGCTCCTCCAGAATCTTCAGGATGCGATCCGCATCGCCGCCCGGATCGGCCACGATGGCTTGCCGGGAAACGGGATCGCCGATAATCGTGCAATTGCAGCGGAGATGCCCCACGGGGAAGGTCTTGATAAATAGCGCTGATTGTTCAGGCTGGTCTGGTGCTGTCGGATTCGGGCTGGATGAGTGTTCCATAACAGGCTCCTGATTTTAGGCTAGCAGCGGATTGAACGGCTGTGGCCCCTAGTCTCTGAGGGCTGTGGGATATTAGAATAAATGACTGGATTCTAATAATCCCCGATTCAATCGGTCCCGATATTGTATCGAATTCTCAGAATGATTGCTGTTCAGAAGCGGGATCAAATCGGAAGAATAGAACTGATGGGAAGGGCTTAGACGTTTAAACCGCTTTGGGTGTAGTAATATTAAAAAACAGACTAGGGGAAACGCTCCTAATCGCACTATCGATTTTATGACGTAAACATAGCGAGGAGGCAGGATGGCGCTTACAATCGACGTCAGCCAGGACAAGTGGGGACTAAACGAACAGCAGCGGATGATCCGCGACATGGTGCGCGAATTTGCAGTAAGCACTGTTGAGCCTCGTGCTTCGGAAATTGATCGTAACTGCCGGTTTCCGGTGGAGACTTTTCAAGAGATGGCCGAAATGGGCCTGATGGGCCTGCCAGTAACCGAAGAGTATGGCGGTGGCGGAGCGGATTACCTGAGCTACGCCATTGCCGTGGAGGAGCTGGCTCGCGTGTGCGCTTCTACAGCGCTTAGTTTTGCGGCGCATACGTCGCTGGTGGTGATGCCCATTTTCCTGTTTGGCAGCGAAGCTCAGAAAAAGAAATATCTGCCCGATCTTTGCAATAAAAAGCTGGGCGCCTATGGCCTGACCGAACCGAACGCCGGTAGTGACGCTGGCGGAACGGAAACCACGGCGGTGAGGCAGGGGGACCATTACACCCTGAATGGCACCAAGATTTTTATTACCAACGCCAACTACGCGGAAACCTTTATCGCCACCGCCGTGACGGAAAAAGGCATCGGCACCAGAGGGATCAGCGCGTTTATCTTTGAAAAGGACACGCCGGGATTCTCGCTGGGGGCCAAGGATGAAAAGCTGGGCATGCGGGGTTCCGACTGGGGCACCTTGCAATTCGACAACGCGAAAATCCCGGCGGAAAACCTGATTGGCGAAGAAGGCAAAGGCTTCAAGTACTTCATGCAGACCCTGGATAATGGACGGATCTCCATTGGCGCGCTTGGGGTGGGTATTGCGCAAGCTTCGCTGGATAAAGCCCTCCAGTACGCCAAGGAGCGTCGCCAATTCGGGAAAGCCATCGCCGATTTTCAAGCCATTCAGTTTATGCTGGCCGATATGGCGATGGAAATTGAGGCGGCCCGGTTGCTGGTCTACAATGCGGCCCGGCTCAAGTTGGCCGGTCAGCCTTTTTCCAAGGAAGCGGCCATGGCCAAGCTGTACGCTTCGGAAGTGGCCATGCGGGCTTCCAGCCATGCCATTCAAATTCATGGCGGTTACGGTTACACCAAGGATTTCCCGGTGGAGCGCTACATGCGGGATGCCAAGCTGTGCGAAATCGGCGAAGGCACCTCGGAGATTCAGCGCACCGTCATTGCCCGCAATATCCTGAGCTGATTTGAACGAATAAGCAAAAACTTTGATTTTAAAATGCCCTCATTTCTTCTAAAGAATGAGGGCATTTGGTTATCTTATAATTACTTATTAAGATTCTGGTTTAAGCCTTGAAATCCAGTTTTGCAGTTTTTTGTGGAAGTTTGCTGGCTTTCATGGCGTTGTAATAGGTAGGAGCACCGTAGGCAAATAACTTTTCCCAAATGCCAGCTTTGCCCGGCTGGCTGTTTAAAAGTTGGCTCGCAGTAAAATATTCGGGAAATAAAGCCACGCCCAACGGGTGGTACCATTGTTTATTGTCTATCGCTTTATAGGTGTTAATCGCTGCGGACCACTGAGGCGCCAATAGTTGGCCGGCTCGGGCGAGTCCTGACGCTTGAGGATTATATACTTTTCCGACTTGGTGGGCCGTGTACATCGGCAGAATGGTATTGAGCAGACCGGCTCCGGCATTTAGACCGGCATTCATATAGGGAGATGAATAGGGGTACGAGACAAAAGGACTAGGAAATGGTGCGACCATAGGAACAGACATTAGACTATACCTCGCTTGCCCAACAATGTTTATGCTTGTCTTTAATCATTGTTGGTGCCGTTATAAATCTAATGAATCAATTCCGATGCTACTGTAATAAGAATTGTAACGGCCGCGTTCACTTCTCGGGAGGCATTTTGCGCTGCTTTTGAATGTACAGTCGTTTCACATCCCGGCTGACTTGCGCGTTTTGAATCGCCAAATTAAATTTGCCCATCTGCGTCAAAATATCATGATGATGTAACAACACCTCGGGTTGTTCGGGTGGCGGCGGTGGGACAAAATCGATTTGCTTGGCCGGGATGGGCTCGGCCTGACGGCCCTCAATGTGGTCCAATACGGTTTGTAGCGTAAAAGGTTCATCCAGCTTGAATTTTCGGCCCATCGCCACAAAGTCGAACACGGGCGGCAGTTGGTACAGCGTAACCAGCGTATCAATATCCCGTGGGGATAACTGGGTTACTCCGAACTGGTGCGGCACATACATAATGTCCTGATCATGGTCGCTGTGGCCAATCAAACCCAATGCGTGGCCTACTTCGTGCAGGATGGTATGCCGCACCTCGTCCATGTCGTTATAGGCGGCGTGAATGATGCCATCCGAAATCCCGATTTTGATTTCCGCCGAGTATAACAAGCCCTGCTCATTGACCAGATATTGGCAGTGACCGAGCGATTTCCGGTCGACCCGTCGCCAACTCACATCGATTTGGGAGTCGTTATAGGTGGCCACAAACTGGAAGCGCACCAGTTCACCGGACAGTTCCCGCCAGAGGTTGAATGCGTCATACACCATCTGGTTGTAAGCGTAGGATTCCTGCTGCTTGGACTTTTCGTACCAGCGAAAAGGCGCCACATACACCTTGATGGGCATGGCCGAATCCGGCCAGCGAACCGTATAGCCTTCTTTCAGACAGGCTTCCAGGTAGGTTTTGTCCATCAGCATTCCGTTCTCTCTTGGGGTGATTTTCTTATTATAAAAGCAGTAGTTCGCTATGAATAGACCTGAAGTCCATCCGTAGCGAACTGAATTTGATTGACGTCTTACATTCGGTTGAGTGATGGCAATAAAGCGGTTAAGAAAGAATAGAGAATGATTGGTTAATAATTAACCGCGCTTATCGGTTGGTTCTTTCCGGTGTTGCTTTCGCGCCCGAAGATGAGTAGTTTTACTTTGGTGAGTAGCAGGGTATATTATGCTAAGTCCCAAGGAGTCATTCCATGGCTTCTCTTTGTTGAGCAAGATGCCTTTCTGCCGCTTGAGCAGCATCCATTTCTTCCATAATCCGGAAAAAATTGCTGCTATCATACTTACTTTTGGTGCTGGGGGACGTTGGGGTCTGTCCAGTTCAACTACCGGAGCAGCTTCTTTCTTTCTCTTTGCCGAAGTTCTTGACGCTTTAGCCGTAGCTGGACTAGTCCCGGAACAGTCAATTTTCTTAGGTTGATAAGCAGCCAGCTTAATCTTTTCCTTTGATAATGCAAGGTGAATGTTCCGATCTAGCTTAGGAGCTGACGAACCACTGGTTTCAACCACAACTCTATGAGACTTGTCAGAATTTTCATAAGTGTCAATTTTTAAAGGAATTGATGCGCCAGAACTTTCCTCTAAAAGCCGATGCTGTTCTTCTGCTATCTCCATTGCCTGTAATTTTTGTTCTAGTTTCAGATTATCGAAAGCGCTAAATCCTGCGAACCGTATTTGCATGAGTCCAATCCTTTTTTACTTTTTTTTGTTTTTATTTATTTTAACGCCTCTTAACTAGAATGCTGAGCGAAGAGCAGGCTTGTGATTCAAGCATACATGTAATAGCCTGTTAGGGATTTCAAGCTGGCACCAGCGGCGATTAAAGCGATAACAGAATTCATC